>OHUT01000714.1_pt1 | contig 12395 bp, 10 predicted proteins | sample 1579321 | NCBI WGS metagenome assembly OHUT01 (sample SAMEA3882514, study PRJEB24775) | human gut metagenome | biome: human-associated habitat; feature: intestine environment; material: feces | place: Netherlands | collected 2009/2010
TAAAGACATGGCGCTGCAAATTCTGCCGCACCTTTTGACTCGCTCGCTTAAAAAGACGGCGGATGGAAAAACGGCGGTCATACTGGTCGCAACATCCGGCGATACCGGCAAGGCGGCGCTCGAGGGATTTAAGGACGTCGCGGGCACGGAGATGATCGTGTTCTACCCCGAAAACGGCGTCAGCCCCATGCAGAAGCGCCAGATGAACACGCAGGAGGGCGAAAACGTCTGCGTATGCGCTATCCACGGCAACTTTGACGACGCACAGACCGGCGTGAAGAAAATTTTCACCGATCCCGCGCTCAAGGCCGAGCTTGCACAGCACAACAAGATGTTCTCCAGTGCGAACTCTATCAATTGGGGCCGCCTGCTGCCGCAGATCGTCTACTATTTCTCCGCGTACCTCGACCTTGTGAATGCGAAGAAGATTACGATGGGCGATGCAATCAACGTCGTCGTGCCCACGGGCAACTTCGGCAACATCCTCGCTTCCTACTATGCAAAGCGCATGGGTCTGCCGGTGCACAAGTTTATCTGCGCGTCGAATAGCAACAACGTGCTGACGGATTTTATCCGCACCGGTACGTACGACAAAAAACGCGCGTTTTATACCACCATTTCACCGTCCATGGATATTCTGGTCTCCAGCAATCTGGAAAGACTGCTCTACCACTTGTGCGGCGAAGACACCGAAAAGCTCACGGGCTGGATGAACGCCCTGCAAAGCGGCGGCGCATACACCGTAGACGCCGCAACGGCCGATGCTGTACGCGCGCTGTTCTACGGCGGCTGCTGCGATGATAAGGAAACCGTTGAAGTCATCCGCAATACGTTTGAAAAAGACGGCTACCTGTGCGATACGCACACGGCGGTCGCGGTCGGCGTTTACGAGCAGTATTTGAAAGAGACCGGCGACAACACGCCCGCCGTCATTGCTTCCACTGCAAGCCCGTATAAATTCCCGGACAGCGTGCTCGACGCGTTCGATTGCGAAAAGCCTGCAGATCCGTTTGCGGAGGCCGAGCTGCTCGCGAAGCTTTCAAACACAAAGATCCCTGCGCCAATCACAGCGTTAAGGACGAAGCCCGTCCGCTTTGAAAACACCTGCGCCGCTGCCGATATGGCAGATTTTGTGCGCGAAACGGTCAGAGTGTAAAATGGCGCTGTACGCGATCGCCGATCTGCACCTTTCCCTTGGTACAGATAAGCCGATGGATGTGTTCCGCGGCTGGGAAAACTATGTGGAGCGGCTGGAGAAAAACTGGCGCGCCCTCGTTACCGAAGAGGATACCGTCGTCATCGCCGGAGATATTTCCTGGGGCATGCGGCTGGAAGAGACCGGAAAGGATTTCGCGTTCATCGAAAGTCTGCCGGGCAAAAAGCTATTGTTAAAAGGCAACCACGATTACTGGTGGTCCACGCGCAACAAGATCGAGACATTCTTTGCGCAAAAGGGCTTCAAAACGATGCAGCTCGTGTTCAATTCCGCCGAGCGTGTGGGGGACATTACGGTCTGCGGCACGCGCGGCTGGCTCTATAACGCCGAAACGGCAGAGGATAAAAAAATCGTCGCGCGTGAAAACGGGCGCCTCATCGCGTCCTTAAACGCCGCAAAAGCCCTCGGTGGCACACCCGTCGTGTTCCTGCATTACCCGCCGGCGTACGATACCGCACAGTGCCGGGAATTGCTGGATACGATGCAGACATACGGCGTAAAGGAGTGCTACTACGGGCACATTCACGGCGATCACGCCGCAAAAAAAGCGCCGCTTGGTGAATATGGGGGCATAAAAATGCACCTTGTCTCGTGTGATTATATCCGTTTCACCCCGAAATTGGTGCGAAAAGACGCAGAAATCGGCTGAATTTTTAACAAATTATAAAATATCAAAAAATTCAAAGGTTTGTCTGGAATATTCGGCACAGGTGTGCTATAATGTCAAAAGGTATCGCGCATTACGGGTATATCCGCCCGCGTGTTCCAAATAAAATTGTAATTTATTTTTGAGAGGATAGAAGGAAATGAACTTAAAGGCAACCAATAAAACCGAAACCAACAAGTATGAGCTGGAGGTCGAAATCTCCGCTGAAGATTTCAACAAAGCACTCTCCGAGGTCGCAAAGACCGAGGGCAAGAAGATGTCTGTTCCGGGCTTCCGCAAGGGTCATGCTCCGAGATCCGTCATCGAGAAGATGTATGGCGAAAACGTGTTCTTTGAAGCTGCTGTGGACAAGCTCTATCGCCCGGCTATGCAGGACGCTATCGAAGCTTCCGGTCTGGAAGTCATCGCGGTTTCCAATGCGGACGTTACCTCCGTTTCCCGCGAGAACGGCATCGAACTGAAGCTCACCGTTGTTGTGAAGCCGGTGATTACCATTGAAGGCTACAAGGGCATCGAGGCTACGAAGAAGAATGTCGAAGTTACGGATGAGGACGTCAGCGCAGAGCTCGTAAAGGTTCAGGACAGAAACTCCAGAATGGTCGACGTCGATAACAGAGGCGCGCTTACGGGCGACACTGCAGTCATCGATTTCGAGGGCTTCTGCGACGGCAAGGCTTTCGAGGGCGGCAAAGCGGAAGGCTTCGAGCTTTCCCTCGGCTCCGGCCAGTTTATCCCGGGCTTTGAAGATCAGATCGTCGGCCATGAAGTCGGCGATGAGTTCGAGATCAGCGTGAAGTTCCCGGAGGACTATCAGGCAGAAGAGCTCAAGGGCAAGGACGCGACCTTCAAGATCAAGCTGCACCAAATTAAGCGCAAGGAGCTCCCGACCCTCGACGATGAGTTCGCAAAGGACGTAAGCGAGTTCGATACGCTCGACGAGTACAAGAACAGCCTCCGTGAGAAGCTGCAGAGCGACCGCGAGAAGCAGGAAGAGATGAACGTTGAGAACCAGATCTTTGATGCACTCATCGAGAAGGTACAGGGCGAGATTCCGGAAGAGATGTACGAGCAGGAAGTTGAGGAGAGCATCAATAACTTCGCATACCGCCTCCAGTCTCAGGGGCTGAACCTCGAGACTTATCTCAAGTACACCGGCATGGACGTCAACGCCATCAAGGAGCAGTTCAGACCGCAGTCCGAGAAGCAGCTTAAGCTGAGACTCGCACTTGAGAAGATTGCTGAGCTTGAGAACCTCGAAGTTTCCGATGAGGCTGTTGAGGAAGAGTACGAGAAACTCGCAAAGCAGTACAATATGGAAGTCGCGCAGATCAAGAACCTCGTTGCAGAGACGCAGATCAGAGCAGACATTAAAAACCAGAAGGCGATCGACTTTGTTAAGGAAAACGCTTCCGTAAAGGCAGAAAAGCCGGCAAAGAAGACCACCAGAAGAAAGAGCACCAAGAAGGCAGCGGAAGAAAAAACCGAGGAAACAGCTGAAGCTAAGACCGAGGAATAATTTACCGCCTTTACGGTTAGTATTATAGTAACAGCATATCATATATCGCTTCTTTCGCCCGCTGTCCCTGCATCGGACAGCGGGCGAAGCAAAAGAAGCGCGAAAGGAGTTTGTACGATGAGTTTGGTACCTTATGTTGTGGAGCAGACGAGCAGAGGAGAGCGTTCCTACGATATTTTCTCCCGTCTTCTCAACGATAGAATCATCATGCTGAACGACGAGGTGAACAATACCACGGCAAGCCTTGTCGTAGCACAGCTTCTGTATCTCGAGGGTCAGGACCCCGATAAGGACATCAGCCTGTATATCAACAGCCCCGGCGGCGTCATCACGGCCGGCATGGCGATTTATGATACCATGCAGTACATCAAGTGCGATGTTTCCACCATCTGCATGGGCATGGCAGCTTCCATGGGTGCGTTCCTGCTGGCTGCCGGCGCAAAGGGCAAGCGTTATGCGCTGCCGAACGCCGAGATTATGATCCATCAGCCGTCCGGCGGTGCGCAGGGTCAGGCTACGGATATCCAGATTCAGGCAGAACGTATTCTTCAGACGAAGAAGAGCCTCAACACCATCCTCGCAGAGCGTACGGGTCAGCCGTACGAAGTCATCTGCAAGGATACGGAGCGCGATAACTTCATGACCGCACAGCAGGCCATGGAATACGGCCTTATTGATAAGGTCATCGCAACGAAATCGAAATAACGAAAGGGCGTGTTTTCATGCCGAATAATTTCGGAAATGATAACGAAGTGCGCTGCTCCTTCTGCGGGAAGCCGCAGTCGCAGGCAAAGCGCCTGATCTCCGGCAACGGCGTGTATATCTGTGACGAATGCGTAGAGCTCTGCATGGACATCATCGCGGATGAAGATTCTCTCCACCGCGGCCGCCCGCAGCCGAAAAACGAGCCGCGCGCCGAAATGGTGCTGCCGAAGCCGCAGGAGATCAAAAAGCAGCTCGATGAATACGTCATCGGGCAGGATGAAGCCAAAATGACGCTCGCGGTGGCGGTCTATAACCACTATAAGCGCATTTTCTTCAGCGGTGAAGACGGCGGTGTGGAGATTGCAAAGAGCAACGTGCTGCTGCTTGGTCCCACCGGCGTCGGCAAGACCTATCTTGCGCAGACGCTTGCAAAGCTTTTGGACGTTCCGTTCGCCATTGCGGACGCAACGACTCTGACGGAAGCCGGCTATGTCGGCGAAGACGTCGAAAACATCCTGCTGCGTCTCATTCAGGCAGCAGATTACGACATTGAGCGTGCCGAGCACGGCATCATCTATGTCGATGAGATCGATAAGATCTCCAGAAAGTCCGAAAACCCGTCCATCACGCGTGACGTCAGCGGCGAGGGCGTGCAGCAGGCACTGCTCAAAATTCTGGAGGGTACCATTGCCGGCGTCCCGCCAAAGGGCGGCAGAAAGCACCCGCAGCAGGAGGTCATCAACATCGATACCTCGAACATTCTCTTCATCTGCGGCGGTGCGTTCGACGGCCTTAAAAGCGTCATTCAGCGCCGCACCGAAGCGCAGACGCTGGGCTTTAACTCGGTCATCAAGAGCAAAGACGAGCTTGATAACACGGAGTGGATGAAAGAAGTTACCCCGCACGACCTCGTCAAGTTCGGCCTCATCCCGGAGCTTGTCGGTCGTCTGCCGGTCATCACCGCGCTGAGCGACCTCGACAAAGCCGCACTTGTGCGCATCCTCACAGAGCCGAAAAACTGCCTTGTCAGCCAGTATAAGAAGCTCTTTGACCTTGATAAGGTCGATTTGGAGTTCACACCCGAAGCGCTTGACGCCATTGCGGAAAAGACCATTGCCCGCAAGACCGGCGCCCGTGGTCTGCGTTCCATTATGGAAGATACGCTGAAGAACCTGATGTTTGAGGTCCCGAGCGATTATACGATCGAAAAGATCACCGTTACCAAGGATTCGGTAGAGAACGGCGCTGCGCCTGAAATCGTGCACAATCCCGACCGCGTCCCGGTAAAGATCAAAATGACACAACCCAAACGGCGCGCTCGCAAGGATTCGGCATCATAGTGATCATCATACAGGCTGTGCAGCGATCCCTGCTGCGCAGCCTTGTCTGATTTATAAGGATTTGATAATTTTATGAAAGAAACCATACTTGAGGAAGAGAGAGTTCTGCCGGTACTCGCCGTACGCGGACTCGTCGTGTTCCCCGGCATGATCGTGCAGTTTGATATCGGCAGAAAAAAGTCCGTTCTGGCTGCCAAAGCGGCGCTGGATACGGATAGCCGCGAGCTGTTCATCGTCACGCAGACTGACCTTTCGGAAAGCGAGCCCATGGCGGAAGACCTCTATAAAATCGGTGTCATCGCCCGCATCAAGCAGGTGGTACACACCGCAGATAACGGCATCAAGCTGCATGTGGAAGGCATCGAGCGCGCGGAGATTATGTCCGTTGTGCAAAATGAGCCGTACCTCACGGGCAGCGTGTGCGTGTGCAAGCCGATCGCCGCACGCCACACCGCAAGAACGGAGGCACTCAGCCGCATTGCACAGGAGAGATTTGAAGAGTACATCCGCTGGTTCCGTCAGGTGCCGCCGGATATTCTGCTCGGCGTTATGCAGCAGAAGGACTGCGGTGATTTGGCCGACTTTATCGCAGCGAACATTTCGCTCGATTTCGAGCAGAAGCAGTGCATTCTCGATGAGCTCCACCCGGAAAAGCGCATTGCAAAACTCAATGATATTTTGAGCGATGAAATCAAAGTCTTATCGCTTGAACGTGAGATTTCGCAAAAGGCGCAGGAGCAAATGGATGAAAATCAGCGCGTTTACATGCTGCGCGAGCAGATGCGCGCCATTGCAAGCGAGCTTGGCGAAGAGGATAACCCGCAGGAGGAATCCGATGAATTTCGCCAGAGAATAGAAAAATTAAACCTGCCGCAGGTCGCGCGTGAAAAGCTCTTAAAAGAGTGCGATCGCCTCGCCAAAATGCCATACGGCTCGCATGAGGGCTCCGTCATGCGCGTGTACCTCGAAACGTGCCTTGAGCTGCCGTGGAACACGAGTTCCAAGGAGCGCTTGGACCTCGACCGCGCGGAGAAAATTCTCAACCGCGACCATTACGGCATGGAAAAGGTTAAGGCAAGATTTTTGGAGACGCTCGCCGTGCGCAAGCTCTCTGACCAGGCGACGGGGCAGATCATTTGCCTTGTTGGCCCGCCGGGCGTTGGCAAAACGTCCATTGCGCGCTCTATCGCCGAGGCGACCGGCCGCAAGTACGTGCGCGTTTCTCTCGGCGGCGTGCGCGACGAAGCGGACATCATGGGCCATCGCCGCACCTACGTCGGCTCCATGCCGGGCCGCATCATGGCGGCTGTGAAACAGGCGGGCACGAATAACCCCCTCATCCTGCTCGATGAGATCGATAAGCTCGGTCAGAGCTTTAAGGGCGATCCGTCCGCGTCGCTGCTTGAGGTGCTCGATCCCGAACAGAACAGCGCGTTTCAGGACCATTACATCGACCTGCCGTTCGACCTCAGTCACGTGCTGTTTGTCACCACGGCAAACGACGCTTCCGCCATTCCGGGCCCGCTCTACGACCGCATGGACGTCATTACGCTCGGCAGCTACACGGCGGAGGAAAAGTTCCACATCGCCTCGAAATATTTGGTGCCCAAGCAGCTGAAAAAACACGGCATCAAGGCGGCGCAGCTGCGCTTTACACCGAAGGCACTGCACGCAATCATCGAAGACTACACCCGCGAAGCCGGCGTGCGCACATTGGAGCGCACCATCGGCACCATTTGCCGCAAAGTCGCGCGCCGCATCGTCACGGAGGAAGATTTCAGGTCTTATTCCGTGAAGCCCGCCGACCTTGAAGACCTGCTCGGCCCGGCAAAGTTTGCGAAGGATAAAGAAGAGCGCCGCGATGAGATCGGCCTTGTGAACGGTCTTGCGTGGACAAGCGTCGGCGGTGAGCTGCTGCCCATCGAAGTTGCCGTGATGAACGGCACGGGCAAAATTCAGCTCACCGGCTCGCTCGGCGATGTGATGAAGGAATCCGCCACAACGGCGATCACCTGCATTCGCACCCGCGCGGAAACGCTCGGCATCAGCCCGGATTTCTACGCGAAAAAGGATATCCACATCCACGCGCCGGAGGGCGCCGTACCGAAGGACGGTCCGTCAGCCGGTATCGCCATGGCGACCGCCGTCACGTCCGCGCTGTGCGAAGAGCCCATCGCGCACGACATCGCCATGACGGGTGAGATCACGCTGCAGGGGCGCGTGCTGCCCATCGGCGGCCTGCGCGAAAAATCCATGGCGGCGTATAAAAACGGCATGAAGACCGTCATCATCCCGCACGGGAACATCGCGGATCTCGCCGAAGTCGATCAGGTCGTCAAGGATAACGTGCGGTTTGTGCCGGTGCGCCGTATCGATGAGGTGCTGCCCATCGCCATGCCCGGGCTTTTAAACAGAGAAACCAAGCCGAATACGCCTTGCCCGGAGCCCGCGCACGGCGTACAGACACTCAGACAGTAAGGGGAACACCGTGAATTTTCAGTCAGTAGAATTTGAAGCTGCCGCCGGCCGCGCGGATCAGCTCAAAAAGTCGGACTTGCCGGAGATCGTTTTTTCCGGTAAATCCAATGTGGGCAAATCCTCGCTCATCAATAAGCTCGTCAACCGCAAGGCGCTTGCACGCGTCAGCGCCACGCCCGGCAAAACGGCGACCATCAACTTTTTCCGTCTGCCGGAGTGCCGCTTTGTAGACCTGCCGGGCTACGGCTACGCCAAGGTTTCACAAAGCGAAAAGCAGCGCTGGGCAAAGCTGATGCAGGGATATTTTGATGCAGAGCGCAACGTGGCGCTCGTCATCCAAATTCTCGATATGCGCCATGAGCCGACTGCGGACGATTTCGATATGATTAACTTCCTTATCGAGCGTGACCTGCCGTTCCTCGTCGTCTGTACGAAAAGCGATAAGCTGAACAAAACGCAGTTCAACACGCAGAACGCGTATTTTGAGGACCTGTTCCGTGAGCATGAAATCCCGTTCATCCCGTATTCCTCCCAGACCGGTTTCGGTTTGGAGACGCTGAAACAGCACATCGAAGCTGCCGTTCTGGGTAACTGAGTAGCTGCGAAGTATAGATCCACCACTTTTTGAAGGGAATGAAAAATATGTTTGTATCCGATTGTTACAATGTCAATGAAAAAGGTCACCTGACGATCAGCGGCTGCGACACCGTGGAGCTTGCCGAAAAGTACGGCACCGCGCTGTATGTGATGAGCGAAGATGAGATCCGCAGCGTTTGCCGCCGCTATAAGTCTTCGTTTGAGCGCCACTATAATGGAAACGGCACTGCGCTGTATGCCAGTAAGGCGTTCTGCTGCAAAGAGATTTGCCGTATCGTGACCGAAGAAGGCTTAGACCTCGACGTCGTCTCCGGCGGCGAGCTGTATACCGCCCTTGCAGCGGGTGTGGATGCAAAACACATTCATTTCCATGGCAACAATAAAACAATGCAGGAACTCCGCTATGCGCTTGAAAGCGGCGTAGGCGACATTGTTGTTGATAACTTAAACGAGCTGCACCGCATTGAAAAGCTCTCTGCGGAAAAAGGCGTCGTTACGTCCATTTCCATGCGCATCAAGCCCGGCATTGACGCCCACACGCATGAGTTTATCCGCACGGGCCAGATCGATTCCAAGTTCGGCTTTGCACTTGAAAACGGCGAGGCGTTTGAAGCCGTAAAGGAAGCTGTCGCGTGCGAAAATGTAGAGCTCATCGGTCTGCACTGCCACATCGGCTCGCAGATTTTCGACAAAGCCCCGTTCGTGCTGGCGGCGCAGGTCATGCTGAAGTTCTATAACAAGATCCATACAGAACTCGGCAAAACGCTGACACATCTCAACCTCGGCGGCGGCTTCGGCGTAAAGTACAAGGAAGCCGATGCAGCCGTGCCGTATGAAGATTACATGAGCGACGTTTCTGAAGCCGTGCATGCTGCCTGCAAGGAGTACGGTATTCAGGTGCCGTATATTTACATTGAGCCGGGACGCTCCATCGTGTGCGAGGCCGGCCTCACGCTGTACACCGTCGGCGATATCAAGACCATCCCGAATGTGCGTACATATGTGGCTATTGACGGCGGCATGTATGAAAACCCGCGTTACGCGCTCTATCAGTCGGATTACACTTGCCTCATCGCAAATAAGGCGAACGAGCCCGCAGACTTTACGGCGACCATTGCCGGCAAGTGCTGCGAAAGCGGTGACCTCATTCAGGAGAACACGCTCATTCAAAAGCCCGAGGTCGGCGATGTTCTGGCGGTGCTCTCCACCGGCGCGTACAACTACTCCATGGCATCGAATTACAACCGCAACACGCGTCCGCCGGTCGTCATGGTTCGCGGCGGAGAATCCCGTGTCATCATCAAAGGGGAGACCTATGAAGACCTCGTGCGCAACGATGTGTGATTTCACGCACTGCTGTGCAAAAATTTCTTGATTTCGGTGTTTACTTTTGTGCTTTTGTATGTTAAAATAAAAAAGTAAAGAACCTCGTTGACGAAAAGACGGCGCATTTGGTGCTTTATGGCATAAATGCGCCGTTTTCGGATGCAAATTCATAAAGAAAGGAACACAGAAACAATGAATACCAAACTGCATGATGAAAACGTTGATTTCCTTTTTGATGCTATTCTCACGCTGAAAAACCGCGAGGAATGCTATAAATTTTTTGAAGATCTCTGCACCGTGCCGGAGCTGAAAGCCATGTCGCAGCGCATTGCGGTTGCCAAAATGCTCAGCGAGCGCCACGTGTACAGCGACATCGTCGATAAGACCGGCGCTTCCACTGCGACCATCAGCCGTGTCAATCGCTCTTTGAATTACGGCAGCGACGGCTACACGCTGATTTTTGAGCGCCTGTTGACCGGCGGCGGAAAAGAGGACTAATGGCCGGCTACGACGTTTTTGCGCGCTATTACGATGCGTTGACCGCGAACGTGGATTATAAGGGCCGCGCGGCGTATTTAAAGAAGCTGATCGAGCATCTCCACCATGAACCGGGCATCGTCTTAGACCTTGCCTGCGGTACCGGCAGCCTTACGCTGGAGCTTTATAAGCTCGGCATGGATGTGTACGGCGTGGACGGCTCCATCGCCATGCTGTCCGAAGCGAAGGACAAGGCTTACGACATGGAAGCTGATGTGATGTTCCTTTGTCAGAAAATGCAGACGCTCGACCTGTTCGGCACGGTCAACACGGTGTTCTGTTCGCTGGACAGCATCAACCACCTCTCCGGCGAAGCGCAGGTGCAGGCGGCATTTGACCGCGTGGCGTTTTTCATGGATAACGACAGCTGGTTCATTTTCGACGTAAACACGCTCTATAAGCACGAAAAGGTGCTGGGCAACAACACCTATATTTACGACCTTGCGGATATTTATTGCGCATGGCAGAACCGCTATAATCCGCAGGATCACAGTGTGGCGATCTCTCTCGATTTCTTTGAGAAAGAGGGCAAGGTCTATACGCGCAGCAGCGAGCATTTCTTTGAGCACGCATACAGCGTGGAGAAGCTGACGGAAATGCTGAAAAAGTCAGGCTTTGATAGGGTGGAGGTCTTCGGTGACCTCTCTTTCGACGCGCCGAAGCCGGAGGAACAGCGCATTATTTTCGCCGCACATATCACAAACTCACAAAACGGCGTTTTTAAGGACGATATTGCTCCGTAAAACGCTCCGAAAGGAAGAATTTCATTGGATAGGATTATTCGCTGCATCACATCGGATGGTGCGCTTATGGCCTCCGCAATTGATTCAAGCGATACGGTATATACCGCACAGAGGCTGCACGGCCTCAGCGCCACGGCTTCCGCTGCGCTTGGCAGACTGCTTACCGCGGCGTCCGTCATGGGCGCTATGCAAAAGCAAGAGCATGCCACGCTCACGTTGCGCATAAACGGCGGCGGTCCCATCGGCACCGTCACGGCAATTTCCGACAGCCACGGCAATGTGCGCGGCTGTGTGGACAATCCGAACGTAGACGTGCCCCTGAAGCCGAACGGTAAGCTGGACGTCAGCGCCGCAGTCGGTACAGACGGCCGCCTCGGTGTCATCCGCAGCTACGGTACGGGTGAGCCGTATATGGGCCAAGTGGAGCTCGTCAGCGGCGAAATCGCCGAGGACATCACGAATTATTACGCCGTGAGCGAGCAGATCCCCACGGTGTGCGCACTCGGTGTGCTTGTAGACCCGAACACGAACGGCGTGCTGCTTGCAGGCGGTTTGCTTATTCAGGTGCTGCCCGGCGCACTGCCGCAGGACATTGAAAAGCTGGAAGCGAATATCGCAACGCTGGAGCCTGTCACCACCATGCTCGCAAAGGGTATGACCGTAGAGCAAATGGTTAACACGGCGCTCACGGGCTTTGAAGTCGAAAAGCTGGAGGAAATCCCCGTGCACTACGCCTGCACATGCAGCCGTGAGAAGTATTATAATGCCCTTGCGACCTTGGAGCCGGATGAAATCGATACGCTGCCGGCTGTGGACGGCAAGGTGGAAGCGGTGTGTCCGTACTGCTGCCGCAAGTATTACTTCACAAAAGAGGAGCTGCACGAGCTTGCCGAAAGCGTGCGCGAAAAGCGTAAAAATGTCTCAAAATAACTTTTTTGAAAAAGTTTTGGAAAAGGTATTGACTTTTTAATAAGCATGTGGTAATATATACAACGTCGCTGGAAGACATAAGACTTCAAAAGAACCGCAAGTTCTATTGAAAGATTTCTGAAAAGCGATGCTGTTTGGGGGTATAGCTCAGCTGGTTAGAGCACCTGCCTTACAAGCAGGGGGTCACTGGTTCGAGTCCAGTTGTTCCCACCATCCAAATGGCCAAGTAGTTCAGTTGGTTAGAACGCCAGCCTGTCACGCTGGAGGTCGAGGGTTCGAGCCCCTTCTTGGTCGCCATATGCTGCTGTAGCTCAGTCGGTAGAGCGCATCCTTGGTAAGG
>OHUT01000718.1_pt1 | contig 12341 bp, 13 predicted proteins | sample 1579321 | NCBI WGS metagenome assembly OHUT01 (sample SAMEA3882514, study PRJEB24775) | human gut metagenome | biome: human-associated habitat; feature: intestine environment; material: feces | place: Netherlands | collected 2009/2010
ACTTAGCGCTTGGAGAACTGCGGGCGCTTGCGGGCCTTCTTCAGACCGTACTTCTTGCGCTCCACCATACGGGCGTCGCGCGTGAGGTAGCCAGCCTTCTTCAGCTCGGCGCGGTAGTCGCCGGCCTCCAGCAGAGCGCGGGAGATGCCGTGACGCAGGGCGCCAGCCTGACCGGACACGCCGCCGCCGTCGATGCGAGCCTTCACGTCGAAGTGACCGGTGGTGTCGGTCACCTTGAAGGGGGTCATCGCGTAGTTGAACAGCGCCTCGCGGCCGAAGTACTCCTGGCCGTCGCGACCGTTGATGGTCACCTTGCCAGTGCCGGGAACGAGACGGACGCGCGCCACCGCGTTCTTGCGGCGGCCGGTGCCGTAGTACAAAGCCTCATCTGCCATGATTAACCCTCCAGATCGATCTTGCGGGGCTGCTGAGCGGCATGGGGATGCTCAGCGCCGACGTACACCTTCAGTTTCTTGCCCATCGCACGGCCCAGCGTGTTCTTCGGCAGCATGCCCTTGACGGCATGCTCGATGACGCGCTCGGGGTGCTTGGTCATGGCCTCGGTGAACGTCTCCTGCTTGAGCCCACCCGGGAACCCGCTGTGACGATAGTAGGTCTTGGTGGCAGCCTTGGTACCGGTGACCTTGATCTTGTCAGCATTGATGATGATGACAAAGTCGCCCGTGTCCACATGGGGGGTGTACTGCGGCTTGTGCTTGCCCTTCAGAATCTGAGCAGCCTTGGTGGCCACACGACCGAGAACCTGATCCTCAGCGTCGATGATGACCCACTCGCGCTCAACCTCACCGGGCTTTGCATGATACGTCTTCACTGTTTTCCTCCAATAGATTGCAGGTTCTGTCGGGCGGCTGAAGCCTCCTCCCCTGCGTCGGCGTGGCAGCCGCGATAGCCGGGGTGGAACCGTCCGCCAGAGTGTTTGTTTTCAAAAGTGCACGATCCTTGGAAGTCGGTTTCCTACGCCGACACGCGGTGCTTCGGGCCTGGACAACCCTCGGCGGTTGCGTTTCCTTGAACCCATGCGTTTACGGGGCTTTTGAAAGCGAACTTTTGCATTCTCACCCGCCCGCGCGCGAATGTCAACGAAACCGCTCCGAGAATGCGAAGAATCGCCAAAACTCCACCCGCGAACGGGTGATGGACGGCCGTCGTTGCGGAAAGAGCACCACCATCGCAGAGAAGGACCGTCCTTGGGAAGCGCTCCGTCGACGAACCAGTCGAAAAATGCACGAGATCGACGGTTATGAGCGTTTAAAGGCCGAGCGACGAGGCACATTTCAGGAAGACGCTTGACAAACCCCAGGTCAGAGCATCGCACGTGCAGGAGCACCTTCACAGCTGACATCCTCGCACCCCCCAGACGCTCATAACCGTCAATCTCGTGAAAAAAACGACCCCTTCAGTAACCGACTCCGAAGAGACCGGCACGGATCCCCTTGAGATAGCGCGAGAGATCGCCATGGGGGTTATCTTGCGGCCACGGAACCGATATGACCAATAAACTAGTCAAATGGTCATATCTAAGGTAAAATTCTCCCGAAACCTTGCGGAACCTTAGAAGGGAGCTCCCATGGCAGCAAGCATTGCTTTGGCGGAGGCGAAGGCGAATCTTTCCTCCGTCGTTCGACGCGTAGATGAAACGGGGGCCGAGTTTGTCGTCACGGTAAGGAACCGGCCGTGCGCCATGATCGTGCCTATCCCCAAGCCGGCACCGCGTAAGCTGAAGGCCGCTGGCGCTCTTGCGGGAAAGAGACCGAAGGTGTCGCGCACCGAGGAAAAGGCCGCTTACCAGAAGGCGCTGGAGGCGAAGTATGTCGACCTTCCTTGATACGAACTGCCTGCTTCGCTACCTCCTCGCCGATGTCGAAGACCAGTTCGAAACGGTATGCCAGCATGTGGAAAACGGCGCATGCACCTCACCTGAGTTCATAGCCGAGTGCGTCTACGTACTTGGCGGAACAGTTTACGGCTTCGACCGAACCGACGTGGCCAACACCATGATCGCGCTCCTCGATGACGTCGCCTGCGAACACGAATCCACCATGCGCTACGCCCTCGAGCTCTATCGGAACCACTCGCTTGATTTCGCCGACTGCATCTTGGCGGCACGCTTCGTCGTGGAAGGCACCCCCGTGCTTACCTTCGACAAAAAGCTCAACAAACTGCTGAGGGAGCTCGCGTAATCCATCCCCCTCTGCGCCGTTGCGAGGGGAATTGTTTCCGTTGGCTTACACGCGGGCGGTTGCGCTCGCAGGGGCGCAGGCGATGGAGCACAATACGGGATGCTTTGTGAAATCCCGGGGTCTAAGGAAGCCTGTTCGCTATGGAAACGCTGTCGCCGTTCGCATTCGTCACGTTGGTCACGCTCATCTCCGGCGCCGGGGGAACGGGGCTCGGCGGCTTCATTGGCGCCCTGTTCAAAAGCGAGTCGAACCGCACCATCAGCCTGCTTCTGGCCTTCGCCGGCGGCGTCATGACCGCCATGGTGTGCTTTGATCTGGTGCTGGTGCCCTGCACTGCCTTTGATGCGGCCTGCCGCAGGGTGGGCAAGGGCAAGGGCTACTATGACCGCTATCTGCCCAGGTGCCGGAACGCCGTGGCGCTGGGCGTGGCCGTGGTGTACCTGCTGAACCACCTCATCGACCGCAAAACCCGCAAGGAGGTGTCGCACACCGCCGATGAGCATCATCCCGAGACCCATGACGACATCGACGAACTGGTGCACGCCGACCACTTGAACATGCACAAGCGCCACAACGACTCCAGGCTGTCGCTGTTCGTGGCCGGCGTCGTCATGGCCTGCGCCATCGCGCTGCACAATATCCCCGAGGGCATGACCATCGGCGCGAGCTTCGCCGTGTCCGACAACCTCATGTGGGGCACCGGCATGATCATGGCCGTGCTCATCGGCCTGCACAACATCCCCGAGGGCATGGCCGTGGCCGTGCCGCTCATCTCCGGGGGCACGGGACGCGTGAAGGCGACGCTGCTCACGGCCGCATGCGGTCTGCCCACGGTGCTCGGCGCGTGGCTCGGCTTCTGGCTCGGCGACATCGGGCCTTTGGGCCTCACGATGTCGCTCGGGTTCGCCTCGGGCGCCATGCTCTACGTGGTGTTCGGCGAAATCATGCCCGAGAGCTACCTCATCTACCGCAGCAAACTCCCCGCCTTCGCCGTCATGGTTGGCCTAGCCCTCGGCATGTTCATGATCTTCTTCTAGAAAGCTGGGCGAACCTTGCCGATGCCCGGATGATCGAGGAATTCAGCGTAGGCAAGCCAAATCTCCCCGGGCTTCGAATCATGCGAGGGCATCGTAGGCCCCGTCCGTCCTCTTCGTCATCCCAATCGGCAGACAAAATGATCCTACGCGTTTCTAGGCGCCATTCGCACCTGAGAACAGCGATGCGGGCGTCCGCCAAGAAGCGTTCCGTCAACGAACTGGTCGAAAAATGCACGAGATCTTGAGTTATAAGCGTCTCGGAGGTGTCTAATTGCCGACCCCGAATGGCTCATCCTTGCAGACAACAATCTGACCTGGGGTTTTGAAAATGCTTCTTAGTAACGCGTCCCGCCGCTGATTCCTCAGGGGCTTATAACTCGAGATCTCGTGCAGAAAACGCCCCCTTCGGCAACCGAACGCCATAAACCTACGAGAGCGCGCGAGAAGAGATAGCTCATAGCCACCATAAGAAGGCGGAGAATACCATTGTGAACGCGGTACCCGCGGCAGCGACGCGGTGCTTGGCTTTAATCTCAAAGGCAAGAAGAACGCCCCAATAACCGTAGAAGGCGACATTCACGATCACATTGGCCACCGGACGGGGCAGCCCCCAGAAAAACGTCGCCAACATGCACAGCACAATGAGGATCGTCAGGACAATCGCACCGACGGCCCAGGGGTTCTTCATTGTCCAAGCCTCGTTAGTGTTTTCGTGCTCGATCCACCACAGAAGCCCCTTGCGCTCCGGCGTCTTATCGCCCATGGTCAACCAACCCTCATTGCTCGACATTCTTTCCAAATCAGTTTATTCCGAACACCATAGCTGTTGCCAGCAGCTCTCCCGTAACTGGATCGTCATAGCACCTCCACACTGGGTATGCTCAAGATCTTCCTCCAAAAGACATCGCGCAAGAACGCGCGCCTCCTAACCTTCACCCCAAGGCTTAACAAAGGCGAAACACCGGGGTCGGTTTCGCGAAACATTGCTCTCCTATGCTGACGATACAGCATTCCGCACAATGCACAAGGAGAACGCCATGTACGATTTCGACCGACCGCGAAACGCGCCTCGCGAGGGCGATGTGCGCATTCCCGCTGGGTGCGCCATCGCGGCTATCATGGACCGAAGCGGCGCGCGCCACGACGGAAGCGACATCCTGCGCTCCATCGCGCTCATGCACGACCGCGGGAACGGCCTGGGCGGCGGGTTTGCGGCCTACGGCATCTACCCGGAGTACGAGGAGCTGTACGCCTTCCACATCATGTACGAGTCCGACGAGGCCCGGCGCGAGACCGAGGCCTACCTGGACACCTACTTCATGAGCGAGAAGCAGGAGCGCATCCCCACCGAGCCGGTGGCCTCCATCAAGAACCCGCCGGACATCTGGCGCTACTTCGCCGCGCCCCACCCCATGCGCCTGGCGGCCAGCGGCCTGGACGAGGCCGAGTACACCATGGCCCACGTCTTCCACATCAACGGGAAGATCGACGGGGCCTTCGTCGCCTCGTCGGGCAAGAACATGGGCGCCTTCAAGGGCGTGGGCTACCCCGAGGACATCGGCGCGTTCTACCGCATCTGCGACTACGACGCCTGGGCCTGGACGGCCCACGGCCGCTTCCCCACCAACACCCCCGGCTGGTGGGGCGGCGCGCATCCGTTCACGCTGCTGAACTGGTCGGTGGTGCACAACGGCGAGATTTCCAGCTACGACGCGAACCGCCGCTACGTGGAGCAGTTCGGCTACGACTGCGAGCTGCAGACCGACACTGAGGTCATCACCTACTTGTTCGATTTGCTGAGCCGCCGCCACGGGCTGTCGCCGGAGCTGGCCGCCCACATCATGACCGCGCCGGCGTGGGACGAGATTGACGCCATGGATGCGGCCGACGCCGCCTTCGAAACTGCCCTGCGCACCACCTACGCGAGCGCTCTCGTGAACGGGCCCTTCTCGGTGATTCTGGGCTCGAGCGAGGGGCTGCTCGCCATCAACGACCGGCTGAAGCTGCGAGCCCTCATGGCCGCCGAGAAGGGCTCCATGGTGTACATGGCCAGCGAGCAGGCGGCCATCGAGCTGGTGTGCCCCGACGCGGAGAACATGCGCGCCATCGGGGGCGGCGAGCCCTTCGTGGTGCAGCTTGATTCCGTGGTCGCCGCCAAGGCTGCCGCCGATGCCGACGCCGAGAACGATCCGCACAACGCGCCGTTGGCCCACGAGGTCGGCGTGCTGCCCCGCCGGAAGGAGGCTTAAATCATGCGCGACTTCCGCAACCCCCACTACAAAGTGCTGCGCGACCGCGAGGAGTGCATCGAATGCGACCTGTGCGTGCGCCAATGCGCCAACGAGGTGCACTACCGCGACAAGAAAACTGGCGCCCTTCGCGCCGATTCCATGAAGTGCGTGAACTGCCAGCGCTGCACGCTTCTGTGCCCCACCCGGGCCCTCGCCATCACCCGGTGGCCCCAGGTGGACGCCGGAAGCGCCGTATGGACCGAAGGGGCCATGGACGACATCACCGCCCAGGCCCAGACCGGCGGCGTTTTGCTCGCTTCCGTGGGCAACCCGAAGAGCTACCACATCTACTGGGAGCATTTGCTGCTGAACGCGAGCCAGGTGACGAACCCCTCCATCGATCCGCTGCGCGAGCCCATGGAGACCCGCGTGGTGCTGGGCAGCCGCCCGAGCAAGCTGCGCGTGAACGAGCGCACCCGCACCGTCGTCTCTCCCCTGCCGCCCCAGCTGTCGTGCGACGTGCCCGTCATGTTCTCGGCCATGAGCTTCGGCTCGGTGTCGCTTAACACCCAGAAGGCGCTGGCCCTAGCCGCACGCGAGCTCGGCACCTACTTCAACTGCGGCGAGGGCGGCCTGCACCGCGACTTGGAGCCCTACGCCGACCGCGCCATCGTGCAGGTGGCCAGCGGACGCTTCGGCGTGGACCCGCACTACCTGAACGCCGGCGCCGCCATCGAGATCAAAATGGGGCAGGGCGCAAAGCCGGGCATCGGCGGCCATCTGCCGGGTGCAAAAATTGTCGGCGACGTTTCCCGCACGCGTATGATCCCGGAGGGCTCGGATGCTATTTCGCCCGCACCGCACCACGATATTTACTCCATTGAAGACCTGCGTCAGCTTGTTTTCTCCTTAAAAGAAGCCTCAAACTACAAAAAGCCCGTCATTGTCAAGATTGCGGCGGTGCACAACGTTGCAGCCATTGCGTCCGGCATTGCACGCAGCGGCGCGGACATCATCGCTATCGACGGTTTCCGCGGCGGCACGGGCGCAGCGCCTACGCGCATCCGCGATAACGTCGGCATCCCGATTGAGCTTGCTCTGGCGGCGGTCGATCAGCGCCTGCGCGATGAAGGCATCCGCAACAAGGTTTCGCTCGTCGTCGGCGGCTCCATTCGCTCCAGCGCCGATGTTGTCAAGGCCATCGCGCTCGGTGCAGATGCGTGCTACATCGGCACGGCGGCACTTTTGGCGCTCGGCTGCCATCTGTGCAGAAGCTGCCAGACCGGCAAGTGCAACTGGGGCATCGCAACCCAGCGTCCCGACCTTGTGAAGCGCCTCAACCCGGACATCGGCTACAAGCGCCTTGTGAACCTTGTCACCGCGTGGGAGCACGAGATTAAGGAAATGATGGGCGGCATGGGCATCAATTCCATCGAGGCGCTGCGCGGCAACCGCCTTATGCTGCGCGGTGTGGGTCTGAACGAAAAAGAGCTTCAGATTCTCGGCATCAAGCACGCGGGCGAATAAGCAGAAAAGGGAGCGTAACCATGAAAAGAGTATATGTTGATGAAAAATGGTGCCTCGGCTGCCATCTTTGCGAATATTACTGCGCCTTTGCAAACTCCGGAAAATCCAGCATGATCAAGGCGCTGAAGGACAGGACCATTCACCCCCGCATCCGCATTGAGGGGGACAATCAGGTCAGCTTTGCGGTTTCCTGCCGCCACTGCACAGACCCGCTGTGTGTGAAAAGCTGCATTGCGGGCGCACTTTCCAAAAAGGACGGCGTGGTCTGTATCGACCAGAATAAGTGCGTCGGCTGCCACACCTGCGTGCTGGTATGTCCCTACGGCGCGCTGATGCCCTCGGAATCCGGCGTCATGCAGAAGTGCGAGCTGTGCATCGAAAACGCCGGCGGCAAGCCCGCCTGTGTGCAGGGCTGTCCGAACAAAGCCATCATCTTTGAGGAAAGGGACTGAGCACCATGGCAAAATATGTAATCATCGGCAACTCCACTGCGGCCATCGGCTGTGTGGAAGGCATCCGCAGTAAAGATAAAGACGGAGAGATCGTGCTGATTGCTTCCGAAAACCACCACACCTATGCGCGCCCGCTCATTTCCTATTTATTGCAGGGCAAAACAGATGAGGAGCGCATGAAATACCGCCCGGACAGCTTTTACGAAGAAAATCACGTCACCGCAAAGCTCGGTGAGACCGTCACAAAGCTCGACCCGGAAAAGAAAACCGTAACGTTAAAGAGCGGGGAAGAGATACCCTATGAAAAGCTCCTTGTCGCAACAGGCTCCACGCCGTTCGTACCGCCCATGGAAGGGCTTGATACCGTTTCCGAAAAGTTTACGTTCATGTCGCTCGATGACGCACACGCGCTTGAAAGCGTCCTTACAAAAGACAGCCGTGTTTTGATTATCGGCGCGGGCCTCATCGGTTTAAAGTGCGCAGAGGGCATCAAGGAGCGCGTGAAATCCATCACGGTCGTCGACCTTGCCGACCGCGTGCTGCCGAGCATCCTCGATGAGACCGGCTCCGCTATCGTCAAAGATTTTCTTGAAAAGCAGGGCATCGAGTTCCACCTCGGCGATACTGCCGCAAAGTTTGCGGGCACGACCGCCACACTCAAAAGCGGTCTTACGGTCGATTTTGACGTGCTCGTCATTGCGGTCGGCGTGCGCCCGAATACTTCGCTCGTCAAAGATGCAGGCGGCGAGGTGCGCCGCGGCATTGCGGCGGATGATACCGGCAAAACAACACTGCCCGATGTCTACGCCGCAGGCGACTGCGCGGAGAGCTTCGATATTTCCGCCGGCGTCAACCGCGTGCTGGCGCTGTTGCCGAACGCCTATATGCAGGGCAATACCGCCGGCATCAACATGGCGGGCGGCAAAGCGAGCTTTGACCAGGCGATCCCGATGAATGCCATCGGCTTCATGGGGCTGCACATCATCACCGCAGGCACGTATGACGGCGAGACCTACGTCCGCCGTGACGGCGAAAACTACAAGATCCTTTTCTATAAAGATGATGTTTTAAAGGGCTATATCCTGATTGGCGACGTGGCGCGTGCCGGTATCTACACGGCGCTTATCCGTAATCGCACGCCGTTAAGCTCAATCGATTTTAAGCTGATCTGCGAAAAGCCGCAGCTCATGGCATTCACGGCCCGTACGCGCCGCGACCTGCTCTCAAAGCAGCAGTAAGGGGGAGAAACATGGAACAGAAAACATATGCACTCGGCCAGCGCTATATCGGCGCAGGGCAAAGTGAGGGTACGATTATATTGAACGAAGTGCCGGGCAACGCGCTCGGCGCGTATCTGGACGGCGCAAATATTATTGTAAATTGCAGCGCACAGGACGCGACCGGCGACACAATGAACGCGGGCGAGATCACCATTCACGGCAGCACGGGCGACGCGGCAGGATACGCCATGCGCGGCGGTGCCATCTACGTGCAGGGCGATGCCGGTTACCGCGCAGGTATCCACATGAAAGAGTATAAAGAGAAAGTACCCGTGCTCGTCATCGGCGGTAGAACAGGCAGCTTCCTCGGCGAGTATCAGGCGGGCGGCATCATCGTTGTGCTCGGCATCGGCAGTGAAGATCGCCAGCCGGTCGGCAATTTCTGCGGCATGGGCATGCACGGCGGACGCATTTATCTGCGCACCGCGCACCTGCCGAAGGATTTGCCGGAGCAGGTCGTGGCGCATAAGGCGACCGAAGAAGACATGCAGATTGCGGCGCCGCTCATTCAAAACTACGCGGAAAAGTTCGGTGCAGATGCCGAAAGTCTTCTGCGCGACGAATACTACGTGCTGCGCCCGAACACACAGAATCCGTATAAGCAGCTCTATGTGACGAACTGATTTTGCCCCTGTAATTCTCTGCAAATTAAGGTTTCTTTTCTTGCATAAATCGACGGTGTATTTTGGCGATAAACATTGTGCGTTCTGTCTTATTGCAAAATACACCGATCTTGTGTTATAATATTCAAAAGCGGTCAGCATACGCTGTATTTTGGCAGAATATCTCAAAATGCGGCAGAAAAGAAGAACAGGTACAGCGTGAAAGACGGCAACACCGGATTTCACGCGTATTTGTATGTTTGAAATGCGCTTTTAAAAAAGAAAGGAAGGGTTCGGCATGCAGTATACGGAGTCCGAGGTCACAGAGTTTATCACAGATAACGACGTTAAGTTCATCAAAATGGCGTTCTGCGATATTTTCGGCAGACAGAAGATCATCGCCATTCAGCCGAGCCTTTTGGCTTCTGCGTTCGAGGGCGGCATTCCCATTGATGCTTCGCGCATCATGGGCTTTGAAAAAGAGGCGGACAGCGAGCTCTTTTTGGTGCCGGATACCTCCACCATGTCGCTTCTGCCGTGGCGGCCCGCACACGGGCGCGTCGTGCGCTTTTTCTGCGACATTCGCCGTTCGGACGGCACCGGCTTCGACATCGACTGCCGCGGCATCCTGAAAAAAGCGGTTGACATTGCAAAACTTCATGGTATAATATTTGAATTTGGGGCAAGAAACGAATTCTACCTTTTCAAGAACGATGAAAACGGCAATGCAACGGCTGTCCCCTTTGACAATGCGGGCTTTATGGATGCTGCGCCGGAGGATAAGGGTGAGGACGTACGCCGCGAGATCTGCCTGACACTCGAGGATATGGGTGTCACACCGGAAAGCTCGCACCACAGCGGCGGCCCGGGGCAGAACATCATCGATTTTCAGCACAGCTCTGCCATTCAGTCCGCAGACGATGTTATTACGTATAAGTCTGTTGTGAAGACCATGGCGTCGAGAAACGGCCTTACGGCGTCGTTTGCGCCGAACCCCATTCCGGGTAAGGACGGCAACGGCTTCCACATCACGCTAACGCCGCGCATGCAGATGGGCGACTGTTCCGAGTATTTCCTTGCAGGTATTCTGGAGCACGCCGCAGAAGTTACCGCCATTTTGAACCCCACGGCGGATTCTTATAAACGCCTCGGTGCGTTCGGTGCGCCGGAGTTCATCTCTTGGTCGGAAAAGAGCCGCTGGTGCTTTGCGTATAAAAAGGAAGGCAGCAGCACAATAGAGGTGCGTTCGCCCGATTCCACTGCGAATCCGTACCTTGCATACGCTGCGCTCATTTATGCGGGGCTTGACGGCTACCTCAAAAAGACGAAGCTGCCAAAGCCCGATCTTGCGCGCGAGACCTGCGGCAAGCTGCCGAAGTCTGCCGAAGAAGCGCTGCAAATTTTTGCAAAGAGCAGTTTTGTCCGCAACGTGTTCCCGGAGTATTTCGTAAAGACGTATATCCGCACGTTCGGCAACGGGCCCGCAGATGTGTAAAACAAGGGGGCACAGGGCATGAATGCGATCATTCAGCACAGCGTCCTCATCGTGTCCGGCACGCAAAAAGGTGCGGCGTATATCACAGAGCTGCTTTCCCCGCGCGAGTTTGCGCCCATGACAACGGCGCTCAGCGGCGGAGATGCCCGGCGGCTGCTTTTGCGGCGCAGCTACGACCTTGTGGTCATCAACACACCGCTCCCGGATGAATTCGGGCACGAACTGGCAGAGTATATCACAGAAAAATTCGTTTCCGGTGTCATGGTCATTGCAAAAGCGGAGCTTTTCGATCAGGTGAACGACAAAATGGAGCCGTTTGGCATATTGACGGTGCAGAAGCCGCTTTCGCGCCCGCTATTTTATCAGGCGCTTCACCTGCTCATCGCCACGCAGAACCGCTGGCAGCGCTTTGACCGGGAAAACCAGAAGCTCAGAACCAAAATGGAAGAAGTGCGCATTGTGGCGCGTGCAAAGTGTATCCTTGTGGAATACCTGCGCATGAGCGAGCAGCAGGCGCACCGCTATATTGAAAAACAGGCGATGGATATGCGCACATCGAAAAAGGATGTTGCGGAAAATATCCTGAAAACCTATACGTAAATGAATGCGTACAGGGCTGCACCGCAGCTTTGACATAGATTGCATACAGCAGAAAAGAGTAATTATTTCAGGGAAAGAGGAACGTACGTTATGGGCAACAAAGCATATTTGGTACTCGAAAACGGAAAGGTCTTCTGCGGCGAATCCTTCGGCGCGGCGGGCGAAGTAACGGCTGAGGTCGTTTTCACGACCGGGATGACAGGTTATCTCGAAACGCTCACCGATAAGAGCTATTTCGGGCAGATTGTCGTCCAGACATTTCCGCTCATCGGCAATTACGGCGTGATCCCCTCCGATTTTGAGGGAAAGATCATCGGTCCCTGTGGTTATATCGTAAAAGAATGGTGTCAGTCGCCCTCCAATTTCCGCTCGGAGGGTGATCTTGACACCTTTTTTAAAGAAAGAGGCGTCATCGGCCTTTGCGGCATCGATACACGTGCCCTCACAAAGGTCATCCGCGAAAGCGGCGTCATGAACGGTATGATCACAACAGACCTCACGCATGTCGATATGGATAAGATTCACAGCTACCGCGTGACAAACGCGGTGGAAAGCACCTCCGTCACCGAGATGACGCGCCGTGAGAACCCGGAGAAAACATGCACCGTGGCGCTCATGGATTACGGCTACAAGGAGAACATCCGCCGCGAGCTCGAAAAGCGCGGGGCAGAGGTCATTGTATGCCCGTACAACACGACGGCAGACGAATTGAAGGCTCTTAACATTGACGGCGTGATGCTTTCAAACGGCCCCGGCGACCCGGCGGATAACATCGAGGTCATTGAAAACCTCAAGAAGATTATGAACATGGGCAAACCGCTCTTCGGCATCTGCCTCGGTCACCAGCTGCTGGCGCTTGCAAACGGCTTTAAGACCGAAAAGCTCAAGTACGGCCACCGCGGCACAAACCAGCCGG
>OHUT01000733.1_pt1 | contig 12171 bp, 20 predicted proteins | sample 1579321 | NCBI WGS metagenome assembly OHUT01 (sample SAMEA3882514, study PRJEB24775) | human gut metagenome | biome: human-associated habitat; feature: intestine environment; material: feces | place: Netherlands | collected 2009/2010
TCAACGGCGAGTACATCTACGAGAAGCGCGTCCTCCGTGACCACATGAGTGAGCAGGATGCCATCGACTGGGTGTATGGCAATATGCGCCCCGATTCAACCTATGTCTGGCTGCACTGCCACAAGGAGGAATCCAAATGAGGGCGCGGCTGGTGCGCATGGAGCCCGGCTACCGTGGCCGACAGCGCATCGTCATTGAGATTGCCGGGGATTTCCGGGAGCAGTTCGACCAGCTGCAAGGGGCGCTGCTGGAGGTGCAGATCACCCGCGCGATACCCCGGCGCAGCTTGGCGTCTAACAACTACTTTCACGCGCTGGTGAGCCGCATAGCCTCCACCGTCTGGGGCGAGTTTGACGAAATAAAAAGCGATCTGGTGGTCGAGTACGGAACGCCGTGTCTGGATAAGGCCGGTCAGGTCGTCATGGTGGACTTGCCGGAGGGCACCGACCCGCACAGCTATTACCCCTACACCCGCCTTATCACCACCCACGAAAAGGACGGCAGCCGCTATTGCAGCTACATCCTGTACAAGCGCACCAGCGCCATGAACAGCTCAGAAATGAGCCACCTCATTGACGGTGCACGGCAAGAGGCCCACGAGTTGGGCATTGACATTTGAAAGGAGCGTGACCCTTATGCAAAAAGTGATTTGCCCCTACTGTGGCCGCGTTGCCAAATATGTAGATAGTTCTGTTATCTACTACGGTCATAGCTACGGCATGGCTTACCTGTGCCGCCCATGCAACGCCTATGTAGGCGTACATTCCGGCACAGACCGCCCCAAAGGCAGCCTTGCCAATGCGGAACTTCGGGGCTGGCGCAAGGCAACACACGCCCGTTTCGACCCGCTGTGGCAAGACGGACCATTCAAAAAGCGCAATGCAGCCTATCGGTGGTTGTCTGAACAAATGGAACTGCCGATTGAACAGACCCATATCGGGATGTTCACTGTTGAGCAATGCAAGGCAGCGTTGGAAATCATCAATAAAGGAGTTTCTGTATGAAAAATTATTCTCCAGCCGACATGGCTATTAAAAATATGCTGGATGGCATGAGCCATAACGGCAGCACGTTCCCCAGCACCGAAGCCTTGATGAAAGAGATTGGGGCCATCATCGACCAGTACGGCGCAGATGATGAAGATCTGGTTTGCATCCCGCTCTCCCGATATGATGAACTGCTCCGCAGCGAGAGCGAGATCGACATCCTCTGCACCCTTGTGGAATCTCCCCATGTGGAAAGCAAAACCGCCCTGGCTGCGCTGGAAAGCGTTGCCGATATGCGGGATAAGCGCCTAAACGACTGTGAGGACGACACCGATGAAGAATAAACCATCCTGCCCGCCCGGTGGGCCAAGGGAGGTGGTGCAATGGCGAGAGAGTTTATCTGTCTCTACTTTAGCTGGCTCGAAACTGGCGCGACTCTCACCGATGAAGAATTTGGCAGAATGTGCAGGGCTGGTCTCCAGTACGGCTTAGACGGAACAGAACCAGACCTTCCCGGAAACGATAAAATCCTCTTTCCTGTTATGAAGTGGCAGGTTGACCGGGATGTTTCCAAATTCGATGAAATTTGCCAAAAGCGCCGTGAAGCAGGCAGCCGAGGCGGAAAAAGCAAAAGCAAACAAAGTGAAGTAAATCAAGCAAATGCTACTTTTGCTAAGCAAAATGAAGCAAATCAAGCAAATGCAAGCAATACAAAGAAGAAGACTAAGACTAATACTAAGACTACTATTATATCTTCTTCTACTGCTACTGCTGAAAACGACATTTCCGCTTGCGTCCAAGCCTACGAGCAGAACATCGGCCCTATCGCACGGGCGGCGTTTGATGACATTTCCCGCCAGCTGGCCGACCTGCCCGCTGACCTGATCTGCGAGGCTATCGGCGAGGCGGCGCTCAACAATAAGCGCAGCTGGAATTATGTCAAGGCCATTCTCAAGCGCTGCCGGGAGCAGAACATCCTGTCCGTGGATGCCTACCGCGCCGAGAAAGAAAACCACGCCGCCGCAGCGGCGGCCAGAGCCACGCCCGCTGCCCGCCCACAGAGCAAGCAGGCGGCAGTACGCGAACGGCTCAAAAAGCGTCTGGAAGAAATGGGAGGTGCGCAGAGTGACGACCCAGCAGACAACCGAATTTATGTTGAAGCTACTGAACTGGTGGCCGAACCTTTACAGGGAGAATGACCCGGACGAAATGTCCGATGCGTGGGCGGTGTCGCTGACCGATGTTCCCTATGATGCCGCCATGGCCGGGGCGGTTGCCCTCAGCCGCACGATGACGTGGCCGCCCGCTGTGGCGGAGATCTGTGAGGCAGCCAAGCCGTACATAGGATTTCAGCCCGATTTGATGAATGTGCGGGTTGCCATTGATGCCTACGAAGAACTGGGTCTGCCGCTGCCGCCGTGGTTCTACGCCGCCGCGCAGAAATACGCAGCGCAGATCCCGCCTGACTACCAGCCCGCAGCCCTGCTGCAAGGAGGCTTGCTTAATGGAAAATAACCGCAAAGACCCCCGCCGCCAGCTGATCGGCGCGGTGAGCAAGGCGCTGGGCCAGCAGTTTGAGCGCGATATCAACGCCGCGTTCGACCACTACCGCCGTCTGGGCGTGGCATCCATCGAAAAGACGCCCGAACCGTTCCACATGACGGGCCGCGAGAACGGCGGCAAGGTCGTGGGCTTCTACGAGAAAAAAGCCCAGCCAGACTACGCCGGCACACTCCGCGGCGGCAGGTCCGTCTACATGGAGGCCAAGTTCACTGGATCGAACCGCATGGAGCAATCCCGCGTCAGCCCCGGCCAGACCGAGTATCTGGACGAAAAGATGCGGGTCGGTGCTTTCTGCTATGTTCTGGCCGGATTTTCCCACGGCGGTGCGTACTGCATCCCATGGAGCGTCTGGCGCTCCATGAAAGAACACTATGGCCGCAAGTACATTACCGAAAATGACATTACGCAATACAAAATTCCGAGAACCACCACAGGCATGCTGGCGATTCTCGGCACCGGAAAGGAGTAAATCCCTATGAAAATGAATGAAGAAGCAACTTTCGCCGTCTACCAGAAAAAGCTGAAGGGCATCTGCGAGGAAAACGACTTGCAGGCCACTTTCAACCGCAGCGGCTACCCGCTGACCATGACGGTGCGGCCTCTGCAGGATGTGGCCGACCAGATGTCGATGCTGGAAAAGGTCGAGGACAACGGCTACACCAGCCCCGATGCTTCCATCAAGTTCAGCTACGAGGACGGCGCTATCAAGTACACCTTGAGCAAGGAGTTTGTGATCTCCGATGCGCTGTTTACCAAGCTGAAGAACCTGTTCCGTAATCTGCACGATACTTGGCTCCAGTATTTCCACCGCACCGTCATCCAGAAGAAGCTGCTGAACGCCAATGTGCCCAACATTCCCGAAGATGCGGACGGCTTCGGAGACATTGACCCGGATGACCTTAACGCGGATGGTCTGGTCGATACCACCCCGCCCGAAGACACGGACGAGGAGGAGTAAACCATGGCAAAGGTGGTGCGGGGCGTTGATGACTACAAAAAGGAGTTCTTGAGCATCTTCAACAGCCTGTGCGGACGACATGGCCGATGGGAAGTCTGGTCGGATTTTATTCAGCTGACGGCCATCGACATAAGCAATGTGACCGACAAAGGCAACGCGCCGAAGCGGGCCGCAGATGCAAGGAATATCGCCAAAAAGTACAGCGAGGACGAAATCAAACGCATGGCCGAAATGCTGATGCAAATGGTTTATGCCATTGACGAGAATCCAGACCAAGATTTTCTCGGCGAGCTGTACATGGCCTGCAACTTGGGCAATGACCACGCGGGACAGTTCTTCACACCGTACAACGTGTGCCAGTGTATGAGCGAAATCACATACGATGTTCCCGCCCTGCTGGACGGCAAAGGTTTTATCGCGGTCAATGACCCCGCCTGCGGCGCCGGTGCGCTGCTGCTGTCGTTCGCCAATGCCTGCAAGCGCCACGACATCAACTACCAGCAAAAGGTGCTGTTCGTTGCACAGGACATCGACTACACCGTTGGGCTGATGTGCTACATCCAGCTTAGCTTGATGGGCTGCGCCGGATATGTTGTTATCGGCGACACACTTATCAACCCCTGCACCGCCTACGATAAAAAAGGCCTGCTGCCCGCAGGCGACCCGGAACGGATCTGGTTCACGCCGCTGTTCTCCGATGGCATCTGGTACGGACGCCGTCTGGCAGCACAGATGGATCTGCTGATTTCGGGAAGTTCACGGAAAAGCCCCGAAAATGTCAATTCGTTCACGGAAAAGCCCAAAAAAGTGGCAGATTCGCCCGCGAAAGACACAAAAAAGCCATGTTCGTTCACAGAACCTGCAAAAGCAGCAGCGCCGGTTTCCACCCCGGTTTCCACTAAAAAAGTGGAAACATGGAAACCCGCCGAGTTGAACGAAACCAAAAACGGGCAGCTGACTTTTTTCTGAAATGAGGTGATGACATGGAAGATGAGAAACTGGCCGATAAGCTGCTGGACCGCATTCTGATGGTTCTGATGCCCTACGACCAGATTGATGTAGAGAGAATCAAGGCCAAGCTGACAGTGGTTTTGGATGACTACCAAATTTGCCCCAAGCAAGAGGCTCTGGTGGTCTACACCGAGGGCAAAAACGACTACTATCTCCGAAAATTCCTGCTCGCCAAGGCTGTTGCAGGGCGGCAGGAGCGCACGTTGCGCCAGTACAAAGATGAAGTTGGCAGGGCGCTGCGAGGCATCGGCAAAGATGCTGACACCATAACCGCAGATGACATTCAAGTCTATCTGGCGAAAGTCCTGTCGAGGGGAGGGTCGAAATGTTACTGTGACAACATCCGCCGAGACCTCAGCAGCTTCTACAACTGGCTCTACCGTGAGGAAATCATCCGCACTAATCCGATGAATAAGATCGACAACATCAAGTTCAAGCGGGAAAAGGAAAAAGCCCTCACCGACATGGAAATCGAAATGATGCGGCAGGCCTGCCAGACCACTATGCAAAAGGCAATTATGGAAATGCTGCTCTCCACCGGCTGCCGTGCAGCAGAACTTGTATCCATCAAAATCGCGGACATGGACGAGGATAAAGTTTCTATTCTGGGCAAGGGCGGCAAGTGGCGCACGGTGTACATCAACGCCAAGGCTTTCGTGGCTATAAAAAATTATCTGGCTGACCGCAAAGACACAAACCCCTATCTCTTCCCGCGAGAAATCAATACGAAGGATCGCACGATGATTTCCAACTTCAGCCGAAAAGACTGGTTCAAAGACCCCCGACTGGTGACAAAAGCGGACCACTTCGGGCGCGACAGCGTCAACAACATGGTTCGCACTATCGGTAAGCGGGCCGGGGTCAAGGGTGTGCATACTCACCGTTTCCGCCGCACCTGCGCCACGCAGGCCCTGCGGCATGGGATGCCGATTGAACTGGTTTCCATGATGCTGGGCCACGAGCAAATCTCCACCACACAGATTTATCTGGACATCCGTGATGACGATCTGCAAGCAGCCCATCGCAAATATGTTGTGTGAGGTGTTATCCATGACACAGTTATATGTTTTGAGCCAGGACGGAACTTCGGCCATCAATCTTAGCCAGTTCGAGTACGTCTACATTGGCGAGGACAACAGAATCAAGGCTGTCAACGGCCAGAAGATGATCCGCTTGGGGGATTACAAAAGCCGAGATGGCGCAAAATTCGCCCTTGCCACGATGCTGTACTACGCCGGCAAGAATCCGGGGGCCGGCTGGTATCAGATGATGCGCGGCGATGCCGCCGAGGAACACGTTGTTCTTGCCCGCGACCCCGCTCCGAACCAATTTGCCGCCAACGGCAAAAAGCCGGTACGCCGGGGCGGCTCTTAATCTAACTTAATCTAAATCTCAATCTAATTTTTAGATAGTTTTAGCAAAGAACTTAGCCAATCCAATAAGCAAAGGAGTATACCACTATGAATACCAATGTCACAATGATTCCTGTTGCACAGCTGCACCCCCACCCGGACAACCCCCGCAAGGATTTGGGCGACATTACCGAGTTGACCGCCAGCATCAAGGCAAACGGCGTTTTGCAGAATCTGACCGTTGTGCCCCGCGCAAACCCTGATGTGAATTACGAGAAACTGTGCCGGCAGTATTACGGCGACCCCACCGAGGAAAACCGCACGAAGCTGAACCAGTTCCGCAGCACGGATGGCTACACCGTCATCATCGGCCACCGCCGTCTGGCCGCTGCCAAGGCTGCCGGGCTTATGGAATTGCCCTGCATCGTGGTTGAGGACATGACCCTCGAAGAGCAAATCTCTACCATGATGACCGAGAATATGCAGCGCAGCGATCTGACTGTCTATGAGGAGGCCGAGGGCTTCCAGATGATGATGGACTTCGGCAACAGCGTGGAGCAGGTCGCCGACAAGGCGGGCTTTTCCGAAAGCACGATTCGCCGCCGCGTGAAACTGCTCTCACTTGATCGCGAGGCGTTCAAAAAGAGCGTCAAGCGCGGCGCCACGCTGGCCGACTTTGCTCTGCTGGACAAGCTGGACACCGAGGAGGCCAAGAACGAGGTTTTGAAAAGTGTCGGCACCAACAACTTCCGCGCCTGCCTTGACCGGGCCCTGCGGGAGCAGAAAGACCGGAAAACGATGAACGCCATCCGGGAGGTGGTTGCATCTTATGCAACTAAGGCCGACAGCAAAGCGGCTATGCCGGAAAACTGCCTGTTCTATGCCAGCTACGGCTCATGGTCGGGAACCGTCGAAGCCCCTGCTGATGCCGGAGAACACGCCTACTGGTACACGGAGAGCGGCTACGGCATCACTGTCTACCGCGAACGCACCGAAGAAGACAAGCCGGCCGAGAAGACCCCGGAGCAGCTTGCACGGGAGGCCAAAACCGAAGAATACCGCGAGAAATGCCGCGTCATTGAGGAGGACGAAGAATCCGCCTACCGTCTGCGGTTGAATTACCTCAAAGAGTACGGATTCCCCAAAAAGGCCGCCGAGACCGTCGCCCTTGCAGCCTGCCGCATGATGATCTTGAACCCCGATGCGCTGGGCGATATGGACGAGGACACCATCGAGGCCGTCTATGGTGATGGCATCTACAATGACGAGCATGATCTCGATACGGCTGTGCTGATGGAAAATGCGCAGGTAAATCCCATGAAGATGCTCATGGTGCTGCTGTTCGCCTTGACAGAGCCTGTGAATCACCGGGTGCACGATACCGAGTGGCTTGGCGGGTTCTACAAGTGCATCAAGGATGATGCATCCGTCTACCCGGGCATTTATTCTGCACTGGACGGCATCGGCTATGAAATTTCCGATATGGAAAAATCGCTGCTGGATGGTACGCACCCGTCCTATGAAAGCGCAGAGGAGGAATCGTGATGCCTGTTGTTTCGAGCCTTGCCAACTTGCCCAAGGATGGAGAGTTCTACTCAAACAACTGCGTAGACGGTCACTGCATCGGCTGCGGCGAGTGCTGTACCGACCTGCTGCCCACTACCCGGCGTGAGATCGTCCGCCTGCGGGATTATGCCAAGAAGCACCAGCTGAAAGAACACCGGCTGCCAGCGGGCGCTGCAATGGAAAGCGTGGACCTGACCTGCCCGTTCCGCAATGAGGAAACAAAGCGCTGCGAGGTATATCCGGTGCGGCCACTGATCTGCAGGGCGTTTATCTGCTCCCGGACGCTGCAAGCAGCCCGGAAAACGCGGGATCTCGTCCAAAGTGACCGCGACATCCACTCCCTGCGGTGGGAGATATTCAAGAACCCGGAGAGCATCGCTCTGATACAGGCGGCACAGAGGGCTGCAACGAAAAAATGACATACATACCGAAAGGCACAAAACGCCATTGGACAGCTGAAGAAGAATCTCTCCTTGCTGAAAGCTGGGGTGTTTGCGGGATACCTGCTCTCGCCAAAAAGCTGAACCGCAGCCAACAAGCTATAAAGATACGCGCATCGCGGCTGCACCTTGGACCACTGCTGATGGGCGGTGATTATGTGACGCTGAATCAACTGGTCACAGCTTTTAATCGCACAGGCTCGTATAGTTACAAAATGATAAGCTGGGTGGAAAACCGTGGGCTGCCGGTTCACAACAAGCGGGTGCAGCAGAACACATTCCGCGTGGTCTATCTCAAAGAGTTTTGGACATGGGCCGAGAAAAACCGTTCATTTCTGGATTTCTCCAAGTTGGAACCGCTGGCGTTCGGTGAAGAACCCGCATGGGTGGCCGAGCAGCGAAAGCGAGATTTCAAAGCCTGCTCCCTCCAGCGGAAAGACCCGTGGACTCCCGCCGAGGATGCCAAGCTGCGGATGCTGCTGGAACAGTACAAATACACCTACGAGCAAATGTCCGATATGCTGCGGTGCTCTCCCGGTGCCATCCAGCGGCGCTGCGCAGACCTTGGGCTGAAAGCCCGCCCGGTGCGTATCAACCCGCATGGCCCGGAGGCGGTCTGGCACCAAGAAGACTACGACAGGCTGGCCGAGGGTATCAAGAGCGGCGAAAGCTATATGTCCATCGGCAAAGCGCTGGGCAAGTCAGAAAAGGCCATTCGCGGCAAAGTCTACTACTGCTACCTCACCGAGAACGCCGACAAGGTTCGCGCCATGATGGCAGGCGGCAACTGGGGCGATGGCGCCCCAGAGCCTACCGTCTGGCAGGCAAGGTTACTTTCCCGCAGCCGGGCCGAAATGCAGACTACCATGACGATGCTGGTAGAGGCTCTGAACTGCCGCATCCGGCAGGTCGGTTACGATCCGGCACTGGAAGACCCTTGGAACCAATACTGGCAGCGCACGACATGCCTGCATTGGGATGACCTGAAGCACTGTACGGCTGGCTGCACCGATTGTGACAGCTGCGCCGAGTACAAGAAAATCCCGCCGCAGTATTGTGCCCGGTGCGGGGCTACATTCTACGAGCGCAAAGAAAACACATTCTGCCTGCAATGCCGTTTTGACAGGAAAAAGCAGGCACAGCGGCACTGGTGCCGCGTAAATGCAAAGCGAGGAGAAAGACCGTGAAAAGGAAACATGACCTTTTGAAAGAAAAAAGCAAGACCCGCGATGCGGTGGGCCAGATTTCCAGCTGGTGTCTGCTGATTGCCCTGCATCAGCGGTTTGGTGTCGGTGCTGACCGCATGGAGCGTATCGCCGGGAAGGCCGAAAAGTTGCAAAAAGAAATCGCCGCCATCATTGACGAACACGGCACGGCTGCCGGTATCGCGGAAATGCAGCGCCGCTTAGATGGCATCTGCCTCACTGAAATGCGGGTGCCGCTGAACCGCAACACAAAAAACCGCCGCGAGGTAGAGCTCCGTATGGCTGCCGACCAGACTGTGACCGCGATGTGGTGCTGCTTCGCCCTTGCGATCCATCAGACGCTTGGCTTTGGCCGTGACCGCCTGAACAGGCTGCACAAGGAAACTGTGGAGAACTACCGGCAGTTCAATGAATGGAATGGCAGCGGCAGCCGTGATGAACAGCAGTACGCTTTTGAAAGGCTGCGCCATTGCGCAGAGCAAGCACTGCGGTCAGAGGTCGTCATCGTACAGGAAAATGACGATTACGACAGCCGCGCCCGCCTGTGGGAACGGCAGCTTGAGGATTCCATCAAGGCCGGTGTCCACAAGGCCAAGGTCGAAACCAAGCGCAAAGCCCGCGTCAACGCGCTTGCTACCAATGTTCTCTCGGATGCCGCCCGCCAGCAGGCAGCGCTGAAAGTGCAACAAGACTTTTTTGGAGGTGGGTATCGGTGATTCTTGAAATTCTGGCCGCCTTCTTGAAGATGGCACTTACCTTTGCGGTTCTCTGCATCGTGGCGGGTACTGCGGCCTTTGCTGGCGGCATTGTGGCGCTGGCCGTGGCCCTGCTGCACCGGCTGGCGGATGAAATCGACAAGCGGCGTGGCCGCAGATAGGAGACGCTGAAATGAAAATCAATGACCTCGGTTTCGATAACCTCAACAGTTGCTGCAAGCCGCTGGAACGGCCCAGCAAAGAACTGATTCGGCAACTGGATATTCTGGCCGTGGAGCGCCGCCCGGAGGCTTGCCTCGGCTGCGGGATGGAGCATGACTGTTCTGTCCACGGATGCGCCGTCATCAACAAGGCGGCTGACCTTTTGCGAGGTGATGTGAAATGATGGTTTTTAACTGCAAGGCTTGTGGAAAGCCGATTGTGTTTATTACCACCGTGGCCGGGAAAAAGATGCCCTGTGACGCGATGGTGCGGGCCTACGAGCCAGACGCGGACGGCCCGGACACCATTATCACCAAGGACGGCCAGACGGTTCGTGGGCGCGTCTTAGCGCCTGCTGCAGACGGCGGCAAGCTGGGGCGTATTCCGCACTGGGCAAGTTGCCCCGGCGCCGCAGGACTGCGCAAAACGCGGAATCCGAAGTGATTTTTGCTGAAACGCTTAATTTACGCTGAAATTTAAGCGGATTGCGCTGAATTTGCGTACAACATGTGTAAAACTCGCTGAAATTTGGAACTGACCGCGATAGTTTTTTGAACGGTTATACGATAGCTTTTTGAAAAACTTGCGTCAAACTTGGAATAAACTTAGAACCAAATTACAACCAGTTTTAATCATTCAGCCGCAATCCGCACTTTTTTAGGAGGTGCAGAAATGATTTTACCGATTGTAGTGACCGCGCTGATCCAGACGGCTGCCTGTGTGCTGTGCGTGGGGCTAGGCTATCAGATGGGATTTCGTGAGGGTGAGAAAATCGAGCGCGAAAAGCACATCGAGGATGACAGCCCTATTGGAATGGAACACCGCCACGGTGAATAGGAGGAATAACAGATGTTTTGCAATATTCCGGGAATGAGCCAGCCGAAAGATGCCCCGGCACTGGCTACCGAAATGGACAAGTTGGCCGCCAAACTGACCGAGATGGGCATTCAGTTTGAAGATCGCCAGATATACCTTACCAGAGGCCGCCAGATTGCCGTCTACGAAAAAGGTCGCAAGGTGTGGGATGCTATTTGCGGCCCGTTTTCCTACGGCGGCCAGTGCGGATTGCTGGAGGTCACGGGCGTTATCGTGGACGGAAAACGCGAGAACGGCGAGGCGAAAGGCTGGCAGACCGCCGATAATGTTATCCAGATGGTGAGGGATTACAAATGCAACAAGTCACGCTGAAAAACACCCGCGTCCTATTTGCCGCCGCTCTCCCGATGAATAACCACATTGTCAATAAGACCCGCGTTCTGATTGGTGCGAAAGTTGCTCCGCAGTTTGAGAAGATGATTCAGAAAGAGTACGAGCAGATGCAGCGGATGCGGTACTTTGACCAGCACAGGTCGGCGTACATACCCATCCAGACTTTGCCGGACGGCAGAATTCAGCTGGCAATCCGCAGCACTGAGAACAACTGCCGCTATAATCGCCGTCAGGCAGAGCGGATGATGAATAGCCCCTGCGACTTGGTTCTGTATCTGAATGCCTATGCTTCGCCCAGCAACCAAGGTGTGCGGTGCCGGTTGATGAATTTCACGATACTGGACGGCAAAGAAAAAAAATCTGCCGAGAATCGGCAGTTGGAGGAGCGATGATATATGAACGAGAATGAAAATACGAAAATCTGCCCGCTGAGGGCTGCTATCTGCTATGGCGATAGCTGCGCGTGGTATATGCAGGGCTGCCGCCGCTGCGCTCTGCTGGTGCTGGGTGAGGCTGGCGAGATCGCCACCACCACGGCCATCATCATCCCAAAATGAACGCGCCCTGCCGTGACTGCCCGGAGCGATGCATCGGCTGCCGGCGCAGCTGCCGCCGCTGGAAAGCCTATCAGCTGACGCTCAAAATCATCAAGGAGCGGGCCAAAAAGCACCGCTACCTTGACCCGATGCCCGATTCCCGGACGAACGAAGTCAAAAACCGCACGAAAAAATACAAGGGTTTCAACCAGTGAGGTGAATGTGATGCTGACACTCCCCATCAAAAGAAAGTGGTTCGACATGATCTGCCGGGGCGAAAAGCGCGAGGAATACCGTGAGCCTACGGACTACTGGAAAGAAAGGCTTTTCTGCGCTCGTGGCAGGGCACCCGAAAATGAAATACCGGACCCGTTCCATCTGAAAATATTCCCTATCCAAATCCGCGCGGGCTATCGGCAGGACAGCCC
>OHUT01000748.1_pt1 | contig 11934 bp, 10 predicted proteins | sample 1579321 | NCBI WGS metagenome assembly OHUT01 (sample SAMEA3882514, study PRJEB24775) | human gut metagenome | biome: human-associated habitat; feature: intestine environment; material: feces | place: Netherlands | collected 2009/2010
TCCTCTTGCTACAAGTAATAACGGGGATTTTTCAGGGATATTTTTTCAAGAAGCAGAATATAATAAATTGATTATCCTTAAAAAGAACTGGATGACCGGTAGGTATAGTTGCTGGGGAACAGCGAGTACATTGTCTACAGTTGGAACCTATCAAAGTGTTGATTCACATAACCGCATAGTTGTTGTATATGGTAATAACTCGGATATATGTGCTACGTCGTATATGATAAGTAATGGAGATGATACTTTTATGAAAAACGGGCTTCAAGATTATATTTTGGATATATATATTATTCAAAGCGATGATTCTCGGGCTTTCACGGGCGAGCTCTATAAGGATGACGTCGTGTTGCAAGATATAGATGCTGCATCACGGTGAAAAGGAATTGTAATTGTTAAATTCAAAGTATCCCTCCTGGACGATTGCTTTATTGAAGAGACTTCTCGGAATCATGTCACAGATCAATCAAAATCAACTCAACGGAAGTGATATCTCGAGTAGTTGCGTTACCCTCTTGCTCCAAAGGATACCCTCATTTGATCAAAGACAGGTGTTTACTTATATCCCCAGTGCCCTTTTTCTTCTTGCGCTGGAACATCAACTACCCAGAACCTACCGGTAGATACCCAATACAATTCGCCTGAAATCTCTGTATAACTGGCACACTCACCATCCCAATCGCTAAGATGTTCATGGATTCCTTCTATTGAAGTATATATTGTGCCACATTGATTGCATTGATATGCCGGATCACTTTTCCAATAACCATCTTCTTCCCAATGTCCCTGTTCCTCCTGCGCAGGTACGTCTACAACCCAGACCTTTTCGGGTTCCGGCGTCGCAGTCGGAACAGGTGTGGGCTTCATGGTTGGTACAGCGGTGGGCGTTGAGGTCGATTCTGCCGTAGGCTTTGGGGTGGGTGTAACGACCGGCTTACTTGTCGGCTTTGGTGTTGCCGTGGGCTTCACCGCAGGCTTCGCACTGCTATCCGACTTACTGCTTGCAGTCTTATCCACGTCACCTTTATCCGGCGCACTTGTCGGTTTCGCAGTCGGCTTGACGGCAGGCTTTTCTTCCTTACGGCTCTCCATTTTACTGCTTTCAACCTCGCTTACAACAGAAGATTTCGAGTCGCTTTCGGGGACGCTACCGGCATGACTGCTGCAAGCCGAAACGCAGAGCATAATCAGAATAATGAGCACCGCAATTCCCAGCGCGATGCCGACGACCTTCTTTTTGCTAAGTCTCTTCATGATAAAATCACTCCCTTTTTGCAATCTTTCAACTTCTCACACCAATTATAGTTCAAAACTTTTTTACTGCAAGCGAAAACTCCGAACTCGTTTCCACTTTTTATTGATTCTCTCGAACCTTTTTTGATAGAGCTCTCACCAGTACAAGAACAGCGCCACCTATAATGAAGCCGAAGAAAATTCCTTCAATATACTTCTCCATCCAAGTGGAGGCTTCCGGCTCAGTAGCCTTCGTCTCTTCGGTGATTTCTTCCTCGGTCAGCTCGATCCTGTGTCCGCGTACCAGCAGTCGGTGGGTGTTGACGCTGTAGGGCGTGCAGGTGACGAGCGTCACAAGGTCTTTGTCCTGCCGGATCTCTATGGCTTCGATGTCGGCAGGATCGGTGACGGTGATCGTGTCGACCGCATAGGCGAGCGTATCGCCCAGCACATGAAGCAGGATCAGATCTCCTTTTTGCACCTTGTCTAAGTCGGTAAACATCCGCGCGTCGGACATCCCCGAATGTGCGGAGATCACGGCGTGCGTGCTTTTGCCGCCGATTGGCAGGGAGGTACCCGGCATATGACCGGCGCCTTTCTGTAAGGAGGATTCCGCGACCGTATGATAGATCGGCAGATTCACATCAATCACAGGAATCTCCACATAGCCCATGATACCGTTCCCGGAGAGATTCAGCAGGCTGTCATACTCATCCACCGCTGCCGCCGGGTCAAGCTGCACGCTGTATAGAGATTCGTTGTATTCCTGTGCGGCCCTGAACGCTTCCCGGATGCTTTCATCCTCCAGCTTCGCTATGGCCTCGTTGTACTGCACCTCAACCGTAGACCGTACCCGCTCTCCGTACCAGTTGGAGATCAGCGGATAGAGCATAAGCCCTATGCCGATCAGCAGGAGCAGAATGAAACATAGAAAGGGGAACAGAAACTTCTTTTTCATTTGGATCAATCCTCCGTCTTTTTCGCAACAACCAGCAGCCGCCCGTCATTTTGGCTGTACTCACAGGTCGAAAGTGTGATCAGCTTGTCGCCGTATTCGGCGTTCACGCCGGTATCATACAGCGACAACCTTTTGCAGTCGGAAACATACTTCTCGAACTGCTCTTGAGAGCCCCCTGTGTACTCGTAATACCGAAAACTGTCCGGGCGATACGCCGTCGTCACAATGACCGCAAGGATCTCATACTCGGCGATCTCATCCAGCGTGTCAAAACGGATGGTTTTGTGCTTTTCCCAAAAGGACTTTTTCTTATACAAATCTAAATCGCTGAACATCCCGCCGTCCAGCATATGATGACCGTAGAGAATGAGGTTGTCACTCGTCTTGAGATCACAGTTCTCTTGAATATACGGCGTACCGAGATTGCTGTACTCCTTGTCGAAGTTCCTGCGCAGATAGAAATTGAAATCATCCGGCGTCTGCATCACCGGGTAATCGATCGTCGTTCCTTCAATCCGTATCCACCCGACCATGTCGGCGTTCTGTTCTGCGAGAGCGCGGTACACTGCAAGCAGACTGTTTTCTGTTTCAGCAGGAGGCTCATCCGGAGCTTCCTGCTTTGTCGTTTGCGCTTCATTTACGGCCGACGCCAGCTCCCGGAATGCGCTTCGGCCCTCATCCTTTTGATGCTGACTGTCAAGCAGCAGATAGCCACAGACGACCGCGATCAGCAAAAACAGGACGGCAAGGGTGCAGTAGATTGTTTGCTTAGTTATTCTCATAGACAGCTCCTTCATTTTATTTCAACCAAAACCCACACGCTGCGGTATGGGCTTTGGTTGGGGGTCAGCAGTCGCCCGCTGACCCCGCGGGAATGGGGAATGTATATCGAAAATGAGGTGTACGCTTACTGTTCGTCAGTCTTTCTCTTCTTCGCAAGAATGAAGAAGATGAAGGCTGCACTCAGGCTTACGATCAGGACACCACCGACAGCGAACAGCCATGTGCCGTTTTCACCTGTCTGCGGGAGATCGAAGCCGAGTGTGTTGATAACGCTCATCGGTACGATAGCGGAAACAGAGCCGTTATCCTCGATCATACCAACTGCGTCACCGTTGACGGTTGCTGTTGCTGTAATGCCGGACTTGCCACACACGTCGCAGATCACACCGCTCTCAGCAGATGTAATCACAACTGTGATAGAATCCTTGAGCAGCGTGTAGCCGTCGTCTGTTGCGATCTCGGTGATGATATACTCATCATCTTCAAGACCCTTAACAGTGAGTGCGCCGGTGGAAACCGGAATAAAGGTCGTTGCATCTGCTTCCTTATCCGCCTGATCCTTGACGTAGTAGATGCCCTCCGTCTCATTCAGCTCTGCGGTTACCCAGTACTTATCGGTATTGTTGTAGAGCTTGAACTGGACATTTTTGAAGTCACCCTTGCCGTCAGAGAACTGCTTGAGGAGATCCAGACCGTAAACGTAGAAATGGCAGTCGTCCTCGAGTGTATCATAGTAGGTGGTGTTTGTGCGCTTCCATGTCAGTACAACGTCGTTCGGGTTGCCGTTGTCGCCGTAAACGGTATCAGCAGAAGAATTAACTGTTGCCTTGTAGGTGATGCGCATGGTGCAGTCGGAATAACCTCTGTACAGGCTTGTTGCAAGGTCATACACAGCGTCGCTGTTGTTGATCTCACTGAGACCTGTATCGGTCATCTCGATTTTCATGGTTGTCGCGTTGTTTGCTGCCGTGCCGTAGGTAACAGTGAACTTGTTGTCGGCTTCCGTCCATGTTGCGATCTTATCTGTGCAAGCCTTGTCTGTGAACCATTCAATCTGAACATCTTTCTTGTTGTACTCGATACCCTTAGAGAGTGTATCGACGAAGGTGTAGGTTGTCAGAGCGGTCGCATTGGAAGTGATTGTCGGGAGAGTGGAGATGATCTGGTAGTCAACGATGTCACCGTCAGAGCCTGTGCCTGTGTGAGCATAGCCGTCGGTGATATCGTCTATTGTGCCATTGTGTTTACCTGTGTCGACCTTGTCCTCACGCAGAGTCTTCTCGAGCGTCGGCATACCGGTTTCGTTCTTCGGATACACGGTGACGTCATAGTTCCAGTTATCAGCGTCGATGGTGGTCATCGGCAGAGAAACGAGGAACGGAGAGGTCGTGTCCTTTACGTTCTCCGGAACATAGGTCTCGACGAGGATGTAAAGGCCCTGCTCCATGCCGGTCTTGCCGGAATGACCATTTGCATCCGTCTCCGGCATATCCGTACCGCCGTTGTCCTTTACGAACTTCTCAAGAGCGTTCTTTGTCTGGCTCTCAATGGTTGTGAGCTGACCAGACAGACCGTCGATGAGAACATCGGAGGTGAAATAGAGATTGCCGCCGTCCGTTCTGTACGCATCCGCAGCGCTCAAGCCAAGTGCGGCGAGGAACTGAGCTGTCTTGGCGTTGTCGGGCATTGCATAGAGCACCATGTCCTTGTAGCCGTCTGCTTCCAGCGCCGAATAGGTTGTCACGTCCGCGACCTTTGTATAGGTGAAGACAACGCCCTGAATGGCGTAGTCTGCCAGTGCGGTTTCAACCGCATCATCCGGCAGACCAGTGGAAACATAGGAATCGGTGTTCAGCTTACCGTCCTCATGGGCTGTCGTAAAATCGTACTTGTAAAGCTCAAGAGACGTTTTACGAGTGGTGTCGATTGTTGCATTGGGGACGGTTGCCGCCGATGCAGCAATGCTGGAGCACGCCATGACAGCCGCCATAGCTGCTGCTCCGAGTTTTGCGATAATGCTCGCTTTTTTCATTTTCTACATTCCTTTCAAAGTTTATTTTTATATTTCAAGGGGTGTAGAATCCCCTCGAATCCTGTTTTACCGGGCCTTGCGTAAAACCCGAATCGAACCGACACAGAAAAACAGACCGATAAAGATCAGTACTGTGCCGACCGAAGATACAGGGAAACCACTGCCGCCCGAATTGGGCAGTTCCAGGTTCCGGTTATTGACCGCCGTGATCTTGACGTCGGTGATCTCCGTGTCGCCGTTCACATCAGGCAGACTGCCGTCATACAGGACAGTCGTCATGAGTGTACTGCCGTCACGGGTCGCAATCTCGGTCAGACGATACCGAATCTTCACAGTCTGATTGTCGATCTGTAATCCCGTGAATGCCGCGATACCGTCATCTCCTGTAACCAGCACACCGTCCTTGAGGCCGGAACTGTCACAGCCGCCAATCGATACCTCGCTGCCCGCAGGACGGGCAACGACCGGCTTCCATGATGCGCCGTCATCCACAGAAAACTCCAATAAAAAAGAAACACCGGACATGGGTGTTCCTGCGGAGTTCACTTTGCACACCGAGATCGAGCCGACGCTCGGTGTGTTTTCTCGGGTAACGGTAATGACCTGTTCGTCATACCCAATGGCGAAATCATAGATCGTACTGTCGAGATCGTAGCCCTTTGGCGCTTCGATCTCCTGATAGTGGTATGAGCCGTACCGCAGGTTCTCAACAAGGATCTTGCCGTCCTTGCCGGTTGTCTTCGCTGCAACGTCCCTACCGTCCGCATCTGTGATCTGATACTCCGCGCCCTCAAGCGGTGTTGTACCGTTGTGGTCGACCTTGATGATCTGCAAACTGCCGCGAATAAGCTTGTTATGGAATCGTACAGGTGTAGCCTGCCCCTCTGTGAGTGTGACAGTCTGAGATGCGGGCTGCACATAACGATCCGGCGTGTCGATCTCCGTAATGGTGTACTGGATCTTCTGCTTACCGTCGATGTCCGAGTAGATCGGGAGATTACTAACCGCAATTTGACCGTTTGCGCCTGTCGTGACGTTCTGCGACCAGTTATCAATGTTTCGTGTGATTTTGAATTTCAAACCCGCAACAACACCATCGTCAGATGTTTTGACGATATTTGCTGTACCGGGCTTCAGCTCATTGCGAAGATTCACCTCATACGGAGCATGCGTGGAGCTGTCAGCACTTACAGAGACGTCGAAATCGGCGGCAAACTTACGGCCTGCGCCGCCCGCGACCTGATGGACTGTATAGGTGCCGTACGGCAAGAACTTCGTCGTCGCTGTGCCGTCTGAGCCGATCGTGATGAGATCACGCTCGGCGGCTTTTGCGTTTGCATAGCTGCCCGCGCTCTTGAGGTAGACCTCAAACTTTGCTCCGGGTTCAAGCATATCCGGCGCACCGGCCATCTCGGCCTTTTTGATGACCTTGATCTTATTGAGAAAAACCTGCTCGCGGAAGTCGTCGAGAGGCTCCAGCTCATATACAGCAGATGTACCGGCGGAGTTAACGGTATAGGTGTGTACCATCGTATCGAGCTTATAGCCAACCGGGGCTTTTATCTCCTGCACTTTTACTGTACCAAGCGGAATATCGAGGAACATCACTCTGCCTTGCGCATTTGTCGTTCCCTGTACCTTTGTGTCTATTCCGTTCACCTTATAGGTCACTTCATAGACTGCTCCGGCCAGAGAAGCGTTGCCTTGCGGCACACTCTGGCCTGTTCCTGCATCTTTCTTTACAACCGTTAATTTAATTTTTGACGGGTCGTCCACAACATTCAGCGTGGTATTACCGCTGCTGATGTTGACAAAGTGGATGGTTGGGTCAAGGACATACCCTTTCGGAGCAGTAATTTCCTTTACCGCATAATCGCCATCTTTCAGCTTCTTGCTGAGATTAGCCTTACCGTTGGTGTCTGTTGTAAATGTAGCCTGTACCGTATCCTTTGAGTAGTCATGACCGGGTGTCGCATTTTTTGTGTATACGTTATACACCGCACCCGCCAGACTGTAATTCGGGTTTTTGTTCGTGATTGTCACGTTCGCAGAGGTCTTTGTGAGCGTGATATCAAAGGTGTTTTCACCGTATTTGATAACGATGAACGAGTTGTCCGGGGACTTCGGTGTGATCGTCGATATGTGGTTGCCTGAAAAATCAGAATGCCACATCTTGTCCTCGCTGGAGCTGTTACCCCAAAAGAAACCGATGTGAGAATCATTGAAACCACTGGAGGATGCTGCTTTGGGGATCATGACAATAATATCTCCCTTTTCAAGCACACCCGAACTTAACATGTCAGCTTTCGTCGCAAATGTGTGCGCAACGAGATCGGCGTTGCGTACCCACAGCGGATAGTTTGCCGCGCCGCACATCAGCATACGGTTATAAACTGGAGATACTCCATCCCAGTCCCACCACGCGCCGCCGGTGATGTCTGCATTCTGTGTCATATACCATTGGACGGAACCTACCGGACCCGCGCTGTGCGTCCAAAGGTCCGATGTTCCGCTGTTCAATCCGCACTTGCTGAGTACATAAGCCACAAAGCCGCCGCAGTTTAGTCCGGCTCTACCGTTGTACGACGGATCGCCATTCGGTGACTGCCAGTCGCGCCCCTGATAGGGTGTACCCAAATAGTAGGAGTCGGACACATGAGCAGAAAGCTCTGCTATAACTTCCTCTCGCGTCACGCCGAAATCGGAAATGGTTCTTGTTCCGTTCGGACGATTACACCATTCTTTAACCGTGGCATACGGAAGGTCTGGAGACAACAGCGGCATAATGTCGGATGCAAGGAGCCAGTCTGGACTCACCTTTCTGCCGCTGGATGTAATGAACTCAAAATGCAAGTGCGCCCCTGTCGCATTTCCAGTATCACCGATACGCCCGATGCGCTGACCGCGCACGACCGTATCACCTTCCTGTACATTGATCTCCGACAGATGTGCGTATAGCGTGGTTAACTCCTCGCCGTGCTTAATTTGAACCATGTTGCCATAGCTCATAGAGCCGGTTTCATCTTCTGAGCCATCCCATATCTGAACCTGAGTCACTACGCCATCATTCGCAGCAACAACCGGAGAGCCAATATCTCCGGCAATATCCCATGCCGGATGTTCGGCGCTATATTCCTGTGTCAGGTCATCTCCGTATGGCGCTGGAAATACGAACAGTCCGCCTGTTTCGGATTCGGGCAGATATTCGTATTCGAGATTTATCGGGTTTGGGGTTGGAATTGGCGTGGGCATCTGAGTAGCACTTACGTCAGGTGTAGGCGCTGCATCTGGCTCGGATGCCGTGCTGTCTTCCGTACCGTCGGGATTTTCATCCGCATCCGGTTCAGCCGACGGCTCCGGCGACGGCGGCGGACTTGCCTCCACGGTACCCGAATTATCTTCAGGCGATATAGGAGGTTCATCTGGCACCGTTTCATCGATAGATGCTGCTGTATCCATCGGCGGGCTTTCTGCCGCTTCATCCGCAAACGCGGTTAGCGGTAAAGCTGTAATGAGTACAAGCACCGCCAGCAATACAGCCAGCGACCTTTTGAGTTTCCTCATTTTTTAACCTTCCTTCTCTGATAGATTATTGAATCCATTATTTTAAGGCTGTATGCTTACAGCTCCGGATTCCCTTGTTTTGTTTTCCCGTTCTTTCCAGCTTTCGTAAAACGCCCGAATTACTGGGTCCTCTAAAAGCTCAGGCCGATCCTCTAAGGTCTTTGCTTTAAGAAACTTTATTTCCGGCTTTACCCATGCTTTTTTCTGTTCCATTTTGATCTTCTCCTAAATTAAAAAATTTCATCATCATTTACGGCTTCTCTTGCTGCTTAACATCGTTGACACTGCGAACGGTGTAGCCCCAATCGAAAAAGCAGGGACAGAGAAATACCGACAGCGTAGGACCTACCGGCATTTTTCTATGCCTGCTTTTCAATAAAGGGGCTGAGTGATTTCAAAACCGCCTATGAAACGGATTTTAATTTCTTCACTGGAAAGTACAGTGACTTTTTCAACGATACGGTAAACTAGGGTGTCGGAGTATTCCGTCAAGTTAAGATCCTCTGCAGAAATCAGCGCCATGACCTCTTTAGATTTAGCTTCCAGTACCTTAGAGTGTTCCGTGCTGTATTCGATCTGTTTTTTCTTTTGCTTTAAATGAAGGATGGATTCGCTGACTTGTTTTAGCTTTTGGTCAACGATGTCATTCTCATTAACGGCAAAAATAAGCAGACGGTCAAATTCACTTTCCAATTCTTTTATTTGACTTTCAATTACAGCAGGATTGCTCTCATCATCCTCTTCGGCAATACAGCGTATCAGTGTGTCCTGTAGCACCGCTGCCATTTCTTCCTGCTGGCCATAGATCAAGGAGCGGATAGCATCCAATATAGATGCTTGAAGGGCAGTTTCCTTAAGGCTGGGAGAATTTTTGCATGCTTTTGGTCCGAATTCCAGTCGGTTGATGCATCGCCAGACAATCTGCTTCCGCCCATGGATGCTCCAAGTCACCCTACGAAAATAACAACCGCAATCCCCGCAGACCAGTCTCTCAGAGAGGGCGTATTTGCTGGTATATCGGCCGCGGTTCGTTTTTGTCTTTTTGACACTTGAGGGCTTTTTGCTTCTTCTTCGGGCAAGTTCTTCTTGGATCTGATAAAACGTTTCTCTTGGAATAATGGCTGGATGGTTATTTTGAATGTAATACTGCGGAAGCTCTCCGTTATTCTTCTTGACCTTTCCCTCCAGAAAGTCCGAGGTGTAGGTTTTTTGAAGCAGGACGTCACCTGCATATTTTTCATTTTGCAGGATTCGGAGAACCGTCTGCGTCGTCCATTGAGGCTCTCCGGCAGGACTTGGAATACCGGCTTTCTCCAGCTTTTCTTTGATTCCTTGCATGCTGTCGCCATTCAGAAAGCTTTGCGCGATCATACGAATCGTTTCCGCATCCTTCAGAATGATTTCTGGCTCTCCATCGGGCCCCCTCTGAAATGCGAATCCGGTGTAGCGAAAAGTGAATCTCCCTTGCTTGTAGCCCATGCGGATTCCCTTGGTAACATTACCGCTGATGGATTCACTCTCGGCTTGGGCAAAGGCGCTCAAGCAGGTCAGAATCATCTCGCTGTTCATGTTTGAAGTATCGATGTTTTCTTTTTCAAATATAACAGGGATCCCCCAGCTTTTGAGGATTCGGATGTGCTTGATACAATCAAGGGTGTTTCTGGCAAATCGGGAGATGGATTTTGTTAAGATGAGGTCGATTTTTTTCTGCTTGCAGAGCTCGATCATCTTGTTGAATTGCTCTCTTTTTTTGGTTCGCACCCCGGAGATCCCGTCGTCCGCGAAGATCCCGGCCAGCTGCCAGCCCTCATGATTTTTTCGGTATAGTAATCGACCTGTACTTCAAAGCTGTTTTGCTGTTCTTCTTCCTCAGTGCTGACTCGGCAATAGGCCGCTACCCGTAGCTTTCGCTTTCGATGTTGTAAATTTGCAAGCATAGGGTTTGCAGGGATTTCCGTAACTATCTTTCGGTCCATAAGAGCGCTTTTCCCTTCATATTATTTTTTCGTTTATCAGCCGAAGTTGTATGGAGCCATCGGGTCGCAGGATGACCTGTTTCACGGTCTGCTCAAAAAGCTCCCGATCCAGTTCTTCATCGCTGTGATGCTCGCGGAAAAGAGCTTTTAGTTTAAGCGTGAGGTGGTCGGATTCTATGATTTTACATGCTCTATATTTTTCAGCGGCACATTCTAAAATCATAGGAAGCAGCCTGTCCGGATCTACTTCACGCTGATCAAACATCTGATTGATTTCGTTCGTCAATCGAACGGCCTTCATAGAGAGAAAATTATTGGAAATTCTCTCCAGCTCTGTCATCTGCGGGTCGTGACACACGGACAGGAATTTTTCTTTAATAGCATCCAGTAATTCGTTATCCGCAATTGGCCCGATTTTTGTGCCGCAGTCTTTGCAGTCCCAGTATATTTGGGGAAGACTTCGGCTGTTTCTGCTTAGTGGCTTGCCGCATTGAAAGCAGATTATCTTCTTTTGCAGAAAATGGAGTGATGGCTTCGGCGACGCCTTGCTGCTTTTTAGTTCCGATACTTGTAAAGCGAGTTCTTCCTGTATGATGGCAGGAAACAATCCCTTTTGCCAATAACGCTTATCATCCAAAATTCTGGAGATCATATTCTTGTTCCAGACATTTGCATTTTCTCGAAACTGCAAACCGGTCTGTTCCGCTAGCTTTGCCAGTTGTTGCAGTGACGCTCCGGCGAGATAGCTGCGGAATATGTTTTGTACAAGGTCGCTTTCTTCGGAAATGATTTCGATCTTTCCGCCGATCATACGGTATCCAAAAGGAAGGTAACGCTTTTTCTTCATCGTAAGCACCGTCCTTCGTCGAGCGCCAAATTGTTATTAAGGTAAAACCGAAATTTTTCCGGGTAAACGACAATTTCCTTTACCATGATTTTGAATATAGAAGGCTCAAATTCCAGCAGGGGAGAGGCTTTATCCAGCAGATCCATCAGCAGTGTGGTACTATCAATAAGGCTACTGAGTTCGTCCGGCCCTTGAAGCTGGCGTAATTCCCGACGCATTCGCTCAATCCTTTGATTGTTGCCATTGCTTCGTTCTATAAAAATAACGGAATCAATATATCCCTTGGCTTGGAGCCTTGCGAGCGAATGATTCTGCTTAACTAAATCTGCTATTTTTTCATTTAAGGCTACGATGTCCGGTCTTGCGAATGTAACCTTGGTTTGTAATTCCAGTAACTGATTCAGCATAACTTTCAAAATGGAATCTCTGTTGTCCAACAGTTTATTATGAACCTTCAGAAAGCCTTGATAAATTTCATATTCTTGCACGATACCCATGGGACAGAGGTCTTTGTCCTGTAAGTGTTTGTAGCAGGACCACC
>OHUT01000758.1_pt1 | contig 11837 bp, 8 predicted proteins | sample 1579321 | NCBI WGS metagenome assembly OHUT01 (sample SAMEA3882514, study PRJEB24775) | human gut metagenome | biome: human-associated habitat; feature: intestine environment; material: feces | place: Netherlands | collected 2009/2010
GGAGCTTTCTGAAACCTATGCCTGTGGTGCATCCACCTGTCTTCTGGTAAAAGTCATTAACTATGCCCTGAAATATTCCAACGAATTTATTGAGATTGAATCCGATCAGACCAATCAGATCGTCCGCTATCTGGATCAGCATTTTCTGAAAGAAATCGGTGTGGAGGATCTGGCGCGTACTTTCCACATGAGCAAGAGCAGTCTGAACAAATTTTTTCAGAAACAACTGAATACGACCTGTCATCAGTATATTTTAAAGAAACGGCTGGCACTTGCGGTCTCGCTGATCCGGCAGGATGTTCCGCTTAAAACGGTTGCTGTCCAGTCCGGTTTTGGAGACTATTCTTCATTTTTTCGTGCTTTTAAGAAAATGTATCATATTTTCCCGACCGAATGTCAGGCAGACAATGAAAAACTGAAAAAGATCAAACATTAGCCGGGAGAATGACTTGTCTGAATAGTGTAGACATGCAAAAAACTTCGGATATTCTGGATTTTCGCCAGTGATCCGAAGTTTTTCTTGTTTAATATTTCTTTTTTTGATTGTCTTTATTTCACCAGATGTACTTCTGCCTTCTTCTCATTCAGCTTCTGTGCAGTCTCATGCTCATTGACATAGATACTGATATGTTTTTCTTTGCCGGAAGTATCGTAATCTTCAGCAGTAAATACATGTCCGTCAATGATCACCTTTGTTCCATACGGAATCTCATCCGGGTCAACCGCAATGGTCTGCCCTTCAACAACCGGAGTTCCGGTTGCTTTGACTTTGCTTGCCTTCGCACGGCAAGTCTCGCAGGAACAATAATAATCAATGGTATACTCTCCAATACTGTCTCCATACTGTTCGGCTGTAGCGTTCTGTTCGTTCACATCCGTGCCTTCCAGATTATAATTTTCTTCCAGGATTCTGGTTGCCCAGACAGCTTCCGGAATATATACCGTTCCGGAAATGATTCCCTGGTCTTCATTTGCAGCTTCGATGGTCTTTCCGTCTCCTGCATACATCACAACATGATGGACATAACCATCTTTTGCATAGAAAATCAAATCCCCCGGCTGTGCGTCTTCAACCGGAATCTTGGTTCCATACTGGCTCTGATCTTCGGCTACTCTTGGCAGATTATAGCCAAAAGTCTTATAAATCTGCTGTACAAATCCGGAGCAGTCCGCCCCTTCTGTCAGGCTTGTACCGCCCCATACATAAGGATTGCCAATGAACTGTGCGGCAAAATCCAGCATTGCCTGGCGGATCGCATTCCCCGGTGTTCCCGGCTTTACAGAAGCATAGCTATAATAAAGTGCCCGGTTATCTTCCGGTGCGATCAGTTCTGTAGCTGTCTGGTAAGCACCTTCGCCTGCTGCTTCTACCTGCGCTTTTACTTCATCCCCAGTCTGAACAGCCTCTTTAGAGACAAACCCACGGACATCCCCGGACTCCACATAGATCCAGTCTTTCTCTGCATCCGCAAGGATATAACACAGATTACCCTGGGACATGGTTCCGATCACACGTGACTGTCCATTTGCCTCTTCCTGGATTGCTACAGTTCCATCCGACTTTGATGCATCTGCCAGTGCATATTTTTTCGTAGCCAGTGTCTGATTTACGGTTGCACGTACATGGGTAAATGCCTGATTTTCATTTGCCGGAACCGTGTCTTTTGCAAGGGATGCTGTTCCTTCGATTCCAGTGTATGCAATCTTGGCTTTTTTTGCAGCTTTTTTTGCCTGCTTCTGGTATCCACTCAGCAGTACCTGTGCGGCATCTCCGGTATAAAGCTCGGATTCTTTTACAAATCCTCTGACCTTTCCGGATTCTACATACAGCCATCCATTCTTTTCTTCTTTCAGAATGTAGAGAAGTCCATCCTGTGAAATTTCTCCGACAGAACGCACCTTTTCGGTCAACTGCCGGGATGCTGGGGATGCATTTAAAGTATCATCCTGCAATGCTGTAGCAGTATCCGAGTTTAAGGATGACTTCTTTCCCGAAGTGTCTGCTGTGTTTTTTAATGTCTCGGCAGAAAATGTATTAAGCTGTACTTTCTTTGCTGTTTTCGTCTTTTTCGCAGAAGATTTCGTCTTTGATTTTTTCGCCTTTACAGAAGTTTCCTTATGAAACAGTTTTTTAGCATCAGCTGTTGCTTCCTGAATATCACTTTCTGTCCGATCAGTATCAACGGCTCCACTGATATCCTCCGGAATTGCCTCACGTATGCTGATCTTTGTCTTTGCAAATGCATATTTTCTCGCAACTGTCCAGAAACGGAAATCTTCTTCGTATTCCGGAAGACTGACGATCTGCTGTCTCTTGACCAGTTCTTCATTGGTCATCTTGTGTTCACTATCCTGCGCATTTTTTTCCTGCTCCTGCGCTTTGTTTTCTTCTGAGTCTTCTGTCTGGTCTTCCGAAGGCTGCTGTTCATTGTTCACATTGCCATCTGAAGGCTGCTGTGGTGTATCCGGATTGACCGGATCTGTCGGTTGCTCCGGCGTAACCGGCACATCTGGATTAGCCGGGATTACTTCTACTTCATCTCCTGTTATCGGATCAACCTTCCATCCTGTTTTCGCTGCATCACGCAGACCGGTATCTTCCAGATATCCAGTCTCTTCATTGTATCTGATTTCTTCATTATGAATCATCTCCAGGACAAGATCTGATACTTCTGTAAGTGTATCACGCCCATCAATGGATTTTGCCTGTAATTTTTCTCCATTTTCTGATCCATTAGAAGTAACCTCTGTAAGACCGCCCTCTGCTGCCCAAGCTGTTGCCGGAGCGCTGAAAGTAAGTCCGAAAACAAGTAATCCTGCTAGAATTTTTACTCCTGTCATTTTTGCTACCTGTATATTTCTATATTTCAAAATCTGTTGCTCCTTCTTACAAATTCTGTAAAATGCAGTCCTTTTAGTCGAAACGCGACATTTTTATTCTACTACTCTTTGACAAAACCGTCCATATTTCATTAAAAATATTTCTGATAAAATTTTTCAAACTCAGAGAGTAATTTCTTTCGGAAAATATTTTGGTAAAATGAAAAAAAGAAAATGTCCTGACATATTTTACGTCAGAACATTTCCCTGTTTTTATGGCTTTAGATAAACTCCGAAAGAACAAATTATCCTTCGCTTAATTTTTATTTAACCAGATATACTTCTGCATTCGTCACGCCGAGAGCAAGTGCTTCTTCATGGCTGTTCACATAGACATCAATGTGGTTTTTCTTGATCGCACCACCACAGTCTTCAGCAGTAAATACATGTCCGCCGATGATGACTTTTGTTCCGTAAGGGATTACACTCGGATCCACCGCAATGGTCTGTCCCTCAATGACTGGGGTTCCGGTTGCTGTGATCCCGTCTGCTTTGTTACAGCAGATTTCACATGCACAGTAATATGTAATCGTAAAATTGCCAAGATCTGCGCCGTACATCTCTTCTGTCGCATTGACTGTTCCGATTCCGCCACCTGCAACAGTATAATGATCGTCCAGGATCCGGGTTGCCCATACTGCATCTTTGTTATAAACAGTTCCGTAAATGATTCCCACATCTTCATTTGCAGCTTCGATCGTCTTTCCATCTCCAGCATACATCACAACATGATATACATAACCGTTCTTTGCATAGAAGATCAGGTCTCCCGGCTGTGCGTCTTCTACTGGAATTTTGGTTCCATACTGGCTCTGATCCTCGGCAACACGCGGAAGATCATATCCGTAAGCCTTGTAGATCTGCTGTACAAATCCGGAACAGTCCGCCCCATTTGTCAGACTGGTTCCGCCCCACACATAAGGATTACCGACAAACTGGGATGCATATTCAATCATTGACTGGCGGATCTCACCACTCGGCGTTCCTTCTTTTGTAGAAGTCAGCGTATAATAAAGAGCCTTATTATCTTCCGGATCCATGTTTTTATCTGCTACCGAATAGGAATCAGCTCCTCTTTCTGTCACCTGTGCTTTGGTTTCAGCATCTGATTTCAAATACTTCTTTTCCGCAAAGCCTCTGACATCTCCGGATTCTACATAAACCCAGTCTGAATCTTCATCTGCGAGAATGTAGCAGAGCTCTCCTGCTGTCATTGTTCCGACAACTCTGGAATCCGCATTCTTCTCCTCCTGAATATCCAGGATTCCTTTTTTATCAGTATCTACCTGTTCGCTTACCAGTGCCGGTTCTTTATCTGCAACCGTCTGGTTCACCGTCGCACGGAGATAGGTATATGCCTGATTATCTTTTGCATCTATCAGTGCCTGTGCCGTCTTTGCGGTTTCCTCGATTCCGGTATAGTCTTTGTTTTCTTTGGAAGCTTTTAACCTGGCCTGTGTCTGATAGACATCCAGAAGTTCCTGTGCCGCATCTTCCGTATAAATTTCAGACGCCTTTACAAATCCCCTGACATTACCGGATTCCACATACAACCAGCCATTGTCTTCTTCTTTCAAAATATAAAGAAGCCCGTCCTGCGAAATCGTTCCGACCGAGCGGACCTTTTCTTCCATCTGCTGTGCTGCCAGGTCAGCAGTCACTTTTGCCGCCTGTTCTTCTTTCTGCTTCTGCAGATCCTTCTCAGCCTGTCTTGCTGCTTCAGCTCTTTTTCCAGCTTTCAGATTGGTCTGATTCGGCGCCTCTGTTTTTAATTTCGCTGATGAAAAAATGTTGAGTCCGGTCAGTTTGATCTGTGCAGATTTTTTTACACCTTTTGCCGTTTTTGTACGTTTCACTTTTTTCGTGTTGTATTTTTGATTCTCTATATCAAATCCGGCTCTCAGCTCTTTTGCATCTTTTTTTGCCGCTTCAAGCTCTGCTTCTTTGGCTTCCTCGGAAGTATCTGCCCTGCCATCTGCAGCTTCCGGAATTTCCTCCCGTACATTGATCGCTGTTCTGGCAAATGCATATTTTCTTGCCACAGTCCAGAAACGGAAATCCTCTACCATCTCTGGCTGCTTCACAATCTGCTGACGGTTGATCAGTTCAGAATTACTGACTGCAGTTTTTGATTCGTTCTGACCGGCTGCTTCTTCTGCTTTGCTGATCTCCTGTGTATGGTCGATCTCACTTCCCGGAATTGGGTCGGTCTTTGTATCTTTCCGGTCTTCGGAAGAATCTGCCTTATCAGTATCCGGTGTCTGAATCGGATCTTTGGAATCGGATTTGCCGGAATCCGGGCTATCCGGATTTTCCGGAGTGCCTGGTTTTTCCGGTGTCTCTGGAGTTCCCGGAGTATCCGGCTTTTCTGGAGTTTCTGGTTTTTCCGGTGTATCCGGTTTTTCTGGAGCCTCTGGAATTTCTGGATTCTCCGGGGTTTCCGGAGTCTCTGGATTTTCTTGATTTCCAGGGGTGTCCGGTATGACTGGTGTCTCCGGAACATCCGGTGTCTCTGTCAGGCGTTCTCCTGTCTCCGGATCCACTTTCTGACCAGTCGAGGTATCTTCCAGATAGCCGGTTTCATCATTCAGCCTGACTGCTCCGCTTTCCATCATTCCCCGTACACAATCAGATACACCCACAAATACTTCCGATCCATCTGTCTTTTTTGCCTGCACTGTATTCTCTGCCACAACGGCCGTTTCTCCATCATCGGCAAATACCGCCATTGGCGAACCAAGAGCCATTCCAAATGCCAGAAGACTTGCCAGTGTCTTTGTCCCGATCCTTTTTGATACAAATTTGTTTCTAAACTTCAATAATTGATCCTCCTCTCGTAAATAGACTATAAGTTGTATGTTAATTTTTGAAGTTTTCAAAAAATTCTTCTTTGCATTAACAATTGCATTAATAAAATGTATGAAACATTAAATTTAGGGGTTTCATTCATCTTTTATTTGATTATTTTTAATTATAGCATAAATTCAACCATATGTGGTGTTTTTTTAGTAAAAATACACAATTTCTACATTTATGATTCCAGTTCATATTACTTTGTCAATAAGTTACCTTGTTATGATCTGGATGATCGTCTTATCCGTTTCACGCATTCCCTTCTTTGCAAGCTCTCCGATATTGCGTATTGTATTTTCTACACCTTTTTCTACAAGTCCGTCTTCGCCATAGAACTGCTTTTCTATCTTCTCTTACCATTTTCCAGTCATAATATCCGGTTGGTACTCAATCTGTGACACGATCTGTGAGGGCGTATATTTCCAGATTTTCTCTCCTGTATAATCTGCCGCCACAAACATCCCAAAGATAAGGAAACTGATAAACATCCGCGCAAAGAAACTGCTTCCGCCATTTTCTTCTGAAGAATGTTCTCCATATAATCCCCTGTATACATGCTGATACCTTGGATGCACCGCCGGGATACTGCCCTTTCTCCATTTTTGACGTGACATCCTAAGCAACTCCTCGCGGCGTTCCTGTGATTCGTTCATTCCAATCTCTCCCTTCTGCTAAAGCATCCAATTAAAATGAATGTGCCTCGGTGCATTCTACGCCGAACGCAGTTACTTGCAACATTCTTCTTTGCGCGAGTGCGCACCTTTGGCAGGTAGTTCTTTTCATTTACCAGAAAGTTCTTTCCCAATTTCAGACAAACAAAAAGGACATATACCTCTACCTCAGTATATGTCCCTCTTTTTTTCAAATATGCTATTTTTACCGTTTTTCCATCTCTTCCATGATGTCATCCCAGGTGATTCCACGTTCTGCCATCAACACCATCATATGATACAGGAAGTCGCACATCTCATATTTGAGTTCTTCCGGGTTCGGATTCTTCGCTGCAATGATGATCTCGGCAGCCTCTTCTCCAACCTTCTTCAGAATTTTATCAATACCTTTTTCAAACAGATAGTTCGTGTAAGATCCTTCCTTTGGATGCTCTTTGCGATCCATGATCGTATGATACACGCTCTCGAATACCTGCTGCGTATTGATTTCTTCATACTGATCCCCTACGATTGGCTGGAAGAAGCAGGTCGGATTGCCGGTATGACATGCCGCTCCTACCTGATCGACTTTTGCAAGCAGGGTATCTTTGTCACAGTCGATGGTCAGGGATTTGACATACTGAAAATGTCCGGATGTCTCGCCTTTTGTCCAGAGACTCTGTCTGCTCCGGCTGAAATAGGTCATCCGTCCGGTTTTCACTGTTTTTTCAAATGCCTCCTGATTCATGTATGCCACCATCAGCACTTCGGACGTCTTATAATGCTGTGTGACAACCGGAAGTAATCCATCGGAATTTAATTTAAATTCGGAAAAATCCATCAGACTCTCAAAGGATGTCATACGAATTCCTTTCTGGCTGCACTCTTCTTTGAAATCAGCACAATTGATTTCTCTCTGACTCACATACATTCCAGAAAGTCCTTTCACACCCGGGCATTCCAGGATCTTAAAAAGCTCTTCCTTTTCCAGTGTATCGGTCACAACCACACACGGAATATCTGTAATATTTACAACGGAATTCAGATCCAGACGGTGCATAAATACAATCTGGCTACTGTAAGTCTGGATCAGATGCTGCTGCTTAAATAATGCATCAAAGTCATTCAGTGACACCGCGATCTTCTCTTTTCCAAACCGCTTTGCCACCTCTTCGATCAGTTTCTGTGAATCCGGCTTTGAAAAATTCAGCATGGCACGCTTTGCACCGGTGTAGAGGATTTTCTTGACATCCTCCTGCCGCTTTACATTTCCTCCGGCAACCATCGGAATCCGAATCACGCGGTTGATCTTTTTCATCAGTTCAATGGACTCATCATGATCCTGGTCCGTATTTGACAGGTCAAATACCAGAAGTTCATCCGCCCCGTTATCGCTGTACTCTTTTGCCAGCGCGATCACATCTTCAGATACAACTGTCGGGTCATCAAACCATTTTACCGCCTTCCCTCCAAGGATAAAAATGCAGGGAATCAATCTTTTATAACTCATACGAGAAACTCCTTTTATCTTTTTACAGACTGCCTTTTGTAGACCACACTTCTTTCATCCGTGGTTCTTCGGATACAGCCATATCAAGCGCTTTTCCAAATGCTTTAAATAACGCCTCTGCCATATGATGGTTGTTGCCGCCATCCAGGACTTTCAGGTGCAGGTTCATTGCACCGCTGTAGGAAACAGCATAGAAAAATTCTTTTACCATCTCCGTGTCCAGTTCTCCTAATTTGTCACAGGTAAATGTGGCGTCAAAATTCAGATATGGTCTTCCGGAAAGGTCGATTGCCGAAAGCACCAGCACCTCATCCATCGGAAGCATAAAATGTCCATACCGCTTGATTCCTTTTTTATCTCCCAGTGCTTTTGCAATGGTCTGCCCCAGCACGATTCCGGTATCCTCGATCGTGTGGTGGCTGTCTACCTCCAGATCTCCGGTAACTTTGACAGTCAGATCAAAAAGTCCATGTCTTGCAAAGCCGGAAAGCATATGGTCAAAGAAACCGATACCAGTAGAAATGTCAGTCTTTCCTGTTCCGTCCAGATTCAGTGTCATCTCGATTTGTGTCTCTTTTGTCACACGACTGCAGGATGCAACTCTGCTCTCCATCTTTTAGTCCTCCTCTTCAAAACGTACATGGATCGAATTGGCATGCGCAGTCAGCTGTTCCGCTTTTGCAAAGCTTTCGATATCCTTATGTACCTTCTGCAGTGCTTCTCTTGAATAAGAGATGATACTGGATTTCTTAATGAAATCGTCTACAGAAAGCGGGGAAAAGAATTTAGCGGTTCCGTTGGTCGGAAGGATATGGTTTGGTCCGGCGAAATAATCGCCCAGTGGCTCGCTTGCATATTCTCCGATAAAGATAGCTCCTGCATTGCGGATCTTGGTCATCACTTCAAATGGATTTTTTGTCTGGATTTCCAAATGCTCGGATGCGATCTCATTTGCCACGTCGATCACATCTTCCATCGTATCGGCAAGCAGAATATATCCGTAATTATCCAGAGATTTGGAAATGATCTCTGCTCTTGAAAGTTCTTTTAAGAAACCATCTACCTGATCGGATACCTCATGTGCCAGCTTTTCACTTGTCGTAACAAGAATTGCGGAAGCGAGCTCATCATGCTCTGCCTGGGAAAGCAGGTCTGCCGCAACATATCTCGGATTAGCTGTCTCATCTGCCACAACCAGGATTTCACTTGGTCCTGCAATGGAATCAATGCTGACATGACCGTAAACTGCTTTCTTTGCAAGTGCTACATAGATATTTCCAGGTCCTACGATCTTGTCAACCTTCGGGATACTCTCTGTTCCGTAAGCAAGGGCTGCAATTGCCTGTGCACCGCCGACCTTGTAGATCTTATCCACACCGGCTTCTTTGGCTGCAACCAGTGTATTCGGACTTACTTTTCCATTTTTTCCAGGAGGCGTTACCATGATGATCTCATCCACACCGGCAACCTTTGCCGGCATCACATTCATCAGTACCGAAGACGGATAAACTGCCTTTCCTCCCGGCACATACACGCCGACTCTGTGAAGCGGAGTGATCTTCTGCCCAAGAATGGTTCCGTCCGGTTTACTGTCAAACCAGCTGTTCTGACGCTGTTTTGCATGATAACTTTCGATATTGTCTTTTGCTTTGCGGATGACTGTAAGAAGTGTATCATCAACCTGCGCATATGCTTCTTCAATTTCTGCATCTGTGACTTCAATCGTATCTGCAGTAAGCTCTGCCCCATCAAATTTGGCAGTGTATGCAAAAACTGCCGCATCTTTTTCTTCTTTTACTTTATCTAAAATTTCTTTTACGCTTGCCTCATACTGTCCATAATTGTTCGGACTTCTTTTCAGCAGATCTTCCAGCAGATTTTTCTTTGTATCGCTGTTCAGCTTTTGTATTCTCATGTGCATTAAGCCTCCCTTTTTAATATACTTCTGAGTTTATAAAGAAGTTCCTTGATCCTGTCATTTTCCAGACGCATGCTGACCGGGTTTACGATCATACGCGCTGATAACGGGCAAACCTCATCGAGAACTACAAGTCCGTTCTCCTTCAGGGTGGATCCGGTTTCCACGATATCCACGATCACCTCTGAAAGGCCAACGATCGGTGCAAGTTCAATCGAACCGTTCAATTTGATAATCTCTACCGTCTGGTGTCTGGTATTATAAAAATAATCCTTTGCAATATTCGGATATTTTGTTGCCACACGGATCAGTTCGTGATTCTCCAGATATTTTTTCGCATCTGCCGGTCCGCATACGCACATCCTGCATTTACCAAAACCAAGATCCAGTACCTCATGTACCTTCTTTCCCGCTTCCAGAATCGTGTCTTTTCCGACCACGCCGATGTCCGCCGCACCATATTCTACATAGGTCGGTACATCCGGTCCCTTCGATAAGAAAAATTTGAGTTTTAATTCTTCATTCACAAAAATCAGCTTTCTGGAATCTTTATCTTTCATTTCCTCACAGGTGATCCCCAGTTCTTCCAGAAGCTCCAGTGTCTGTTTTGCGAGCCGCCCCTTACAGAGCGCAAATGTCAAATATCTTGTGTCTTTCATCGTCTCACCCCTACCCTACAATTTTCTCTTCGCCGGTCATCAGGTTCACCATCTGCACATCTCCTTTGCTGCGAAGATACAGCATGCTTCCTGCAAGACTGCGTTTTCCATAATCCACATAGAATTCCAGCGACTTATCCGATGCTTTCTGAAGGATCTGGGTATTCTTGTCCTTCCCTCTGAATTCCATGGCAAGCTGGATTGCATCCTTCAACCGTTCTTTATCATATAAAATCAGGGAACTCTTCTCGCCACTTGAGATCTGGATCTTCTGGCGGGAAAGTGCGCTCATCAGTTCATCTACTACGATCGCAAAACCGATCGCCGGCTCTTCTTTTCCAAACTTTTCAACCAGGTGGTCATAACGTCCGCCTTTTACAATGGCATCCCCGGTCCCAAAAGTGTATCCCCGGAAGATAATACCGGTATAATATCCGTAAATTCCGCTCATGCTCAGATCAAACGTAATGTACTGTTCCATTTTGTAGACAGATAAGATCGCGTAGATTTTTTCGAGACGCCGGATTGCTTTCATCGCTTTTTTGCTTGGCGCTACCTTTTTCGCCTCCTCCAGGATCTCCACACCACCGACCATCTCTGAAAGTGCAGAAAATGCTTTTCTTGACACCGGTTTTGCATCAGCCTCTTCTAAAAGTTCGTCTGCACCGAAAAAGTTCCGGTTGTTAATCAGCTCACGCAAACGTTCTTCTGTCTCATCATCAATCTCGGATTCCTCGATCAGACTCTGGAAAAAGTCTACATTTCCTATACTGATCTGAAATTCTTCCAGTCCGGCATTCTTCAGACAGTCAATGACAAGTGCCAGCATCTCCGCATCAGCGTCCGCCGCATCCAGTCCAATCATCTCCGCGCCCATCTGGGTACTTTCCTTTAATCGTCCCTGATAACTGGAATGATTGATAAATGTATTCCCCACATAGCAAAGCCTTGCCGGGAATTCATCATCCTTAAATAAAGTTGCCGTCGCACGTGCGATCTGCGGAGTGATATCCGGTCTTAACACCAGTGTGTTGCCGTCTCTGTCAAAAAATTTATATAATTCCCTTGAAGGAATGGTTCCGATCTCTTTTCTGAATACATCAAAATATTCATACATAGGAGTCTGGATATCATGATATCCGTACAAATGCAGAGTCTTATGAAGTCGGTTCTGAAGTGCCAGCTTTTTGGCGCATTCTTCGTGATAAATGTCTCGGACCCCTTCGGGTGTATGTAATAACTGCTCCATAGATTGTAACTCCTCTTTTTTGTTTATTTGTCACTTTAGTATGTTACCATATTAAAACGTGACCTTGTTGTATTATACGAACTTTGACGCGGCTTGTCAAGCCTGCATACTCAGAAGT
>OHUT01000761.1_pt1 | contig 11796 bp, 9 predicted proteins | sample 1579321 | NCBI WGS metagenome assembly OHUT01 (sample SAMEA3882514, study PRJEB24775) | human gut metagenome | biome: human-associated habitat; feature: intestine environment; material: feces | place: Netherlands | collected 2009/2010
TGGGCGCTCGGCGAGTGGTGCATGTATCAGGCGTTCGTCTCGGTAGATGCATTCGTGAGCAAGGTGTCCTCATGTTTGGGCGAGGGGTCCGGGGCGACCCTGGTCGCCGTGGCTGCGTGCGAGGGAGAGCTCGTGTTCGGCAGGATGGGCGATTCGACCGCCTATGTCCTGTGCGATGACGGTGGGCTTGAGCACGTATTCGGCAACGATCGGGGCCGCATCCGTGCGGGGGGCAATGCGCTTCGCGCCGCGATGGGATACCATGTGCTGCGAAACGGCGGCAACGCCCCCTTGCAGACAGCGAGCATGCCGATGCGGGAGGGTATGAAGATTCTTCTGTGCAGCGATGGCGTGTGGGATCAGCTGCCCACGGCGCGCATAGCAGGGCTGCTCTCCCTCGACGGTGAGCCGTGCACGGCATCGCGCAGCATCGTCCTCGAGGCGGCAGAGGCGGGCGGCGAACGGAGCGACAACGCGACGGCAGTCGTGATCGACGTGCGCCGCAGCGAGATGCCGAGCAGGCAGCAGACACCGTGGATCTCGACGTGGTGACAGCGCTGGTGCGGGGCTGCCAGGAGTTGTTGCGGGACAAGGTTGCGCAACGGGACGATTGGGCGATGGCACACTAGCCTCGACGACCGGCAGCCAACCAGAAAGGACGTCGCCATGAAGTACAGCAACAGCCGCCGCACCAACCGCGCCTATGCCTCCTCCGCCGCCAAGCTCGACGCCGTCGAGCGCAGATTCGCCCGCTTGTTCGACGCCATCTCGTATGCTCATCCCATCATCAGGCTCCGCCTGTGGATTGCCGGCTTGAGCGGCGATTCGGTGGTCGCGCCCGCGCCGAGCGAGGTCATCGAGGCGGTCGTGTCCAAGGCGATGGGAGGGCTGGTCGACTGGGGCGGTGGCGTGACGGACATCCAGTGCCCCGACCGCTTCGAGATTCAGGTTCCCGTGTCCGCGTGGCGGATGTACTACGGGCACGGCACCGCGGAGATTTGCACGCGCATCGAGGGCGCGGTCCAGGCCAAGCTTCACCGCAAGCTCGGGTGCGACCTGTCGCCGCGCGTGACCATCTGCCCGACCATGGCGCTGCTCGACGACGAACTCATTGTGCAGTCCTTTTACTTCGATACGCTGGACGAGCAGGCGGATGTGCACGACGAAGCCGCTGGCGATGCGGCCGTGGCTGCCGGTAACGCGGCCGCGGGTGCCAACCCCGAGAGCGTCTTCAGCGGCAAGGCGGTCGTCGAGGACGTGGCAGAAGCCGGCGCCACGCCCGTGATCGGCACCGCGCCCGAAGCCGGCACCGCAACCATGGCAGAGCGCGACGTCCTCGAGGCACCGTCCCTCACGCCCTGCCTCATGACGGAAGCCCCCCTTGGCATCCTGGCGTTCGGTCACAAGCGCTATCCGCTCCGCGATGGCATGACGGTTGGCGTCAAGCGCGGCGACGGTTCCGACCAGGCGGATATCATGCTGCCGTATTCCGAGGACTTCTACCTGGTGTCCCGCAGGCACGGGCGCCTTGCTTACGATACGGCGCAGGAGATATGGCGCTTCGAGCAGCTGGGTTCCAACGGCACCACGGTGGTGCGCGACGGGCGGATCGTGGCTACGCTCGAGCGGGGTGACTCCGTGGTGCTGCGCGACGGCGACGGCTTGCTGTTCGCCGGCGCGCGCCAGCAGGTCACCTTCTTACTATCCTCCGAAAGCCGCACGGTCTGCCTTGATGCGGCATAAAGCCCTTCGCGCCGCCTGGGCAGGGCATTCGTTCAGGCGGCGTTCCCGCCGAGCCTGCTTTTCGAGAAAGGGTATCCGATGACGAAGTCCTCTTTGGTATACGCGTCGATCTACGAGACGCAGCCGGCCACCGGCGAGGCGCTTGCCGAGGATTGCACCGCACTGGTCGTGTTCGGCGCCACGCCGTGGGACTGCGCGCGTTCCAGCTATGCAGAGGGAAACGTGCTGTATCGGCTCAAGCTTCTCTCCGGTCCTTTCAAGGTTCCGGAAACGGGGTATCCGTCCATCGTCGAGCCCGCAGACGATCCCGAAGATGCCCGAGGCCAACACCGTGCGCTGGGCTCAGCCGTGGAGCGGCGTCGCGCGCGCCTTCGTCACGGCGCCCATTGCCCCGGTCAGCATGCGGGGCTGGTTTGCGGGTTGCCGGGAGCTGCAGAGCATCGAGGGTCTCTCGCTGGTCGATACGTCGCGCGTCACGAACATGGCGAACCTGTTCAGCGCGTGTTCGTCGCTGCAGACGCTGGACGTCTCCCATTTCGACACATCACAGGTGACCGACATGAGCAACATGTTCAACGGGTGCGACGAGCTAATCGCAATCGATGTGTCGGGGTTCGACACCGCACGAGTTCGCGATTTCACGTCGATGTTCGCGAGCTGCTCGAAGCTCACGTGGCTCGATGTTTCGGGATTCGAGGCCTCGTCTGCCGCCACCATGGCGAACATGTTCAGCCGGTGCCGCAGGCTCAGGTCGCTCGACCTGTCGCGGTTCGAGACGGTCGGCGTGCGTCGCATGAGCGGGATGTTCTGGGGCTGCGCAGAGCTTGAATGGGTTGACCTGTCGGGCTTCGATACATCCGCCGTGCGCGACTTCTTCCTCATGTTCGCCGACTGTAAGAGACTGACGAGCCTGGATCTATCCTCGTTCGACTTCTCGTCTGTTCGTCGTCTCGATGCTTGCTGCCCGTGATTGGTCGAATAAAGAGATTGGCGCCCACTTGGGCATCTCGTCAAATACCGTAAAGGCGCATCTGGCCAGTGCGTTCCATAAACTCGGGATCAATGCCCGCAGGGATTTGGCGCAATACCTGCTGAGATAGCTGGGCTAGGTGCATGGGCCTTGCCCGCGCGGCTGGGGCGCAAGGCCGGGGCGGGCACGACGGAGCGCGCGGCCAAGTCGGCGCATAATGAAGACCCCCGCCTGTCCGCAACCGCGGCAGGCGGGGGTCTTCAGTTAGAAGGGTCGATCCAAGCTATTCCTCTTCGAAGTCTTTCTCGTCAAAGCCAAGTATCCACGTGGCGGCAAACGTTACGGCGAACGTGATGGCCATACCGATGATTGCCATGACAAAGTTGTTGCTACCCGTAGGATCGATGAACTGGGGGAGCGAAAGCAGCGAGACCGTGACCAGCTCGTAGACCTTTACATGGGCGAAGGCGCAGAAGATGCCGCCCGCGGCGCAGCCGATGAAGGTGGCGACCAAGGGGCGCTTCAGCTTGAGCGTCAAACCATACATGCACGGTTCGGTGATTCCGGCGGTCGCGATGGGCAGGGCGGCGGAGCCGGCAAAAGACTTGATATCGCGGTTCTTGGCTTTGAAAAAGATGGCAAGCGCGACGGCAAGCTGAGAGAAGTTGATGACGGCAAAACCAACCCACAGGAAGGGGTCAAATCCCATGGTCTCAAGGTTGGAAAGGGCGGTCGGCATGAAAATCCAGTGGCTGCCGGTCAGGATGAAGATGGGCATCAGGGCGCAGACCGCGAACACGCCGATGACATAGAAGTCGTTGTAGAGCGTGAGCATGGCGCTTGCGATAACCTCACCGATAATGGAGCCCACCGGGCCGGTGACAAGGAGGGTCAGCGGGGCCATGATGATGAACACCGGGAGCTGGCTCAGCAGCTGGCCGAGCTTGGCAACGGGCGTGCTCATGATTGCATGCTCAATCTTGGACTGAACCCATACGGTAATCAGCGCGGGCAGCAGCGATGCGCTGTAGGAGATTGCGTGCACCGGTAGGCCGAACAGCGCGATGGCGCCGCCCTCTTCCACAAGCCCAGAGAACGTGGGGTGCATGAGAATGCCCATGAGCATCATCGAAATGACGCTGTTGCACTGGAAATGGGTCGAGGCACTCCATGCAACGATGAACGGCATGAAGTAGAAGAACGCATCCCCGATTGCGTTGAGCAGCTGGCCCGTTTGGCTCGCCGTGTCAACGATGCCTGCGAGCGTGAGAATGGATACGATTGCCTTGAAGAGACCGGTGACTACCAGGCCGGGAAGAATCGGCGTGATGGTGGCAGACATCGTGTTCAGCGGGATGCCGATCCAATAGCCGATACCCTTCTTCGTGCCCGCGCTGCCCGGTTCCTCGGAGCTGTCTGCGCCGGTTACGCGCGCCGAGACCTCTTTGAAGACGCTCGCCACTTCGTTTCCAACGACGACTTGGTATTGTCCCGCGGCGATTACGGTCCCCGCCACGCCGTCGAGGGACTTCAGGGCAGCCTCGTCGACGAGGGACTGGTCCTTAAGCGTGAAGCGGAGACGCGAAAAGCAGTGCGTCACGTTTGAAATGTTTTGGATACCGCCCACACCATCGATTATCTGGTCGGCAAATGTGCCATAGTCGGTCATACCGGCGCTCCCATCTGATCGCTCATACGGCGGGCCGCCGCCGTGTGTCTTGCGTGCGCGAGGGAGAGCGCTTGCGTTGGTACCATCCCCTCGCTAGCCAAAACGTTACAAAAGATGACGGAAATCTCGTGGTTCATTACTTGAACTACCGTTTGGGGTCAGTTTCGCCTCGCTCATCGAGTGGGACTGCTTGCCGACCTAGTTAACGTGCCCTATCCGCGTCCGGGACTTATGGCACAACTATGCGAAGCGGCTAAGATAGCAGGCGCTCAGGAGGTCGAAGAAGTACGTCGTGCCGTACTTTCCGAATAGGCCGAGGCGGTCGAAATCCGACTCGTCGCCTTCTGGTCGCAGCTGGTAGATGCGGTCGTAGATATCTTGGCCGTCGAACGAGGGGCAGGCGGTGACCAGCCGTTTTTCCGCGCCAATCTCGCGAAGCCACTCTGCTGATTCTCGGGCGAAGACGCCGGATGCTGAGACGACAACAAGGAGGCTGTCGGAATTCCACGCGGCATGTTGGAGTCTCTCCCGGTACGTGTCTGTGGTCAGTTGGACGAACTTGTTGACGTAGAAAAGCTCTTGCTGGAAACGCTCGAGCACGCCCGTTGTGTTGCCCGCGCACACGAGCACCACATGCGTGCGGGCGTGCATATCTTGAGCGAGCTCGACAATATCTTCGGTGCGTACGGCTTGGTGCAGCTTTTCAAATGTGTTTGAGATGCCGCTATCGAGTGTCGCCCGATATCCGTCGATGCTTAATTCGAGGTCCCGATGGTTGAGGTCGCTTGGATACGCTGCGGTGGTCATGCGGGCTTTGAAGCCGACTCTGTTGCAGAACCTCCGCACCGCCGAGCGCGTTACGAATGCGTTCTCCATGATGTCGGTAATCGATAGCGCGCTGATGTCGCTGAGCCGTTCGATGAGGTAGCGGGCGATTGCGTAGTCCGAGTCGCGTCGCTGTGAATTCAGGATTGCTGCAAGGGAGTTGAGCAAGCCGAAACTATTTGCGCTCACTTGATACCTCTCTCTGTACCGCACGGCGTGGCAACGGACAGCCTGCGGGTTGGGGTGGCGCAACGTGTGCGTTTTGGTACATCGAGGGTCAGCTTATCATGCGTCCGCTAGCTCTTGAACCGCTTGCCGAGTTCGCGGAACCACGACCAGCTCTTTTTTGGAATGCGGCGGAAATCATCATCGAAGTCTACACGCACAAGGCCATAGCGCTTCTCGTACCCGTTGATCCAGCTGTATAGATCCATCGTACACCAATAGTAATAACCGCACACATTCGCGCCCTCGCGCTTGGCCTGTTCGAGATAGTCGATGAACGAGCCGATTACGCGGATCCGGTCGTCGTCTGCCACGTATCCGTTTTCATCGGGCACCTCATAGGCGCCGTGGCCGTTTTCTGCCACTACGGGTGGGTTTCCATATTCGTTTTTGATGCGCATGAGAGACGAGTACATGATGCGCGGCAGCAGCTCGCGACCCCATTGATTGTGTTCGACCGTGCTGTCGTAGGCGGTTTGGAACAGTGGTGCAACGATCTGTCCCTCGACGCTCTTGCTGCCCGCTCCCTTGACGTTGCCGGACGCGCTCGAGGGCGCTCCATGCCAGCTGGTTACATATTTACGACAGAACACGTTGAGACTCAGAAAATCAACTACGCCTTCGGCGAAGATTTCCTCATCGCCTGGACCGCGGTAGAGGTAGGTGCCGAGCGCCTCGAGCATTTCGTCGGTTTCAGGCGGAAGGGATCCGAAAACTGCTGGGCACAGGATGAGGCGGTTGTAGAAGAAGTCCGCCGCCCGGTAAACGCGCTCGGGATCTTCTGTTCCGGGGGCTACCTCGACGTTGCAATCGTGGTGGATGACGCCGATAGCTCCGGGAAGCCCCATATCGTGATACATCTTGATGGCCTTTGCGCTGCCGAGCATCTGCACGTATTGCCACTGCAGGAACGATTGCATGTCCAGCTTATGGCAGGGCGGATATATGCCAAGGAAGTTGGCGCAGTAGCTATAGTACTGGGGCTCGTCCACGGTGGACCAAAGGAAAACCCGGTCACCGAAGCGCTCGAAGCATATGCGGGCATATTCGCTGAAGGCATCCGCGGTGGCAACGTTGGACCAACCGCCTTCACAGGCGATGGCGTACGGTAGGTCGTACTGGAAGAGCGTGATGTTGGGCTCCACACCGCATTCGATGCAGCAGTCAATGAGCTCGTTGTAAAACGCGACGCCTTCTTCGTTAACCGTTCCGCGGCCTTCCGGAAGGATGCGGCTCCATGAGATGGAGAGGCGAATGGAGTTCTGGCCGCCTTGTGCCATGAGGGCGATATCCTCGCGGAACCGGTGGTAGAAGTCGCTGGCTTGCCTGCCGTCGATTCCATTGACGTTCATGTGGGGGATGGCGTTGAAGTAATCCCACTCTCCCAGACCTTTGCCGTCTTCGTTCCACGCGCCTTCGCATTGATAGGCCGAGTTGGCGGATCCCCAGATAAACGGTCGGTTGGCGAACGAAGTGGGCGCTTCGCGCATGGTGTGCCCCCAGTCCTTGGTGTTGTCTTTTGAAACTACTGTATCCAGTTCCAATGGTGGCCTATGGTTCAAAAGGCGAACTACCGTTTACAGGCTTCAGCCGTATGCCGGCGGGCGAATGGGGATGGGGTGTGAGTGTGAATGCTGGTGAATGGATGCGAGACCAGGATATGCGGTTGTGCTGTACGAAGGCACCCCGTTGACCGAGTAGGCAGAAGTTGGTTTTTGTTCATAGCCGAGACGCTGCTGCGCGTGGCTTAAAAAATATGCCCCATCCTCATCAACGGAAGCAAGCCCGCTGTCATGGCTAAGGGCACATAGTTCCGAAAAACGAACGGCGTAGATTGGACTTGTCGTTACTCCTCTAGATGTTTTTAGCGCAATGGGAAGTTCAATCAAGTTCTTCCTAGTCGTAAAATAGGACTAAATCATTGCTTGGCAGCCCGTTTTAGTCATAAATAAGACTTGTTTACGGCTATCGGAACCAACTGGAGCAACCTTGTACTACAGCAACTCTGACGTGATAGAACTAATCGGCGGAATCGAGAAGCCGTACGAGACCGAGGTCGTCGAGCTCAAGGAGGCCAAACACGACTTCAGCTTTAAGGACCTTGGAAGGTACTTCTCGGCGCTGAGCAACGAGGCAGTTCTGAGAGGCAAGCAGGACGCATGGCTCCTCTTCGGCATAGACAACGACAAAGCCGTTTGCGGAACCGCATATCGCAGGGACAACCCGACAAAACTCCAGTCGCTCAAGCGGGAGGTTGCCGGGCACACTAACAACCGCATGACGTTCAGGGAAATCCACGAGCTCGAAATCGAGGGAAAGCGAGTTCTCGCCTTCCAGATTCCCGCAGCAACGCCGGGCATGCCGACTGCCTTCAACAACGCCGCCTGGGCGAGGGAGGGCGAATCGCTCGTGCCCCTGCCCATCGACAAGTACGAGCAGATACGGCAAATGCGCCGCCCCGACTGGAGCGCCTCGGAGGTCGAAGGGGCAACGTACGACGACCTCGACCCAGAGGCGGTGCGCCGCGCGGTCGAGCTGTTCCTTTCCAAGCACGGTCGCCATAGGAGCGCGTTCGCTGGGATGAACGACCGGGCGATACTTGACAAGGCGAGCTTGACCCGAGATGGGAAGATCACTCCGACCGCCCTCATCCTGATAGGAAGGCCTGAGTCAATCCATCTCCTCGGCGACATTTCGCCGCGCATCACCTGGACGCTCTACGCTTCGGATGGCTCCGTGACCACCTACGAGCACTTCAAGCCGCCATTCCTGCTCGCCGTGGACCGAGTTCTCGGCAAGATTAGGAACGAGAGATACCGGTTCAACGCGAACGGCGCGAGCCTCTTTCCCATCGAGGTCAGCCAGTACGAGCCCGAGATAATCAGAGAGCTCCTCAACAACTGTATCGCGCATCAGGATTACTCCATGCAGGGGCGCGTAAACGTCGAGGAGTTCGAGGATCACCTCGTATTCCTCAACGAGGGGGCCTTCATCCCCGAGACCATCGAGAAGGCGATGAGGCCTGGCTTCAAGCCGAGCTATTACCGAAACCCCTTCCTCTGCGAGGCAATGGTCCAGATGGATATGATTGACACCATCGCTATGGGGATCCCCAAAGTTTTCCAGATGCAGAGGGGAAGATGCTTTCCGCTACCAACGTACGACCTCAGCGATCCGAACCGCGTCGAGGTCACCATCTTCGGCAAGTCGATCAATGAGAGCTACAGCCGCTTGCTCTATGCCCGTCCCGATCTTCCCATGGATATCGTCTATCTCCTCGACAAGGTCCAGAAGCACGAGGAAGTCACCCGGGAGCAGGCGGCGAGGCTCCACGAGCTCAAACTCGTGGAGGGAAGATACCCCCAGCTCTCAATCACAAACTCCCTCGCCGCTGAGACTGGTCAGGAGGTCACATACACGAGGAGCAAGGGGCTTAACGAGGAAGCGTGCAAGTCGCTCATCCTCCAGATGCTCTCTGAGACCGGGCCCGCGTCGCGCGCGAAGATCGTGGCGCTCCTGGACGATCTGCTTCCGGCCGGCCTTAGCGACCGGCAGAAGTCAAAGCGGGTTTCTAACCTGCTCGCCAAGATGAAGAACGTCGACAGGACGGTCGACAACGACGGTGTCGTCGGGAAGGCAGCGCGCTGGAGGGCGATATAGCCCACCCTCCCTGCAACTATGCAGCTAAATCACGCGAGTAGAAGTATCCGTAGATCTGTTTGATGCACCTGTCTAGGACATCATCGGGGTAGCTCGACTCCGGCAGCTTGTATGCTTCGTTCCGCACGATGGTCCACACCTGACTGCGCGTCTCCTCCTTCTCGGTCCAATGCACCATCTGGCTCAAGCGCTCTTCGATGGCTGACACCATCTCAATGCACACGCTCTTGACCTTACGAATCTCGGACGGCGAAAGTGTGTCTTTGAAGAGCATCTCGAACACCGTCATCTGCTGCTGGTTTTGGAATCCCTCGCGCACCCATTCGCGCTGCTTCTCATCTAGGTCCTGCGACAGCCTCATCAGCTCGTTGAAGGTTTTCTCGATGAGAGCCTTGTCCTGCTCTTTGTTGTAGCTTTCGATAATCCGCTCGTAGCGCTCGTAGAAATCGATTCGCAGCGGGTTGTCTTTCAATGCCAGTTCGAGCCTCTCTTCTATGACTCCGCGAATATCGTCTATGATCAGATGCTTCCGCTTTGCCCGGGCGAATTCTTGGCTCAAACGGCCGAAGTCGATTCCGCTTACGTCGAAGCGGGTTCCCTCTTTTGCCTGCTCGGCGGCCTCGCTCACCTCAATGTGCACACTTACGATGTCGTGCACCCGACGCATGAGCTCGGTGGTGTCTGCGACAGCACGGCGCTGGTTTATCTGGCTATAAACCGCGCGCAGCGCGTCGCGACGGCATACCATGTCTTCGCCGACCTCCGCCCTGGTCACGAAGCGGTAAAACTTGAAGAGCATGCGGCACATGATGCCGAAGCGTTTCTTCACCTCGTCGGTGGCGCTCATGGCGTCGGCGGCGTCCTTGATGGCATCCAGCTTTCCAAAACCCTCCGCAGCGAGCAGCGTCTCCAGATTGAAGCCCTGCTCGCCCATGAAGGAGGCAATCTGCCTCGTCAGACTCCCAATGCGCTCGATGAGCTCGTCCTTATCGACCACAACGTCATCGGGCGTGCGGCCGTCGCCCGGGTCGCGCGTGTAGTCTGCCAGGGCCTGGCGCAGCGCTTTCACAATGCCAACGTAATCTACGATGAGGCCGTTGCTCTTGCCCTTGGCGACGCGATTGGCGCGCGCGATGGCCTGCATGAGGCCGTGTGCCTTCATGGGCTTGTCGAAGTACATCACCGAAAGGGGTTTGACGTCGAAGCCGGTGAGCCACATGGCGCACACGAACACGATTCGGAAGGGGTTGTTGGCATCTTTGAACTCGTCATCGAGGTTGCGCTCCTCCATCTTGCGTCGATGGGGCTCGATGTCGAGACCCCACGCGCGGAAGCGTGCGATCTCGTTCTGCTCCTGGCTCACCACCACCGCCATCTCGGTGGACTCCATCCAGGAGATCTTTCGGCGCTGCTCGAGCGCCTCCTGCTGGCCCATGCCTTTGAGCTTCTCTTTCTCGTCGGCCGTGGCGCGCGCCCACTCCTCTTTCACATAGTTGTACATCATCACGCAAGCGACCTTGTTCACGCAGATGAACATGGCCTTCCCGCTTTCCCAAATGCCGGTGTAGTGCGCCACGAAGTCGCGGGCTATCGCGCGCATGCGCGGCTCGGACATCATGATGTGGACCCCGTTGGAGAGCTGGCTCTTCACCTTGTCTGTCTGGTCAGGATCGAGGTCCGCATCTTCGACGGCCTGCAGCAACTCATCGTTGATCAGGGGGTTCTCTATCGCGAGACGATCGGAGCGGTTTTCGTAGAACAGCGGCACCGTGGCACCGTCTTCAACGGCGCGACCGAAGTCGTACACCGACACGTACCCGCCGAAGGTGCGAGCGGTAGCTGGTCGTCGGACAGCAGCGGCGTTCCGGTGAACCCCATCTTGGAGGCCGTCGGCAACAACCGGGCCATGTTCTCGGCGAAGATGCCGTTGTTCGAGCGATGCGCTTCGTCGGAGAACACCACGATGTCGTGATCGGGCAGGATGGGCTCGGCGTCGGCCTGGTTGAACTTTTGGATGAGCGAGAAGATGTAGGTCGGATTGCCCTTGAGCTTCTCCACCAGATCGGCGCCGCTGGTCGCGCGGCAGCGTGCCGCGGGCACGCCGGACAGGCACCCGCAGCTCTCGAACGTCTCGCTGATCTGCTTGTTCAGCTCGTCGCGATCAGTCAGCACCAGGAAGGTTGGCGAGCCAGGCTGCGTGCGCCTGATCTTCTCGGCAAGAAAGAGCATGGAATAGCTCTTGCCCGAGCCCTGCGTGTGCCAGAACACGCCCAGCTTGCCATCGTTGAACTTTCGGTTCTTGTAAGCGTCGAGCGCCTCGTTGACACCTAGGTACTGGTGGTTGCGCGCCATGATCTTAGCCGCCGGGGTATCGAAGTGGTCGAACAAGATGAAGTTCTGGAACAGGTCCATGAGCGTCTCGCGGTTGCACACGCCGCGGAGCAGGGTCTCCAGGCTCACGCTTCCGGCGTCTTCCTCATGTAGGCGCTTCCATTCGTTGAAGAACTCGTAGGGGCTGCCCAGCGTCCCCTTGCGGCCTGCCTCCCCGATGGGATGGATGGGCATGAGCCAGATGATGTCCGTACCCAGCGCCGCCAGACGATCCAGATCGCCCTCCAGCCCGCGGAACGTACCTTCCTTGGTGTGGTTGCGTACAAAAACGCTGTAAATGACCTGATGCAGCAGGCTCTTGTCGGTGTTCTCC
>OHUT01000773.1_pt1 | contig 11692 bp, 10 predicted proteins | sample 1579321 | NCBI WGS metagenome assembly OHUT01 (sample SAMEA3882514, study PRJEB24775) | human gut metagenome | biome: human-associated habitat; feature: intestine environment; material: feces | place: Netherlands | collected 2009/2010
CCACCACATCCGGCAAAGCGCTCATCGTCGCCGGATTCCAAGGCGACATGCCGTTCTTCTCCCAACATGCCGGCTACATCTGGCTGTACGGCCTGATACTGGTCCAAGTCGTCCTGCTCATTCTTCCCGCCCGCTGGTTCGTCATTCCCACTCATTCTGAATCGCGCGCGTAACTATATATGGCGATACATTCCCGGGAATGCGTCGCAAGACTGCGCGCCACTGACCGCACAGGCGCGTAGGTTGTGAGGTATGAGCGAAACCAATGATGTCAATGACGCAATCAAGCATTTCCCACGCCTCAGGGCGCGCACGCTGCGCTTCGGCTGCGGCGCGCCGCGCTCCGCACAGACCGTGGGCGACGGCTCGCGGGCCCTGTTTCTGCGCTCCGACGGCCCCGAGGATCTGGTGACCGCACTGTGGCTGAGCTGGTTCGACGAGTCCGGTGAACACCATGAGACCAAGCTGGCCGATCCGCGCGAACTGCTGGGCGCAACCGCCGACAGCGAGGACGTGCCGGCCGAGGAGAAGGCCCGCCGCGAGCGTGCGCGCGAAGGCGGCACCGGCATCGTCGGATACTCCGCAGATGACGACGGCAATCGCATCGTGTTCACCATCAACGGCCGCCTGTTCCTGACCGACATCGATTGGAATGACGAGACCGGCGCACCCGAGCCGCACACCCGTGAACTGGCCGGCGAGTGGCTCGATGAGGACCCGGCGATGTACACGCCGGTGCTGAACCCGCGCATCGCCCCGGATGGCGAACATGTGCTGTACACCACGGGCAGCTACCTGATGCTGGTCGATATCGGCGGCGAACTAGGTGACCGCATCACCGCCGTCTACGGCGTGAGCGTGGAGGGTGACGGCGCGAGAAAGCTCTTGAAGCTGCTCCTGCCGACGACGAGCGGCAAGCTCCCAGACAGCCAGCAGCTGTCTGCCGAGGTGCGCATGGAAGACGGCGAGCGTATCGCCACCCTGCGCCCCACCTGCTTCATAGCCGAGGCCGGCGCGGCCGCCCCCATCACCCTCGGCGGCCAGACCCTCCTCGCCGATTTGGGCATGGACTAGTCTTTCCCCCGAAGCCCTCCCGCAAGAAAAGCCCCGATTGGGGCTTTTCTTATGCGCTCGTTTCTTAAGCAAATCAGCCCACACGTTGTGCGGTCGCGCGCCCAAAAATGGGTCGGCCCCGCCGAGGAGGGGCGGGGCCGACAAAGGAGGGGAAAGAAGGAAGGGATTGGTAGGGTTGGGACGCCTCGTCGCAGCGGAGGCATCAAAAGCCGCTAAGCTCCCACGGAGTCCAGAAGCTCGCGCAGGACGGCTTCGTCCTCCTGCAGGGAGCCGAGCGTCAGCTGCCCCAGGCCCTGGTAGAACAAGGTGCGGGCGTGCATGCGCATATCGGCGACCAGCATGGGAACCCAGTTCAGCAGGTGATTCTCCAAAAAGTCGTAGGACGTGCGCAGGTAGGCGATCGCCTCGTCCTCGGCGTTGTCGGACAGCGCCTCAGCGGCGCGAAGGGCCATGCGCTGCATGAACTCCAGCTCCAGCGCGATGTGGTCCTCGGCCTCGTTCCAGTTACCGCGTTTCAACTCGTTTTCGCGCAGCGTGGCGAGCACCTCGGCGCGGGCCTCCTGCATGAGCAGACGGCGCTCGGACGTGTACACCGACTCGTACGGATAGGCGGCGGAATACCCGTTCACGCCGTGGCCGATGAACGTGCTCACGTAATCGATGGCGAGCTCAGTCACCGAGTCGTCCCAGGCGCGCTTCAGGTAGTCGTACAGCTGGTGGTAGCCCTCATCGGCGGCCGCATTGCCCGTGGCCTGGGGAAAGCGCATCTTCTGCAGCTCGCGCAGCGTCGGCAGATCCACCTCTTCGCGGAACAGACGCGCCAGCATGCCGTAGGATCGGGCGCGGGCGTTCATCAGCTCGACGAGGTTCACGTCCTCGGAAGCGGCAGCTCCCTCGACGACGGCTTCTTCCATAACGACCATAGCGTTAAGCCTCCTTCGCGCTCTTCAGCTCGGCGAGCATAGCCCGCCCCAAATCGGTCAAGTTCCAGGCGCCATCGCCCCAGATGACGCAGTCGCAGGTTTCCAGCACATCGATGAAGTGCTGACCGAAGCGGCGCGGCGACTTGGTGATCTCCATGGCGTCGGTCAGGCTCTCAATGGCGTCCAGCTTTCGCGGCGCCTCTTCAAGGGCTTCCATAACCGCCGCGTACACCTCGGCGTAGCGCGCCTCGTCGGACCCCAGCACAACCGCGCGGAAGCTCTTGCCGGCGAGGTACTCCGCGCGCAAGGCCAACGCCTCGGGAGTCGCGCGCCACACCGGATCCACGGTCTCGCGAATCTCCAGGTACGCCACACCCTCCTCGGCGCTCTCGTGCTCCTCGGACACGTCGGGCATCTCCAACGTAAGCGCTCCGGCGCGCTCCAACATGCGGCAAAGCGTCATGGGAGCGTATACCGACCAGTTGTCGCGCTGCCACTCATCCACGCGCTCGGAAATGACGCTCGAGGGGCAGCCGCCCTCGCACAGGCCGATGATGTTCAGCAGCACGGGCCGACGGTTGGGGTTGCGGACAATGAGCGCCTGAAGCGCCTCGGTGGCGCTGCCTTGGCGTGCCGGCGAGTACACCGGATCGTGGTGCACCGTCTCGGGCATGTTGCGCATGGTGGGGTAGTCGATGGTGTCGTAGGGGTTCTCGTCATCCATCCATTCCTGGTCGATCTCCGAGTCGTCCACCGCCAAAGGGTCGAACTCGTCGTCGAAGGCGAGCAGCTCGAGGGTGTCCCCGGCACTCGCACAAGAACCCTGATGCTGATAGGCCATACAGGTTTCCTCTCTCGTTTCGCGCGCGGTCGTCATCGCGAACCCCGATGCGCGGAAGGCTCTTTTCGCCCTTCGTTCGCTCGAGCAATCCGATAGCAGACGCCGCTTCCTATCCTCTTCGTCCTACATTCTAGGAAGCATCGCGGCGCCCAGCTCATACGACCAGGCCCATCTTTGCGAAAAACGGCATCATCCTCTCGTGATGATTTCGCCCTTCCACGAGGATGATTGTGCGCTGCACCTGGGGTTTTGCCCTTGACCTTTTCCGTGCGCGCGCCATAATGGGGCTGCGTTGCGAAACTGCGGGGCGACCACGATTGAGGGAGCACTTATGACCAACGCAGCATTCGGCAAGAAGGTTTTTGCCATCGCGGTTCTGGCCTGCCTGTGCGCAGCCCTGATCGCTGTCCCGGCGTACGGCTTCTACTACGTGCACGACGACAGCGTGTCGGATTCCTCTGACGGTCTGGGTAGCTACGAGGTCTTCATGGTGGTCGACGAGACCGCCGTGGGAGGCGACGTGCACTCCGACCTGATGTTCGTTCCGGCGGGCAGCACGGCCGATGTCGTCCTTACCGAGGGCATCATCTCCAGCGAGAACCAAAACGGGCTGGACGCCATTCACAACTATGACGTTCAGTCGGTGGCCGACTACCTCGCCGCCAACGGTTACAACGCTGAGATCAGCGTGTACCCCACCGGCGATGTGCAGGCCTACAAGGACGCGGAAGGCGCCTACGCCGCCACGTCCCAGAACGTGAGCGAGGCTTACACCGCCCCCGCGAAGGGCGATGGCTCGACCGTTCTCGATCGCTACGACAACGTGGTGATCACGGTGACCAAGTAGGTCGCCGACCGTCGCGGGGCCATCGTCGACCAGCGGTGGCCCCGACCACAGCGCGCAAGAGCACGCCGATGGCAACGGCATAGCAGCGCGCCGAACAGGAGGTTTTACGGGCCAGGGGATCCGTGAGCAAGTTGACGAGGCACCATCCGCTATCTATAATCCCCTGACTCAGCAATAATGCGTCATCCCGCCCGGCGAGACGGCCGGACCCGCAGGAGGGGGATTATGGGGTTTCAGGTTCCTCGCGTCACCATCAACATCGACTTCAAAGAGGGCACATCCTTCGGCGAGTTGAGCATCATCTCGCTCGGCTATGGCCTGCATCAGGCCTGGATCTACAGCTCGATGTTCGACAAGGGCGGCATCTTCGGAACCAGCGGCCTTCAGGCCGGGCCCTTCAACGATCAGCTGTCTCTCGCCTATTTCGTGTCCATTCTCGTGTACGGGCTCTTGCTGCTCGTCGCGAGCGTTCTCGATACCAGGCTCATTCGCCCGCTGCACGCCACGCCCACCCTCGTCATCGCCGCTCTGCTCGGTTCGACGGGGACACTGCTCTTGCTCGCGCCCGACGGATCGCTCCTTAGCTCGGAGGCGCTGCAGCTTGCCTCCGGCGTGCTCACCGGCGCCGGATCGTCGGTGCTGCTGCTGGCCTGGGGCATCGCCTTCTCGCGCCGCGATTCAGCCTCCGTCGTCATCAACGGAGCACTCTCCATCGCCATCGGATTCGGCATCTACGGTCTGGTGCTGCATCAGATCCCCTTCCCGTGGGGAGGCGTGGCAAGCGCGCTCATTCCCTTCGCGGAAATCGCCTTGCTGCTCGTGCTTCGTCGCCACGTAAGCCTTGATTTCGATAATCGCCAGCCCATCTTCCAGCCACTGCCCATCAACCACGCGCGCTTCGTGCTGCGCTTCGGGTTGCCGGTGTTCTTCCTCGGCGTGGCCCTGGGCATCATGCGCCAGACCTCCATAGAGACCATCCTGCCCGGCAGCGCTTTCGAAGACCAAGCACTGCTGTTTGTCACCGCCTGCGCCACCACGGTGCTTATCATGGTGACGTTCCTGGCGCTGGGCGGCGACGAGCGCTGGCACACCTTCTTCCGCCCGCTCATCCCGTTCATCGCCGTGACGGCCGTGTTCATCCCCTTCACCGCCGGTGGCGCGTCGTTCTGGGGAACCTCGGTGGTGCTCGTCGGCTACATGTCCTTCGAGGCGCTCATGTGGATCTTCTTCTCGGAGCTTTCCCAGCGCTTCCGCCTCTCCCCCATCTTCGTGTTCGGCCTCGGCCGCGGCGTTATGGCGCTGGCGGCTCTGGGCGGATCCACCCTCCCCCTGATCACCGGCGCCCTCGGCGCGCCGACGGGTCTGGGGGAGATGGGCACCGTGCTCATCGTGCTGGTCGCCATGATGCTCGCCTACGCACTTCTACCCGACGAGCACGAGATGGCCTCCATCGTGGCCGTAACACCGAGGAAGGTGGCCGTACAGAGCGCCTCGCGGGCCCCGCTCATCGTGGTGAACGAGGGGAAAGCAGATGCGTTGGAACGTGCCCGGGAAGGCGCGGTCCCCTCTGCCCCCGAGCAGGCCGACGTGCGCACCCAGGTCCCTGCAAACTGGGAGCACGCCGTCGTGGCCGCCCTTGCCGAGCTGGGCGAAACCTCCGGCGCGGCATCGGGGCAGATCGCCTCCGCATCTTCTGTCGTTTCCGCCGCAGAAGGCCCGACCGCCGTGGACGCCATGCAGGACGATGCATCGGATGCAAGCGCCGCTTCTGACACCGCAAGCTCTGCCTCCACTGCCCCCTCCCCCGCCCGTCAGGCCATGGACTTCTCGCGCTCCATCTTCGCCGAGGAGACCGCCGCCCCCGCGCCCGCCGACGACACGCCCGCCGCCCGGGGCCGCTTCCGCCAGCGCTGCGAGATCGTCGCCAACACCTACTTGCTGTCGCGGCGCGAAAGCGAGGTCATGTACTACCTGGCCCGCGGCTACAAGTCCTCCCACATCCAGCAGCAGCTCTACATCTCCGAAGGCACGGCGAAGACCCACATCCGCCACATCTACCGCAAGCTGAACATCCACAGCCAGCAAGATCTCATCCACCTCATCGACGAAGTGGAGCTGTAACCCCGTGCGGAGCTGCGGCCGCCGCGCATCTCCTGCCGCAACGGCCGCAGAATCTCCTAGGGACTCACGCCGATGCCCCTTGCTCACGATTTCGCTTCTGTTGCTTTAACCATTGCGGAAGCGAATGGCGGTTCACTTCCGCTAATTTAACATAGCGGAAGTGAACCGCCATTCGCTTCTGCTCATTCCGCACAGGGGAAGCTGATTTCATCCCAACCCGTAGCCCGGCCCTACATTTTGCCGCGCTCCTTTGAGTTCCCTGACATTTTCCTTTCCCTGGCTACGGGTTCTGTTCCAAAAATCCACCTCGGGCTGCGGATCGCACGTTCGAATCCGCAGCCCGACCTAGCTTTTTGCCGCAGTTCTTCAGAGTTTCTGACATTTTCCCCGATCGGGCTACGAATTTTGGGGCATTTGTGGCGATCGCGAACTTTTTCTTGATTAATTCGGTCATGAAAAGTATTATTTTATTCTATTAATAATTTCGGCTCTCAGAGAGAAAGGAGAAGTATGGCCTGTTCATTCCGCTATTTCCTACTTAAACGCTGCCAAGGTTTGACCGGTTTAAACACTACAAGCACGAAGAAGTTCTTCGCCGCCGCCGAGGATGCGCATCCCGAGGCATTCGCGCCGCTTCTTCTGCTTGCGATCTGCGACGGACGCGAGGAATACCTGCTCCGGCGCGCGGAGGGCACGAAAGCGGCCGAGATGTTCGACGAGTTCGTCGAACACTGGCATGCGTCGGGGCGTCCGCTGGAGGTGTACTTGGGCATGTTGCCCGACGGCGACCCGTTCAAAACCATCCTCGTCGAATGGCGCACCGACTCCTCGCGCATCGAGGTCGACCGCAAAATCCTGAAGTACGTCTCAACCGCCTTCGGCGATCTTCTGGCCGACAAGAATATGACCCGCGCCGAGGCCTGCCGCGTCACCCGCCTGAACAAGGGCAACTTCTACGCCTTCCTCAAAGGGGACACGTCGAAGATGAGCCGCAAGACGGCCATGAACGCCTACCGCGAAATCGCCGCACTCTAGCGTACGCAGGGTCGGGCAGAACGACACGGGGCTGCAACCTCACGTGAGGTTGCAGCCCCGCTTTCATTGCGGCAGATAGCGGCCCTTGTGAATCCAGATGTGCCCTTCTCTCCTACTGCGCCTCTTAGGGGGTGGCGGGAAAGACGAGGGTCAAGAAGAGCTCGTCGCCTTCCAAAGAGGCCTCAACCTCTATGTTCTGGGCGGTAGCGAGGCTGGCCACCACGGCAAGGCCCAGGCCTGCGCCTCCTTGGGCGCGAGCGACATCGGCGCGGTAGAAGCGCTCGAAGAGACGGTTGACGTCGATAGCCGCCGGGTCGGGAACCTTGTTGGAAAAGGTCAAAGTGCGACCCCGCTGAATGATAGACGGCGCGGACGTCCCATAGCGCAGGGCGTTGCTCACCAGGTTCTCGAACATACGAGCCAGCGCCTCGCTGTCGGCCTCGACCACCAGGGACTCGTCGGGAAAGTCCACCGCCGGCTCCCAGCCGCGCTCTTCGAAAGCGGGAAACTGGCCAGTGAGCACATCGGCGAGCACGGGCAGAACGACAAGGGGGCGCCTATCCAGATCGGACGCGGCATCGGTGGCGCGGGCGTAGGCGAACAGCGCGTCCAGCAGGCCCTCCATGTCGGCCAGGCGCGCTTCGGCTGCCTGCAGGTAATGGGCGCGGCGAGCATCGTCCGGCTCCTCGGCGGCCAGGGAGACATAGCCCTTCGCACCCATGAGCGGCGTGCGAATGTCGTGGGACAGGCTCGCCAGATCGCGCTGGAACTGGCGCTGCTCGGCGGCGCGCTCGCGCTCGCGCCGGTCGGCGGCATCCAGCGTGCCGTTCACCGCACGAGCCAGATCGGCGAACCCGGGTCCGGGCATTTCGGTGGTCAAGCGGCTATTGGAGCGCCCGTCGCGATTCCGCAGGAAGCGGGCCATGCGGCGAAGTTCGTGGCCGTACAGCAGCACCAGCGCGAACCCGCAGAGCTCCAGGCCCCCGAAGCATATGGCAAGCGTCACAACTGTCCTTTCTCGTTTCGTTTGTTGCAGAGCACCTGTCGCATGACTCTAGTTGTGGCAAGGGGCGACCGAGGTCGCCCCCTACGGAGACTAGCATGCAGTGAGACGTTGCCGCGCCCCTCCACCGGATGTCTCCTACAAATCGCGCTTCCACAGCGGGCCGAACGTCAGCACGACGCAGAGGGCGACCGCAGCGGTGCCCACGATGAGCACCTGCACAGCGAGGGGCGCCATGGTCAGCGGGGCGGCAGCAGGCGTCGCGAGCAGCGTCGAGGCGTGATTGCCCACATTCTGCATGCAGGAGGCGAGCATCCACGGCTCCAACGCGCCGATCCAGGGCTCGCCCTGGCCCAGCAGAAGCAGCACCTGGCCGAGAAGCGAGCCGGCGATGCCGGAGCTGACCACGAGCGCCCAGGCCACCCCGGCCCCGGCGCTGCGGCTCGCCCACACGATGACCGCCGTCGTGCACCCGTAGGCGAAGGCCAAAAGCCAGGCCAGCCCGAGGAAGAGCGCCAGGTCGCCCAACGGGCTTGCCGCCGCATAGGTGAAGCCTGCCGCCGCGAAGGACGCGGCTCCGGCCAGGGCGGCCACGGCCAGATAGAAGGCCGCGAGAAGACCGACGAGCACCAGCTTCTCGCCGTAGTAGCGCACGCGTCCCCGGCGATCCATCACCAAGTTGCGCGCGAAGCGCATGGAGAAGTCCTGGGCAAGAAAGAGTGCCGTCACCAGCGAGACGACCATGGCCAACGCCCCACCCGACACCGCCATATCTCCCAGCATATCGGCCGGCGAGGCCAGGGTGCGCATGTCGCGGGACACTCCTTCGAAATCGGCATCGCTGAGCGCCTCGGGATTGTCAGCGACGAGATCCCACAGCTCGCTCGAGGCGAATGCGGAATCGCTCGCCGTCTCATCGTCGCGCACGCTGTCCTCTTCGGATTCGGCCGATCCGGCGGCCTCGGCAGCGCCTAGCGTGTCCAGCTCATCCAGCGACAGGCCGCGCCCCGAGGCGCTGGCCGCAGCCGCAGCTTCCGCCGATGCATTCGCAGCGGCAGCATCTCCTTCGCCCAGGACGCCGGCCCCGCCGGTCACCCCGTCGCTGACGTTCACGGTCATCTCGAAACTCGTCGCCGTCATGCGCAGAAACTCCGGCGAGGACACCCAGTGCATCATGCCGGCCGCCAGAACAGACAGAGCCACCAGCACGATAGCGGCCACCCAGAGCATCTTGCCATGCACGAGGCGGTAGATATCGCTCTTCAGCAAGTTAAACATACTGCGCGCCCCCTTCCATCAGTTCCACGAAGTACTCTTCCAGATCGCGGTGGTCTTGGGACAACTCACGCACCACCTCACCGGCGCCGGCAAGCAGACGGCTGATAGCACCATCGTCGTAGTCCCCCGTGATAACAATGGCCCCATCCGGCTCCGCTTTGAAGGCGAGCGCGGGATACGCCTCTTCCAAAAGTGCCAGCGCCCGGGCCGGGTTCTCGGTGCGAACGCGCAGGCTGCTGCGACACTCGGCGGCCACCTCCTCGGCCGTCATCTCGCGCACCATGCGCCCGTCGGCGATGACCCCGTAGCGCGTGGCCATGCGATCGAGCTGATCGAGCACATGCGAGCTGACGACCACCGTGATGCCCAAGGTTTCGTTCACGCGCACGATGAGGTTGCGCATGGCGCGCGTCGCCTCGGGGTCGAGCCCGTTGAAAGGCTCGTCTAACAGCAGCACATCGGGGCTGCCGAGCAGCGCCATGGCGAGCCCCAGCCGCTGCTTCATGCCGAGCGAGAACCCGCGCACCTTCTTGTTGCCAACCGAGGAGAGCCCCACGAGCCTGAGCACCTCCTCGCAGCGGGCCGGACCGTCCACGATGCCCCAGGCGAGTGCCTTCGCCATGAGGTTCCGGTAGGCCGACAGGTTCAAAAGCAGCCCCGGCTCTTCGATCAGCACGCCGATGCGCCGCACGCCGCCCTCATCCGGCCCCGCAGCGCCCGCGGCCCCCGCCGCGGCCCGATCGCTTTCGAACAGCACCACCTCGCCAGCCGTGGGCAGCGCATCGCCGCAGATCATCTTCATGACGGTAGACTTGCCGGCGCCGTTTTTGCCGACGAAGCCGTAAATGTCGCTCGCCGCCACAGTCATGGAGAAATTGCGCACCACCGCGCGGCCGCCATAGACCTTGGTCAGCCCGCGGGCCTCGATGACGTTCATGCCTCGCCCCTTTCTCGCTTACCTCTGCCCTCGCGCTCTCGTTCTCGTTCGCGTTCGCGTTCCCGCTCTCGCACCATCGCCTCGTCCTTTCTCGCTTATACCGCATTTCCTACGGCTTTCAGTGTGAACGCGGGAATTAAAGAAAGTTCTGGCGAAGCGTTAAGATTGTTTGAAGATGCCGACGCCAACGCATCCGCGCGTATTATCCTGCTTCCCGTGGAAACCGTTGCCGACATACTCATCATCGAGGACGACCCCTCTATCAACGAGGTGGTCTGCGCGCATCTGGAACGTCGCGGCTACCGCTGCCGCCAGGCCTTCTCGGGCACCGAGGGCCTCATGCTTCTGCGAGAGCAGCGCCCGGATGTGGTCATCACCGACCTCATGCTGCCCGGCGTCCCCGGCGAGGAGATCGTGCGCGCCATCCGCGGCGCCGACAGCGCGCTTCCCATCATTGTCATCTCGGCGCGCATCACCGCCGCCGACAAAATCTCCCTTCTGCAAGCCGGCGCCGACGACTATCTGACCAAGCCCTTCGATTTAGACGAGCTGCAGGCCCGTATCGAGGTTCAGCGGCGCCACCATGCCGAGCGCGCGCATGCCGGGACGGCCGCGAGTGCCACAGACGCGGGCGGCTACCAGCGGCTGCTCGCCTTCCGCCGCTGGGAGCTGGATCCCGACGGGCGCGTCTTTCGCGTCGACGGCGAGGAGGTAGCCCTCACGCGCACGGAGTTCAACATCCTGGAACTGCTCATGGCACGACCGCAGAAGGTGTTCACCAAGCAGGAGCTGTTCGAGCTGGCCTGGGGCGAGCCCTATTCGGTGGAGGACTCCACGGTGAACGTGCACGTGTCGAACCTGCGCCGCAAGCTGAAGCCCACGGACACCGACGGCTACCTGCAAACCGTGTGGGGCATGGGCTACAAACTGCACAATGCCTGACGGGCGGCGCCGCAGAGGGCTTCACCGCACATCGCTCGCTAACATTCCTGATGCTTTTGCTCATGAATGTTGTTGACCTCACCCCCTTTCTCGTCAATTAAGCTCGCAAATCCCCTGAAAACCGTGATGGTCTGGCAATTTCTCCCAAGTTGACACGGTGAAACACCGCGCACTGTGGGACAATGGGCAGACTTATCCAACTACTCCGGTGAAAGGTTCCGCCGTGTTCGATTTCTTCCGCAAAAAGGGCAACAACCCCGAGGAGTCCGCCAAAGACGGCGGCTCCCAGAACGCGGCCGGCGCCACTGCCTCGGGCCGCACCACCCGCGACGCGCTGGCGGAGTTCACCGCCACCCCGCTGCCCGACGCCATCGACGGCCTGCTGTTCCGCGTGTCCATGGCCGACCCGACCGACCCGACCTCGTCCTCGGGCTTCGACGCCTACGCCGCCCGCCTGCTCTCCGAAGCCGAGGCGCCCAGCCTGCGCGCCATCGCCGTGGAGCATCCGGTGGAGCTGCGTCGCCTGAACACCACGGGCCTGTTCTGGTCCATCTTCGACGACAGCACGATTTCGGCCGGCAACCGGGGCACCATTTTGCGCATCGAGTCCGTGCTCGATCGTTTGGCCCTCATTTCGAAGGCCTTGGAAGGCGACGAGGGCACCGCCTTTGTGAGTGCCACGACCGAGGGC
>OHUT01000777.1_pt1 | contig 11576 bp, 9 predicted proteins | sample 1579321 | NCBI WGS metagenome assembly OHUT01 (sample SAMEA3882514, study PRJEB24775) | human gut metagenome | biome: human-associated habitat; feature: intestine environment; material: feces | place: Netherlands | collected 2009/2010
AAGCGGTTCACGAAATCTCGACAACTTCGCTCTCCCGCCCGACGCGGCCCCCGGCCCGCCGGGGGCGCCGCCTTCCGCACTTCCGAAAAAGGCAGCCCGCATATGATACAGCTCCCGGGATTTCGCGCAAGGGGTTTTTTGAAAAATCTTTCATCCGCACGAATGGCCCCTGAGACAGCCGAAAATCCGTCGCAATACGTTATGCGTCGCCTCGTTTAATTGCCATGGCGGCCGTGGCCATATCCCTTACCAGCCCCCTGGCCATGTCCGTGGCCCTCGTAGGAATCGCCCTCCTGGCCGCTGTGGCATGCGTCGATGCGATCACGCAGCTGACGCATAGTCATAGAAGCACACTCCTCGAGCGTGTATGAGGGATCGAGGCTCATCAGCTCTTGGGCAGCCTGATAGCGACCAACGCCCAAACCCGCTGCAGCTGCCGCATCGCGAGTGGCGCTATCGGCACGGCGACAAGCATGTTCACAGGATGCAGAGGACAGCGCCTCGTCGCTTTGAGCAACAAGGCTCTCCCCCAAGCGATTGTTCTCAGAAACCACGTTGACATCAATAAACGCATCTTTCTCAGCATAAGAGCCGAATGCGTCACTCGACAGCAGCGCGCCGATGACGTCGCCGTAAGGGCGATTCAGCATATCAACAGCGCCGAGCACGACAGCGCCATCATCATTGAGCGCTTCGGCTTCAATCACGATACCGAACGTATTAACCGTAAGCTCAAGAGAGGGATTCACCTCAATGTCCACGAAAGCAGACGGCGCACGATACACGCCATAGGCACCGACGAGGGCAAGCGCGAGCAAAAGGCATGCGGCCCAAGCAGTGACGACACGTGCTCGCGGGCGACGCCGCAGGGAGGCGCGATGCACCTCAACAGAAGGAGCATCCGGCCGCCTCTTCCGCTCTTCCTCGAGAAGGGCCAGCGTGCGTCCGCGGAGCGCCTCGGAAGCATGCTGAGCATCGTAGGCCTCACGGATACGCTGCTCAAGATCGGTCATGAGAGGGCCTCCTTCAGCGTCTTTTTGCCGCGGGCAATCCAGGAATACACGGTATTCACGGGGACGTCGAGCATCGAGGCGATCTCCGGAGCCGTGTAGCCCTCGTACAGGGCAAGATACACGGGAGTGCGGGGAGGGTCATCGAGGTCGCTCATGGCATCGAGCACTTCTTTCACACGCGAATCGGGCTGAGCCTCCTCATCGCGGGACGCGAGCGATTCGAATGAGGTCTCATCAAGCGGCACATTCTTACTCGCAGCCGCCCGCCGCATATCGCGGCACGTGTTCGAAGCAACGCGAATCAACCACGCCTTGCGATGTTCCTCTTCACGAAACTGAACATCATCTGCGAGTGCGTATTTTAGAAATGAATTCTGGAACGCGTCCTCGGCATCCGCATGGCGACAAAGCGCCGTAAGGCAAACTCGCCACACGGTATCGCCATGACGCGCCATAGTCTCTTCTATGTCAGGGGCAGATCTCACGCACTCGCAGGGTTTGTTTAGCGAGCGCAGCCGTGACCGCCGCCATGGTGACGGCCATGGCCATGACCCTGGCCGTTCCCGCTGCCGTAGTTGTCGCAGACGCCATCGCCGTCGGCATCAGTGTAGCCGGGGCACGCACCATTCTCATGCCGGTCGCACGCACCGTTGGCATTGCGGTCGGCGTAATTCGGACACGTCGCCGCAGCCGAACGGGAGCCGATCGCCATCGGCGACGACGGGGAAAGGGCGGCGAAAGCCACCGCCGGCACGCAAAGCGCCAACGCGAGCACCACGACAACAACGAAGGTAGACTTCTTCATAATTCAGGTTCCTCCTTGAGTTTTCTTCCGTCTCTGCAAGTAACACGATTCAGCCACGCGAATCCTTGCAACTTTTTTCATTTCTGGAAAAAACTCCTCTAAGCGGAAAACGCCGCTGGCACTCAGCCGGCAAACCTCAGCACACTTACGCCGGCCTCAAAAGCTACTCGAAGCGCACGAACTTCTTCTTCCCCACCTGCACCTCGGCGCCGGCGAGAACCTCGGGAGCCACGTTGTAGGCTTTGGGGGCAAGCGCCTCGCCGTTGACCTTCACGCCGCCGCCGTCGATAAGGCGACGCGCCTCGGAGGCGGTGCCAGCCACGCCGGCATCTACCAGAATCTTCGCCACATATACCAGGCCGTTCTCATCCGGCGTCAGATCGGGCGCGAAGATGGGGGCGTCGGCCGGGAAGCCGTGCTCCTTGAACTTGAGGTCGAAGTCGGCCTCGGCGGCCTCGGCGGCCACGTCGTCGTAGTAGGCGGCCACGATGTTGCGGGCGAGCGCGCGCTTCACCTTGTTGGGATGCAGCTCGTCAGCAGCCAGCCCTGCCTCGATACGGTCGATTTCGTCCACAGCCTCGGTGGAGGCGAGGCGGTAGTACTTCACCATGAGCTCGTCGGGAATGGACATGACCTTACCGAACATGTCGGCCGCTTCGTCAGTGAGCCCGATGTAGTTGCCGTAGCTCTTCGACATCTTCTTCACGCCATCGGTGCCCTCGAGCAGAGGCAGCGTGAGGCAGACCTGGGGCTCCATGCCCATTTTCTCCATGAGCTCGCGGCCGGCGAGCAAGTTGAACAGCTGGTCGGTGCCGCCGAGCTCCACATCGGCCTTGATGACCACGGAGTCGTAAGCCTGCATGACCGGGTACAGGAACTCGTGCAAGCTGATGGACTGCCCTGACGTGTAACGGTTGTGGAAGTCGTCGCGTTCCAAGATGCGGGCCACCGTGAAATTCGCCAGCAGCTTCAGGAGCTGCTCCATATCCAAATCGAGGATCCACTCGGAGTTGTAGCGCAGGACGGTCTTCTCCGGGTCGAGCACCTTGAAGGCCTGGTCGACGTAGGTTTGGGCATTCTCCTGGATCTGCTCGCGGGAAAGCTGCGGGCGCGTAGAGTTGCGGCCGGACGGATCGCCGATGAGCGCGGTGCCGTCGCCGATGATGAGGGTCACTTGATGCCCCAGATCCTGGAACTGGCGCAGCTTGCGCAGGGGCACCGCGTGACCCAGATGGATATCGGGGGCCGTCGGATCGACCCCAAGCTTCACGTTCAGCGGCACGCCGCGCTTGAGCTTCTCCAAAAGCGCCGCTTCGGGTACGATCTGGGCCGTACCGGATTTGATAATGTGCAGTTGTTCCTCAGGAGTAAGCATGGGTACCTCTCTGCGTGTCGCTTGCAAGTTCAAGAAATTATAGCGCAGAAAACACCCAACCAAATCGACTCTGTCAAGCAGCTCGATGAAGTCCTGGCAATGTCCGCCACGCTTTACCGCAATGGCGAATAGGAGCCAGTCGACCGAGAGCGGCACTGCGTCGGTGCGCGGCGAGGGCACATCGTTAAAAGGCCGACGCCCGTACTGACACCCTCGTTTTTCAGTACAGCGATCAAAGTCCAGACAATTTCACTATGGGAGACAATCCTTTCTCAAACCTTGACAGCTCATCGGAATGGCGCGAGCAGCGTCTGCATAGCTCCTCGGTTATGCGCGCAGTCCATACCCAAACTGGTAAACGATCCGGACTGCTCCAAAACGGCAATCTTCGCTCCCTCGCGCGACGCTGCTTCAGCGGCAGATGCGCCCGACACGCCGGCACCAATGATCACAGCATCAAAATCCTTGGCTTCGACAATATCAGTAATGGACTCGGGGCATCTCCCATGAATATTTCTCGATAACCGTCATCTCCCCTGTGTCGGAAAGACCCTTAGAAGCCGATGCTGCTGGGACGCAACCAGCTAGACAGGCTAGAGTTGCCCCCGCCGTGCCTAAGGCAGCTTAAAGGCGCATTCAGGACAATATCCTTTTGGCTAGGCTCATGGCGTTACGTATAAGGCGCAATCAGGGAAACAGGCTCATTTGAGCGACTCGATGAAGTCGAGAAGTTCTTCCCGGCTATGCACGCCCAACTTTTGATATATGTGCTTCACATGCGCTCGCGCTGTATTGTCGCTAATATAAAGTTTTTGGGCAATCCACGCAGCGCGCCTTCCTTGCACGAGAAAAAGGAGGACCTCTTTTTCGCGATTCGTCAGTCGGTAACCAACAAGCTGCTCGTCAGTAACCTTCCGAGAGGAAGTTTCATCAATCCGCTTCTCCAAAAGCCGATAATCGCGCAGTATTTCAAGGGCACTAAGGGCTATCAGCACAATGAGGCTAGAACGCCAGAGGACATTTGCAACCTCGTCACCGAACAGCACGAGACACGCACCAGAAGCAAACCAAGCCAGCACGTTGAGAGCAATAACGATGAGTCCCGTCACGTAGAAAGTCCGCCGACCAACACCGACCAGATTGACAATGACTATCACCGATAAAAGCGACTCGGAAAAACCCCAAGGAGTCGCCGCGCTTATCACCTGGGCCTCTCCAGACAGATCGGCGCCAACCCAGGGCACAACCAAAAGCAGCAGGCACGAAAGAATGGCGTAATAACGAAAATTTACAATGTTCTTGATATGACCGCGAGCAGCAACCAAGCAAAGTGCGCAAAGCAGAGCACCCACGATAACACAGTAAAAGCTCTCGGGCGTTTGGAGGACTACGCTAAGGCGACCAAATAGCATCGCCGCCCAGCCTATCCCCAAAGAGCATTGGCACACCAAGCAGCCTGCAAGAGGAACAGCCATGGCTTTAAGAGCCGAAACGACGTCTTCCAGCGGGTGAGAAGAATCGCCTATCTCCATTTCTCTGGAAGAACGGAGCACGCCGCCGCGAACGAGCAGAGTGATAGCGGCCACTAATATGCAGGAAGCAATAATGTCAGTGACCATAATGTCGCGAACAATGGTAAAAATCGCGACTGACAAGACCGCCTTCCCAGCAACTACTGCACTGAGAATCATGAGGTTCTTTGCATAGACCGGATTTGAGTCAGCTTGTGGCATTGCGTTCATAGCTTGTATTATCTTGCAATTCGTATTCAATTGGTAGGAGGCCGATCAGGCATTTTGCAAAGATTACCCAAAACGTTTATTCATCTTGGCACGAAAATTACCAATTATGGGCATCGCGCTCCCAACCAACCTCTCCCATAATCCTCGGTGCGCAAAGCCGCGATGGCTTTTAAGCGCACCCCGCCTCTGCGGGTCGCAACACAACAAAGGAGGAGAGACATGAAACAGGAGCAGCTTTCGAGGCGCGGTTTTCTCAAGGGCGCCGGATTGGGAGCCCTCGCCGTATCGGGAATGAGCGCAGGCCTCCTCGGAGGATGCGCGCCACAGCCCAATGGAAGCGCATCCGAGGATCAAGGCGACGGGGACGATACCCTCGCTGAGACCGGAAAGCCTCTGCACATTGGCGATGCTCAGGCGAATGGCGAACTCACATGGCTTCCGTCCGAACCCGCCGATCCCACCAACATCGAAGAGGAGCTGACGGCCGATGTGGTCATCGTGGGCTGCGGCACAGCCGGCACTTGCGCTGCACGCGCTGCAGCCGAAGAAGGCGCGTCAGTCATCGTTGTCGAGAAAGCCGACCACACAGCTGTCTGTCGCAGCGGCCAATGGGCCGTCATCGGAGGCGAGACCAACAAGCGTTGGGAGCGCGGCGTTGGACAGGCCAACTACGTCGATCCCGATGAAGTCGTTGAGGCGGTCATGACGGAATGCCAGTACTATCCGAATCGCGCCCTGCTCAGCAAATGGGCGCACAACAACGGTGAGGTGTTCGATTGGTTTATTGCCGCTAAGCCCGATTTGTTCATCAGCGAAAGATCGACCGATCCGCTGCCCGCCGTTGAATCTGAAAACGATTGCTCCATTTGGGTTCGCCATTATCCGCTCCCTGAAGGCTTCGATCTTTCGAAGGAGCGCGTCAAGGAGTTCCAGAGCAGCGTATCGTTCAATCCTTCCCAGCAGCCCGTCCTCGCAGCAAACTGGCAAAGGGCGGAGGAGGCGGGCGCTGTCTGCTACACCGGCCATTTCGCCGAGAAGCTCATCAAAGAAGGCGACAGGGTTGCAGGCGTATTCGTTCGCAATGCGGAAACCGGAGCCTACAAGAAAATCATGGCGAACAATGGCGTTTTGCTTGCAGGTGGCGACATTTCCAACAATCCCGAGATGAATGCCTACTACGCGCCCGATCTGGTATTGAACGGCATTCAGAACATGTGGTCGGACATGGATGCGGAAGGCAATTTCACCAACACAGGCGATTGCCAGAAGATGGGCGTCTGGGCTGGCGGAAGACTTCAGCAGAAAGCCGCTCCTATGGTACATTACATGGGAGCCATGTCGACCATCGGCGCTGCTCCTTATCTCAGTCTGACCCTGACGGGCAAGCGCTTCACCAATGAGGATATCAGCGCACTCCAATTCCAGAGCGCCGCCGAGCGCATTCCCGGCAAGGCCTTCTACACAATATTCGACGCGAAATGGCCCGAGCAACTTCAGGCATTCCAGCCCCGTTTCGCATCAACAAATTATGTGGTAGACACACCGACGCCGGAAAACCTGCTCATCAACGATGTACACCCCTACGTTACGCGAGACGCCATCGAACAAGCCTGCCAGGCAGAAGGGCCCTTCAGCATCATCAAAGGGGAAACCATCGACGAGCTCCTTTCGAAACTCGAAAACCTCACCGATATAGCGGCAGCCAAAGCGTCCATCGAGCGCTATAACGAGCTTGCCCGCAATGGCAAAGACCTCGACTTCGGCAAGCCGGCAAATCGTATGTTCCCCATCGAGAACGGCCCCTTCTACGCATTCCAGGGCGGCATGAACGTTAATCTTGCCACCCTCATGGGACTCGTAGGCGACGAAGAGTGTCATGTTTTCAACGAGAACGACGAAATCATTCCCGGCCTCTACGTTGCCGGCAACGCTCAGGGCGAGAGATTCTCCGTTAACTATATTCCCACTATGAGCGGCATGTCTCACTCTTTGGCAATGTACTACGGTTACGTCGCGGGCAAAAATATGGCTGCCGGAATTTAGGCACAGCGCACAAAGCCCTCCCCATTGCGCCCCGGCATCTACCGGGGCGCCTTTCGATTTGCGCAAGGACAGCGTTCACTCTGTGAGAATCACGTTACTACGCTGATCTGCGACTTGGTGCAGCGCGTCACTGAATCCGCTTATGCTGAAGAGCACGAAATACTCCTGGCGATCGGGGTCGCCCCATTTCACGCGACGGCTCTTCTCTTCTAAATCGGTTAGCACGTCGACGCCAAGGGGGCTGCTCTTGAATTTGCACTCGCCGAGCACAATGGCGTTGTCGACCTCCGAAAGCCCCACGATATCGATCTCCCCGTCTCGAGCATCCCACCAACGGCCCACCTTTTTCAGAAACACCGGCACAACCCCCTGCGCCGAAAGATCCCAGAGCTCCGCGCGGCACACGTCCTCGTACACATAGGCGACGTGGCGGTCGATGAAGCTCTTCTTCAGGCGGTCGAGCACCAACTCCCCATGACCCGATTCCAGATAGCTCAGACCTGGCTGGACGAACGGGAACCAGAACTGGAGGAAGTTGTCCGCGATCACGGCCGCCAAAGAGTTGAAACATTATGCAGCGAAACATTATGCTGCCGCGCATAATGTTTCGCTGCATCTTCCGCCAGGACATCGGGACACGATGGCCAAAAATGAGTCGCTAGCTGTACCCGCCGAAGCCATGGGTGGCTTTTCTGGCCAAAAAGAGGCCGTTGACTGCTGCTGCAACGCAACGCCGCTGTGACACGAAGTGTCATCAATCATCTGACCTGGTAAAACTCTGGGCAGATACAGCGGGATTTCCCAGCAAGCAGCATAATGGCCAAAAAGAGCGCCCGAGCTGCCAGCTTGTGCGCTTTTTTTGGCCAAGACATGCCCCAGGAGGCACCAGAACACTTGGACGACGGCGCAGCGCCGGATCAAATGAGCCCTGGGCGACGCAGCGGCGCTTGGGCGGCACCGCAGCGCCGAAGTAATACCGCACTCGAGGAGGTATTTGCCGAAGGGAAGCTCCCACGGCAGGCAATTGCCCCTTAGGAAACGCCGCGGTAGAGGTGGCCGCTTGTGGTGTTGGGCATCTTGGCGATGGCGTTGCCGTCGTTTTGGGCCACGTGCAAAGCGCGGATGGCGCGACCGACCGCGTGGGCCGTCTCCTCGGCGTTCATGAGCGTGGCGTCCACCATGTACGAGGAGATGCCGGCCGCAAGCAGGTCGGGCATCGCCGGGGCGATGTCCGTCTCCACAGCGTTGTAGAGATGGCTGCGGCCCATCGCATCGGTGACGACCGGGAACTCGTAGCCCTTGCGATCCAACAGAGCGTGCGGGCTCTTGCGGCGAGGGCAGACGGCGCAGTTCTCGTCGCACGGGCCCTGGCTCATGAGCATACAGTGCTCGGTGACCATGAGCTCCTGGGCGCCGATGAGCAGCACGCCCAGTTCCACCGGGGCATCTTTGGCTACCGCTTCAATTTGGCGCAGGGTGAGCTCCGGCGAGAGCCACACGCGATTGGCGCCGAACTCGCTGGCGACGGCCAGGGAGAGCCCGTTGGTGATGGGCACGTGGGGGCCAACGTCGAGCAGCGCCCCCTCTTCGGAGGCCCGCTCCATAGCGCCGAGGCTCTCGGCCAAAAGCGGCTTGCCCTCGGCAGCATACTTCCACACGTCGGCATCGACGACCGCTTCGCGCGCGCCGCCGACGGCCTCGTGATCGGCCACGGGCATGATGGGAATGCAGCCCTTGGGGTAGCCGGCCTGCTCGGCTGCGGCGTTCTTCTGGCCGGCGATAACCGCCTCGCCGCGCCGGTAGTTCAGAGCCGGCACGTAGATGAGGTGCGCGCCGGCGCGCTTGGCGGCGCGGGCGCAAGCGGGGTTCGTGACGGTGACGGCCACGCGGCAGCCGGCGGGGTGCGCCGCAGGCAGCGGCTCGCGCGGGGTGGTGCGGGGCAGCGTGCGGCCGTGGCCCTCGGCGGTAAGCGCCTCGGTGAGGGCGTCCAGAGCCGCCGCGCGCACGCCGTGCAGAGCCGAGAAGCCGATGCCGACGCCGTCGTCCATGTCGATGGTGAGGTTCACCAGCTGGTAAGGCATGTTGCCCAAGCGATCGATGTGGGCGGCGACGTCGTCGAAGGAGACGGCCCGGGTGCGAGCCGCCTCTACGGGCGCGCCGTCGGCGCCACCGGAAACCCCATCGGGGAAGGCCGCTTGCAGGCGACGGGCAACGGCGAGAGTGGTGCGGGCAGCGCCGGAGAGATCCTCGGAACGAAAATCGATCGCGCTTGAGGAGGGGCGACCAAGGTCGCCCCCTGCGGGGTCAACCGTTAGGTCTTCCGGGGCGAAGCCGGCATCACGCAGGTCAGCGATGGTTGCGGGGCGGAATTCCATGCGAAGTGGCTCGCCGATGTGGAGGGTGGCGGTGCCGACGAGGGGCACGCGGGGCTCACGGGCGTCGTCTTCGAAGGCGGCCTCGGCACTGCGGACGCGGAAAACGCGGTCGCCGGCCTTCACCGTGCGCGTTTTGCCTTCCAGCGGCAAATGGTAGCGGCCCTTCTTGTCGGTGCGCACCGGCCCCAGCGTCAGCGTGCCGTTGCCCTTGCGCGTCCAGAACTCCAGGACGTCGCCTTCTGTCAGAGCATGGGCGCTCTTCAAATAGGCAGCGCCATCGCGCACCTCGTCGACGCGGCCGAGGAACAGGCCGCGGTTGTTGGGACGCTGGTAACTCATGATATCGTTGCCGCGCTTGCCGTCCAGATAGGCCGTGGTGAAACCGCGGGAGAAGGCATCGGTGAGGCGGTCGCGATCGGCATCGGCAATGGCGGCGTTCTCCTTCGCCAAAGCAGCATCGAGAGCTTTACGGTAGACGGAGGTCACGGCGAAGACGTACTCGGGCGACTTCATGCGGCCCTCGATTTTAAGCGACGCCACGCCGGCGGCCACGAGGTCGTCCACGCGATCCACCGTGCACAGATCCCGAGGCGAAAGCAAGTGATCGCCCGGCGAGGGAAGGCTCTTCTGCAGAGCCTTGTTCTGCAGCTCGTAGGGAAGCCGACACGCTTGGGCGCACATCCCCCGGTTGGCCGAGCGGCCGCCGATCATGGAGGACATGAAGCACTGGCCCGAGTAGCACACGCACAATGCGCCGTGGGCGAACACCTCCACTTCCATCCCCTCTTCGGCCGCCGCCGCGCACAGAAGGGCGATCTCGTCCAGCGACACCTCACGGGCGAGCGTAATGCGCTCGGCCCCTAAGCGGGCCGCCGCACGCACGCCGGCGAGGTTGTGGGTGTTCATCTGCGTGGAAAGATGCAGCGACGCTTCGGGGAGCGTGCGGGAAATCTCCGCAGCCAGGCCGATGTCCTGCACGATGAAGCCATCGGCGCCGGCGCGGTAAGCTTGGCGCACGCATTCCAAGGCCTCCCCTACCTCGTCGGGCAGGATGATGGTGTTCATGGTGACGTAGATGGAAACCCCGCGCAGATGCGCGAAGTCGCAGGCCTCCCGCAGCGTCTCCAGGGTGAAGTTGTCGGCCCCGCGGCGCGCATTGAAGGTCTCAAGCCCCAAATACACCGCATCGGCCCCGCCAGCCACCGCCGCATGCAGCGCCGCCATATTGCCAGCCGGCGCCAACAATTCTACGTTTCTCACTCTTTATCTCCTCATCATAGGTTCGCCCAAGGAAGTCAGCGAGGGCCCGAAAGGTGCCTGCATCTGTGCTGAAAAGCGGCTGAGCGTACTTCGTACGCGAGGGCAAGCTTTGAAACGCAGAGGCAGGTGCCTGTCGGGCCCGCAGCGTCGGCTCATTCCGCTTGACCCGTTAGGGCAAGCGGAACAGACTAGTCTTCATTCAGCTTCAAAGCCTCTTCGTCGGCGGCCTTCAGTTTGTCGATGCCCTCGTTGTAGGCGTCTTGGATCTCCTTCACGCGTCCATCGTAGGCGCTGAAGTCGAAGGGCGCCTCCTCGGTTGCGCTGCTAATTTCAGTGTATAAATCGATGTAGCTGTTCAGGGCATCCTTCAGCTTGTTGCAGCCGTCGACGTAGTTCGTCTGCAGGTCCTTCATGGCGTCCGGCGTGTCGATGGCCGCCAGGGCATCAATGGCCTCGAAGGCGCTGTTGGCTGCATTCCGCATATTGACGACGCTCTCCTGAGCCACCGCCTCGTCGAATTCGCCGAGGCGCGTGTTCAGCTCCTCCACCGCCTGGTTGACCTTGGTCATGTAGGTGCGATTGGCCTGCTGCTGGTCGGTGGCTCCGGTGGCCGGCGACTGGCAACCGGAAAGAGCGCCGAGGGCCAAAGCCGCGCCAAGGACCACAGCCAAAACCCGCGCGATGGTACGTTTTCTCATGATTTCTCCCGTCTTCGGTGCCTTGAGGCACCGGTTGCTTGCTCAGGGCAGCCTCGTCGAGCGAGGCCTGGTTTCTCGTTCGCTATGATAGCAGTCCGCACCCCCGGGCCCGTACCGCCGTCACGGTATCGCAACAATTATGTCGCGGCTACGCTGCTTTAGGCACCCTCGCCGCCACCGCCGTCGGGAGCGGGATCGGGCGTCGGCTCGGGCGTGGGCTCCGGCGTCGGCTCCGGCGTGGGCGTGGGCTCAGGCGTCGGCGTGG
>OHUT01000785.1_pt1 | contig 11473 bp, 9 predicted proteins | sample 1579321 | NCBI WGS metagenome assembly OHUT01 (sample SAMEA3882514, study PRJEB24775) | human gut metagenome | biome: human-associated habitat; feature: intestine environment; material: feces | place: Netherlands | collected 2009/2010
TGTGATCATCGGAAGAAGCAATATTGTCGGGAAACCAATGGCAGCACTGCTTCTCCGGGAAAATGGAACAGTTACGGTTGCACACTCCAGAACGAAGAGTCTTGCAGATGTGACAAGAAGAGCAGATATTCTGATCGTTGCAATCGGAAAAGAGCGTTTCATAACATCAGATTATGTTAAAAAAGGTGCGGTTGTTATTGATGTCGGAATGCATCGGGATGCAGAAAATCATCTGTGTGGAGATGTTGATTTTGCAGATGTTGAACCAGTTGCATCAGCGATCACTCCTGTTCCGGGCGGAGTAGGACCGATGACGATCGCCATGCTGATGAATAACTGTGTAGAGACTGTACGCAGCTAGGAGGTACCGGATCATGAAGTGTGTACATTGCGGAGCAAATATACCGGATGGTCAGTTGATCTGTCCCAGGTGCAATGCTGAAGTACAGATGGTCCCGGATTATAACCCGCTGGATGATGTTCTTGCAAGAGAAGTAAAGGGTTCGGTAGAAGGGGCTACCCGTCAGATCCGGACAGATGATGTCCGGAGACAGCGTCAGATGAGTCAGACCCAGAGTGTCCGTTCTACCCGCGTTCTGAATGAAAATGAGATGGAACGGCTCAGGGAGGCAAGAAGAGAAAATCTCCGTCGTTCTAAAGAACAGCAGAACCGGAGACAGGCGGAGAGGCAACAGACCGGAAATCTCAGAAAAGATTCACCGGAATACCGCAGGATTCAGCAAATGAAGCGGAGAGAAGCCGCAAAGAAAAAGAGAAGGAATCTTTTGCTCGTTCTTTTTTTAATCGTATGTCTGATCGGTGTGGGAATTTATGTGATTTATCAGAATTCTTATACCGGAGTCATGAAAAAGGGAATGTCAGCACTGCAGGAGGATAATTACGAAGTTGCACAGAAGTATTTTGACCGTGCTGTGATCAAGGACAAATCCAGGCCTGAAGCGTACAAGGGGCTTGCAGATATTTATGTGGATCAGGGAGATCTGGACAGTGCAGAATCTGTGTATCTGACTGCGTTGGAGACACAGCCATCCAATGAAAAGCTTTATGAGGCAGTCATTGATTTTTATGTGAAAAATGATGAACTGGATAAAATCTCTGTACTGCTGGAAGACTGCGATGACAGTAAAGTACTTAAGGCAGTAAAAAAATATGTTTCCACAGCACCGGAATTCAGTCTGAAAGAGGGCAGTTATACAGAGGTTCAGCAGGTTTCTCTTTCTTCCGAGACAGGAGGAGATATTTATTATACGACAGACGGGTCAGAACCGACGACTGCCAGTCAGAAATATTCTGAGGCAATTCTTCTGCAGGAAGAAGGCGTGACTGAGATTCGGGCGATTGCTGTCAACAAGGCAGGAGTGCCAAGCGTTGTGGCAAGTGCGAAATATACGATTGCATTCCCGGTGGCTGATGCACCGGCGGTTTCTCCATCTACGGGTGCATACAACGGAACGATCCAGGTGACTGTGACAGTTCCGGATGGGTATACGGCTTATTATACAACCGATGGTTCTGTACCGGATGCAGGTGCCACGAAATATACAGCACCGGTTGACCTGCGGCTGGATGCAAAGGTTACTTTTAATGTAGTACTGATCAATAATCAGAATGGAAAAGCGACAGCCATGACAAGCAAGACCTATATTCCAAAGCCTTCGGCAGAATAATTTTTATGCAGAAAGAGGTTCTGTGTAAAGTTACTATAAGGCAACTCTGTTTTACCTGGAATTTATACAAAATTTCCAAAAACAGGGTTGCTTTTTTGCGTGCAGAGAGATATAATATACATGTTAAAAAAATAACAATACTACATAAAAAGGAGAGATTTGTTATGAGTAGATTTTGTTTACCAAGGGACATTTATCATGGAAAAGGCTGTCTTGAAGAACTGAAAAATCTGAAAGGAAAGAAAGCCTGTCTTGTTGTCGGTGGAGGATCTATGAAGCGTCAGGGATTCCTTGACCGGGCAGTAAACTACCTGAAAGAGGGCGGCATGGAAGTAAGGCTGATCGAGGGTGTTGAGCCGGATCCGTCTGTTGAGACCGTTATGAAGGGTGCGCAGAAGATGATCGAGTTCCAGCCGGATTGGATCATCGCGATGGGCGGCGGCTCTCCGATCGATGCTGCAAAAGCTATGTGGATCAAATATGAATACCCGGACGTTACGTTTGAGGATATGTGCAAGGTCTTCGGCCTGCCGAAGCTGCGCCAGAAGGCACACTTCTGCGCCATTTCCTCTACTTCCGGCACCGCAACGGAAGTGACCGCATTCTCCATCATCACCGATTATCAGAAGGGCATCAAGTACCCGATCGCTGACTTCGAGATTACCCCGGATGTCGCCATCGTTGACCCGGACCTTGCAGAGACGATGCCGAAGAAGCTCGTTGCGCACACCGGTATGGATGCTATGACCCATGCGATTGAAGCGTATGTTTCCACCGCAAACTGCGATTTCACCGACCCGCTCGCCATCCACGCCATCGAGATGATCATGAAGGACCTTATCCCGTCCTATAACGGCGATATGACCGCCCGCGACAACATGCACAACGCACAGTGTCTGGCCGGTATGGCGTTCTCCAACGCTCTGCTCGGCATCGTACACTCCATGGCACACAAGACCGGCGCTGCGTTTGCCGATTACGGCGCACACATCATCCACGGCGCTGCAAACGCTATGTACCTGCCGAAGGTCATCGCGTTCAACGCAAAGGACGAGACCGCAAAGAAGCGTTACGGTGTCATCGCCGACTACATGCACCTCGGTGGCAACAACGACGACGAGAAGGTACAGCTGCTCATCAAATACCTGCGCAACATGAACGACGAGCTGAACATTCCGCACTGCATCAAGCACTACGGCCCGGACAGCTTCCCGACCGAGAACGGCTTTGTGCCGGAGAACGTCTTCCTTGAGAGACTGCCGGAGATTGCAAAGAACGCTATCGCCGACGCCTGTACCGGTTCCAACCCGCGTCAGCCCAGCCAGGAAGAGATGGAAAAGCTGCTTAAGTGCTGCTACTACGACACGGAAGTTGACTTCTAAGTCTATAAAGACAATCTATAACGCATCTCGGGCATCTGTCCGGTAAAAGGACATTCTATCCCTGCCGCCCGGTATTTCTTCGGAAATCGCCGCACGGCAGGGATTTCCTGTCTTTTCCCGTTGTAATTTTGATATTTCTCTGTTATAATAGTATCGTTTGCAGGTTTTAAAGGCAAAAATTGCAAAACCGGCATCCGACACAGACAAAGCTTAGGCAAAATCGCACAAACTGCGCACATGCCTGAAGGGAAAGGTTTTGAAGTATGTATAAGATCGTTAAAAAACAGCCGCTGAACCCCACGGTGACGCGGATGGAGATCGAGGCGCCGCTCATTGCGAAAAAAGCAAAGCCCGGCCAGTTTATCATTCTGCGCGTAGACGAAAACGGCGAGCGCATCCCGCTGACCGTTGCCGGCTATGACCGCGAAAAGGGCACCGTTACAATCATTTTTCAGATTGTCGGCGCAACGACCGAAAAGCTCAACCACTTAAACGAAGGTGAATGTCTGCACGACTTCGTAGGCCCGCTCGGCGTACCAACGCATGTAGACGGCCTTAAGAAGGTCTGCGTTATCGGCGGCTGCGCCATCGCACTGCCCATTGCCGAAGAGCTGCACGCCATGGGCGCGGAAGTCACCTCTATCATCGGCTTCCGCAATCAGGATCTCGTGATTCTGGAAGACGAATTCAAGGCTTGCTCCGACCACTTCACACTGATGACGGACGACGGCTCCTACGGCGAAAAGGGCAATGTCACCGCCCCGCTGAAGACGCTGCTTGAAAACGGCGAGCGTTTTGACGAGGTCATCGCCATCGGCCCGCTGATCATGATGAAGTTCGTCTGCCTCACCACAAAAGAATACGACCAGAAGACCGTTGTTTCCATGAATCCGATCATGGTAGACGGCACGGGCATGTGCGGCGGCTGCCGCCTGACCGTTGGCGGCAAAACGAAGTTTGCCTGCGTAGACGGCCCGGACTTTGACGGCCACGAGGTCGATTTTGACGAGGCGATGAGCCGCTCCCGCAGCTACACTCCTTTCGAGCGCCACGCTTATGAGGAAGCCTGCAACCTGTTCAAGAAGGAGGTTGAGTGATCATGCCTAACATGAGAATGACAAAGAACCCCATGCCCTCGCAGGACCCGAACGTTCGCAACAAGAACTTTAAAGAGGTCACACTGGGCTATACCGAAGAAATGGCGCTGGATGAAGCACAGCGCTGCCTGAATTGTAAGAACATGCCGTGCGTTTCCGGCTGCCCGGTCAATATTCATATTCCGGAATTCATCAAAAAGGTCGCCGAGCACGACTTTGAGGGCGCGTATCAGGTTATTGCGCAGTCCTCTTCCCTGCCGGCTGTCTGCGGCCGTGTCTGTCCACAGGAGACGCAGTGCGAAGGCAAGTGCGTGCGCGGCATTAAGGGCGAACCGGTCGGCATCGGCCGTCTGGAGCGTTTTGTTGCCGACTGGCACAACGCACACGCTACCGTTGCCACCATCACCGCGCCGAAGAACGGCCACAAGGTTGCCGTTATCGGTTCCGGCCCTGCGGGTCTTACCTGCGCGGGCGACCTCGCAAAGCTGGGCTACGACGTGACAATTTACGAAGCGCTGCACCTTGCAGGCGGCGTGCTCGTGTACGGCATCCCGGAGTTCCGTCTGCCGAAGGCCATCGTGCAGAAGGAAGTCGATAACCTCAAGGCGCTCGGCGTCAAGGTGGAGACCAATATGGTTATCGGTCGTATCCTGACGATTGAAGAGCTGAAGGACGAGTACGGCTACGAGGCCGTGTTTGTCGGCACGGGTGCAGGCCTTCCCCGCTTTATGAACATCCCGGGCGAGAACCTGAAGGGTGTGTACTCCGCAAACGAATTCCTCACCCGCAGCAACCTGATGAAGGCTTACCGCGATGATTCCACTACGCCGATCCAGCACGCGAAAAACGTGGCGGTCGTCGGCGGCGGTAACGTGGCCATGGACGCCGCGAGAACCGCAAAGCGTCTCGGCGCGGAAAACGTGTACATCATCTACCGCCGCGGCATGGCAGAACTGCCGGCACGTAAGGAGGAAGTGGAGCACGCAGAGGAAGAGGGCATCATCTTCCACACGCTGACGAACCCGGTAGAGATTTTACCGACGGACGTCACCGACCCGCGTGACCCGAACTACGGCTGGGTCGCCGGTATTCGCTGCGTAAAAATGGAGCTTGGCGAGCCGGATGCCTCCGGCAGACGCAGCCCGATCGTCATTGAGGGCAGCGAATTCGATATTCCGATGGATTGCGTTATCATGTCCCTCGGTACTTCCCCGAACCCGCTGCTGAAAGCCACCACCCCGGGCCTTGAGACCCAGAAGCGCGGCCAGATCATCGCGGACGAACACGGCCTCACCTCCATCGAGGGTGTGTACGCAGGCGGCGACGCCGTAACGGGCGCCGCAACGGTTATCCTCGCCATGGGCGCAGGCAAGACCGCCGCAGCTGCAATCGACAAGTACATTCAGGAAAAGAAGTAAGTCCGCTTTTCCCCTAACCTAAAAATGAACGGCACCGGTGACAGATTTCATCGGTGCCGTTTTGCTGTGTTTGGCGGGTTTAATTTTCAAATGCTTTCTGCCCCCACTGCGTCGTGTAGGCGTCTGCCGGGCGGTCTTTCCGCACGCCGGAACCGACCTGCACGCCCATCAAAATGCGCGGCTCACGCTCGGCAAATGCCATAAAACGCGCCAAAATTTCATCGTATCTGCCCATTTTTCACAGCTCCTTTTTCGATCCTTTTAGAAAAACAAGCAGAGTATATCACGCTTTTCAGAGAAACGCAACGCCCTTTTGTATACTGCCGAAAGCATCTTGAATTTTCACGGTTTTGGCAGTATAATTCTATTGGCAAATCTACCCGAAAAGAGGTTTTCAGAATGAAAAAAGTGCTTTTGCTCGGCGATTCCATTCGCATGGGCTATGACGATTATGTAAAAGAAGCGTTAGACGGCAAGTGTGAGGTCGTTTACGACGCCGAGGACAACGGCCGCTTCGCTGCGTACACGCTGTGGCAGGCGAACCAGATGTTCAAGCATCACGGTCATTTTGACGTGGTACACTGGAACAACGGCTACTGGGATATGAACATTGAGGCTCCGATGACGGAGGCCATGCACCCCGTTGAGGAATATGTGCACTTCTTAAAGCGCATCATCAAGCTGTGCAGAGAAAACGGCGCGAAGATCATCTTCGCGACCACCACGCCGATTTTGGAGCCCGGCATGGCGGCAGACAACACCGGCACGCAGGCGGACAGCATCAACTACAATAACGAGTGGGTGGAGCTGTATAACAACGCCGCAAAAAAGCTGATGGCAGAGGAAAACATCCCGGTGAACGACCTTTACGCGCTGTGCAAGGAAGACGAGCACTATTATAAGTGCCCGGATATGCTGCACCTGACCGAGGAAGGCTACCGCAAGTGCGCAAAGCAGGCGGCCGACATGATCCTGAAGGAGCTCGGTGAAGCATGAGCTCCGGCGTAAAAAAGACGAACGCCATGCGCATGCTGGACAGCGCGAAGATTCCCTATGAGGTGCGCACATATGAATTTGAGGAGACCGATCTCGCGGGCGTACACGCGGCAGACGCCGTGGGCATGCCGTATGAGACGGTGTTCAAAACGCTCGTTGCGCGCGGCGATAAGACCGGGTTTGTCGTGTTTTGCATCCCCGTAGCGGAGGAATTAGACCTCAAAAAAGCTGCCAGAGCCAGCAAAAATAAATCCGTGGAGCTTCTGCACGTGAAAGACTTGCTGCCGACGACCGGCTATATCCGCGGCGGCTGCTCGCCCGTGGGCATGAAGAAGGAGTTCCCGACGTATATCGACGAGACCGCCATGCTGTTTGATGCAATCGCCGTCAGCGGCGGTATGCGCGGCGTGCAGCTCATCGTAAACCCGGATCAGCTTTTGGGCTTCGTCAAAGGCGAGTATGTCGATTTGACGGCGTAACACAGCGCGAACTGTAACGGCGATAAAAACCTTTTGATCCAACTTTTCTCAAAAAAAATTCACGCTCCCCTACTTACTTCTTTAAAGTATCTGCAGCGGGAGCGTGTTTTATATCTGCTATTTTTATAAATAACTTTTTGCGAAAGCGTATAATCAGTGGTTCATGAGCGCTTCGGCATTTTCGTTTTCGTTTACAAGGCCGAGGTCGTGCTTGATCTTCGTGGTGGAGATGCCCGGCGTGCGCGGCAGGAAGACAAGCTCGCAGTAATCCTTGAGGTAGTCAAAGCGATCGCTGTTTTCCCAGTCACTACCCATAACGACTACGTCCACATGGTAGTCCTTCACGTCGCTGATCTTCTGATCCCAGCTTTCCTCCGGAATGACGAGGTCAACGTAGCGAATGGCTTCGAGCATCATTTTGCGCGTTTCATAATCGTGAAACGCTTTTTTGCCCTTGCCGGCGTTGAACTCATCCGTGGAAAGCGCCACGATAAGATAATCGCCCAGTGCCTTTGCGCGCTTTAAAAGGTTGATGTGGCCGTAATGCAGCAGGTCAAACGTTCCGTAGGTCAATACTCGTTTCATGTTTTAGCCTTTCCTTTCGTTTTTTACAGCTTGCTCAATGCTCCGGTTTCTGTAAGAGTCATCGCCTGCCGTTACACTTTGAATATTCAGATGCGGCAAAATACGGAATACTTCCCGCGCGAAAACAGCATCGCAATTATACTTATTACGCTCTCTGCTGAAAAACAGCTTGATGTTTTCCGGCAAAGAAAGGAACATCTGCGTATCGATCACGGTGTAATCCAGCCAATCGTTATATTTATCGGTCAGCTCCTTGAGGGTGAGCTCGTTGAAATCCCTGCGCAGGAAAACCGCTACGGGCGCTTCCATGGAACAGAGCTGCTGTTCCAGCTCTTTTGCCCAACCCTTATGGTCGTTCCTTCCGACAAGATAAACATTTCGCGGCCGCTTTTTGTTTTCGGCATAATCGATCACTTCAAACTTCGGCGCTTTTCCGTAGAACAGCATGTCGTTCAGGTTCTGGATATTATCCGGCGCATCGTAATTTGTAAACATCTTATAATACGCGTCATACGCCGCACTGTTCACATCTGCCTGCTTATCGTTTTCGTGCAGGTATGCGAGCATTTCGTTCATAGTATAAATTTTGCGGAACGGGAGGTCGCGCACATCCATATACATGCCACGCTCTGCCATGTACGCATCATAGTCGTACATAAAGAGCACGATTGGCTTGCGCGTGATGGAAAAATCGAAGAAAACGCTGGAATAGTCCGTAATCAGCACGTCCACAGCATTCAAAAAGCTGTAACTGTCCACGTCATCCGGGAATTTTACAATGTGCTTATAACCTTCGATCGGCACTTTGTCTTTTACAAGCGGATGCAGGTTCACGTACATGATCTGCTTATCCGTCAGCGCGCTGTCGAACTTTGTCAGCAGGTCGCGGACTTCCGCTTCGTACCCGCCTTTGTTTGCGCCGGAGCTCATCGCGCCGCGCCAAGTCGGCATGTAGGCAAAGGTTTCCTTGCCGTCCATTCCGTATTGCTTCCGCACCGCCGCTGCCGCGTCTTTATCCCAGAATATCGCGTTGCGCGGGTACCCGCTCAGGATCACCTTTCCCGTATAGAGGTGGTTCAGGTTGTAATCTTCCATCATGTGATCCATCGTATAGCGGTTCGGGTGCAGAAGATAGCTGCTGTGCAGGAAATTGCGCTGCATGTTGCTCATATCCTGAATGCCCATCGCCATTTTTTTGCCGAGGGTCTTCAGCGGCGTTCCGTGCCATGTATTCAAATAGACCTGCCCTTCACGGCGGATAAAATACGTCGGGAAGCTCACGTTATTTACAAGGTATCGGCTCGTTGCCAAAATCTTCTGGTATTTTCTCGAGCCGAGCGGGATAAGCTGCACACGGTTCAGCCCATACGCATCTAATATCTTCCGGTGCTCGCCCATCAGCTCTTTTTTCGACGTGTAATAGATGGTAAACGTCGGGTCCTTTGCCAGCTCGCGCATCATTGCGAACGGCGAATCATTTAGGTTCGTACCGTGGAAGGATTCAAAAAGCACCTGCTTGTCGCAAAGCGGCTTCTTTTTACACGTGCGCACGTAGTAGTATTTATTCAAATAACTGCGCTTTGAGAAAACCGTCAAAGCCTTGCGCATCGTTTTTGCCGCTTTGCCCAAAAGGCGCAGCACGGAATTCGGCATCATGCTGTAAAGATACCATGTGAACTCATGCTTGGCCAAAGCGCCCATCAGCCGTTTTTTGGAGAAGAAAAAGTCAAAAAACACCTTGTTTCTGCGCCAGTCATCAAAATAGTGATCCAGATGCTGAAAGCCCTTATGGACGACTTTAAACTGCAGGTCTTTATCTTTATATGCCGTAAAATCGCGGAAGCGCAGGATCGTGTGCTTCAAATTGATGAAGCCGAGCACCTCTTTAAACTCCTCGAATGCGCCTTCCCGAATATAGTATTCGTTCATGATTGCGAGCGAATCATACATCTGCAGGATGTTCTCGGAGAATGTCGCCGTGATTGCGCCTTCGCGCTTTAGAATATAGTAGTACAGCGGCTCGTTTACTTTGGAGATTCGGTTGGCATGCAGCATCAGCGGGTAGATGGTCGCAATGTCCTCATAAATTTTCCCTTTCGGGAAGCGTATCCCCGTGCGCTCAAATAAGGCGCGGCGGTAAATTTTATTCCAGGCATACGGTGCATTTGTGTACAGAAGCTTCGGGTTTTCGTGCAGGCTCACACCGAACTCCAGAGTACTGCCGCGCTGGAAAAAGCGCCGCGTTTCGGTATTTTCGTCTATGCCGTAATAGCCGCAAACCACAATGTCCGAATCCGTTTCAGCGGCGCGGTCGTACAGCTTTTGGTACATAGTCACGTTTAAATAGTCATCGCTGTCCACAAAGCCGATGTATTCACCGTGCGCATACGGAATACCGTAGTTGCGCGCATCGGATAATCCGCCGTTTTCTTTGATGAGGCTTATCACCTTCTGCGGATATGCTGCGGCATAACGATCTATGATTGCCTGCGAATTATCCTTTGTGCCGTCGTTGACAACAATGATCTCCATTTCTTCCAGCGTTTGCTTCACTAAGGAATCAAGGCAACGCTCCAAATACGCTTCAACGTTGTATACAGGAACGATAACGCTGACTTTTATCGAATCAAAATTACATTCTGACTTCATTTTATCTATCCTTTATCCCTTCTGTAAGGAAAGTCATTATAAGATCCACACAGCGCTGCGTGTTGTTCGTGTCATCCGTCTCCACGAATTCTTTTCTGAAGGCGGTGAGCTTTTCGTAATCGTAGGGCGTGTGGAGGATACAGTCGACCAGAGGCTCGGCTTTTGTGAATGCGCAGTGCGGCATCTCTGCAAGCGGGTCAAAGTTGAGGCCGCGCGTTTCCTTGTAGCGCTCTAAATCGTAAACGTAGAAATACACCGGCTTTTTGATGAGGCTCGCCTCAATGGAAATAGCGGAATAGTCCGTGATGACGGCGTCTGCTACTGCCATTAGCGTGAAGGTGCCGAACTCCGGGCACTCGCGGAATTTCGGCAGCACACGGCGGCGCTCCAAGCGCTCGCGGTCGAGTGGGTGCAGCCGCACGATGAGCAGCATACCCATTTTTTCCGCCGCCGTGATGAGCGGCTCAATCTCAGGCATTTGCTCGCCGTCGCGGAACGTGGGAGCGTATAGGACGATCTTCTGCCCGCGCAGCTCCGGGTAGGCCGCGAAAAAACGGCGGCGGCAACGCGCGCGATTCATTTTCAAAATGGCGTCTACGCGCGGCACGCCGGTCACGCGCATTTTATCGGCAGAAACGCCGAACGCCTCCTCATAGGCTTTTGCTGTACGGTGACTCGCACAGAGCACGGCATCGTAGTGCTTATGCATTCCCATGCGCTCCGCAAGCTCTTTATCGCGCCCGCCGGGCACAGAAAGCGCCTGCCTGCCAAACTTCTTAATGGCGCCAAGCGCGTGCCAGACCTGCACCACGCGCAGCTCTTTACGGTGATGCAGCACGCTGACCGGGATGCAGTAGCCGTCTATGATGCACACATGCGCGGTGGAAAGCTCCGCGGCGCAGTGCAGCAAATGGAAACAATAGCGCAGGAGCTCTAACGGCGTATCGCCCATTTCGCGGCAGAGATACACGAGGCGCACCCCTGGATCACGCGCTTCAATCTCTGCGCCGAGCTGTTCAAAATCCGGCCGCTGGCTGTTCGACTGGCGACTGATCATGACGACTTTTTTCTGCATGGGGCGCAGCTTCATGACGGCATACACGGCGTTATACAGCGCTTTGAAAACGGAGATCAGCCCGAGCAGTATTCTTTTTTTCACAGAGGCTTCGCCCCTTTCTG
>OHUT01000795.1_pt1 | contig 11352 bp, 8 predicted proteins | sample 1579321 | NCBI WGS metagenome assembly OHUT01 (sample SAMEA3882514, study PRJEB24775) | human gut metagenome | biome: human-associated habitat; feature: intestine environment; material: feces | place: Netherlands | collected 2009/2010
TAGGGCAACGCGCGCGGCGGCGGATGCGCTACCCACATTCTGCAAAGGAGGATTTTACAGAGTTTTTCATAGTCACTCCTTGAAAGCAGGGGCCTTCCCTCCCAAAAAGACCCATTTGGCAAGTGCGTAAGCGGAGGGCCGGGTTCTCACTTCCCCAGCCAGACCCTCCGCGAAAGCAGGGGACTTAGCGGTCGTCGGCGTCGGGATGGTCCCGATCGTAAGCGTCGGCAGCTTTCTGGGCGCCGTCGGCCATAGCAGCCAGCTTCGGATCCATTCCATCCGGGTTCGCATCGATGAAGCCCGCACCGCCGGCTCCCACTTGGGCCGCCAGGGCCACTTCGCCATCAACAGCGGCATCGTCGACTTCTTTGTTCGCCGCACTGGTGGTGAAGACAATCTGGCTCACGCCGCCGATAACGATGAGCGCGCCGCCAATAAGCTGGAAGGCGGTCAGGGTCTCGCCGAACAGGCACAGGCCCAGAAGCGACGCCATGATGGTCTCTTGATAGGAGATGGCAGCCAGCTCGCCGGCCTTCAGGCGCTTGGTGGCATGGGTGAGCAGATAGAACGCGCCGAAGCCGGTGATGAGAGCGGCGGCAATCAGCCACAGCCAGGAATCGAGCGGCATGGTGAACAGGTTCCAGGGGTGCGTGATGATCTGGCCAGCGGCGTCTACCTGCGTCACGCCATTCACTTTCTCGGTATAGGACAGCGGCTGCAGGCAGAAGTTGTGCCACAGAAGCAGCACGAGAATGGCCAGCGATGCGAACAGGAAGTTCCACCAGGAGCGCACGTTCGAGTCGCAATCCTCGCGATAGCGCGAGAAGAACAAATAGAGGCCGTAGGCGACACCCGATGCGAAGGCAATGGCGTTGCCGAAGGTATAGGTGGGATCGAGATCGAGCGTCAGGCCCTCGGGAGTGACGATGCCCACAATGAACAGCATGCCGACTACCACGGCGATGATGCAGAGAATACCCCGCCAGTCAATTTTTTCCTTGAGGAAGATCGCCGCAAGGATCGTCGAGTAGATCGGCCCTGTGTAAATGAGGAACGACGCGTTCGCCAACGTCGTGTACTGGGTGGACAGGCAGTACAGGCCGGAAAGCAGCCCCAAGAAGATGCCCGAGAGCAACATCATTCCCGAGAATCGCGTAGCCTTCACCTTCTTGAAGCCGCCGATAAACAAGAAGATGATCGTGAGCGCAATAAGGCCCGCGAAGTTGCGCCAGAACGACACGAAGTCGCCTGGGGCGTCAATGAAGCGCGTGAACGCTCCGATGCCGCCCATCAAAGATGACGAGCAGAACATCATGATAAATCCGATGAGCTTGTACTTCGCCCTTTCGTTCATAGGAACCCTCTTCCCATTCGATTTCGAAGACGCCTCATTGGAAGCACCTTCCCCTATGAGAAGAATTGTGCGGCCCAGTCGTAGGCGAGCGCAAAGGTCGAGTCGTAAACCCTGTTCCTCGAAACAGAATGTCAGCGGGTTTTTGTTTGAAGCGGAGGACAAATTGGCAATAATGTCACAAAATTGCGACAAGGGGGAAACCGCATCATGGTTCTCTTGACGTTCACCTTCAGTTGTCATCAATACAGCCACAGCGATCAGGTACTATGCGTTTAAGGAGGACATGACCAACCCCCGGATGCATACCCGAAACGAGCAGAAGGCGGCACTCCTATGATCACTGACCTCACCCTGGGCGAGAACATATTCAATTCCCCCGATTTGAGCATCAAGATGAAAATTCTTCATGCGGTGAACAAATCTCTCGATCAGATTACCGTGGCCGAGATCTGCCGCAACGCCGGCATCTCGCGACAGACCTTCTACCGGCACTTCGAGAGCAAGTATGACATCCCCTGGTGGTACTCCATCTTCTGCCGCCAGTTCTATTTGAACGAGATCGGCCGCACCATCGATTGGAAAACGGGCTACTACCACCATCTGCGGCTCATCGCCCAGGAGCGCGATTTCTTCCGTGAGTCCATCCAGTATTCGATCAACACGCCCTTCGGGCAGACCATCATGCCAGAAAACCGCAAGGCCGTGCTTCTCGACACCTTGGAGAACTACCGCCATGTCGAGGTGAACGACAACCTGCGCTTCATCGTGGAGGTGTTCTCGAAGCTGGAATGCGAGGTCATGAACGACTGGTTCCGCTCCGATGAGCCCACCGATCTTGCGCGCTGGACCGACGATTTGGTGAGCCTCGTGCCCGACCGCCTCTACCGCGCCCTGGAGATACCCGCAACCGATCGATAGAGTCGCGCAAGCCCTTCATCCCGTCTCGCAATGAACCCGCCGAGGCAAACCAGCAGGTTCGCTTTGGCGAACTTGTAGTACCATGGGAACGCGAACATCAAGGCGCCCGCAGGCGCACACGATAAAGGAGCGAGCCCCCATGTATGACGGCCTTCAAAGTCCTGGACGCAACGACGAGTGCTGGTGCGGCAGCGGCAAGAAGTACAAGAAATGCCACCTCGATTTCGACGAGCGCCTGGAAGAGCTCGCCGAGACCGGCGAGGAAGTGCCGCCGCGCGATTTGCTGAAGACCCCGGCCGAGATCGAGGGCATCAAGCGCAGCGCCGAGGTGAACGTGGGCGTGCTGGACTACGTGGCCGAGCGCATCACGCCGGGCATTACCACTGAGCAGATTGACCAGTGGGTGCACGACTACACCGTGGAGCACGGCGCCATTCCCGCGCCGCTCGATTATGAGGGCTTCCCGAAGTCAGTGTGCACCTCGGTCAACGAGGTGGTCTGCCACGGCATCCCCTCTCCAGACGAGGTGCTGCGCGAGGGCGACATCGTCAACATCGACTGCTCCACTATTAAAGACGGCTTCTTCTCCGATTCGTCCCGCATGTTCTGCATCGGCGACGTGTCGCCGGAGGCGGCTGATCTCGTGCGCGTCACAAAAGAGGCCGTGCAGGTGGGGCTCGACGCCATCAAGCCCTGGGGGCATCTGGGAGATATCGGCGCCGCCGTGAACGCTTACGCCCGCGAGCATGGCTATACCGTCGTCCGCGAGTTCGGCGGCCACGGCATCGGCCTGGAGTTCCACGAGGATCCTTTCGTGAGCTTCGTCACGGAGGCGGGCACCGGCCCCATTCTCGTGCCGGGGCTCTGCTTCACCATCGAGCCCATGATCAACGCCGGCGCCCAGGAGATCGACATGACCGACCCCAACGGCTGGACGGTCCGTACCGCCGATCGCTCGCTCACAGCCCAATGGGAAGTCCAGCTCGTCATCACCGAAGACGGCTACGAGCTGCTCAGCTGGTAGAAGGAATCGACTCGCCAGCCACCGTTTCCGAAACGGTGGCGGCAACTTTACGGTCGCCATACGCTTAGCGACCCGCTCCGATTTCGGGGCGGGCCGCTTCTATGCTGGTTTGCGTTCAATCAAGAACCCTTTCTCTGAGAGGAGCTTTCCCATGACCGAGAACACCAACCAAACCCCTGGCGCCACCGCCGGCTACGGCCCCGAAGGCCGCGAGCTCGAGCGGGAATCTCTCGCCTATGGCGAGCCCGCTCGCACCCCTGGCGACGTTGAGACCGCCGCTGCGGGCGATGCGAGCGAGATGCTCGGCGAGGTGCTGCAATCCCAGGAGCTGAACCCCGACGAGCCCGCCGTCACCAACGAGCCTGCCGTTATGCCGCAGAATCCGGTTGCGACCCATCAAGCTGCCTACCAAGCGACCTACGGCGCGCCCCAGCAGGTAGCAGCGGCACCCCAGGCTCCCACTGCGGCCGCGGCACCCGGCACCGCCCCCACCGCCTCGCCTCACGCAGCGGCAGCCGCCACTGCGGCCGCCGTCCAGAAGACGCACAAGACGATTGATCCCGAGCAGGCCTTCCGCATCTGCGGCATGATCGTCGGCGCCGTCATTATCGTCTTCGGCCTGTGCATGCTCGCCTACTACACGCCCGACGACGTCGGCTCCCTGTTCGACACCTACCAGATGAACGGCTCCGCCGGCTTCGCAAGCGCCGGCGCCACCTCGGCTCAAGTGCTGAAGGCCGGCTTCTCGATGCTGCTCATCGGCTTCGGCGCCACCGACATCTGCGCCTTCGGCGCCAAGTACATGAAGGCCAAGAAGCGCGAGCAAAAGTAACAGTTTTCGGTGACGTTTTGCATTTTCTGTGAGGGTTGCTATAATAGTCACCGATTTACGCCGAAGCCCACAAGCTTCGAACGATGAGGGCTCTGTTTTTGGAGGGGACAGAGCCCTTTGTCATATCTAGGGACTCTAAGACAGATTTCGGGTTATAGGACAAAAAGCGTGCCCGCTCCCACTGCTCACTGCCTGTATTTCGGAAATAGATGCGAGTTTCGCGCAACTGAAATTAGGAATCAGGAAATAGATGCGAGTTTCGAGCGCAGTTTTTGGCAATTTGGCTCAAAATGGAGTCGTCCTGGCGCGCGAAATTCCCAACTATTTCCGGAACGCGCGCGAAACTCTCATCTAATTCCCAAATCGCTTCTCGTTGTCATCCGTCGCGCCCCGCCTGCAGAAAAAAGCCCCTCCAGCAGAGAGGGGCTCCGGTAGAGAGGGGCTCCGGTAAAGAGGGGCTCTGGCAGAGAAGGCTCGCCGAAGTCACTACACCGCGAACACCACCGAGCAGATGCTCAGCAGGATGGCGCCGAACACGAGCGTGAACACCATCATGGGCCACACGAACTTGAACCAGTGGGACATCTTCATGTCCAGCATCTGCAGCGTGGCCATCACGAGGCCCGTGGGCGCGATGTAGAGCATGGCGTACTGGCCGAACTGGTAGGCGGCCACGATGATCCAGCGCGGGATACCCACGGTGTCGGCCAGAGGCGCGAAGATGGGCATGGCCAGCACGGCCAGGCCGCTGGAGGAGGGCACCACGAAGCCGAGCACGAAGAAGATGAGCAGCAGGCAGATCACGAACAAAGGGCCGCTCATGCCGGCCACCAGGTTGGAGGCGGCGTTCAGCATGGTGTCGCTGATCATGCCCTCGGTGAGCACGTGGTTCACGCCGCGGGCCAGGCCGATGATGAGGGCCACGGGCACCAGGCTGGAGGCGCCGGATCCGAAGGCATCCACCATCTTCGACTCGCCCACGCCGTCCTTGCCCGTACCGCCGATGAACATCACGAGAATGGCCAGGGTCACGAACTCGGCGGCCATCTGCGGGAACCACCAGCCGAGGTTCATGACGCCGATGATCATGAGCACGAAGGCGGCCACGAAGATGACGAGCACGATCTTCTTGCGCAGGGTGAACTCGTGGGCCGCGGCGGTGTTGTCGTTAAGCTCCCACTGGGCGTTGAACTTGTCGCGGTCCTCGTAGGAGTAGCTGAACTTCGGATCGGCCTGCACCTTCTTGGCGTACCAGTGCAGGTACAGTAGAAACACGATGGCGCCCACTACCAGCGCGAAGGCGCGCACGGCGATGCCCTCGGTAAACACGGTGCCTGCGGCGTTCGAGGCGATGACGGCCGAGAAGGGGTTCACCGTGGAGAAGGTGGTGCCGATGGAGCCGGCCATGAAGATGGCGCCCACGACCACGATGGAGTCGTAGCCGAGCGCGATGAATATGGGTGCGAGAATCGGGTAGAAGGCCACGGCCTCCTCCTCTAGGCCGCACATGGTGCCGCCGAAGATCATGAACACCGACACGCCGAACACCAGCAAAAACTCGCGGCCCTTGGTCTTCTTCGTTAGGGCCGCAAGCCCCGATTCGAAGGCGCCGGTCACCTTCACTACGCCGATAAGGCCGCCCAAGCACAGGATGAACACCATGACGTCGATGCCGTCGATCACGCCCCAGACCATGGAGTAGGGAATGTCGGCAAGCGACACCGGATGCGGATCGAGCCCTTCATAGGTGCCGGGAATAGACACCGCCTTGGTGATGGCGCCGCTCGTGAACTGGTCGATGTCGATCTTCACGCCGAGGTCGTCCAGCGTCTGCTGCGTGGCGTCCAGCTGCGAGGTCTCGCCGGTGGGGGTGGTCATCTCAAGCTTGCCGCTGTCGGCGTCGTAGAGCAGCTTGGAGTACTGGCCCGCCGGCACGAACCACGTGCAGATGACGGCGATAATGGTCACGATGAACAGGATGGTGAACGCCGAGGGGAAGGAGAACTTGCGTTTCTTCTTCTCCTTTCCCGGTTCCTCGGTTGGGATGGGGCGGGCCTCCATGGTTGTCTCAGCCATGATGATCTCCTATCTGAATCGGGGCGGAGTGCCGAACGCCTCCCCGCGGACCCTCGTCGCCCGGTCCGGCAGACGGGCAGCCGGCCGGGCGGCCCGTCGAAGCGCGGCCCGAGGGCCCGCGGGAGGAAGTACTGGAGCGAGTGTAGGGTCGCCGGGGCTCGCCTGCCTAGGCATAAGGCGGGGATGGCCGCTGCCCGCGCCGGGTATAATTTGGTGATATTGTGGAGACGCCTTTCTAAACGGTAGCTAAACCGCAGGTGAGAAGGCCGTTGGCGGCCCGTTGCCAACGAGGGACCGTTCGTCCGCGACGGCGCCATCCGCGATTCGCTACACTGTGCTCGCTGGCTTGCCCGCGCCCCGCGCGCCCTCCGACGCCCCCCATCTTCGAGGAACGCCATGACCCTGCTGTTCTACTACACGCTTCTCATCATGTTCTTCTACACCATCGTGGCGGCCACGAGCCTGTCGGCCTTCTACGTGTCACGGCGGCGCACCTTCCTCTACGCCACCGTGGGCTTCGCGTTCTACTTCTTCGACGTCTCCCTTGTCTTTAAGGACAATTTCATCACCCCCGATGCCGTGTTCGAAGCCGCCTCGTTTTACGATGTGGGACACCCTTATACCTCCATCATCACCGGCGGCGGCGCGTTCCTCTTTCTGTGGCTGGCCGCCTGCCGCTACTGCCGGGAAGAACGCCCCGTCGTTCGCTTTGCGCCCGTGGCACTGTGGGCCGCGCTGTCGCTGGCCGCCTATCAGTTCATCGAGAACCCGCAATGGAGGGAGTTCATCTACTACAACCTGCGCGCTGTGCTGCAGCTGGCCTGCTACGGCCTGCTCGCCTGGTGGTACACGCACTCCCCCGACCCCGAGCGGCGCTCCATCATGAAGAGCCACCGCACGGCGTTCTTCTGGGCCATCGGCCTTACCTGCGGCATCATTCTGGAGAACGTGTACTTCCAGCTGATCTTCGACCCCGGCTCCATTCCCCGCGGCATGTGGGTCCTCGCCGAGCGCAGCCCCATGGAGAACCTCCTGTTCATCTGCTACGGCCTGGCGGTTCTGCGGGGCGCGTCGGTGTCCCTGCAGCTGCGAGCCCGCGAACTGCCCGAAGGCGACGATCCGCTGCTCGCGGAGTCCATCGACCGCCTGCTGCCTTTATATAGCCGCACCTACGATCTCTCCAAGCGCGAGGAGGAGGTGCTGCGGCACGCGCTCATGGGGAAGGACAACCAGAACATTGCAAGCGCACTGACGCTTTCCGCCGGCACCGTGAAGGTGCATATGCACAACATCCTGAAGAAGACCGGCCACGCCAACCGCGCCGAGCTGGCCGCCGACTTCTGGGAGCGCTGAGCAAAGGGCTTTCGCGAGGTTTTTGCTACATCTCGAGAACATGATCCCAAAGGGCCACATATTGTGCTAGAATTCCGTTTCGCTAACTAGATATAGTGAACCAGCGAGGCATTAACCGAACCGCAAATGACAAGGAGCCCACTATGGAGAACAAGATGATCGACGGCGTGAAGGTGGCCGTGAACTACGCTCAGGCCAGCGACGCCCCCGTGTCCGACGACGAGATCAAGGCCTATATCAAGCGCGCCCACGACAAGTACCCCCACGGGCAGCTGGAGTCGCTGACGCTTGACGTCGATGGCGAGGACGTCGGCATCCATTACGGGCTCGCGCCGGTGAAGTTCGACCGCATCCGCCGCATCACCGGGTATCTGGTGGGCACGCTGGACCGCTTCAACGACGCTAAGCGCGCCGAGGAGCACGACCGCGTCAAGCACGAGGTTCCCGCCTGCTGCAAGTAACCTGGCTTTTTCAACCCATAAAGAAAGGCCGTTGCGAGATGCTTTTCGCAACGGCCTTTCTTTTTTCGCAGTCTGAGAGCCTACAGCGGCAAGCGGCCTTCAAAAGCGCGGCCCAAGGTGACCTCGTCGGCGAATTCCAAGTCGCCGCCGACGGGAAGCCCGCTGGCGGGGCGCGTCACCTTCACGCCCAAGGGCTTGATGAGCCGCGCGAGATAGGCAGCCGTGGTCTCCCCTTCGATGTTGGGGTTCATGGCGAGCACCACCTCGGTCACGTCCTCGCGACCAAGACGCGCCATCAGCTCGGCGATGCGCAAGTCGCCGGGGCCGATGCCCTCCATGGGTGCCAGCACGCCGCCGAGCACATGGTAGACGCCGTTGAACACGGCCGTGCGCTCGATGGGCGGAATGTCGCGGGGCTCGCTCACCACGCAGATGACCGCGCCGTCGCGCTTGGAGCTGGCGCAGATCTCGCACAAATCGCCTTCGGCGTAGTTGAAGCAACGGGCGCAGAAGTGCACGCCCGCCTTCACCTCGCGGATAGCATCGGCCAGACGCAGCGCCTCGGCGGCGTCGGTGTTCAGGATCCAGTAGGCCATGCGCTGGGCCGACTTCGGCCCCACGCCGGGCAGACGCTCCAGCTCGTCGAGGAGCTTTTGAATGGAAGGTGCCGCTTGCACGAATATCGCCTTGAGATGGAGACGGCCCGGCTACATCAGGCCGGGGATCTTCATGCCGCCCATGACGGCGTTCATGCGAGCGTTGGCCGCCTCGCTGGCGGCGCGCAACGCCTCGTTCACGGCGGCGACGACCATGTCCTGCAGCATCTCCACGTCCTCGGGATCCACGGCAGCGGGGTCGATGGTAATGTCGGTAATGGCCATCTCGCCCGTGGCCGTGGCCTTCACCATACCGCCGCCGGCCGAGGCCTCGAAGGTCATGGCAGCAATCTCCTGCTGAGCCGCGGCAGCATCGCGCTGCATCTTCTGGGCCTGCTTCATCATTTTCTTCATGTCCATGAAAGGGTCTCCTTTGCTGATTTGCGGGTCGCGCCCGACTGCTAACGTATTCTAGGGCATCTCGCCTTATCTCGCCTAGATGACTTCCTCGAAGTTGACGCCGTCGCCGAAGCCGAAGGCGAGCGAGGCGGCGAGGTCGGGCTCCTCTACGGGGTTCGGGGAAGGCCCGGACACGGCATCGGGCTCGGGGGGAAGCGTGGTGGCGGAAGGTGTTGCCATCGAAGGGGCCGGCGAGGGGGCAGGAGCGAACGCAGGCGCTTGAGGTGTCGCGCCAGACGGCGCCGGCACCTGGGGCGCATCCTCCCACGGGGGCACCTCGGAAGGAGCTGCGGAAGCGGCATTTGCGGGGACGCTCGGCGCCGGAGAGGTCGCTGCGCCTTGGGGCGAGGCGGCTCGGGCGGCGAAGGGGTCCTCGAAGGGGATATCCGCATCGTCGTAGGGGACGTAGTCGTCGTAGGGCGGCCGATCGTCATCGGGCGCGGGGGCCGGCGACGCAGCAGCGGAAGCGGGAACCGCGGGCGCGTTCACGCTAGAAGGCGCGCCGGACATCGGGCTCGCCGAAGCAGCGGAAGAGGCAGCGGACGGGGCAGGTATCGACCGAGCTACCGGTGCGGGTGCGTTAAATGCGGAAGCCGCGGCGGGGGCAGAGGCCATCGGAGCCGAGGCGCCGCCCTTGCGCAGCTCGAAGGGAATGTCCCCGTGGGCTTCTCGGCGCAGGGCCTGGGCGAGCTCGGCCTGCACGTCGGGTTTCTGCACGGCGCGGAAGGCGAAGTCGTTCTTGGCGGGGAACTCGATCAAAAGCGCGCCCGCCGCCGCATCGAAGACCGCTTTGGTGTTCATGAACAGCACGCCATAGGCCGCCTTGGACTTCTTCAACGAGGCGAGGACGCCGGCCCAGAGGCGCTGCAGCGCCGCCATGTTCGAGAGCGTGGCGACGATCTCGGGCGACAGAGAGCCCGCGGCCGCCGGAGCGAACGGCGCGGGGGCCGGGGCAGATGCCGTAGACGGGGCCGGAGCAACGGCGACCGGAGTCGCCGTCGGGGCAACCCCTTCCGTAGGGGCGGACACAGATCCGCCCTCCGCGAGCGGGACAGACTGGCTGTCGCACGGCGCTGGCCCGGCCGGAGCCGAGGGACGACCAAGGTCGCCCCCTACGGGGCTCGATCCCGCCGGGGCGGCCGCAGCCGGGTTCGCCCCCGTGGGGGCAATGGCAGCCGAGATCTCCGACGCAGGGGCGGCCGCAGCCGGGGCGGTCGCAACGGGAGTCGCTGTCGAGGCAATCCCCTCCGTAGGGGCGGGCCTTGGGCCGCCCTCCGCGAGCATGGCAGAATGACTGCCGCTTGACGCTGATCCGGACGGAGCCGAGGGGCGACCAAGGTCGCCCCCTACGAGGGCCGCTCCCGCAGGCACAACGGGCGCGGCAGCCACGACAGAGGCGCCGGCCAGCTGACGCTCCAGGGTTTCCACACGCTCGGCCAGAGCCTCCAGCGTCACATCGGCGTCGGGGCGCACCATGCGCGTCAGCGCGATCTCGAAGGTAAGCCGCGGGTTCGTGGACGTCTTCAGCTCGCCGGCTACATCCCCCAAAACGCCCAGAAGCCGCGCCAGGCGGTCGACGCCGAACAGCGGCAGCTCCTCAGAAAGCTCGCGGCGCGTCGTCTCGGACACGTCGAGTACCACCTCAGGCCCCGCCACAGCCATGACGTACATGTTGCGCATGTGCTCGGCCAGATTCGCCACGAACTGGGCCATGTCGGCGCCGGTTTCCACGTACTCGGCCACCCAGCGGAAGCACGCCGCCGCATCGCGGGCGCCTATCGTCCGCACAATGTCGGCCAAATCCGTGGAGTCCACAGCTCCCAGCATCCGCTCGGCCACTTCCATGGTCACCGCGCCGTCGCCGAAGGCGATGAGCTGCTCCAGCGAGGTGAGCGCATTGCGCATGCCACCCTCGGCCCGGTGCGCGATGAGCTCGAGCGCCTCCCCCTCGAACTCCACGTTCTCGGCGGTGCAAATGGCACCCAGCCGCGACACCATGGCCTCGGTGGAGATGCGGCGGAAATCGAAGCGCTGGCAGCGCGAGTGAATGGTCTCGGGCACTTTTTGCGGATCGGTGGTGGCCAGGATGAACACCACGTGGCTCGGCGGCTCCTCCAGCGTCTTCAAAAGCGCGTTGAAAGCGGCCGTCGAGAGCATGTGCACCTCGTCGATGATGTACACCTTGTAGCGCCCGCGCGTCGGCGCGAACTGCACGCGCCCGATGATCTCCTCGCGGACGTTCTCCACGCCGGTGCGGCTCGCGGCGTCCAGCTCGTACA
>OHUT01000803.1_pt1 | contig 11285 bp, 7 predicted proteins | sample 1579321 | NCBI WGS metagenome assembly OHUT01 (sample SAMEA3882514, study PRJEB24775) | human gut metagenome | biome: human-associated habitat; feature: intestine environment; material: feces | place: Netherlands | collected 2009/2010
CCCCCTGTACATGATCGCGTATGGCGCGTTCCGCTTCCTGACCGAGTGGCTGCGAACCTACGAGACAACGGCGCTGCTGCACCGCGGCCATGTCTGGGCGCTTATTACTCTGGCACTGGGCTTGAGTATTTACTATACACAACGAGAGAAAATCCAAAAAAGAGGAGGAAAACAAAGAAGATGAAGCAAGTTTTCAAACGTTTCCTGTCGTTGGCGCTTGCCATGCTGATGGTGCTGACACTGCTGCCCGCCATGACCACCACGGCGTGGGCGGGGACCAGCGGCACCGTGACCGGCCTCGCCGACGAAAGCATTGGACTGAGTTTTGATGGCACTGCGGACAACGCGTGGTCCGCCAGCAGCACGCAGATCATCGGTAAGGCTCGGTCTACGTCTGGGTCAGGCTGCGGCGGTGGCAGTAACTATAGTTCTACGCTGACCATCACCAACAACAAGGCCACAGAGGCGACGCTGTCCTTTGACTATGCCGTCGAGGTAAGCGAAGGTACGATTCTGGTGAACTACACCGAGATCACCACAGCCGGCAGCTTCAATCAGGAGCTTGAAGCCGGCGGCACCGTTGAGGTGGAGATCACTTCCGGCAGCACCAGCGCCGACACCCAGATCACCATGAGCAACGTGAAGCTGGTGGCCGACGTGAGTGCCACCGTGACCTTCCAGCCCGCCGAGAACGGCTCCTATACCGTGGACGGCAAGACCATCAAGACCATGACCTCCGCTCAGGACCACAAGCGGGCAGGAGACGGCGATACGGGACTGAACACCGGCGGAATGGGAACCATTGCACCGAACCCGTACTACACCGACGACGTGGCGGCGGAATGCATGGAGAAGATTTTCCTGCCTACGGTTGCCGCCATGCAGGCAGAGGGTTGCCCCTTTAAGGGCTGCCTGTACTTTGGCCTGATGCTGACCCCGGACGGCCCCAAGGTGATTGAATACAACTGCCGCTTTGGCGACCCCGAAACCCAGGTAGTACTGCCCCTGCTGGAAAGCGACCTGCTGACCGTGATGCAGGCCTGCACCAACGGCACGCTTGACAAGACTGAGGTCAAGTTCAGCGATGGCGCTGCCGCCTGTGTGGTGCTGGCTTCCGGCGGATACCCCGTTGCCTATGAAAAGGGCAAGGAGATCACCGGCCTGGAGAATGGCCAGGTGCCCGGCGCTGCCGATGTGACCGTGTACCATGCCGGTACCGCCATCAAGGATGGCAAGCTGGTTACCAACGGCGGCCGCGTGTTGGGTGTAACGGCAACCGCCGCCACCCTGCCCGAAGCCCTGAAAAAGGCTTACGCCGCTGCTGACTGCATCCATTTTGACAAACTGCACCGCCGCAGTGATATTGGTGCCCGTGCCCTTGCGGCAATGAAAGCACAGGAGGGTTAAACAAGAATGGTTTACCGCATTTATGTAGAAAAAAAGCCCGGCTTTGACGGCGAAGCCCAGGGCCTGAAGCATGAACTGGTTGAGCTGGTTGGCATTAAGGGCCTGAAAGCTCTGCGCCTGTTGAACCGCTATGATGTGGAAGGCATTGACCGCGACCTGTTTGAGAAAGCCATCCCCACCGTGTTCAGCGAACCGCCAGTCGATGTGACCTATACCGAGCTGCCCACCGCCAAGACGGTGTTTGCTGTGGAGTATCTGCCCGGCCAGTTTGACCAGCGTGCAGATTCTGCTTCCGAGTGTATCCAGCTGCTGAGCCAGGGCGAGCGTCCGTCTGTGCGCAGTGCCCGCATCTACCTGCTGGACGGCGAGCTGAGCGCAGAGGATCTGGAAGCCATCAAGAAATACGTCATCAACCCGGTGGAAGCCCGCGAGGCCAGCCTGGACACCCGCGATACCCTGAAAATGGAATTTGCCGTGCCCACCGCTGTGGAAACCCTGAACGGCTTCTGCGCTTTGGATGACGCTGCGTTGGAGAATTTCCGCAATGAAAAGGGCCTGGCCATGGACCACGCCGACATTGTGTTCTGCCAGAACTACTTCAAATCTGAACAGCGCGACCCGACCATTACCGAAATCCGCCTGATCGATACCTACTGGTCTGACCACTGCCGTCACACCACCTTCGGCACCATCCTGAACGATGTCAAGATTGACGACGAAGTTGTGCAGGCTGCATTTGACCGTTACATGGCCCTGCGTGCCGAGACCGGCCGCGATAAAAAGAACCGCACCCTGATGGACCTGGCCACCATCGGCGCCAAGGCCCTGAAACAGCGCGGCATCCTGCAGAACCTGGACGAGAGCGAAGAGATCAATGCCTGCACCGTCAAAATCAAGTGCGATGTGGACGGCGAATTGCAGGATTGGCTGTTCCTCTTCAAGAACGAGACCCACAACCACCCCACCGAGATTGAGCCGTTCGGCGGCGCTGCTACCTGCATCGGCGGTGCCATCCGTGACCCGCTGTCCGGCCGCAGCTATGTTTACCAGGCCATGCGCGTGACCGGCGCAGGCGACCCGCTCAAGCCGGTTGCCGAAACCATGCCCGGCAAGCTGCCCCAGCGCAAGCTGGTTACCACTGCTGCTGCCGGTTATTCCAGCTATGGCAACCAGATCGGCCTTGCCACCGGCCAGGTTGCTGAACTGTACCACCCCGGCTATGTGGCAAAGCGTATGGAGATCGGCGCTGTTGTGGGTGCTACCCCGGCCAGCCATGTCCGCCGCGAAGAGCCCCAGCCCGGCGATGTGATCATCCTGCTGGGCGGCCGCACCGGCCGTGACGGCATTGGCGGCGCTACCGGCTCCAGCAAGGCCCACAAGCTGACCAGCCTGGAAACCTGCGGTGCCGAGGTGCAGAAGGGCAACGCCCCCATTGAGCGTAAGCTGCAGCGCCTGTTCCGCCGCGAGGACGCCTGCTGCATGATCAAGCGCTGCAACGACTTTGGCGCAGGCGGCGTTTCCGTTGCCATCGGCGAGCTGGCCGACGGCCTGAACATTGACCTGAACAAAGTTACCAAGAAGTACGAGGGCCTGGACGGCACCGAGCTGGCTATCAGCGAAAGCCAGGAGCGCATGGCTGTTGCCGTTGCCGCTGAGGATGCCGAAAAGTTCATTGCCCTTGCCAATGAGGAAAACCTGGAAGCCACCGTGGTTGCTACCGTTACCGAGGAAAAGCGGATGCGCGAGAACTGGAACGGCGTTGCCATCGTGGACCTTTCCCGCGAGTTCCTGAACTCCAACGGTGCCGAGCGCCATGCCGATGTGCATGTTCTGCCCGGCACGGTATGGCAGCCCCAGTGGGCCGGTTCCACCTTTGCCGAAAAGCTGGAAAACCTGGTTGGCGACCTGAACGTTTGCAGCCAGAAAGGCCTGGGCGAGCGGTTTGACTCCACCATCGGCGCTTCCACCGTGCTGATGCCTTACGGCGGTAAATACCAGCTGACCCCCACCATGGCCATGGCTGCCAAACTGCCGGTGGATGGCGAAACCACCACCTGTTCCGGCATGGCCTGGGGCTTTAACCCCTATCTGACTGAAGCGGACCCCTACCGCGGCGCTTACATGGCCGTTGTGGAAAGCGTGACCAAACTGGTTTGCGCCGGTTTCCGCCACAAGGATATGTACCTGACTTTCCAGGAATATTTTGAGCACCTGAACACTGCCCCCGAACGCTGGGGCAAGCCGCTGGCCGCCCTGCTTGGCGCGCTGGATGCCCAGATGGGCCTTGGCATTGCTTCCATCGGCGGCAAGGACAGTATGTCCGGCAGCTTTGAAGGCCTGGATGTTCCCCCCACGCTGGTCAGCTTTGCCACCGCCATTGGCAACACCGCCAACGTCATGAGCCCTGAGTTCAAGAAAGCCAACAGCTCTGTTGTCATCCTGAAGCCGCAGTACAAGGACGGCATGCCGGAGATCGGCAGCCTGCTTTCCATCTACAAGATCGTGGAGCAGATGATCGACGAAGGCAAGGTGCTGGCCGCAGCAACGCCGGGTTACGGCGGCGTTGCCGAAGCACTGTTCAAGATGTGCGTCGGCAACCACGTGGGCCTGTCCCTGAGCCGCGATATCAACCTGGACGACCTGTTCAAGCCCTGCTATGGCGCAGTTATTCTGGAGCTTCTGGATGCTTCTGCCGGTGAATTCCTCGGTTCCACCACCGTGGATTACGTCATCAACGTCAACGGCGAAAACATCGACCTGCAGCACCTGCAGGATGTATGGGAAGCAAAGCTGCAGCCTGTCTTCCCCTACCTCAAGGCTGGCGAGGAAGTTAAATCCCTGGAATACAAGGTCAACTGCTTCCAGCGCGTTGCCCCGGCTGTGCGCCTGGCCACCCCGCGCGTTATCATCCCTGTGTTCCCCGGCACCAACTGCGAATACGACACTGCACGCGCATTCCGCCGCGCCGGTGGCGACCCGCACATTCTGGTGTTGAAGAACCTGACCCCCGCCGACGTTGCCGCCAGCTGCGAAGCCCTGGTGAAAGAGCTTGACCAGAGCCAGATTCTGATGCTGCCGGGCGGTTTTTCCGGCGGCGATGAGCCGGACGGCTCCGCCAAGTTCATTGCGGCGTTCTTCCGCAACCCCGCTGTGGCCGATGCCGTCAACCGTCTGCTGAACCAGCGTGACGGCCTGGCACTTGGCATCTGCAACGGCTTCCAGGCATTGATTAAGCTGGGCCTTGTGCCTTATGGCGAGATCCGCCCGATTACCGAGAACGACCCGACCCTAACCTTTAACACCATCCACCGCCACCAGAGCATGCTGGTGCGCACCCGCGTAGCTTCCAACAAGAGCCCCTGGCTGAGCGAATGCAATGTGGATGATGAACACCTGATCGCCATCAGCCACGGCGAAGGCCGCTTTGTCTGCAATGACGGCCTGCTGCAGCAGCTGATCAACAACGGCCAGGTTGCCACCCAGTATGTTGACCTGAACTGCGTGCCCACCATGGATATGCGCTACAACCCCAACGGGTCCGTGCTGGCCATTGAGGGCATTACCAGCCCGGACGGCCGCGTGTTCGGCAAGATGGGCCATTCTGAGCGCAGCGGCGACAGCCTGTACAAAAACGTTACCGGCGACAAGTACCAGCCGATTTTTGAAGGCGGCGTGAACTACTTCAAACTGTAAGACATGCTGTAAGAAAGGAAACCCGACCAATGGCACATGATCGTTATATTTCTCCGTTTTCCACCCGTTATGCTTCCGATGAGATGCAGTATACTTTCTCGGACGATAACAAGTTCCGCACCTGGCGCAGGCTGTGGATTGCGCTGGCCAAGGCTGAGCAGAAGCAGGGCCTGGACATTACCGATGAACAGATTGCCGAGCTGGAAGCCCACAAGGATGACATCAATTACGAGGAAGCCACTGCCCGCGAAAAGCTGGTGCGCCACGATGTCATGAGCCATGTTTACGCTTACGGCCTGCAGTGCCCCAAGGCAAAGGGTATCATCCACCTGGGTGCTACCAGCTGCTATGTTGGCGATAACACCGATGTTATCATCATGCGCGAAGGCCTGCAGCTGGTGCGCAAAAAGCTGATCGGCGTGCTGGCCAACCTGGCCGATTTTGCCGAGCAGTACAAGGATATGCCCTGCCTGGCTTACACCCACTGCCAGCCCGCCCAGCTGACCACCGTTGGCAAGCGCGCTACCCTGTGGATGAACGAGTTCTACATGGACCTGCAGGAGATTGACCACCAGATCAGCCAGCTGGCCCTGCGCGGCGTTAAGGGTACCACCGGCACCCAGGCCAGCTTTATTGAGCTGTTCAACGGCGATTCTGCCAAGGTCAAGGCAGTGGAAGCCGATGTGTGCGCCCAGATGGGCTTTGACAAGGTTGTGCCCGTCTGCGGCCAGACTTACAGCCGCAAGGTGGACTACAATGTGCTTTCCGCCATTGCCGGTCTTGCCCAGAGCGCCATGAAGATGGCCACCGACATCCGCCTGCTGGCCAACTTTAAGGAGATGGAGGAGCCGTTTGAAAAGAACCAGATCGGTTCTTCCGCCATGCCGTACAAGCGCAACCCCATGCGCTGCGAACGCATCTGCGCGCTTTCCCGCTACCTGATGGTGGATGTGCTGAACCCCGCCATCACCGCCGGCACCCAGTGGTTTGAGCGCACGCTGGACGATTCCGCCAACAAGCGCATCGCCATGGCTGAGGGCTTTTTGGCCGCTGATGCCATCCTGAACATTCTGCTGAATGTTTCGGACGGGCTGGTGGTTTACCCCAAGGTTGTCCGCAGCCGCGTGATGGCTGAGCTGCCGTTCATGGCCAGCGAGAACATCATGATGAAAGCCGTCAAGAAAGGCGGCGACCGCCAGGAGCTGCACGAGCGCCTGCGCGAGCACGCCGTGGCCGCTGCCGCTGTGGTTAAGCAGGAGGGCAAGCCCAATGATATGATTGCCCGCGTGGAAGCTGACCCTGCATTCGGTCTGACCCGCGAGGAGATCGAGGCCGAGCTGAGCCCCGAAGATTTCACCGGCCGCGCCCCGCAGCAGGTGGAAGAGTTCCTGGCCGAAGTTATCCGTCCCGTGCTGGACGCCAACAAAGAGGATCTTGGCCAGCATGTGGAGCTGAATGTTTGATTTATTTGGGCTTGAGGAATTATAAGATTACGATAGCATCATGATTGGATGAATAAGCGAAAGGCTGCTTCTTCGGTTGAAGGAGCAGCCTCTTTGAGTTTTAGGGGAATTATATTCCATCATACATCACGGCGGGATGAGGGCATCCGCCCTACCGCACCGTAAATGATGGCTTTATTATCATGCTTCAAATCTCCCCCGCCGCCACATCGTCGGATTCTATGCATTGGGCAAGAGCGGTCTCATAGGGGATATCCCGCTGGACCATGGTCACATTATAGGTGGCAAAATGGTAGCCGTTTGCTTCGCAGGCGGCTTTTATTTTTTGCAGGGCAGGCTGGAAATCCGCGCGCTGGGGCTGCGATGTGGTTTCAATCGTGACCCACAGTTTGGCCGGTATATGCTGCAAAATGTCTTTTTCAAACGGGGCGTCCAATGGCAGCCACTGCTGGTATTCCATGCCCAGATCAAAGGCATTTTTCCCTGATTCATACGGCAGAATCACCATCACGCATTGCTGCGCTTCATCGTATGGAATGTCATATTCCGGCAGGGCATCGACCAGGGCCGGTGCCAGGTCAGCCCGCGCTTCCTCGTCCATGCGCCATGCAGTGTTGAGCCGGGCATCCACATACTGGGTGTGGTCAACGGTAGGGGTATCGCTGGTAAAGAGCCAGAAACTCGTTTCCACATAGAACCGGGTATCCCGGCTTTGCTGGGATTGCACGCCGACTGTATAGCAGAATCCCCGCATCGAACCTGCGTTTTCTGCCGTAAAAGTCTGGTCCGGGTAAAGTTTTTCCGCAAACTGTATGGCCCGGTGCATGGCCCAGCGCTCGCTGATGGGGTCGCCGTTGATGCAGTCAAATGCCAGCAGCACCAAAGCAATCAGCACCGCCGCCAGAATGCCTGCCATCTTCCGCTTACTTTTCACTTTCATGTTTTTTCTCTCCTTTCCCACTGGCATAGTTCAACAGCCAGCCAATCAGGCAGCCAACGCCGCACAGCCCCAGCATAAAAACGCTGTACACAATTAGGGTGACCGGGTACTCCATCAGGGTGGCACCATACTGCCAATAGCGCACGAAGGTCCGCAGCAGCGCGCAAAGGGCAATGCCTTCCCCCACCGCCAGCAGCAATTTCCACATCTGGGGGTCCTGGTACACTGCCGCGGCGCACACGAACGGGAAAATCAGGATGATCCAGTTGGAATGTTCGCCGTAACTTGTCAGCACCCCAAAGCCCATGCCCAGCGCGGCAAACATCAGCAGGCCGGTATTGTATTTGTGGCGGATCTTTTGCAGCAGGCGGGCATCATCAGGTGCGGGCAGGCTTTGTGGCAGGGCCTGCCCGCCGCCCGCCTGCCACAGGGTGCGGCATTCCGGGCAGGTTTGCAGGTGGGTTTTTACCAGCGCTTCACTTTCCAGGCTGGCAACGCCATCCTGCACCAGCGGGATCAAATCCCGGCAGACCGCGCAGGGAATTTCGGTTTCTGCTTTTCCCTGTTCTGCTTGCCGGTTTGTTTCTTTTTCTTGCGTCATTCGTCGTATCCCTCCTTTTGCAGGGTTGCTTTCAGCCAGGCGCGGGTACGGTGCTCCACCACCCGCGCGGATGCTTCGGTTATTTGCAGCTTTTGGGCAATTTCCTGGTACGAATACCCCTGCGCCCGCAGGTATACCACGCTGCGGGTGCGCTCGTCCTTTTGTTGCAGCAAAGCCTGCACGCGGCGCAGCTTTTGGCGGGCGGCGGTGGTTTCGGTCAGGGCATCATCGGTTATGTAGCGTTCCATCAAATCGTCCAGGCTGACGGACTGGCGCCGCCTGCGCAGGCTTTCCAGCCAGATATTGCGTGCAATGCCAAACAGCCAGGTTTTTACCTCGCACTCTCCACGGAAAGTGGGCAGCCGCTTGATGACCCGCACAAAGGTTTCGCTCAACAGGTCTTCCGCCTGCACAGGGTCGTGGGTCAAAAAGCAGAGGTAGCGGTACAGATCCATCCGGTAGCGCCGGTACAGTTCCTCCAGCTCCGGCAGTTTCATGCTTTGGCCCACCTCCTTTCGCTTTGTTCAGGCGCCTTACATGATATTGGTGGCCGCGGCTGCCGTTTTGTTACAGGCAGCGATAAAAAAAGTCCTGCCGCACCGCTTGGAAACGGCATCGGCAGGATCGGTTGTTCTTTTATTCCTGGCTTTGGGTGTCATCCTGGGGCGCATCGGCAGTCAAGTCTGCACCATCTGCTGCTGCATCGGCGACAGCATCCGTGGTATCCTCTGCCGGGGGTTCCGGGGTCGGCTCCGGGGTGGCCACAGGGTTTTCCGCCGGCAAAAAGCGCGGCTGAATGGTGCCGTCCGTCTGCTGGTCCGAAACATCCAGCGTACCGCGGTCACTGCTTGCCAGGCCATCGCCACCGGTATCCAGAATGATATAGGCGGCAAACCGGATCTTGTAATCCAGATTGTTTGCCGTGCCCAGCTGGACCGACACACGGCCCTGATACAAAAAGCTCAGCTCGGTCATGTTCTGCATGGTCAGCACCGTGGTGCCATCCAGCAGGCCATACTGGTCCAGTTCGCCCAGCAGTTCGTTCAGCACCTCGTTGGGGGGCTCCTGTGCCGTATCGGCTTCGTCTGCATTTTCCGGCGTTGCGGTGCCGCTTGGCATGGCCGTTGCCAGGGCGGTCGGCTCGCTGGGGGCATCCAGTGTCAGGAAGCTGCCCGGCGTGGTGGCCGCGCCCTCTGGCAGCAGGGCATCCAGCTGCACCAGATTATCCGGCTCTGCCGGCTCCACACGCACCACTTTCAGCTGTTCGCTCAGCACCAGCCAGCTGCCGGAATACTCCATCTTAAAGCGTTCCACCGCAGGCTGCACCCGGATGATCACAGTGCCGGGGGCCTGGCGGGTGACGACTGCCACATCCAGGTACGGCATCTGCGCCAACAGCTGGTCAGATTTTTCTTTGGTGGAAAAACCGTACAGGTTATCCCCCACCTGAATGCCGGTTGCATCGATCAGCTGTTGTTCGGTATAAATGCCGGTATTGGCGGGGGTGGTGCGGTCCGCATTTTCCACCCGGAAATCCGTCACCTTGAACAACAGGTTGATGGAAAGCACAATGCCGACCACCAGCACTGCCAAAACGCACAGCACCCCGATGATGGCCTTGCGGCGGCGGATTCGCAGCTGTTCCGCGCGGGTAACGCGGCGCTGCACCTGTGGCGCGTTGGAACGGTACCCCGGCTTTTGGGGGTTCTGTTGGGGGCGGGGGCGCTTTTGCTGCTGTTTGGGCGGCTGGCGTTCGGGCTGTTTTGCGGGACGCTGGCCGCTGCCCTTTGGCCGCTGCTGGCTGCCCGCCGGGCGGCTGCTGCGCTGCGGCGGGGCGCTTTTGGTGTTGCGATGGCTGGGCTGACCCTTGCGGGGAGGTACACTTTTTTTCTGGTTTCGGCTGCGCTGATTGCGGTCCATGGGGTGTACCTCCTTTCTGTGTTTCAGCTTTTATTTGCTGCCGGTTTGTTCCGGCAGGTTACTTTCCGTTCACCAGTTCCAGCAGCTTTGCGGTGATCAGTTCCAGGCTCTTGGGGTTGCCCAGGGTCTTGGCGGCGGTGCCCATGGCCGTCAGTTTGCCGGGCTCTGCCAACAGGGCATGCACGGTTTCGATCAGCTTGACACCGGTCAGGTCTTTTTCTTCAATCACAATGGCGGCACCGGCGTTTTGCAGCTCCAGTGCATTGTAATACTGGTGGTTTTCGGCCACATTGGGGCTAGGGATCAGGATGGACGCGCGGCCCATGGCTTCCAGCTCCGCCAGCGTCAGCGCACCGGAGCGGGAAATAACAAGGTCCGCCGCGGCCAGCAGATCCGGCATATTATCAATGTATTCTTTTACCACAAGGTTGGCACCGGGGGCAAAGTGGTTCTTGGCTTCCAGGTCCTCAAACAGCTTTACGCCGCGGCTGCCGGTGGCGTGCAGGTGCAGCACGGGCAGATCGTTTGCCTGCTCCCACGCGCACAGCTCTGCCACAACCTCATTGATACGGCGGGCCCCCAAAGAGCCGCCGAAGCTCAAAATCACGGTGCGGTCCCCCGCGTGCACAGCAGCACGGGCGGCGGCGCGGTCACGGTTCAAAATTTCCGGGCGGACAGGGTTGCCAACCACAAGGGTCTTCTCCGGCGCGCCAAGCTTTTCCACCGCAGCGGCGGAAGCGGCAAACACCACGTCCACATCCTTGGCCAGCAGCTTGTTGGTCACACCGGGGAATGCGTTCTGCTCATGGATGGCGGTCTTGATGCCCTTTTTGGCGGCGGCGCGCACCACCGGGCCGCTGACATAACCGCCGCAGCCGATGACCAGATCGGGCCGGACCTCTTTCAGGATAGCCGCCGTGCGCGGGCCGGACAGGGCCAGGTGGTAGAGCGCTACCACGTTGCGGCCCACGTTCTTCAGGGTTGGTTTGCGCTGGAAACCGTTGATCTCAATATGGTGGAACGGGTACCCTGCCTTGGTTACAAGGCCGTACTCCATACCCTCTTTCCGCCCGGCAAAGTGGATCTCGGCCGCGGGGTCCGCCGCCTTTAAGGCTCCGGCAATGGCAAGCGCCGGGTTGATATGGCCGGCTGTGCCGCCGGCAGCAATCAAAACACGCATAGTGGTTCCTCTTTTCTCCGTAAAATCGAACGTTTATGTTATGGCAATACCGCATAATTCTAAGTGCCGATACGGCGAGCG
>OHUT01000808.1_pt1 | contig 11240 bp, 10 predicted proteins | sample 1579321 | NCBI WGS metagenome assembly OHUT01 (sample SAMEA3882514, study PRJEB24775) | human gut metagenome | biome: human-associated habitat; feature: intestine environment; material: feces | place: Netherlands | collected 2009/2010
CCGCCGCCGATGGAGACGCCCCGCATTTCCAAGGTGCGCCCCTCGCGGCTCTCGCAGCGGATGTCCACGGTGTTGGGGTGCGCCACCTCGGTGGTCGTGTCCCAGACGATGTCCACCTGCACGCCGGCTGCCTTCGCCAGGGCGAAGGCGTCGGCCACGCGCGGGTCGTCGGTCGCAAGCCCCAGGATGCCGGCCACCAGCGCCTTGTCGGTGCCGTGGCCGGATCCGGTGGCGGCGAAGGAGCCGTACAGGGTGAAGACGGCGCGTTCGGGCTGCTCGCCGAAGAGCTTCCGCGCCATGGAGGCGAGGGCCAAAGCCCCCGCCGTATGCGAGCTGGACGGTCCCACCATGATGGGGCCGATAATGTCCCTCAAACCGTAGGTTTTCACAAGCGCTCCTTTCGCATCCCCCGTCCGCAGAGCAGTTCAGGGCTTCATTTCATCGAAGAAGCCTATCATAGCCCATCGCCTAACGGGCGCAGAGGCGCTATACTGCCTCAAAACCGTAAGTTGGTGAGAAAGGGGAACCTTCATGTCTTCCAAAATCCTCGTCGTGGGCCATCGCAACCCCGACAACGACTCCATCGCCGCAGCCGTGGGCTACGCGCATCTGAAGAATGCGCTGGCCGCCCGCGACGGCGAGGCCGACGCCGTCGAGTACGTGCCCGCCCGTCTGGGGCCGCTGCCGGTGGAAAGCGCCTGGATTCTGGAGCAGAACGACATCGCCGAGCCGGTGCTCATCGAAAACGTGAACCCTGTCGAGCGCGATGGCGAGGAAGTCAAGCAGAAGGTCATCCTCGTGGATCACAACGAGATCGGCCAGGCGGCCCCGGGTATCGAGAACGCCGATGTCGTCGAGATCATCGACCACCATCGCATCGCCGATGTTTCCACGGCCAACCCCATCCTCTTTTTGAACCTCCCCATCGGCTCCACGGCCACCATCGTCACGCTTCAGTTCCGCCAGACCGGCATCGAGCTGCCCGATTCCATCGCCCGCGTGCTCCTGTCGGCCATCCTCACCGACACGGTCATCATGAAGTCTCCCACCTGCACCCAGGTGGACGTCGACCAGGTGAACTTCCTCGCCGACAAGCTCGGCATCGACGCGGTGGAGTACGGCATGGACATCTTCCGCACCCGCGGCGGCGAGGACAAAATGCCCATCGCCAAGTTGGTCGAGGCCGATTCCAAGGAGTTCAAGGTCAACGACGACGTAACGGTGCTCATCGCCCAGCGCGAGACGGTAGACCTGCCGACTGTGATGGCCCGCGAGGCGGAGATTCGCGATCACATGAAGAAGCTCGTGGAAGATAACGGCTACGAGTTCGCCCTGCTGCTCGTCACCGATATTCTGGCCGAGGGCTCGCAGTTCATCGTGGAGGGCGATCCGGCCCGTGTGAACCGCGTCTTCGGGATCGAGTGCTGCGAGGGCGGCAACTGGATGCCCGGCGTGCTGTCCCGCAAGAAGCAGGTGGCGGCCCCCATTCTTGCCTCGTAATAATTCCTTGAGGAATTATTACGCGACGCTGCGGGTCCGACAGGCACCTGGCCTTGCCCCTTGTTTTTGCCACGGCGCGGCACGAAGGCCGCTTGGGCAAAAGGCGGGGCAAATCCAGGCACCTGTCGGACCCTCGCTGTTTTCCTTGGGCGCATCCCTGCGACAAAAAATTTAGGAATTTTGAAAGAAGGACCCTTATGAACCCCGATCGCGTGCTTGATTCGTTTTTGGAGATGGTGGCCATCGAGAGCCCGTCATGGCACGAGGCTCCCATGGCAGCTTATTGTGCAGAAAAACTGGCGGAGATGGGATTCACGGTCACCTTCGACGCTTCTGCGGCGGAAACGGGGTCGGATACGGGCAACCTCATCGCGCATTTGCCCGGCACGGTGCCGGGGCGCATCGGGTTCTCGGCGCATCTGGACACGGTGAAGCCCTGCGCGGGCATCGAGGCGGTCATCGAGCAGCGCCATATCTGCGACGACGTCACCTGCCGCATGGCCGAGGTCGTCTGCTCGGCGGGGGAGACGATCCTCTCGGCCGATGACAAGGCCGGCATCGCCGCCATTTTCGAGGGGCTGCGCTCGGTGCTGGAGTCCGGCACGCCCCGGCCCGACATCACGGTGCTGCTCACCACCTGCGAGGAGCAGAGCCTGCTAGGGGCCGGTGCCTTGGCCGAGGGCGCGCTCGCGTGGCCGGAGAATCTGCCGGCGGCTACCCCGGAAGCCGAGCGCGACGGACGTTTCCCGCTGTTCGTGCTCGATGCGGACGGGGCGCCGGGCACCATTATCATGGGCGCGCCCTACCACTGGACGCTGCGCGCTCGCATCGAGGGCCGTGCCGCCCATGCCGGCGTGGAACCGGAGGAGGGCGTCTCCGCCATTCAGATCGCCGCAGCCGCCGTGGCCGCCATGCCGCTTGGGCGCATCGACGAGTGCACCACGGCCAACGTCGGCCGCATCGAGGGCGGCGTGGCCGTGAACATCGTGCCCGCCGTCGTGACGCTCATGGGTGAGTGCCGTTCGCTGTACGAGGATCGCGTGCTCGCCCAGCGCGACGCCATGACCCGCGCCTTGGAAGAAGCCGCCGCTCGCTTCGGCGGCCAGGTGGAAGTGGCCTGGGAGCTGGACTACCCGGCTGTCGTGCACGAGCCCGGCGACGCCATCGTCGCGCATTTGGAGGCCGCTGCGGCCACTTGCGGCCTTGAGTCCCGCCACGCCACCTCCGGCGGCGGGGCCGACGCGAACATCCTCGGCACGAAGGGCGCCGACGCCATCACCCTCGGCAGCGGCATGACCAACTTCCATTCCGTCGACGAGTATATAGAGGTAGCCGACCTCCAGAACATGGCCCGCTACGTCGAGGCCATCATCGCCGAGTACGCGATGTAGCTTTAGAAGCGACCCCGTAGGGGGCGACCTTGGTCGCCCCTCTCTGCAACGGCAGACTTTTCCGGCAGGGAGGGCCTTGTCCCGGCACCTGCGGGGACAAGGCTCGGATTTTGGCAGATGCGGGTACCAAACCGCCTGTTTTGCCAGGCGCAGGGAACCAAACCGCCCGTTTTGGCTGAACTGCGACAAGCCATCTACCAGGCATTATAGGAAGTTTTCCCAGATCAGAGCTTCGGGCGAAACTGGAGGTTTGGTACCCGTGGACTGCCAAAAACCGAGGTTTGGTATCGTCTAAGACAAGATCGCGTGAAAGGCTATGCTTCAGTTTCCGGTATGCGTAGGGATGCGCGTCGGGCTCGCTCTTCGACGAGATCGCCAAAGACGCTGCGAGCAAACTCAAATTCGTTTTCGTGGCGACGCAAGAAGTTGCGCATGCGCAGGTAGTCACGCACTTCTACGGCGTCTTCGCTCTCGTCCTCCATGACTTCTTGGGCGAAGGCGCGGGCGCGTTCGATGGAGTCGGCGTCGTCGGTTTCGAGTTCAGCCACATATTGCGTGCGTTCGCCTGCTGGCGCGTAGAACAGGAAAAGGTTGGCGAACTTCCCTTGAGGTCCCTCGGAGAGGCCTTGGGCGGCCTTCTGCTCCGCAGCGGCGCGATCGACGAGAATCTTGCCGTTGTCGCGGCGGCCGGGCAGCACGCCCGAGGCCACCATGGCATTCACGCGGAAGCGACTCACGCCGAGTATCTCGCCAGCTTCGGCAGACGAGATGAGGTCGCTGTCCTCGTCGGCCATCCTTCCCACTTTCAGGCCAGCTGTTGAAATCGGTGGGGCCAGCTCCAGGCTGCGCTTCGCCTCCTCTAGGGTGGTGAGCTTTTTGAGGGGAAGGTGCGGATAATGGATCTCGAACCCTTCGGCGGTTTTCTCGATATAGCCGCCCGGCACGGGGCGGTCGTTGATGGACAGATCCCAGCGTGAGGGCTCGCCCTCGGCGCCGCAATGCTCGGTCCAGGTTCTGACTTGGGTTGACATAGGGTTCCTCCTCGTGGTTACAGAGATTGGACAGGGTTCTCAAGGGGCGTCTTGGAAAAGGAGCGGCAAATGGGGTAGGTACCTCCAAACTGCGCCTCGATGGCGGCGATCATCGACGTCTGCCCCATATCCTCGAGCATCTCGCGGGTGATCCAGCCATAGCCCAGAAGCTCGTCGGCCAATTCGGCGCAGTAGGCGCAGCGCTGGCATTGCCGGTTGCAGGTGGAAGTGCGTTTGAAAAAATTTGTCCTGCCAAGTGCCTTGTTGTCGATGTGCGCGCGGAATTCGATGCCGTAGTAGCCGATGGAGCTGCACAGCAGATCGAAGAGGTTACCGTCGTAAGACTCGTCCAAGTAGGCTTCCGTGCAGCGAAGCACCTTGCTCGGCATCATATCGCGGCCGACGATCTTGAAGAAGCGCGTGATGTCTTCGTAGCGCCGCAGATCCTCGGGTCTAATCCAGTTCGACTTGAAGATTTGCCCAGCATCCCGCTCGATGATGCTGCCGCAAGCGAAGGAGAATGAGTTTCCCTCGTCGCGCGCCTCTTGGGACTTGTGCGAGATCAGGTTCATGTGGAATTTACGGAAGGGGCATTTGTTCAAGCACCCCTCGTTCACCATGAGTTTGAGCTCTACGCCAAGTTTCTCGCGGATTTGCCGCAAGAGCTTCAGGTCGCGGTTGATGCTCGTGTCCACGGTCATAGTGGTGGCGCCTGCCAGTGCGAAGGCTTCGGCGCGGGAAAAGCAATCGATGTCGGCGAGGACTGAGGCGCTGATTTCAAGGTTCGGACAGGTTTGGCGCGCTTGTTCGATGAGGAAGGGATTGGCCAGTGTCACTGTCTCAATGCCGTGTTGCTCGTGCATGTCGCGAATGAATCCGATTTGGCGATTGAGGGTCTCCTCGGCGTACCAATCCCCGCCATCGCACGTGGAATTCATCGTGATGTCGACGCGGATGCCCGCCTCGCGAATGACGCTGACCACTCCGACGAACTCGTCGAGGGTCGTCACGTTTCCAACGCGGCCCGAACCGGTGATGGCTTGCGGCGCATTCAGGTAGATCTCCCGAATAACGTTGCCGTTGCGTCTTTGAAGCGCGATCAGCTGCCGCAGCGTGGCGGCGTCTCCGTTATAAGGAACGGAAAACTCGAGTTGAGCCACAGAGCCCCTCCTTCCTCTCTCGTTTAGAAAAAGGGCCCGCTTTTCAAGAGCGGGCCCTTTTGTGCTCATCGGCGCCAGGCCGGGCCTAGGCCTCGGTCGCGGCATCCCAGGGTTCGAGGGCGGCGGCATTGCGGCCGGCGATACGGCCGACGCACCAGTTCTCGGAGCCATTGCCGCCGGTGATGGCGTAAGTGTGGCCATTCATGTTGCCGAACGAGCCGGCGGAGTACAGGCTCGGAATCGGGTTGCCGCTCGGATCGACGATGTTGGCGTTCTCGTTGCGGCGAGCACCGCCGATGGTATTGCAGATGCCCGGGTACAGCGGAATGGCGTAGAACGGACCGGTCTCGACCTTTGCCAGCTGCTGGCGGCCGAAGTCCTCGTCAGCGCCCTTGTCGCACAGCTCGTTCCAGCGGGCAACGGAGGCCTTCAGCTTCTCAGCGTCCATCTTGTCGTCCCATTTGCTGGCGGCGATGTTGGCGGCCAGCTCGTCCAGGGTGGCGCCGGTGGTAATCCAGCCACGCTCGAGCTCCCATTTGTTGTCGGCAGACCATCCGGCCCAGCCACCGAGTTCGGGATCGAGACCCTCGGTCATGTAGCCGATGCCCATGCCACCGTTCTCGGTGGCCGCGCCGCCGACCATGCCGCCCCAGGAGCCGCCGTCGAAGGAGGTCTGATCGAAGATGTACCAAGAGGGAATACGGTCGAAATCGCAGATCTCCTCATCGAAATTGGCGTAGGGCTTCCAGCCACCATGGGGGCTGAAGATTTCCTCGTTACCCCAGCGTTCGCCTAGGCGAGATACTTTGATGTAATTGGGCGTGGGGCTCTGCACGGAAACGCCCCCGGGCACGATCTCCGGATCGTCGAACCAGGCGTCGTCGCCGCCACAGACCTGCTGCATGTGCCACAGGTCGGCACCCACCTTCTGGGCCATGGTGATGCCGTCGCCGGTGTTGTACTTCCAGCCGTAGAAGCCGCGCATCGGGTAGCACTTCAGATACTTGGCCTGCAGCTCCTCGTTGAATTCGAAGCCGCCAGTGCACAGGATGACGCCCTTGGAGGCCTTCACGGCCTTGGGGGTCTCGTCGGTTCCCATGAGGGTGTAGCAGCCGACGATCTCCTTGGTGACGGGGTTCTGGATGAGCTCCTCGTCGTGGCATTCGAACAGCACCTCGATGCCGCGGTCGGCGCGATGTTGGTCCATGGCCTCGAAGAAGCCCGCGCCGTAGCCGTCGCCGGAACCGACGTACATCTCCTCGTAGCCAGTGAAGATGTTGTACTCGGCACGGGGGCTATCGCCCAGGGTGTACTCGAGGCCGTACTCGTCGGCGTAGTCGGGGTTTTGCACGGCTTCCTCGGCCCAGGCCTGGCAGACCTCCATAGGTGTCTGCCCATGGAAGGCCTCGAAAGCAAACTGAGCGGCCGCGTCGGCATCGTGGGGGGCAGTCCACTGACCCATGTTGATAGACGAGGACCCGCCTCCGCGGAACGGCGATTTCTCCAGATAGAGCACTTGAGCGCCCTCGTCGAAGGCGGTGATGCCGGCCCACAGGCCCGCTCCGCCGTAGCCGATCACCAAAACGTCGGTCTCGTAGTCCCAGGTCTCGGGCATCCACTCGGGGGTGCTGCCAGTCTCAGAGAGCGCAGCGTCGTTGTTGGCGCACCCGGCCAGGGCGGCGGCGCCGGCAGCGCCGGCGGCAGCCAGGGCGGAGCCCTTCAAAAAAGAGCGGCGAGATACTTCCTCCATGTTTTCCTCCTTAATAAGGCTTGCTATGTCATCCGCCGGAGTGCGGATGATGCTGAGATGGGAATGGCCGCACTCGGGCCCCGTAGGGGGAGGGATTGACGGGGTCCGGGCGGAACCGGAGTCAATTAAATGCGCCGGGCCTTACTCGTGGCAGGTGTTGCACTCGTAGACGTCCATGTGGTGGCAGCCCTTGCATGCCTTCTTTGCCGTGTCCTCGATGGTGTCGTCGGAATGCATGCTGTGACAGCTGCCGCAGTCGATGGTCGTATGATCTTCGTTCTCGGGCAGGGCGTGGGGGTTCACTACCGTGCCGTTGGCGTCGGTGAGGATGGCGCAGGCTTCAGTCTTGGCGGCCAGGTCCTCCTGGCTGCCGTGGCAACCGCTGCTGAAGCAGGCGGTGGCATCGATGGTGGTCTTTTTCAGCCGTTTGGGCGTCTTGTCGCCGAACTGCACGCCATCGTGGGCGGTCGCCAGGCTGTCGATGTCGCTATGGCAGGTGGTGCACTCCTGCGTCGCATGGTTAGATGCGGGCATCGTCGCGTCGCCGAGCGAGTCGCCCTCGGTGCTGTGGCAGGTGGTGCAGTCGGCATCTGCGGAGAACGCGAAGTCCCCTGTCATTGCGGCGTTCTCGTCGGCTTCAGCCTGTGAGCCGCTGCCCGTTTCGCTGAGATCTGCCGTTTTCGGGGCGCAGCCGACAGTGCCCAGGGACATAAGTGCGATGACACCCGCGACAGCGGAGGCAAGAACGATCTTGCGCAGGGATACGTGAGCCATGCTCCTCTCCTTCCAAGTGGCTCCGGCGGCTCTCTCGTCGTCCCACCGGATTGAATTCGATGGGCGGCATTGTGCGTCCTCGTCGCCGAAATGCCATCATCCAAAGCCGATGCTTCGCGGGACGAGACAGATTATTTTGCTGCCAAGCCATCATCTGAAAAGGATGAAAGACCAGGTGGGATAAGGGATGACGAAGGACAGATTGTGGGTGGTTCTCGGCCTTGCCCTTGCTATACTGCCCTTGACCGCACATCGATACGGGAGGGTCGGCGATGGTAGGAATTACGAAGGACGATGGCGCGCTACCGTCTCGGGGGCTAGGAGGGGCTTCCGAGAAGAGCGGGCTTTTGGTGGTTCTCGGGTATATTGGCGCCCAAACGTGGCTTCCCATTGTCGGCGTGGTAGCCGATATGTATCGCGGGGGCGATCTGGCGCTGTCGGGGCTGAACCCCCTTCTCTTTTCTTATCTTGTTGTTTTGGGGACGACGGCGTGCGCAGCGTCTTTCGCGCGTTGGAGGGACGAATGGTCTCGAGGCGTCTTCGGGGCGTTTGCGGGCGCGTTGGCTGCCATCGCCGGCGCAGCGCTTCTGCTCGTTCCCGAACGGGGCGCCTCTGTGGCAGTTGCGGTTCTACGCGTCGTGTCCGGCGCGCTGCTCGGCTTGGGCGGCGGTTTGCTCACCATGGTATGGAGCGAACGCTTTGGACGGCTGGATGCTCCGGCGCGCTCCCGGGTTTCGTTTCTCGTCGTACTCGCTGCCTGCCTGCTGGCGGCCTTCGCTCAGTCCATAGGCATCCACTGGTTGCTGCTTGCAGTGGTCGCCGTGTTCTCGGCGGTGTCCAGCGCCTTGTTCATGGTGTCGGCGTCTCGCGGTGAGGCTCCTGCTAAAACCTCTTCGCCAGTGACGCATCTGCAGGGGGCTTTTGTTCGCATTATCGCGTCCTATGGCCTGTTCGGCCTTGTCTTCGCCCTGATGATCACGCAGTTTCTCATTGCGCGTCACGGTCACGCCCTGTCGTGGACGTGGCTTTTGAGCCTTTCGGGCGTCGTTATCTCCCTCGTGGTCGAGGTTGTGGCAAAGGCGCTGCTCAAACAGGGATTCAGCTGGCTGCTCCTTCTGCGCTTTGCGGCCATACCGATACTTGTGGCTTTTTACCCCTTCGATGCCGGAAGCGAGTTCTCCCTGCGCTTTGCCATGGGGGCCTCGGCGGTGGCTCTGTGGGTGTACCTTTCCTTGGTGGTGGGAGTCGCGGCGGAGGCGGCCGGGCAGATTCGCGTACCTTTTGCTATCGTGTGGGGTGTGGCTCTGGGCGCGCTTGCCCTGGGCGCGGCTTTGGGGTCGAGTTTGGCGCTTATGATGGAGAGCCTCGATCTCCAGGGCCACGTGAGCGTGACGGCCATCGCGGCCATGGTGCTTGCTGTTATCGCGTCGGATGTGGTGTTGACGCGCGGAAGTTTGGCACGGGCCTACAAGAGGGCCGTAGCTGCCGCAGGGGGCAAAGAGGCGGAGTCTGCTGACGGCGGTACGCCTTTCGATGAGCGGGTCGCGGCCGTGGCTGAGGTCTACGCGCTGACTGAGCGAGAGGCAGAGGTTCTGGGCATTCTGGCGCGCGGGCATGGGCTGGGTCGCGTTCAGGAGGTGCTTTTCATTGCCGAGGGAACCGCCATTACTCATCGTCGGCACATTTATCAGAAGCTCGATGTCCATTCCAAGGCCGAGCTCATCGATCTCGTCTCCGGCTTCGGAGATGATGGGATAGATGACGATTGAAGTCGGTTTAGATGACCGAGGGCGCTGGCCTTCATCGGTCGGGAGGGCCGACCAAGGTCGGCCCCTACGGGAAAAGCGCGTCAGTCCTCGTCGGCCTCTACGAGAAAGCGTGCCAGTCCTTGTCGGTCGGAAGTGCGTGGGGCTTCCTTGCCTGCACTTCCTGCGATTATGGACAAATTGTGCCGCTCGCCGGAGGGGATGGATACGCCCGGGTGCGTGGCGTTTGACACACAGCGGAAACCCTCGTAATATACCCCCTCGCGCCTCACAGAGGCGCTTGTTTTGTGCAGTGCAAGCCCGTGGAAAAAGGAAAGGAAAAGAGTCTTGCCTACAATTAACCAGCTGGTCCGCAAGGGCCGCAAGAAGACGGTCGACAAGTCGAAGACCCCGGCGCTCAAGGGCAACCCGCAGAAGCGCGGCGTGTGCACCCGCGTGTACACCACGACCCCCAAGAAGCCGAACTCCGCTCTTCGCAAGGTCTGCCGTGTGCGTCTCGTCAACGGTGTGGAGGTCACGGCCTACATCCCCGGCGAGGGCCACAACCTCCAGGAGCACTCCATCGTGCTCGTCCGCGGCGGCCGTGTGCGCGACCTCCCTGGTGTGCGTTACAAGATCATCCGTGGTGCCTACGACTGCGCTGCGGTTCAGAACCGTATGCAGTCCCGCTCCCGCTATGGCGCGAAGCGTCCCAAGAAGTAAGCAACCACCCAGATTCGTCCTGCGGCGTCGCCTGGCGAACGTCGCATGAACACTTTCACGCTAGAGGAGATTAAACTATGCCGCGTCGTGCATCTAAGACTCATCGTCGCGAGGTTATGCCGGATGCCGTGTATAACAACCGTCTCGTGACCCAGCTCATCAACAAGGTTCTTCTCGACGGCAAGAAGTCCGTCGCGGAGCGCATCGTCTACAGCGCCTTCGACCTGGTGGCCGAGAAGTCCGGCCAGGACGCTCTCGCCGTCTTCAAGAAGGCCATGGACAACGTCAAGCCCACGCTCGAGCTCAAGCCTCGCCGCGTTGGTGGCGCCACCTATCAGGTGCCTGTCGAGGTCAACTCCCGTCGCTCCACGCAGCTCGCGATCCGCTGGATCGTGAACTTCTCGCGCGCCCGCAAGGAGAAGACCATGGCCGAGCGTCTCGCCAACGAGATCCTCGACGCCTCGAACGGCGTCGGCGCTTCCATCAAGCGTCGCGAGGACCTCTTCAAGATGGCTGAGGCCAACCGTGCCTTCGCACATTACCGCTGGTAATCCAGGAAGGGTAGATACTCATGGCTAAGGCTAAGTACAAGCTTTCCGAAACCCGCAACATCGGTATCATGGCCCACATCGATGCCGGCAAGACCACCACGACCGAGCGCATCCTGTACTACACGGGCAAGACGCATAAGATCGGCGAGGTTCACGAGGGCGCTGCCACCATGGACTGGATGGTCCAGGAGCAGGAGCGCGGCGTGACCATCACCTCCGCTGCCACCACGTGCTTCTGGCACAAGGGCGGCGACGTGAAGAACGGTCCCGCTTACCGCATCCAGATCATCGACACCCCGGGCCACGTGGACTTCACCTCCGAGGTCGAGCGTTCGCTGCGCGTCCTCGACGGTGCCGTTGCCGTGTTTGACGCCGTGGCCGGCGTGCAGCCCCAGTCCGAGACCGTGTGGCGCCAGGCTCGCAACTACAACGTCCCGCGCATCGCCTTCATCAACAAGTTCGACCGCGTGGGCGCCGACTTCTGGCATGCCATCGACACCATGAAGGACCGCCTCAACGCCAACGCCGTGGCCATCCAGGTCCCGATGGGCGCCGAGGATAACTTCTGGGGCATCATCGACCTCGTCACCATGACCGCGTGGGACTTCAAGGCCG
>OHUT01000821.1_pt1 | contig 11103 bp, 5 predicted proteins | sample 1579321 | NCBI WGS metagenome assembly OHUT01 (sample SAMEA3882514, study PRJEB24775) | human gut metagenome | biome: human-associated habitat; feature: intestine environment; material: feces | place: Netherlands | collected 2009/2010
ATTATCTACTTTTCTCTCAGGTCTGGGTCGATAAACGCAACCCCACCTGGTACCCCAGCAGGGTGCGGGTTTCCACCGGCTGATGGCGGATGAGGGAAAGCAGCTGCTGTGCGGTACGGCGGCCCAGCTGTTCGGCATCAAAAGAGACCGCCGTGATCTGTGGCGTACACCCCTGCAGCGCTTCGTCGTCATACAGGGAGGCAAGACGGATATCCTGCGGCACGCGCAGATTCAGCTGTCTCAGGGTGTTCAAAGCCAGCTGGGCAACCTGGTCATCCATGCACAGGATGCAGTCCGCCCCACGCTGTACCGCGAGCTCCACAGCGCTGGTGCGTAGATCGTCGCTTTCCAGCTCCAAAAACAGCAGGCTCTCATCAATCTTGCAGCAGGCGCGGTCATGCGCCTGCTTATAGCCTTCCAGGCGGGACTGGTTGACGGTGTACAGCATGGATCCGCCCAGCAAAGCAATGCGGCGCAGGCCCTTCATCAGCAGCAGGCTGACCAGCTCGCGGCAGCCGCCCACCTGATCATGGTCCACCGAGATGACATCCTGGTCAGCCGGGCGGCCAATGGCAACAAAGGGGATGCCGCTTTTTTGCAGCATGGGGATCAGCGGATCACGCTCCAGCGTGCGGGCCAGAATCACGCCATCAATCTTGCGGTTGACCAGTAGACGCTGCATCGGGCTTGTTTCCTGCTCGCCCACCATCGTCATCAGCACATCATAATCATTGCGGGTGGCAATATCGTACACGGCGCTGACGGTTTTGCGCAAAAATGGTGCGGCAAGGTTGCCGAACTGGCGCGAGAACACCAGTGAGATATTATAAGACTGCTGGGTTACCAACCCGCGTGCCAGCATATTGGGCACATAGTTTTTCTCTTTGGCGTACTGGACCACGCGGGCGCGGGTCGCTTCGCTGACACGGCCATTGCCCGAAAGGGCACGGGATACCGTGGTCTTGGACACGCCAAGGTCTTCAGCCATCTGGCTGATGTCAATTTTTTTTTCTCCTTCTGTCTGTTTACGACGCGGCATGGGTTTACTCCTGTTAACGTTTGCTTATATAAGATCTTCTTTCTGTCCTTGCCGGTTTTCTACCCCACGGGCAGTTCCCAGGATACTGTTCCAGAAACCAGTCCCCGCCCCGGCCATTCCCTACTTGGTCAATGGACTTAACATATTATACCACATTTTCCTGGATCATGGTAGCCCCCTGTGCAAAGAAAGCAAAGAACACGCTACCCCAGTATGGGGTCATTATATCATTCCTGGCTCTGTTTTTCAACCGATTTCTGGCTCTGTTTCCGTTTTCCAGTGTGTTTTATAACCTGGTAAAGTTTTCTCATTTTGTCCGTATCCTGCTCAGTCATCGTACCTGCGCCAAATTGGGCGGCTTGGGCCAATGCCAGCAGAGCCTCGGCATCCTGGGGTTCAAGGGTGGGGACACAACTTTGCAAAAATGCGGCAAACTCCGGCGCATCGGATGGTGTATCCGGCGGCAGGCCGCGACGCACCAAAAGGCGGTAGATGCTGCCAAACACGGCCAGCACCCGCGCGTTGCAGCTGCCCCGGCCATACCCCATGGCATGGCGGCGGGCCAGCACCAGCAGCACCGCAGCAGCCAACAGGCAACCCCCCAGCAACGCCGCCAAAACCAGCCTGCTGCGAGGCACGATGGTGGCTGCGGGTTCGTTTGCGCTGCTCTCCCCTGCTGCGGGGGCGGTGTCTTGACCTTGAGTTTCGGGCAGCGGGTCGGTGCGCAGGTCGGCCTGTTGGGCGCTGACCAGCACGCCGGGGGTCATCTCCATGGGGGTCCAGCCCTGGCCGGAAATGTACACCTCCGCCCAGGCGTGGGCGTTATCGTCCTGCAAAATGGCGTGCCAGCTGCCGTCCTCCTGTTGGGTAAACAGGCTTTGCGGCGCGGCATAGCCCACCACATAGCGCGCAGGCAGCCCGAACATGCGGAACATAACCACCGCCGCCGAGGCAAACTGCACACTGTACCCCTGTTTGGATTCCGTTAAAAAGTAACGGATGGGGTCGGCCCCCTCCGGCGGCTGGGGAGCGCTGGCGTTATACTGGTAGTTGGTGTTTAGGTAGGCGCGGATGTAATCGCCAATGTCCGCAGCTTCGGTCAGCTTCTGGTCCTTTTTGGCTTCATCGCACAGGGTTTGCAGCTCGTCATAGCCGTCCGGCACGGCGGTGTAGCGGCTGGCGGCGTAAGCGGCATAGGATGCTTCCATCCGGTCCAGCACGCTGGGGTCGGCATCGGCGCGGGCTTCCAGCTGGGTTTGGGCGGTATCCCGCGGGTAATACAGGAACACATCGTCCTGCGCGGTCTGGCCCGCGGCGGCGCCATCGCCCTGGATGGTGTAATAATCGCCCCAGTAGGCGTTGTACGGTGCATAGGTGTACTGGGTATCGGCGTGGATGCGCTCCACCGTCAGCGTCTGGGGCTGGGCGGTGCCGTCATAGGCGGTGCGCAAAAACGGCAGGCTTGCAATGGTCAGCCGGGCGTTATCCTCGGTTTTCCAGTTCATAGCGGCGCTGTCAAAGGCATCGGCATCAGGGGCCTGCCAGGTGGTGCCGTCATAACTGCCGCCGATAAATCCCCGCAGGTATACGGTTTCTTCGGGTTTGTCGCTGGCGGTCAGGGCCAGATCCGTCACTCCGCTGACCTGGATACCCCCGCCCTGGTTCAAGGCGCCATCCGCCACACCACCGGCAGCGGCTTCTACCTGAATGTTCAGCCTGCCGCCGCTGACCCGCGGCAGCCAGGTAATGGCGGTGCTCAGCGCGGCGGATTCCACCCGCTGGGCCGCGGGCTGCAGCCAGCCAAGGGGAACCCCCAGCGCCGGGCGCAGCAGCCACCAACAAGGCAGCGCCAGCGCAAGGCAAAGCCCGCCCGCCGCCAGCGCGGCAGACTTTTGGATATTATAATGGCGGCAAAGGTTCTGGCGGTAGTTTTCGGTATCGCGCCTGCCCCACAAGGCCCGCCGCTGCACCGAGCAGGAAGCCGCCCACGCCCCCATCCAACCGACCAAAAGCAGCAGGCAGGCGGGCACAGCCGGCGCGGCCCCGGCCAGCGCCAGCAGCACAACAACGGGCAGCAGCATTAGATCCAGCAGCAGGGCATCCGCACGGCGCAGGGCCGCAGCGGCCAGCGCCCCGGTAACGGGCAGGGCGGCCAGCAGCAAAAACAGCCCCAGCTGCGCCGCACTGCCGCCCTGGGCCACCGGCAGCGCACTGCCAAGGCGGGCGTTCAGGCTTTGGGCAATGTTCCCGGCGCACTGCTGCGCCCCGGCCAAAAAGTTCCGCTGGCAGATGAACAACACCACAAGATACACAATCACCCCCGCCAGCAGCCCCCAGCGGCGCAGGGCTTGCGGCGCACGCAGGAACAGCGCCCACCCGGCGCAGAAAGCGGCTGCCGCGGGCCACACCCACAACGGCACCGCAATGCCGAACCCGGTGGAAAGCACCAGCAGCAAACCAAAGGTGAGCGCCAGCAGCAGCGCGGCATCTGCCGCCAGCCACAACGCGGGGTGCGCTGCGGGGCGCTGGGTGCTCACCAGCACACGGTCCACAAACTTCAGCCCGCTGCCGGGGTCGGCAGCGCCGCGCCGGCTCAGGGCAGTACGTTCTTTTTTGCGCTTGGGCGGGTTTTTGCGGTGCTTCGCCGCCTGTTGGGGAAAATCCCCCCATTCCTCCGCTCCGTCCAGGTCCCCACCGGGGGTCAGGGCAGCGCGCAGGGCGGTCAGCGGTTCGCGCACCATCAGGCGGTCCAGCTTGGCGCTCAGCTTCCAGTGTACCTGCTTGATGGTATCCCCGTCCCGGTACTCCCGCAGCTCATAGCTGCCGCCCAGGGCGGCGCGGGTGTCGGCTTCGTCGCCGTCCTCATCGGGGGCAGTTTCCGCTTTGGCTTTGCCAGCCGCGGCAGCGGGCAGCACACAGATGCTCTGGCTTTGCGCGGCAGCCGGGCACGCCGCGGTGAACACCCCCAGGTGATCCCGCAGAGTGATGCCCCGCACCGCAATGCTCCACACGCCGCTTTTGCCTGCGTTTAGGGTAATGCGCTGTTCGGCGCTCTCCTTGCCGCCCAGCATGGCGGCGCAGCGCAGGGTGATCTGCCCGCCGCCCCATTCATCGGCGGCGTTCAGCAGCACCACAAGCGCAGGGATGGGCAACCGGCTGCGGTTGCGCAGCCGAACCGTCAGGGTAAAATCTTCGCCCTGTATCACGGGTTTGTCCGGCACCAGCAGCTCTGCCGTTACCTGCCTGCGCAGATAGGCGGCATCCAGCCGCAGCAGCACCAGAAGCACCAGCGCAAACGCTAACAGGAACACCGCCAGCGGTGCCTGGGTGATGAGCGCCGCGGCCAGCAGCACCAAAAGCACCAGCGCCCGGCCCAGCTTACCTGCCATGGCGGTCAGCCTTTTCAGGGCGGGGGCGCGGCACAGTGCGCAGCAGGTCCTGCATTACGCTGTCCACCGTTTCGCCGCCTGCGCGGGCCTGGTCGTTCAGCACCAGGCGGTGGCGGGCAACCGCATCAAACACGGCGGTCACATCCTGCGGGGCAACAAAATCCCGCCCCGCCAGGTACGCCGCCGCGCGCGTCATGCTGGTCAGCGCCAGGGTGGCACGGGGGCTTAACCCCACGGCCAGGCGCGGGTCCTTGCGGCTGGCCTGGGCCAGCGCCACAATGTAGCGGTACATCAGCTCATGCACAAATACCGTGCTGACCTCCTGCTGCATGGCAAGCAGATCCGCCTGACCGGCAACGGGGCGCACACGGTCCAGCAGGCGGCCTTTGCTCTGCCCGGCCAAAATTGCCAGCTCCGCTTCCTCATCGGGGTAGCCCATTACGGCGCAGACCATGAAACGGTCCAGCTGAGACTGCGGCAGCATCTGCGTGCCGGCGGCGCCGATGGGGTTCTGGGTTGCAATTACGGTAAAGGGTGCGGGCACCGGGCGGGTAACGCCGTCCACCGTCACCGTGCCTTCTTCCATCACTTCCAACAAAGCCGACTGCGTGCGGGAGGAGGTACGGTTGATCTCATCGCCCAAAAACAGGTTGCACATCACCGCACCGGCGTGGTACACAAACTTGCCGGTCTCTTTCTGGTAAACCGAAAATCCCACCAAATCGGACGGCAGAACATCCGGCGTAAACTGCACGCGGCTTTCTTTCAGGTCCAGCGCGCGGGCAAAGGCCAGCGCCAGCGTGGTTTTGCCCACGCCGGGAATATCCTCAATCAGCACATGGCCGCCCGCCAGCATGGCCATCCAGATGGTGTTTACCGTTTGCTGTTTGCCCTGCACGGCCTTGTTTACTTCGGCCGTAACGGCGGCGGCCTGCTGTGTGTACTGCATGGTTAATCCTCCCGGTGTTTTTTCCATATCACCATAATGCCAACGGCTGCGGCAATAACCACCAGCCCGGCCCACAGTGCATTGTTTTCCAGCCAGATCATGGTATTGGAGATCGCGCTCCCCTCGGATTCCGCGCTGCCCTCCCCCGGCAATGGGGTCAGGGCCTGGGGGGCCACTTCGGCAATGGAGCTGCCGCCGGCATCCTCCACGGTCACCTGGCGCGGCGTTTCGTCCCAGGTAGCGGCGCTTTCCTGCAAATCCTCCTCTTTGGTGGTGTCCGCAGCGGCGGTGTCGTGCTCCGCAATTACCAGGTAGCGCTGGCTGTTGCGGGTGTAGGGGTGGCAGGTGGAAAGGGTCAGCAGGTCCCGCCCCGGCTGGATCAGCACAGCGTTGATATCGCTGGGGTCAATAATTTTCAGCTCTCTCACGCGGTAAATCAGCGTTTCCCACGGGGTGGTCAGCTGGATCTTGTCCCCCACCTGGATCTGCTGCACGTTGCGCAGCATTTCCGCGCCATAATAGCCGCGGTGGGCGGCAATCACGGTGTTGGTGTTTTCGCCGCCCAGCGGCATCGAGGTCTGGCCCAGCAGCGCCGCGCCTTTGGCCAGGTTTTCGCGGCTGGCGCCCAGGTAAACGGGCAGCTCCAGGTTCAGGCGCGGGATCCACAGCACAGCCAGCACATCATCGTCATAGCCATAGGCAGCAAGGTCCAGCGGGGCTTCCTCGTAGGCGAACGGGTCGGTCAGGCCGCTTTGGCCCCCGGCGTAAATTTCCGCGTTATAGTCCTGCATCGCGGCGTACAGTTCAGGGTAGGCGCGTTCCGGCTCCGGGGGTTCGGCTGTGGTTTCCTCCGCCGCGGGGGCGGTGGGCTGGGCTTCGGCGCGGGCCGCAAACTGCGCAGCGGTTTTGGCGTTGCGGGTGCTGGTCCACCACTGGGCAGCGGTGGGCTGTATCAACAGCGCCAGCCCCAGCAAAATGGCCAGCCAGGCCAGAATTTTAGCAATCAGCCGTCCCATTTAGTCATCCTCCTCGCGCTTTTTGCAGCGGTGCAGCAGCAAAAGCAGCAGCAGCGCTTCGCCGCCGATCACAATGCTGCCCGTTACCGCGATCCACGGCCAGGCATCCACCACGCGCTTGACCACCGTTCCGGTGCGCAGCGCCTGATACTGCACGGCCTGCGGGGTGTTGGTTTCTTCCTCTCCATTATAAGGGATGCGGGTGCCGCGCACAAGCATGCGGTGGGTGTTGATGGCATACGGCGTGCAGGTAACAAGGGTGCAGTAATCCTGCCCCGCGGTGATTTCCAGATCCTCGGTGTGCTCCGGTTCCACCACTTTGATTTGATCCACCTGGTACGCCAGCGTTTCATCCAGAATATGCAGGTAGAAACAGTCGCCCTCTTCCAGCTTGTCCAGGTCGGTAAACAGCACGGCTTCGGGCAGGCCGCGGTGGCCGGTCAGCACGCTGTGGGTGCTTTCGCCGCCAAGGGGGTAGCTGGAGCCTTCCAGATGGCCAACGCCCCTTTGCAGCACATCATCGCTGGTGCCTTCGTAAATCGGCAGGTTGACGTCAATTTTCGGGATGGTGATATACCCCAGGCTTTCGCCCACATCCACAAGGTCCACATAGCTGGTGCCGGTATCCTCCGCTTCGCCTGCGGCATCGCGCTCCACGGCGCTGTCCAGCTGCTGGTTATAGCGGCGGGCGGCCTCCTTGGCGGCGTCCAGTTTTTCGGTATCCATGCTTTTTACGGTATCATCGTAATTTTGGATCGCTTCGCTGGCGTGGCGCTGCGCCACCGCGTTGCTGATAACCGGGTACGATGCCACCCCAATGCCGGACAGAATCATCAAGGCCGCAAAGCCGACTTTTAGTTTTGTTGTGGTATCCATAGCGTCACCGCGAACCTTTCCGTGAGAGGGTTGAAGTTGGGAACTGATGCAATTAGAAATTAGAAATTAGGAATTGGAAGTAGGCAAAAGAATAAATAATAAAGAATAAAGAATAAAGAATAATTGTGGTGGACCGCGGCGCATTGCGCCGCTCAGGAGATATTGGGTTGGGGGTGGTTTTTAGGGTAGTGAATAACAATAAAATAATCTGTAGGGCCTTACGGCGTTGCACACCACAAAATTGTAATAAACCTCGCCCTGCATGTAGGGGGCGGCGTCCCCGACGCCCCGTTTGACGGGCCTAATAATTGCCGCCCATCCACCCCGCGCCGCAAACATTGCAAATCATTTGTAGGGGCCGATGCTCGCCATCGGCCCGTTGACGGGCCTTGCCCTATTTATTTTTAGGTTCCCCACGCGAGATATTGGCGCCCCTTGAGGGGAGCTGGACGCGGAGCGGCCTGAGGGGTGGTTCCCCGCCACAAACCTAACCCGTAGGGTGGTTCCCCACGCAGGGCCTAAAAATCAACCGAACAACGGCCATGTACACCCAAAAAAATTTATTTCCCAATAACCCACCATAGGGGGAGGGCCAAACCCGGCCCTCCCCCTGTGTATGATGGATTATCCCTCTATACCCTATTGGTGAATTGTAACATTGTTTTGCCTTGCGGCAGGTACATCAGGTGCGGTTCTTCTTTTTCAGGCTCAGCAGCACGCCAACACCGGCCACAACCAGCAGCACGCCAATGCCGCTGAACAGCAGGGTGCCGAAACCACCGGTGGTGGGCAGGTTGAAGCCCTTGCGGTTGATGATGAGGATCTCTGCATAGTTGTACAGAGTACCATCGCTATTCTTAACCTCGGTCTTACTGTATTCATTCTTAATCAGTTTACCATCGGCATCAAAGGTTTTCGTATCATTCCATTTGGTGGTGCAGTCCAGAGTCAGGTTTGCGTCCACCGGCTTAGTCAACAGGTTATAGTCTTTGTGAGTCTTGGTTTCAACCAGCTTATACTCGCCAGTCGGCAAACCATTTGCAACAGCCTTACCGTCTTCTCCCGTCGTCAAATTCATAACAGCAAACCACTTCGTATTCGGGTCTTCTGTTGCGTTCAAGCCAAGTTTCTTTGCTTCGGCATCCGTCAAGAACGGCTTTTTCTCGCCCTTGAACACAACACCTGCTGTAACATTATTTTCTTCATATGTAGTGTCAGTTTCGGCATTATACTTTTTATAAAGGGTAAATTCAACATTATCCAGCAGTTCGTCATTATCACCCTTTTTCAGGATGCCAGTCTTGAACGTATAAACAACAGCTTCGTCATGGATATCATACGGAGGATCCTCTTCGGTAGTGATATCTGTCTTCTTGGAGTATTTCAGGTCGGCCTTGTTTACATTGCCCACTTCACCAACCGAAGCGTCTTTCTGGAGCTTTGCGCTATAGGTAATGGTAATGGTACCACCTGCATATTCAGCAATCTCTTTAGTATCAAATACAATCGTAAAGCCAGACTTACCCACAACGGTTGTTTCCGTCAGAGTATACTCACCATTCTCAGTAAACGTTTTTTCAGTATTGTCAGTTTTTTTACCCTTAACGACAGCATCTTTATTATAAACCAGCTGGTCGCTATTCATTTCATCAGATACAGTGAAAGTCTTCAGTTTCGCAACGTTTTCAGGAACATTGACAGTCAGAGTATACGGAACATCATCACCAATGCCATAGTCTGCATTCTTTTTACCTTTAATTTCCTTTTTGAAGTCCGGCTTGTAGTTCTTTACTTTAACCTCTGCTCCATTAACAGCATTAATGTCAAAGTTCTTTACATCATTTTCAGGGAATTGCGCGCCTTCAACATCAGTATTGGTCGCTGCAACCATATCGCCATTGTCATTGATCTTAAAAACATAGGCAATGCCGGAATCCAAAATGTAACCATCGCTTGCATTAACTCCAGTTTCCACAAAGGCATATACACCTTTGGTCAAACCAGAAACGGTGATTTTGCCCTCTGGACCCGTGGTAAGGACACCCGTTTCATCAGCTCCGTTAAGTAAATCGCCTGTATTATCTACGCCATTTGCAGGCTTCCTCACAATCTGAGTCCATGCTCCGTCATCATTCTTCTTATAGAGCTTAAACTTGTAGCCCTGCATGGTTAGAACTTCTTCATCCGTACCGCTCTGCTTACCGACTTTCTGCAAAACAGCCTGACCATATGCAGTAGAGTTTTTCGGGAAGACATGAACATCGTACAGCCAATCAGTCAGACCGCCATTCGCATCATCCGAGACTTTTGTCATAGGAACAGAGACAAAGAACGGCTCACATGCAGTCTTGACAGAATCCGGTGTTTCGGTTTCAAGCACAAGGTAAAGACCCAAAGGCAATTTTTCAAACTTAACAACGCCACTGGTATTTGTCGTTTTCGAACCGACTTTAATTACAGACAAGTCACTAGACGCCTTACTATTCAGTTTATAACCGCCAGTAGTAGCATCTTTTTCTGCATAATCTTCCCAGCTTGTAGGCCAATCTACATCTTTACCATCATAATATTTTTTCAGGTCTTCTTCATTCTTAACCTGATAAACGGTAAAGGTTGCACCTGCCAACGGAGTAGGCTTTTCACCTTTGTCATTCGAAGGAAGACTCCCTGCGTCTTCTGGCTCGCCGGTTGCAGGCCCTCTATTTGTTTCGTTCCACTCATACTTATGAATCGTAATGGAACCTTCCGTTTCCGTCCAAACCGGATTTGGAGTGGTTGTCGGCGGTGTTTCACCGTTGTCCGCTGCCATTGCTGGCATGGCGCACAGGCTGAGGGCCAGAACGGCGCTCAACAGGCCTGTGAGAAAACGTTTTGCTTTTTTCATTTCAGTACCTCTTCTCTTAAAAAAATCATCATCGGATGGGCGGCGGGGCCGCCCGGCTTAAGGGTTCTGCATCAGCACGGCGTGCAGTGCGGGGCGCTGCAGCGGGGAAACGCTGCCGCGCCGCCCGCACTGTGCCGTGAAGAAAAAAGGAGGAAAAACTGGGCCGCTTGCCCACTTGGCTTAAGGCTGCGCCCTGCCGTAAACGGGCGCGCACGGGCGGGCAGGCCCTGCATCCTGGGGGTTGCTGGGTTTCCGGGGGATGGTTAATGTCGCCGGCCCCCTTTCCTGTTGTAGCGGAATGTGAATATCAACAGCCCTGCCACCGCCAGCGGCATGCCGATCAGCAGCCACAGGCTTGGCGCGTCTGCACCCGTGTGGGGCAGCTCAGGCGTTTTACGGTTCAGAACGGTAAGGTTCATGGTGTAGGTGTTGTCGGACTGCACAAACGTTTTTGTGTCCGTAATTTTCTCCCCATCAATAAAACACTCGCCGCCTTGGGTAAATTTGATCTCAATTGGCTGTGCCAACAGGTTGTACCCCGGATGTGCCTTGGTTTCCGTCAGGCGGTATGTACCGGGTTCCAGATTTGCGAACACCTTGGTGATTTTGCCGTTTTCGTCCGTTCTGGCGGTAATGGAACCTGTGTTTGTGTCATCGAATTTATAGGTAGTCTCTACCTGCGGTTCTCCTCCGGTTATTGGTTCGACCAGCTTTTCCAGTTTGAACTCAACACCACCCAAGGGCACGTCATTTTTATTTTCGTCTTTTTCCGCGTCCTTCTTGATGATATCCAGTACAAACTTCGGGTTCTGCAGCGTGTTGGTCAGCACAATCTTGCCGCTGCCGCCGGTGATGGTTCCATCGGTGGCTGTGGCTGGCGTTGTAGTTGCGCCGGTTTCGCTGTTCGTTTCGCTGTTTGCTATTGCCTCAGCCGTTACAACATACGTTTT
>OHUT01000825.1_pt1 | contig 11074 bp, 8 predicted proteins | sample 1579321 | NCBI WGS metagenome assembly OHUT01 (sample SAMEA3882514, study PRJEB24775) | human gut metagenome | biome: human-associated habitat; feature: intestine environment; material: feces | place: Netherlands | collected 2009/2010
GTATTTCTTTGTGGACTCTTTTTTTATTCTCGGAAAGGAGAGCTTATGATCACAGTAAACGGCGAGAAAAGAACACTGGAAAATCCGGTGACAGTAACCGAATATCTGAAAGCCTGCAATTATGTTCCGGTGCAGGTAGTAGTTGAACTGAATGAAGAGATCATCAAGAGAGAGACTTACGATACAACAGTGCTGAAAGACGGCGATGTTGTGGAGATTCTGCAGTTTATGGGCGGCGGAAGCTGCTGAGATAAAAGGTATATTGAAGATAAAAAGAAAGGTGGACATAAAAAATGACAACAGCAAACACAAATGAAGACAAACTGATCCTGGGAGGCCATGAGTTTACTTCCCGTTTTATTCTTGGTTCCGGAAAATTTTCCCTGGAGCTTGTAAAAGCATGTATTGAAAAAGCAGGAACTCAGATCGTAACACTTGCTCTGCGCCGTGCAAATGAGGGTGGGCTTGCCAATATTCTTGACTATGTGCCGAAGGATGTTACTCTTCTTCCGAATACATCAGGAGCCAGAAATGCAGAGGAAGCAGTCCGTATTGCAAGACTTTCCCGCGAGCTTGGCTGTGGAGATTTTGTAAAGATCGAAGTTATCCATGATTCCAAATATCTTCTTCCGGATAACTATGAGACCATCAAGGCAACAGAGATCCTTGCAAAAGAGGGCTTTGTAGTTATGCCATACATGTATCCGGATCTGAATGCAGCCAGAGATCTGGTGAATGCAGGAGCTGCCTGTGTAATGCCACTTGGCTCTCCGATCGGTTCCAACAAAGGAATCTGTACAAAAGAATTCATCCAGATCCTTATCGACGAGATCGACCTTCCGATCATCGTGGACGCAGGAATCGGCCGCCCGTCACAGGCATGTGAGGCTATGGAAATGGGTGCTGCAGCAGTTATGGCAAATACAGCCATTGCAACTGCAGGAGACGTCCGTGTTATGGCGGAAGCCTTTAAGAAAGCTATTGAGGCAGGAAGAAGTGCATATCTTTCCGGTATGGGAAGAACTCTGGAGAGAGGTGCAAGTGCATCCTCACCACTGACCGGATTTCTTCATGAGTAAAATTGATAAATGAATGATTGAACGCAGAACACTAAGCGGGGGACAGGCGCTGCCGGTGTAGTGAAACACAGGTATTGTCTGGTTTCAATCGAAATTGAGTTTACAGATATGCAGCAGTGAGGAACAGAGTATTGCTGCAATATATGAGAGGAGCGACATAAGAGTAATGGCAGAAACAGTACAGGCCAGTCAGCAGGACGGCCATTTTAATGAAAGTATCGTAAATGAAGAAATTCTGGAAGATATGAAAAAGAACCGTATCGATCACATGAAGTACCTTCCGGATATGGAACAGCTGGAAGAATCTGATGTAATGGATCAGGTTATTTCCGCAATGAACGCATATGATTATGATAAGTACACAGAAGCGGATGTACGGAGAGCGCTTGCTCATGACAACCGTACACCGGAGGATTTTAAAGCACTGCTTTCACCGGCAGCGCTGCCTCTTCTGGAAGAACTTCTGCGATATGGAAGAAAACACAGCGAGATTGTTATTCTGGAAGGAATACTGAATGCGGAATGGTATCGTGCATTATTTGAGCTGGCAGTAGCTTTATATGGAAAAAATATATACGCATATTACTTCGACATCCCCTTCGAGGAGACCGTGAAGCGCCACAAAACAAAGCCGAACTGCAATGATTTCAGTGCAGAAGATATGCAGAGATGGTGGAACGAAAAAGATTATACATCCGTTCTGTATGAAACCAGAATAACGGCGGATCAGGACAGAGAAAGCATAGTTCGTGACATCTGTCAAAACATAATATCTAATGGAAAATAATTGCTTCGGACAGGGAATGATCTTTGTTCTGCCAGAGAAATATGATAAAATAAGAAACAGAAATAAATTTTTTTGCAAGCCCGTCGGTGGTAAAGGATTTAGGAGGGAGCAGACCCATGAAATCAGTAATTTCCATTGGAAACCAGGATTTTGTATCCATTAGAAAGAATAACTGTTTTTATGAATCAGGTAGCACTTCAGACCTTCAGCAGTTTCGACACGGGTGGAAAACCGTCAGAGGAACTCGAACCAGAAAGATTTTACCATGGATTTGTCCTTGGGCTGATTGTCGATCTGGCCGGAAAATACAGAATCACTTCCAACAGAGAAAGTGGATTCGGAAGGTATGACGTAGTAATGGAGCCATTGAAAGAAAACCTGGATGCGATCGTAATGGAATTTAAGGTTCAGAACACATCAAAAGAAAAGTCGCTGGAAGAGACGGTGGAGCATGCACTTCGTCAGATTCAGGAAAAACAGTATGACACAGAATTGCTTGCCAGAGGAATCGCAAAGGAGCGGATCAGGTATTATGGATTTGCGTTTCGGGGGAAGAAAGTGTTGATTGGAAATTAAAATGAGAGAAAATATGAAAATCAGAAAAGCAGAACTGAAAGACCTGTCCAGAATTGCGGAAATTTTCGTGTTCAACAACCGAATCAATTATTTCCCGATTTTTCACGAGGAGGCCTATTCCTTCGGTGAAATGCAGGTAGTCCCGATGATCGACCAGTACTTTAAGAAAGAAGAAATCTTAAACCGCATCTATGTCTACGATGATGGAATTATAAGAGGTTTTACAGAAATCAACGGAACCGAAATCTGTAAACTATACGTAGATCCATGTCTGCAGAACAACGGAGTCGGCCACGGGCTGATTACCTTTGCAATTGAAAAGTTTGACGCAGACCATCTATGGGCATTGGAGAAAAACACGCGTGCCATTGCGTTTTACAACCGCCACGGATTTCGGTGGACAGGAACGAAACAGCTGGAAGCAGGAACGACAGAATATCTGCTGGAATTAAGACGATGAGAGCACGACGTGTTTTCTGTCCTTCCTGCAAAAATTAAAGCAGGAGAAAACGGTCTTGTATTTTAACCGACTCAAGCAAGTAGCGAAGCGGATTGCGAATATCCGCTTTACTGAAGCAAAAATAGCCGAAAAGCCTGTTCTACCGTATCGGTCATATTTTCTGCCGCATTTTTCACATCCATAGCTTCTTCGAGTGAAACGACGCTCCGCAGAATCGGGAAAAAGGCATCAATTCCGGCGGCGTTGCATGCAGATGCATCTTTTGTAACACAGCCTGAGAACGCAAGGACAGGTTTGCCGTATTCTTTTGACAGTTTTGCAACTCCAATCGGCGCTTTTCCCATCACGGTTTGCCCATCGAGCTGTCCCTCACCGGTGATGACAAGATCAGCGTCTCTCACATCATCACGAAGTCGGGTTTCGTCCAGTACGATCTGAATGCCGGGTTCCAGTGAAGCAGAAAGAAACGTCTGAAAAGCAAATCCAAGTCCGCCCGCAGCACCCGTTCCGGGAAATTCCGCGTCGACGTTCGGGAATGTTTTCCGGCAGAGTGCGGCGTAGGAGGCAAGCGATGTGTCCATACGTTTGATCATGACAGCATCCGCACCCTTCTGCGGTCCGAAAACGGCGCTGCAGCCGTTGGAACCGCAGAGCGGATTCGTTACATCGCAGGCAATACGGAAGGTGCATTCCGAAAGTTCCGGCAGAACGTGATCTGCCGTAATCGCGGTAAGAGATTCCAGTCCGACAGCACCAAAAGGAACCTGTTTTCCTTCTGCATCGAGCAGTCCGAAACCGAGTGCCTGTAGCATACCAATACCGCCGTCATTTGTGGCACTTCCGCCGATTCCAATGATAAAGCGGTGGCAGCCATTGCGGATGGCATCGCAGATAACCTCACCGACACCGTACGTTGTGGTGTACAGCGGATTTTTCTCATCGCCGTGTACCTGCGTAATACCGGCAGCCCCCGACATCTCGATAATGGCGGTCTGCGTCCGGTCGATGATGCCATACGGGCAGATAACCTGCTTTCCGGCAGGACCGGTCACCGAAACGGAGACAAGCCGTCCGCCAAGACCTTCGGTCAGTGCCTGAACGGTACCTTCACCGCCATCGGCAAGCGGGCGCACAACCGTCTCCACCTTCGGATCGACACGATAAATCCCGGTGGCGGCCGCTGTTCCTGCCTGCAGAGAGGAAAGGCTTCCTTTAAAAGAATCAATTGCAATCACAACTTTCATCATTTTTCTCCTGATTTCAAATATTTTTCAATCCGACACTCATGCACCTTCGTCTTCTTATCATAATTAACACCAACCAGCAGAATATCCCCTGTATAAGATGCAATGGAAGCCGGGTAATGCTGTCTTTTAATCTGATCCAGTGCCGTTTCCGCATTCTTGTTCCATTTCAGTTCTACTACAAGCGCCGGAAAATCGTATCGGTATTCCGGCTTTGGCAGAAAGACAAAATCGGAAAAACCGCGCCCGGTCGGAAGTTCACGAATGGGTTTGAAGTAATATTGTATGGAACTTAAATAAGCAATCGTGAGCACACAACTGAGTGAATTTTCATTATGATACTGAATCACAGAAGTATATTCCTCATGGATCTTTCCAATTCCTGCAGCAACCGCATTTTCATCCATAGCAAGTGTAGCATCCAGAAGCTCTGCAGATTCCTGCTGAAAGGTAAGAAGTTCATTCCAGCGGTTGGAAGTAACCGCCGTCAGAAATTCCCGGCGGATTTCTTCATTTGGAATGTATGCCATCTGCGTCTGCTGATTATAGGCAAGATACCCTAGATGAATCAGCAGCGTCAGAACATCATCTTTATTCACAAAGCTGACCATGTCATTTTTAAAAGAGGTAACCATGACAGGAACTGCGGCGCCGGAAAGCATCTCCAGAATTGCTGTTTTCAATCCGTCAAAATCCATATTGATAAAAGGAACCATCGAGTCGTATGTGCTCGTCTCCGACCAATAGCTTTGGAATGTCCCATCCAGAAGCAGACTTGTCACCGCGTTTGGATTGTATACATGGTAATTTCCAAGCAGATAGCCGTCGTACCATCGTCTGACTTCCTCAAAATTTTGTCCGTATTTCTGACAGAGAGCGGAAACTTCATCTTCTGTGAATCCAATATAGGAAGCCAGCGGGCCTGGATTCAGCATGGAATACTGATGAAAATTATTTAAGGCAGACTGCGTTTTCAATTTTTTGATCGGAAGAATACCCGTGAGAAACGCAAGCTGGATATATTTCGTCGGTTCCGTCCCTTTGAACATTCCACGAAGAAAATTAATGTAATCATCCTGAATTTTCTGGTTGGAGGCCTCATCACGAATCAGGACATCCCATTCATCAATAATAATCACAAATTTCTGTCCGGTCGCCTCTTTGATCCGGGACAGAGCGTCGGGAACGGTGGAAACTTCCGGCGGAAGCTGATCTGCATAGATGGTACGCAGCTCGGCCAGTGTACATTCTGTAATGTAGGCCACAATCTGTTCCGGATCGCTGACATTCGAAAGAAACCACTGGATGTCCAGATGAATCACATCGTACTGGTTCAGATGCTTCTCAAAGTCTGCCGTCTGGCTGATCGCAAGGCCAGAAAACATCTTTCTGGAATCACAGCCCTTGCTGTAATAGGCCGCCAGCATATTTGCAGCAAATGATTTTCCAAACCGCCGCGGGCGGCTGTTGCAGATATAGCCCTGCATGGTGTCCAGAACTTTGTTGGTATACGATAAAAGTCCTGTTTTGTCCACATAGATTTCGGAATTGAGAGCAACCTGAAATGCACTGTTGTCCGGATTCACAAATCTTCCCATGATTTCACTTCCCTTCCGTTTTTTGATTATACCCCGATTTTACCATTCCCCCATCCAAATAGCAACGCACACCCCCGAAAATCCCGTAAAATCGCGGAAAAGAACCGATAAAATATGCTTTCCACTCTTGACAACGCTTACAGCCCCTAGTTATAATAAGGCATGAAAAACGATGACGAAGACAGTAGTCTGCGCGTGAACGGTCTGTGGAAAGCGAGCCGGGGATGGTGGGAGTCCGGTACAAGTAGCGGCAGGTGAACATCACTTCCAAGTTGCAGTTCTGAATCTGCGTACCCGGCGCATAAAATATAGAAAGCCGGAGAGCAGTGGTAAGAAGTTGCCGGCCGTTCCCCGTTACAGGAAATGCATATGATAGTATGTAACAGGTGGTTACGATAAGTACAGCTTTCGTCCTATTACAGGGCGGGAGCTTTTTCTTATTTTACGCGAACAAATAAAACGAGAAACTTAAGTTTCAGGAGGTACAAGCATGTACAAGAAAGTTTCAACCGACATGAACTTTGTCGAGAGAGAAAAACAGGTTGAGAAGTTCTGGGAAGACAATCAGATCTTCGAGAAAAGTATGAAAGTGCGTGAAGGAAATCCGTCCTACGTATTCTATGACGGACCGCCGACCGCAAACGGAAAACCGCACATCGGCCACGTAGAGACCCGTGTTATCAAGGATATGATTCCGAGATACCGTACTATGAAAGGCTATCAGGTACCGAGAAAAGCAGGCTGGGATACCCACGGACTGCCGGTAGAGCTGGAAGTTGAGAAAAAACTCGGTCTGGACGGAAAAGATCAGATCGAAAAATACGGCGTAGAGCCATTCATCGAGCAGTGTAAAGAGAGCGTATGGAAATACGAGGGAATGTGGGAAGACTTCTCCCATACCGTTGGCTTCTGGGCTGATATGAAAAACCCATACGTTACGTATCATAACGACTACATCGAGTCCGAGTGGTGGGCATTAAAAGAGATCTGGAAGAAAGGTCTTCTGTACGAAGGACACAAAATCGTTCCTTACTGCCCGCGCTGCGGTACCCCGCTTTCTTCCCACGAAGTAGCACAGGGATACAAAGATGTCAAAGAACGTTCTGCCGTTGTCCGCTTTAAAGTAAAAGGCGAGGACGCATACATCCTGGCATGGACCACCACACCGTGGACCCTTCCGTCCAACGTTGCACTCTGCGTCAACCCGGATGAGGATTACGTAAAAGTAACAAGCAAAGGATATACCTATTATATGGCAGCCGCTCTGGTAGATACCGTTCTTGGAGAAGGCGCCGAGGTTCTGGAGCATTATCAGGGCAAAGATCTCGAGTTCAAAGAGTACGAGCCGCTGTTCCCGTACGCTGAGAAGAGAATCGGAAACAAAAAAGCATACTATGTAGTCTGCGATACCTACGTAACACTGACCGATGGTACCGGTGTTGTTCATATCGCTCCTGCATTCGGTGAGGACGACTCCAAGGTCGGCCACAGATACGATCTTCCATTCGTACAGTTAGTAAACGAAAAAGGTGAGATGACAGAGGAAACTCCGTGGGCAGGCACTTTCTGTAAGAAAGCAGATATGGCCGTTCTGCAGGCACTCGAGGACAAGGATCTTCTGTTTGATGCGCCGCTGTTCGAGCACAGCTACCCGCACTGCTGGAGATGCGATACTCCGCTGATCTACTACGCACGTGAGACCTGGTTCATCCGCATGACTGCAGTAAAAGAGGATCTGATCCGCAACAACAACACCATCAACTGGATTCCGGAGAGCATCGGAAAAGGACGCTTCGGTGACTGGCTGGAAAACGTTCAGGACTGGGGACTTTCCAGAAACCGTTACTGGGGAACTCCGCTTCCGGTATGGCAGTGTGAATGCGGCCATCAGGACTGCATCGGCAGCATCGAAGAGCTGAAAGAAAAAGCCGACAACTGCCCGGATGACATCGAGCTTCATCGCCCATACATCGACGCAGTGACCATTAAGTGCCCGAAATGCGGTAAAGAGATGCACCGTGTACCGGAGGTTATCGACTGCTGGTTCGATTCCGGATCCATGCCGTTCGCACAGCATCACTATCCATTCGAGAACAAAGAAACCTTCGAGAAACAGTTCCCGGCACAGTTTATTTCCGAGGCTGTAGACCAGACACGTGGATGGTTCTACTCCCTGCTTGCAATTTCCACTCTGCTGTTCAACAAAGCACCATACGAAAACGTTATCGTTCTTGGTCTGGTACAGGATGAGAACGGACAGAAGATGAGTAAATCCAAAGGAAATGCGGTAGATCCGTTTGACGCACTGCAGACCTACGGTGCCGATGCGATCCGCTGGTACTTCTACACCAGCAGCGCTCCGTGGCTGCCGAGCCGTTTCGCAGGCAAGACGGTCGTGGAAGGACAGAGAAAGTTCATGGGAACCCTGTGGAACACCTACGCGTTCTTTGTTCTGTATGCAAACATCGACAACTTCGATGCAACAAAATACAGTCTGGAGTATGACAAGCTGGCTGTTATGGATAAATGGCTGCTGTCCCGTCTGGAATCCACTGTAAAAGCAGTAGACGACAACCTGGCAAATTACCGTATCCCGGAGGCAGCAAAAGCACTGCAGTCCTTCGTGGATGATATGAGTAACTGGTATGTACGCCGCTCCCGTGAGCGTTTCTGGGCAAAAGGCATGGAGCAGGATAAGATCAATGCTTATATGACTCTGTACACCGCACTTGTAACTGTTGCAAAAGCAGCAGCGCCGATGATTCCGTTCATGACCGAGGACATCTATCAGAACCTCGTAAAGAGCATCGATGCAAGTGCACCGGAAAGTATCCATCTGTGCGACTTCCCGGAGGTACATGAGAACTGGATCGATCCGAAGATGGAAGAGGATATGGCCGACCTGCTGGAGATCGTCGTTATGGGACGTGCCGCAAGAAATACTGCCAATATCAAAAACCGTCAGCCGATCGGAACCATGTACGTGAAGAGCGAGTTCCAGCTTTCCGAATTCTACAAAGAGATCATCGAGGACGAGCTGAATGTCAAAGAAGTTGTATTCAAAGATGACATCGCAGATTTCATCAGCTACAGCTTCAAACCGCAGATGCGTACCGTAGGACCAAAATACGGAAAACTCCTGAACAAGATCAAAACAACCCTGTCTGAGCTGGATGGAAACAAGGCTATGGCAGAGCTCAAGAGCACCGGCGAACTTAAACTTGACATCGATGGACAGGAAATTGTATTATTAGAGGAGGATTTGTTAATTGACATGGCACAGATGGAAGGCTATGTATCCGAATCCGACCATACAATCACCGTTGTTCTGGATACCAATCTGACTCCGGAACTGATCGAGGAAGGTTTTGTTCGTGAGCTGGTAAGTAAAATCCAGACCATGCGTAAAGAGGCCGGCTTTGAGGTTATGGACAAGATCAGAGTATATGCAAAAGACAACGACAAGATTGTAAGCATCATGAAAAACCATGGTGATGAAATTAAATCTGAAGTTCTGGCAGAAGAAATCGTGACTGGAGAGACAAAGGGCTATGAGAAGGAGTGGAATATCAACTCCGAAAAGGTTACCATGGCAGTAGAGCGTATCTAAGAATACTTCTGGATGCGTTTCCACGACGATCGTTAATATAAAAATCAGCCTGCGAGCGGGGATGCAGACAAGCTCTCCGCTCGCAGACTGCTATTGAGGAGGACGCAGATGTTAAACGCCGAGTTCAAAAAAGAAACTTTTAAGAACAGTGTGAGAGAGAATGTAAAAATGCTGTACAGAAAGAACCTGGAAGAGGCTTCCCAGCAGGAAATTTACCAGGCAGTCTGCTACGCAGTAAAAGACGTTATTATTGACAACTGGCTGAAAACCCAGAAAGCAATGGATGAGCAGGATCCGAAGATTCTGTACTATATGTCCATGGAGTTCCTGATGGGACGTGCGCTGGGAAATAACCTGATTAACCTGACTGCATACAAACAGGTACAGGAAGCTCTTGATGAGATGGGACTGAACCTGAACCTTCTGGAGGACCAGGAGAGAGATCCTGCGCTTGGAAACGGCGGTCTTGGCCGTCTGGCAGCATGCTTCCTGGATTCCCTGGCTACACTGGGATATCCGGCATACGGCTGCGGTATCCGTTATAAATACGGTATGTTCAAACAGCAGATCCGCGACGGTTATCAGGTAGAAGTACCGGACAACTGGCTGAAACACGGCTATCCATTCGAGCTGAAACGCCCGGAATACGCAAAAGAAGTAAAATTTGGCGGATACGTAGCACAGGAGTATGATGAGGCTACCGGACGCGTAAACTTCGTACAGAAAGATTACCAGTCTGTAAACGCAATTCCTTACGATATGCCAATCGTAGGATACGACAACGATGTTGTAAACACGCTGACCATCTGGGATGCAGAGGCTATTCAGGACTTCTCCCTGGATTCCTTCGACAAAGGTGATTACCACAAAGCGGTTGAGCAGGAAAACCTTGCAAAAACCATCGTAGAGGTTCTGTATCCGAACGACAACCATTACGAAGGAAAAGAGCTGCGTCTGAAACAGCAGTATTTCTTTATTTCTGCAAGTGTACAGAGAGCAGTTGCAAAATATAAAAAACATCACGATGATATCACAAAGCTGTATGAGAAGGTTACCTTCCAGCTGAACGATACTCACCCGACCGTAGCCGTTCCGGAGCTGATGCGAATCCTCATGGACGTGGAAGGCCTTGGCTGGGATGAGGCATGGGAGATCACCACAAAGACCTGCGCTTACACGAACCACACCATCATGGCAGAGGCTCTGGAAAAATGGCCAATCGATTTGTTCTCCAGGCTGCTTCCTCGTGTATATCAGATCATCCAGGAGATTGACCGCCGCTTTGTGGCTAAGATCCGCGAGATGTATCCGGGAAATGAAGAGAAAGTAGCAAAGATGCAGATTTTAAGAGATGGTCAGGTAAAGATGGCTCATCTTGCAATCGTAGCCGGATACTCTGTCAATGGAGTTGCAAGACTTCATACAGAAATCCTGAAAAAACAGGAGCTTCGTGATTTCTACGAAATGATGCCGCAGAAATTCAATAATAAGACAAACGGAATTACGCAGAGACGTTTCCTGATGCATGGAAATCCGCTGCTGGCTGACTGGGTAACAGATAAGCTTGGAACAAAGGACTGGATCACAGATCTGTCTTTGATGTCAGGACTGAAAAAATGGGTGGACGATGAGGAAGCTCTGAAGGAATTTATGAGCATCAAAACCGCATTGCAGGCCGCGGGCCTTAAAAAAGTGTACGACTATGTGGACAAGGACCCCC
>OHUT01000829.1_pt1 | contig 11045 bp, 10 predicted proteins | sample 1579321 | NCBI WGS metagenome assembly OHUT01 (sample SAMEA3882514, study PRJEB24775) | human gut metagenome | biome: human-associated habitat; feature: intestine environment; material: feces | place: Netherlands | collected 2009/2010
CCGAATCCAAAGCACTTCTCAGCAATGACGGTTGTTGCGGCAATGGGACAGATGTTCTACTCCCTGTCAATCGCGATGGGAATTTTGTATACATATGGTTCTTATATTGGTAAAGACGTTGATCTTGAGAAGAGTACAACACAGGTTGAGATTTTCGATACAGCAATCGCAATGCTCGCAGGACTTATGATCATCCCGGCGGTATTTTCATTCTCCGGTGGAAATCCTGAAACACTTCAGGCAGGACCATCTCTGATGTTCATCACACTTCCGAAGGTATTCGCAAGTATGGGCGTTGGAAGGCTGGCTGGTATCCTGTTCTTCATATTGGTACTTCTTGCAGCAGTGACAAGTGCAATCTCACTTCTGGAGACAAGCGTATCTACATTCCAGGATGAACTTCACTGGAGCAGACCGAAATGCTGTATCCTTATGGTTGCTGTTATGCTTATAATCGGAACCTTATCTTCTATGGGATATGGAGTACTGAGCTTTATTCAGATTTTCGGAATGGCATGTCTGGACTTCTTTGACTTCCTGACAAATTCAGTGATGATGCCACTTGCAGCACTTGCAACATGCTTCTTGATCGTTCGTACCGTTGGATTTGACAAGATTGCAAGGGAGATTGAGCAGTCATCTGCATTTAAGAGAAAGAAATTATACATGTTCTTTATGAAATATCTGGCACCGATCTGCCTGATTATTATATTATTAAGTTCTATTGCAAATGTATTGGGAATTATTTCTATGTAATGGAAAATGCTTGTTAAAATAGACAAGTAATCTTGCTGTAAATCTACCTGCATGGTATAATATGACTAGACTTGTAAAGTTTAGAAACAGTTCAGCCATACAACGAAGTGGTCATAAACTGATGGTCTTACGTTGTATGGCTGAATTGCAATAATTTTACATTTTAAGTAAATGATAGGAGTGATTAAGATGTATCAGGAAGAGTATAAGCGCTGGATGACAGCAGACCTGGAAGACGCAGATCTGATGCCTGAATTAGCAAAAATCGAGGGAAATGATGATGAGATCAAGGAGCGTTTCGCAGTTGCGCTGAAGTTTGGAACAGCCGGACTTCGTGGTGTTCTTGGAGCAGGAACAAACAGAATGAATATCTACGTTGTTCGTCAGGCTACACAAGGACTTGCCAACTGGGTAAAGACACAGGGCGGTACACAGACAGTAGCGATCAGCTACGACAGCCGTCTCAAGAGTGATGTGTTTGCGAAGACAGCAGCAGGAGTTCTTGCAGCGAACGGAATTAAAGTAAGAATTTACGATGCTCTGATGCCGGTACCGGCACTTTCATTTGCAACACGTTATTATAACTGTAACGCAGGTGTTATGGTAACAGCATCCCACAACCCGGCGAAGTATAACGGATATAAGGCATACGGACCGGATGGATGTCAGATGACAGATGATGCAGCAGCAATCGTATACGAAGAGATCCAGAAGACAGATGTACTTACAGGTGCGAAGTATATGTCTTTCGCTCAGGGAGTTGAAGAAGGTCTGATCCGTTTCGTAGGAGATGACTGTAAGGATGCACTGTATGAGGCAATCGAGTCCCGTCAGGTTCGTCCGGGTCTGTGTAAGAGTGCAGGACTTAAGCTTGTATACAGCCCACTGAATGGATCTGGATTAGTACCGGTAACACGTGTACTTAAAGACATCGGAATCACAGATGTAACAATCGTACCGGAGCAGGAGTACCCGAATGGATATTTCACAACATGCAGCTACCCGAACCCAGAGATCTTTGCAGCACTTGAGCTGGGACTGAATCTTGCGAAAGAGACAGGCGCAGACCTCATGCTTGCAACAGACCCAGATGCAGACCGTGTAGGAATCGCTATGAAGTGCCCGGACGGATCCTATGAGCTTGTTTCAGGAAATGAAGTCGGAGTTCTTCTTCTTGACTACATCGCAGCAGGACGTATCGAGAAAGGCACAATGCCTGAGAAACCGGTAGCAGTGAAATCTCTCGTATCTACACCACTTGCAGATGCAGTTGCAGAGCATTACGGAGTAGAACTTCGCAACGTACTGACAGGATTCAAATGGATTGGAGATCAGATTGCGAACCTCGAGGCAGCAGGAGAAGTTGACCGTTTTATCTTCGGATTTGAGGAAAGCTACGGATACCTTGCAGGACCTTATGTACGTGATAAAGATGCAATCATCGGATCTATGCTGATCTGTGAGATGGCCGCTTACTATAGAAGTATCGGAAGCTCACTGAAACAGAGATTGGAAGAGATCTACGCACAGTACGGACGTTATCTCAACAAGATCGATAGCTTTGAATTCCCGGGACTGAGCGGAATGGATAAGATGTCAGGAATCATGGAAAATCTTCGTAAGAATCCTCTGGAAGAGATCGCAGGATACAAAGTAGCCAGCGTGATCGATTACGAGAAGACAGAAGAAACAGGACTTCCGAAGGCTAACGTACTTGTTTATAAACTGGAGAACAACGAGACAGTAATCGTTCGTCCATCCGGAACAGAGCCGAAGATCAAGATCTACTACACAACACTGGGTAAAGATCTTGCAGAGGCAGAAGCTGAGAAAGAGAAGCTTGCAGAAGCACTGAAACCTATTATGGAGTAATAGAAGATGGGAAAGGGGATCAGATATCTGGTCTCCTTTTTCACTGTCGTAAAAAAAATAAGTAGTAAATATGTAGCATATATGTTAAAATCAATACATTACAGTAAAGTAATAAAGTGATTAGAGAACGAAACAGATGGAGGAATATTACGATGTATATAACATGTCTTGATGTAGAGGGAGTACTTGTACCGGAGATCTGGATTGCATTCGCAGAGGCGAGTGGAATTCCGGAACTTAAGAAGACAACAAGAGACGAACCTGACTATGATAAACTGATGAATTGGAGACTTGGAATTCTGAAAGAGCATGGTCTCGGACTGAAAGAGATCCAGGAGACAATCGCAAAGATCGATCCGCTTCCGGGAGCGAGAGAGTTCTTAGATGAGCTCCGCACATTCAGCCAGGTAATCCTGATCAGTGATACATTTACACAGTTTGCCACACCGCTGATGGAGAAACTCGGATGGCCGACACTGTTCTGCAACAGTCTGGAAGTAGCTGAGGACGGCGAGATTACAGGATTCAAGATGCGCGTAGAGCAGTCTAAACTGAGTACTGTGAAAGCACTGCAGTCTATCGGATTCGACACGATCGCAAGCGGAGATTCCTACAATGACCTTGGCATGATCCAGGCAAGTAAGGCAGGATTCTTGTTCCGCAGCACAGAGCAGATCAAAGCAGATCATCCGGAACTTCCGGCATATGAGACTTATGATGAGCTTCTGACAGCAATTAAAGACGCGATGAAATAGAGGATGAAAATGCTAAAAAGCATCTGCACAGCCTGAATTGGCCGGTTGCAGATGTTTTTTATATGTTAGGAAAGTTCTTTCCTAACATATAAAAAAACGCTCCGCTTAGGATGTGCACTGCGGCGTACAAGATAGGCGTCGCAAGCGACCGCCGCAGGCGCAAGAATGTGCCGAGCACATTCTTTGTTCTATATAGATTAATGTAGAAAATCATGATAAGATAGAAAGATAAAGAAGTATTAGCAGAATCAGCAGTATAGAAAAATGGAATCTGTAAGATTGGATGAATAAACAGGAAAGGACTACAACCAACATGTTATACGATGAAATCATGAAGATAGTGACACTGGCAGGGGAACTGATGCTTCAGGCACAGGACGAGGAACTGACAGTTTTTGATAAAGAAGGAACTGCAAATTTTGTGACAAAGCATGACAAGGAGATTCAGTTTTATCTGATCCAGAATCTGCGTCAGCTTATACCGGAAGCGACATTTCTTGCAGAGGAAGACGGGATGCAGCAGGAACTTGGAGATGGCTATTGTTTCATTATAGATCCGATTGACGGAACGACGAACTTTATCTTTGATTACAAGCACAGTTGTATCTCAGTCGGTATGACAAAGTTTGGAAGAATGCTGTTTGGCTGTGTTTACAACCCTTACACAAGAGAAATGTATTCCGCTGTGAAAGGCGAAGGGGCGAAGCTGAACGGAAAAGAGATTCACTGTTCGGATAAAGGACTTGCAGATAATCTGGTTGCATTCGGAACTGCACGGTATCAGACAGAAGATACAGACAGAATCTTTGACCATGCGAAGAAGCTGTATCTGAACAGCCTTGGAATTCGTGCAGGTGGTTCTGCAGCGCTTGATATCTGCCGTGTGGCATCCGGCGCAAATGGAGTCTATCTTGAACTAATGCTGTATCCGTGGGATTATGCGGCGACTCGACTTGAACTTAACGGCAGAAGGTGGAATGATCACGCTGGATCAGCCGTGTTCGATACTGGCAGCAAGAAGACAGTGCTGGAAGGAAGTAAGCCAGTTGTTGAGTGTATAATAAGAAGAATGAAATAGAGAGAAAAACAGAAGGGAACTGAATTCATATGTTTACGCATGAGATGATAAAATCCTTTAATCAGTTGGAGATGGATGTGTATAATTACATCATCAGCAATGAAGAGAAAGTAGTATATATGAAAGTACGCGAGCTGGCAGAGGCGGTTCATGTTTCAACAACGACGATACTTCGCTTTTGTAAAAAGGTAGGATGCGAGGGATATTCTGAATTCCGTTTGAAATTAAAACAGGAAGTCAGCAGCAAGGAAAAGAAGAAAATCAATATGGATCTTACTGCGGTTAAAGATTTCTTTGAACGGGTGCAGACACAGGCATTTGCTGAGAATATCCAGGAAGCTGTGAAGTTACTTACAAAGGCATCGTCAATTATATTTGTAGGTGTGGGGAATTCTTCTTTTATAGGAAAGTATGGGGCAAGATATTTTAATAATGTAGGCTGGTTTTCATTTGCTATTGATGATCCGTTCACGCCAGTATTTCGTGGAAAAGGTGAGAGAACAGCTACAATCGCATTGTCTGTATCAGGAGAGACGGAACAGACACTGATGTTGGCAGAAAAGTTGAAAAGAAGAGGGAGCAGCCTGATATCTATTACAAATAAGGCAAACTGTTCTTTGGCGAAGATGAGTGACTGCAATATAAATTATTATGTTTCAGAGTATAAATATAAACAAGACGAAGATTATGATCTGACATCCCAGATGGCAGTCGTTTTTATTTTGGAATTAATCGGAAGAGAATTGAAGGGCGTCCATAACGATACAGATGATCTGTTTTAAAATGATATGGAAGACTTATTTCATTAAGGTTGTAGAATGTAATGGTACGAATAGTAACCAGATAAGTAACAAAAAAAACAGAATACACGAAAAAGTATCATAATATACAAAAAAGGAAAAGGAAAACAGTGCATTTTACACAATAAAGTAGAATGCCCTGTTTTTTTTATGTAACAAATTCCGTCTATATGGAACAGAAACCAGAAACAGGAAAAAGTACTGACAAAACGAAAAATGCTTGTTATACTAGCACCATCAAAGCAAATGAGAAAGAAATAAGGGAGGAAACAATCATGGTAATTCGATTATTTTGTGCAGCAGGAATGTCAACCAGTCTTCTCGTAAAGAAGATGGAAGAGGCAGCAAAGGAAAAAGGAAAAGATGTTGATATCGTAGCATATCCATTTACAGAGATGGAACGCGTGATTGAAGGCGTGGATGTAGCACTGCTCGGACCACAGGTAGGATATCAGCTTGCCAGAGCAAAAGAGATCTGTGATCCAAAAGGGGTTCCGGTAGATGTGATCCCAATGCAGGACTATGGAATGTGCAATGGAATGAATGTTTTGAAATTTGCATATAAGCTTGCGAAAAATAAATAAGAGAAAACAAAGATACACAATTTAAAGCAAAAAACAGAGCAAAGGGTAGTAGCAAATGAAAGAGAAATTTAACGAAAAAGTAATCCCTGTAATCCTTAAGTTTATTAATACAAAGGCAATACAGTCAATAAAAAATGGTATGGTGACTTCCATGTCTCCTCTGATCATCGGATCAATCTTCCTGATCCTGTCAAACTTTCCGGTAAAGGCAGTTGTCGATGTATTAGAGTCTACAGGAATCAAACCAGTATTAGATCAGGTATGTGGCGCAACATTCTCCATCAGTGCGTTGATTGCAGTTATCGGTATCAGCTATAGCTATGCGAAACTGGAAAATCAGGAACCACTCAACTGTGGAATTATTTCACTGGCAACATTCTTGATTCTGATGCCTTCGTCCATAACAACAGAAGGTGGAGAAGTTGTTAGTGGAATTATTAATAAGACATGGACAGCAGGACAGGGAATGATTGGAGCAATCATTGTCGGATTGATTGTACCGCCTATTTACTGTTGGTTCTTGAAGAAAAATATACGTATTAAAATGCCAGCCGGAGTTCCGGAAGGTGTAACAAATGCATTCTCAGCATTAATCCCGGCATTCGTAATCCTGACAGGGGCTGCAGTAATTCACGGTATCTGTTCTATTGGATTCGACACAACAGGTATTGAAATTATTTACAAAGTTGTTCAGACACCACTTCAGAAAATGACAGACTCCCTTGGTGGAGCAGTTCTGATGTGCTTTACAGGACCATTCCTGTGGTTCTTCGGAGTTCATGGTTCAACAGTAGTTGGTGGAATCATGACAGGACTATTACAGGCAAACAGCCTTGCAAATCAGGCTATTATTGACAGTGGTGTAGAACTTACAATAGCAAACGGAGGCCATATTGTAACACAGCAGTTTTATGATCAGTTTATCAATATAACAGGTGCAGGTATCACAATCGGACTTGTAATGTATATGTTCTTCTTTGCAAAATCAAAACAGTTGAAAGCACTTGGTAAATTGGGAATTATTCCGGCAATATTTGGAATCAATGAGCCAATCCTGTTTGGTGCTCCAGTCGTTATGAATCCAATGCTTGCAATTCCGTTTATTGGAATGCCTGTGATCGCATGTTTAATCCAGTATTTTGCACTGTATACAGGAATCTGCCCATTATATGGAGCAACACAGATCCCATGGACTTGTCCACCGATTATCTCAGGATTCCTTTTAGCAGGATGGAAAAGTGCTTTACTTCAGTTAGTGATCCTTTGTGTTTCATTCTTTGTTTATCTGCCATTCATTAAGAAGGTTGACAAGATGAATCTGGTTCAGGAGAAGAATCAGCCGGTAGAAGATGAGGATGAAGACTGGTAAAATCAGAATAAAAATAATAGCAGGATAGGAGACAAAAATGGACGAAAAATTTGAAACGGCATGTTTTCAGATCATCACATATGTAGGTACAGCAAGAACACATTTTATCAATGCAATCCAGTGTGCGAAAGAAGGAAAATATGATGAGGCAGCAGAACTGATTAAACAAGGTGATGAAGCCTTTTCACTTGGACATAACGCTCATGCAGATCTTTTGACAATGGATGCAAATGGTGAAATTTCCAATGGATACATGCTTCTGATGCATGCAGAAGATCAGCTTATGAGTGCAGAAGCATTCCGCATTCTTGCAGATGAATTCATTACACTGTATAAGAGAATTGATGAGAAATAATCATCAAGATGTAATTGAATATAGAAACAGAAAAGTTGGGGGCAAAAGCCCCCAACGCTATTATACAAAGTAATTAAGACAACAGGAAGGAAATAACAATGGGATTTCGAAAAGATTTTCTCTGGGGTGGCGCAGTTGCTGCCCATCAGCTGGAGGGTGCCTATGATCGAGATGGAAAAGGCTTGAGCATTATGGACGTTGTAACCAGCGGAGATGTAAATACAAGAAGAAGAATAACAGGAGAAATACTAAAAGGCGAGAATTATCCGAATCATGAAGCAATCGATTTTTATGATTACTATAAAGAAGATATCCGCTTATTTGCGGAAATGGGATTCAAGTGTTTCCGTACAAGTATTGCATGGACACGTATCTTCCCAAATGGTGATGAAGAACAGCCGAATGAAGCCGGATTAAAATTCTATGATGACATGTTTGATGAATGTCTGAAATATGGGATCGAACCAGTGATCACACTGAGTCATTTTGAGATGCCTCTGCATCTTGTACAAGAGTACGGTGGATGGAGAAACAGAAAACTGATTGATTTCTTCGTGAAATTTGCAGTAACATGCTTTGAGCGATACAAAGACAAAGTAAAATATTGGATGACATTTAATGAGATTAACAACCAGGCAGATATCGGTGATGGATTTATGCTTTATGCTAATTCCGGGATTATAATTAAACCAGAAGAAAATGCGGAAGAATTGATGTATCAGGCATCTCACTATGAACTGGTTGCCAGTGCCGAAGCGATAAAAGCTGGACATGAGATTAATCCGAAATTTCAGATTGGCTGCATGATCGCAATGTGCCCAATCTATCCGGCTACCTGCCGTCCGGAAGATATACTGCAGGCTGAAAAAGCCATGCAGAAAAGATATTATTATACAGATGTGCATGTAAAAGGAGAATACCCTGTAAATATTTTGAAATACTGGGAAAGAAAAGACCTTAAGATCGACGTAACAGAAGAAGATCTTGCAGTGTTAAAACAGGGCTGTGTCGATTACATCGGTTTCAGTTATTATATGTCTTTCTGTACAAAAGCAGAACCAGACAATCCGGAATATGATTACCGTGGAGAAAAGGATCGTATAAAGAACCAGTATGTAAAGGCAAGTGAATGGGGATGGCAGATTGATCCGATCGGACTGCGCTATTCATTGAACTGGTTTACAGATCGCTACAAAGTACCACTGTTTATTGTAGAAAATGGATTTGGAGCATATGATACGTTAGAAGCGGATGGAAGCATTCACGATCCATACCGTGTGGAATATCTGCAGCACCACATTTCAGAAATGAAAAAGGCAGTAGAGGAAGATGGTGTAGATTTGATGGGTTATACACCATGGGGATGTATCGACCTTGTCAGTGCAGGAACCGGTGAGATGGATAAGAGATATGGATTCATCTATGTGGATAAACATAACGATGGAACAGGAGACTTGTCCAGAAGAAAGAAAGATTCTTTCGAGTGGTATAAAGAAGTTATTTCAACAAACGGCGAAAATATCAATTAGTTAATAGAATGACTATTAAAAAAAGTGTCTATATCAAGGAACGATAAAAGGTTCTGATATAGACACTTTGACTAACCGATACATCAAGCAAGTTTCCATCAAGATATAATCTTGCATATTCAAGAGGTTCATCAATGGCGAGTGGGTTTAATGCACAGTCTGATCCTGGTGTGGTTTTTAAGTCCTTTTCAGCTTCCCAACAGTCAATGCGGAGCATATAGCCAACAGAGGTGTAAACATCAATACTGTTGCGCTTGGGATTGTATTCTGCAAATATTGTTCTCATCGTATCAAATCTCCTTATCGTTAAATCAATCATTTGTTGCAAAAATCAGAAGCATTTCAATCAGTTCACAATGTCACTTTTATTTTGTGTTATACTGTTTTATATAATTTTCTTGCCCTTGTTTTTGCCCTTATCAGAGTTCGTAAACACTGGTGGGACGATATAACGCAAGGGAAACAATAAGGGAAAGCTCACCTGCGATAAACTTTGTGTTTTCAAGGGATTGAGAGATATTTGATAATAAAATATAACAGTTATTAAATCCCTTGGAATATATGAAATCTCAATTCCTGTTTGTCGAGCAAAGGAGGTGCTGTAACAGATGGATGAACATTCCTATGACGATATAATCAATCTGCCGAATCCGACATCGAAGAACCATCCTCGTATGTCACTGCACGACAGAGCAGCACAGTTTGCACCTTTTGCGGCACTTACAGGACACGATGCAGCCATTAAAGAGACTGCAAGGCTAACAGATGAACGGTTAGAGTTAAGCGATGAAGTCATTATGAAATTAAATGACCAATTAAATATGATTAGAGATAATATCGGCACAGAACAGGAAATATCAATAACTTATTTCGTGCCTGATGATAAAAAATCCGGAGGAGCATATCTCACGCATTCCGGCATAGTGAAAAAGATTGATGAATTTGAACGCAAACTGATTATGCAGGATGAAACAGTAATTCCGACTGAACAAATCAGCGTGATACAGGGAGAAATGTTCAAAGGACTATATGAGTAATAGCTTGGAAAGGGCAAACAATGGAAACAAAGCCGAGAATATTATACTTAAAGAAAATATTAGAGGAACGAACGGACGAGGAACATCCGCTTTCGACGACGCAGCTAATCAATATATTGAATGATGAATACGGAATATCTGCACATAGAACGACGGTCACAAAAGATATTGCTGCACTTCAGGAGTTTGGAATGGATATTGTTACTATCCATTCTACTCAGAGCAAATACTTTGTAGCCAGTCGTAAGTTTGAATTGCCGGAACTGAAACTGCTGATAGATGCAGTGGAGTCATCGAAGTTTATTACAAAGAAGAAAAGCAAAACGCTGATTGAGAAGATACATACGATGACCAGTCCGGGGCAGGTGGCAAAGTTGAAGCGTAATAACTATGTGGTCAATCGAATTAAGCCGGATAATGAGCAGATATATTATATCATTGACGCTATAAACGATGCCATCAATACAGGTAAACAGATTTCTTTTCAGTATTATGATTATACCGGATTAAAGAAAAAGGTTCTGAAGAACAAGGGCGAAGTGTATAAGCTCAGCCCGTATAAACTTCTCTGGTGTGGGGACTATTATTATGTTCTCGGATATTCAGAGAAGAAAAGCAAGGTTATCAATTTCAGGGTAGACCGTATTGCTTCCAAGCCGGAGATATTGGATAAAGATATTATTCCTATGCCGGATGATTTTGATATTGAGAATTACACAAAGGAAGTTTTCTTTATGTTCTCAGGCGAGAAAGTTCTTGTGGATTTACGGTGTGATAACAGCTTGATGAAAACAATGGTTGACCGTTTTGGAGAAGATGTGACAACCCTTGCGTATGATATGACTTCTTTCAGAGTACAGACCGAAGTATCAGCCAGTCCGACCTTTTTTGGTTGGGTGTTTGGCTTTAA
>OHUT01000841.1_pt1 | contig 10976 bp, 10 predicted proteins | sample 1579321 | NCBI WGS metagenome assembly OHUT01 (sample SAMEA3882514, study PRJEB24775) | human gut metagenome | biome: human-associated habitat; feature: intestine environment; material: feces | place: Netherlands | collected 2009/2010
CCTAACAACAGAAAAGGAACCCTGCTATGCAAACGCCAAACGGCATTCTGCCCGTCGATAAGCCCGCAGGCTGGACCAGCTTTGATGTGCTGGCCAAGCTGCGCGGCGCACTGGGCACACGCAAGCTGGGACACTCGGGCACACTGGACCCTATGGCCACCGGTGTGCTCGCGGTGTTTATCGGCAAGGCGACCTCCGCCGCTGACCGCCAGCTTGACCACGATAAAACCTACGAAGCTACGCTGCGTCTGGGCCTGCGCACCGACACCGGCGACGTGACCGGCACGACGCTGGAAACTGCCCCCGTCACGGTGGGGGAGGCCGAGCTGCGCGCCGTACTGCCGCAGTTCCGCGGGGATCGTATGCAGCTGCCGCCGATGTACAGCGCGGTGAAAATCAACGGCCAACCGCTGTATAAAGCAGCCCGCAAGGGCCAGACCGTTGAGCGCACGCCCCGCCCCATCACGATCTATGACATCGAATACCTCGGCAGCCCCGCGCCCGACGAATACACCGTCCGCGTCGCCTGCTCCAAGGGCACCTACATCCGCGTGCTGGCTGAGGAGATCGGCGACGCCCTCGGCGTGCCCGCCACGCTGTCCGCCCTGCGCCGCACGCAGGCCGGTGTGTTCAGTCTGGCCCAGTGCCACACGCTGCCGGAAATTTTAGCCGCCGCCGAGAGCGGGGAACTCGAAACCAACGGCTGGGTACTGCCGATCGAGTCAGTCTTTACGCCGCTGCCCGCCCTGCACGTCAACAGCGGCGTCAAGGCGCACCTGCTCAACGGCTGCCCGACAAGCCATTACGCTGCCGCCGATGGCCGCTACCGCACCTACGATGAGACCGGCGCGTTTCTGGGTCTGGCCAACGTCGAGGGCGGCGTGCTCAAGGTCGAAAAACTATTTTGCGAAAGGGGCTGACTGCCCAATGCAAATTTATCAAAGTCTGACGCCCATCCACGCCCCGCAGGGCAGTGCTGTGGCGCTCGGCTATTTTGACGGCGTCCACTGCGGCCACCGCGCCGTGCTGGGGGCAGCCGTCGAATGCGCCCGGGCCGGCGGCCTGACCGCTGCGGCCTTCACGTTTGAGTTGCCCGCCAGCAGTACGCTGAAGGGCGGGCGCATCCTCTCGCTGCCGCAGAAGCACGTCCGCGTTGCAAGCTTAGGCATCGAGGAATACCAGGAGGCACCGTTTGACGAGTTCCGTGCGCTGACGCCGGAGGATTTTGTGCAAAAGGTGCTGGTGGACTGCTTTAACGCAAAGCAGCTGTTCTGCGGCGACAACTTTACGTTTGGAGCCCGCGCCGCCGGTAACGTGGAGCGTCTGCGGGAGCTCTGCGCGCCCCTCGGCATCGGCGTGCATATCGTGCCGATGGCGCAGTACGGCGGGCAGACTGTCTCCTCCACCCGTATCCGTGCCGCGCTGGAGGAGGGCCGTCTCGACGACGCCAACGCCATGCTCGGCACACCCTACGCCATCGACTGGCCCGTTGTCCACGGCAAGGGCATCGGCAGCGGAAAGCTCGGCACGCCGACGCTGAACCAGAACTACCCCGCCGCGGCCCTGCAGCCCTGCGCGGGCGTCTACCTGACCCGCATTTATCTGGACGGCCAGTGGCGGCCCGCAGCCACCGGCATCGGCAAGCGCCCCACGGTGGACAGCAGTGAAAACGCCGCCGTGACCTGCGAGACGTTTGTGCCGGACTTCACCGGCAATGTCTACGGTCAGCAGCCGGTGTTGGAATTTCACAAATATTTCTGCCCGGTGCGCAAGTTCAATTCGATGGACGAGCTGGCCGCGCTGATCCACCACGCCGCCGACGAGAGCAAGGCGTATTTTGCGGCCCTGAACGGCGCAAAATAATTGCGGAAATGCCGCAAATGCTCTTGTATTCCGCAAAATGTTGTGGTATACTAATTCTTGTTACCGCGGCCCGGTATGGGGCGTATGCCTCAACGGTTCCAACTACCCCTTACTGCGCCGACGGCCAATACATTTTTTATGAAAGAGGTATATACCCATGAGCCAGAAATCCGCTATCGATAAGCAGCCCATCATCGCCAAGGCAGCCATCCACGAGGGTGACACCGGTTCTCCGGAGGTCCAGGTTGCTCTGCTGACCGCTCGTATCAACCACCTGACCGAGCACCTCAAGACCAACAAGCATGACAACCACAGCCGCCGCGGCCTGTTCAAGATGGTCGGCCGCCGCCGCAATCTGCTGGCCTATCTGCAGAAGAAGGACATCAACCGTTACCGTGCCCTGATCGCTGAGCTGGGTCTGCGTAAGTAATTTTCGCAAAAACGGGCAGGGTGCATTTGCACTCTGCCCGATTTTTTATACATGTGTGCTGCCGCCCCCTACAACGCGGTGCATCACAAAAATCCACTGCACCTGTATTTTACAGCCGCCCCCGCCGCGTTTTGTGCAGTAAATCGAGCACCCAAGCAACAGGCTTGGCTGCTGGCTTTATTGTACAGAACCGGGGCAGGGGAGCGCTGAAAGTAAAAATCTACCAAAGAAGGAGAATCCCTATGGCTTACGAATTCGCATCCAGACTGGAAACCTTCCCCAACTACCGCAAGTTCGAGACGACCTTTGCGGGCCGCCCGTTTGTGGTCGAGACCGGCAAAATGTGCGGTCTGTCCAACGGCAGCGCCATGATCCGCTACGGCGAGACCTGCGTGCTCTGCAACGTCACGATGAGCGACAAGCCCCGTGACGGCGTCGATTTCTTCCCCCTGAGCGTCGAGTTTGAGGAGAAGCTCTACGCCGCAGGCCGCATCCCCGGCAGCTTCATGCGCCGTGAGGGCCGCCCCGGCGAGCACGCCATCCTGTCCTCCCGCGTTGTGGACCGCCCCATCCGCCCGCTGTTCCCCAAGGATATGCGCAACGATGTCTGCGTGACCATGACCGTCATGAGCCAGGACCCCGACTGCTCTGCCGAAATTTCCGGCATGAACGGTGCGTCCCTGGCCATCGCCATGTCTGATATTCCCTGGAACGGCCCTATTGCCGGTGTGTTTGTCGGTCTGGTGGACGGCGAGATCGTGCTGAACCCCACGAAGGAGCAGCGCGAGCACAGCGACCTCTCCCTGACGCTGGCCGCCAGCGAGGAAAAGATCGTCATGATCGAGGCCGGTGCCAACGAGGTCGACGAGGAGACCATGATGAAAGCCATCCGCGCCGGTCACGAGGAGATCCGGAAGATGCTGGCGTTCATCAACAGCATCGTCGCCGAGATCGGCAAGCCGAAAAAGAGCTTCACCCCCGTGGAGCTTGACCACGCCCTGCTGGCTGACGTCTACGCCAACCACCTCGAGGACGTTAAGGCCGCTATGAACACCGACGACAAGAACGTCCGCGACGCCGCGATGCTGCCCATTATGGATGCCATCGCCGCCGAGCACCCCGAGCTGACCGCCGCCGATCTCGACCTCATCAGCTACAAGCTGCAGAAGAAGGTCGTCCGCACCTGGCTGCTGGAGGACGGCAAGCGCGTCGATGGCCGCGGCATCAACGAGATCCGCCCGCTGGCCGCCGAGGTCGGTCTGCTGCCCCGTGTGCACGGCTCCGGTATGTTCACCCGCGGCCAGACCCAGGTCCTGACCATCTGCACCCTTGGCTCCACCAAGGACGCCCAGCTCATGGACGACCTGTCTGATACGCCGTACAAGCGCTACATCCACCACTACAACTTCCCGCCGTACTCCGTCGGCGAGGCCCGCGCACCCCGCAGCCCGGGCCGCCGCGAGATTGGCCACGGCAACCTGGCCGAGCGCGCGCTGATTCCCGTCCTGCCCGATCAGGCCGAGTTCCCGTATACCATCCGCTGCGTCTCCGAGGTCCTGTCCTCCAACGGCTCCACCTCCCAGGCGTCCATCTGCGGCTCCACGCTGGCTTTGATGGATGCCGGCGTGCCCATCAAGGCACCCGTTGCGGGCATTTCCTGCGGCCTTATCACCGATGGTGACCCGCTGCACGGCGGGCGCTGGATGACGATGCTCGACATTCAGGGCGTCGAGGACTTCCACGGCGATATGGACTTTAAGGTCGGCGGTACCCGCCGCGGCATCACCGCCATCCAGATGGACATTAAGGTCGATGGCCTGACCTATGAGATCGTTGAGGAAGCCCTCGAAAAGTGCCGCAAGGGCCGTCTCTACATCCTCGATGAGATCATCAAGCCGGTCATTGCCGAGCCGCGCGCCGAGCTGTCCAAGTATGCGCCCAAGATGTTCAGCATGATGATTCCCGTTGACAAGATCAAGGACGTCATCGGCAAGGGCGGCAAGGTCATTCAGGAGATGTGCGCCAACTTCAACTGCAAGATCGACATTGAGGAGGACGGCCACGTCTTTATCTCCGCCGTCGATCAGGACGACGCGAAGCGCGCCATTGCGACCATCAAGACGATTGTCGAGGACCCGGAGATCGGTGCTATCTACAAGGGCCGCGTGACCCGCCTGATGAACTTCGGTGCCTTTGTTGAGATCGCCCCCGGCAAGGAGGGTCTTGTCCACATCTCCAAGCTGGACGATCACCGCGTTGAGCACGTTGAGGATGTCGTTGCCGTTGGCGATCCCATCTTCGTCATGGTGACCGACATCGACCAGCAGGGCCGCATCAACCTGTCCCGCAAGGATGCCATCGCCGCCATCGCCAAGAAGCGCGCCGAGGCCGCCCAGCAGTGATTACGGGGGTTTTGTTCCTTCTTTGCAAAGAAGGAACCGAAGAAATTCCAAACAAATAAAACAAGAAAAGGGAGTCTGCCGTGAATCGGCAGGCTCCCTTTTTAATTTGCTTGCACTGTAGGGGCCGGGCATGCCCGGCCCGCGAGTTTACGCCGGCACCCTATTTATGGTCTGCTCTGTAGGGAGGGGTCTTGACCCCTCCGCAGGAACCAGGCGGCTGCCGCAGCCTGCCCGGAGCGGTCAAGACCGCTCCCTACAAACGGCGGCATATATGCCGACTTCGGCCGCTTGCCGCCGACTATACCATAAAAAGAGGCTGCCGCACAAGGTCAAGCCCCATGCTGCAGCCTCTCGCTAGAACCCGTTTCCGGGAAAAAATATTGAAAGTTCTTTTGCTTACTTTTCTTTCAAGAAAAGTAAGACTTACTTCTCGATGACTTCCTTCGTGTCGCGGGCAATCATCAGCTCTTCGTTGGTCTCGATGATCAGCGTGCGGACGCGGGCACCCCAGGCAGTGACCTCCACAACGTCCTTCTTCTGCTTGTGGGCATCGCGGTTCTTGTCGGTGTCGATGCGGATGCCCAGCCAATCCATGTGGTGGCAGATCTTGGCGCGGGAGTCGGCGTCATGCTCACCGATGCCGCCGGTAAAGACGATGGCGTCCACGCCGCCCATCGCGGCAATGTAGCTGCCGATGGTCTTTTTGATCTGGTAGTTCAGCATATCGCTGGCCAGCTGTGCGCGCGGGTTGCCGGCGGCGGCTGCTGCCTCAACGTCACGCTTGTCGCTGGAAACGCCGGAGACACCCAGCAGGCCGGACTTCTTGTTCAGAATCTCGTCCAGCTGGTGGCCGGTGATGTTCAGGGTGTACTTCAGGTAGTTGACCACAGAAGGGTCGATATCGCCGCAGCGGGTGCCCATCATCAGGCCGGCCAGCGGGGTCATGCCCATAGAGGTATCCACAACCTTGCCCTGGTCAACTGCAGCAATGGAAGAACCATTGCCCAGATGGCAGGTGATCAGCTTCAGGCGGTCGATGGGCTCTTCCAGATATTCGGCAGCGCGGTAGCTGACGTACTTGTGGCTGGTGCCGTGGAAGCCGTAACGGCGCACGCCGTACTTCTCGTAATATTCATACGGGATGGCGTACATGAAAGCCTTCGGCGGCATGGTGGAATGGAAAGCGGTATCAAACACGGCAACATTGGGGATATCGCCAAAGACCTTTTTGGCGGCCTCGATACCCAGGATGCCGGCAGGGTTGTGCAGCGGGGCCAGAGGGCTCAGCTCGCGCAGGGTCTCGATCACTTCGGGGGTGATCAGGCAGCTGGCCTGGAACTTTTCGCCGCCGTGGACCACGCGGTGGCCGATGGCGTTGATCTCGCTGACATCATCAATGACCTTGCCATCGCCGGTGGTCATCTTCTTCACAACCTCAGCAAATGCTTCGGTGTGGGTGGGGAAGATGGCCGGGGTGGTGGCTTTATTGCCGTTGGCTTCATGGGTAATCATGCTGCTTTCCATGCCAATGCGCTCGCACAGGCCCTTGCACAGCACCTTCTCGCCTTGCATATCAATGAGCTGATATTTCAGGCTGGAAGAACCACAGTTGATAACAAGGATCTTCATTGGATTTGTCCTCCTTCAAAATTTAAGAGCCATGCCGGGCGGGACCCGGTTTTTGTATTGGCCCTTTTGTATCAGACAAATTTATTATATAATGAAGCAGAAAACATTGCAAGGCTCTTTTCGGCACAAGCGAACAGAATTTGCGAAGAATCAGGGGTAGACGATATGAATTTTGTCGGCATCATTGCAGAGTATGACCCGTTCCACAGCGGCCACGCATTGCAGCTGCGCATGCTGCGGCAGCGGGGGGCCAGTACCATCGCGGTGTGCATGAGCACCGGCGTTGTGCAGCGCGGTGGGGTACCCATCCTGCCGGAAGCTGTGCGGGTGCGCGCAGCGCTGGCTGCCGGGGCGGACCTGGTGGTGGCGCTGCCTGCGCCCTATGCCAACGCCAGCGCAGAACAGTTTGCCGCTGCCGGGGTACATCTGCTGGCCGCGCTGGGGTGCGATACCCTTGCGTTCGGTGCCGAAACCCCGGAGCCTGCCCCCTTGCAGGCAGCGGCTGCCGCGCTGTGCAGTGCGGCGTTCCCGGCGGCGCTGCGCAGCCAGCTGGAAAGCGGCCTGCCCTTTGCCGCCGCCCGTGCCGCAGCCGCCGAAACATTGTGCCCCGGTGCTGCGGATTTGCTGCAAACGCCCAACAACATTTTGGGGATCGAATACTGCAAGGCCATTCTGCGGCAGGGGGCAGCCATGCAGTTGCTGCCCCTGCCGCGTCTGGGCGCAGCCCATGGCACCGCCCAGACCGGCCAGGTGCAGGGGCAGGCACTGGCTTCGGCTTCCCATATCCGGCAGTTGGTGCATACGCAAGGAATCGAGGCTGCCAGCCCCTTTGTGCCGCAGGCAGCCATGGAGCTGTACCGCCAGGCTGCGGAACAAGGTCAGCTGGCGGACCCGGAAAAGTTCAGCACCGCAGTGCTGACTTTGCTGCGCACCAAAACGCCGGAGCAGCTGAGTACCTTACGCGGCGCGGGCGAAGGGCTGGAAAACCGCCTGTATGCCGCAGCCCGCGAAGCAGAAACGGTAAATGATCTGTATGACCGCCTGAAAACCAAGCGCTACCCCACGGCCCGCCTGCGGCGACTGGTACTGGATGCTGTGCTGGATGTGCCCGCCGCGGGCCTGCCCGCGCTGCCGCCGTACCTGTTGGTGCTGGGGGCAAAGCGCAGCGCGCTGCCGCTGTTAAAGCACGCAAAAATTCCGGCGGGCACCAGCCTTGCGGGTTTGACGGGACAGGACCAAAAACTGCAAATTGCTGCTGATATGCACAGCAAAGCGGTTGATTTTTCGTTACTTTGCCGGTACAAAATACAACCCATGGGGCATGCGTACACGGCGCATGTAGTGCTATTATAATATAATTATGGATAAAAAGTGCGCTGAGCTGAAACTTTGTTGCGCTTTTAACGCGCAAAATCGTTGCGAAATGAGAAAAAACAATGGCACTACATGTCATGGACGAAGCCAACCAGTGTCTGGGCTGCAAAAAGCCGCGCTGCCAGCAGGGGTGCCCCATCCAGACTAATATCCCCGAAGTGATCCGCCTGTTGAAAGCCAACAAGCTGGACGAAGCAGGCCGCAAGGCGGGAATTGTGCGGTGTTGCCTTAAGGATAGGGGATAAGGGGGCGTTATTCCGTTCCGCACAGCTCAAATTCGTTTTTGCGGCAGCGGATCAGCCCATCGTCCCGCATTTTGCCCAGCTCCTTGGAAAGTGCGCTGCGGTCCAGGTTCAGGTAGTCCGCCAGCTGCTGGCGGTCAAACGGGATGGAAAAATGCGTGCTGCCCGCCCGCACTGCCTGCGCGGAAAGATAGGTCAGCAGCCGCCCACGCGCACTTTTTGGTGTGGTGCACCGGATACGTTGGGAGAGCGCCAGGTTTTTCTGCATAGAAAGCAGTAACAGGTTGTGCAAAAACTTGGGGTACCAGCTGGCGGCAGTGTTTTGCTGCTGCAGCATGGGTACAAGATCCAGCCATAAAATTTCGCACGGCTCCGCGGCGGCCACATCCACCATCAGCGGCTCGCCGCACAGGGCATAAGTTTCGGCAAACGCCTGCCCGGCTTCCACATGGCTCAAAATGCTTTTGTTGCCCCACAGGTCGTTGGATTCTACGTTTACGCTGCCGCTTTGCACAATGCCGATCTCATGTACCACACGGCCCGCATGGTAGATCAGAGCGTTTTTGTCATAACGCTGCACACGGATGCAGTGGGCGGCGCGCAGGGCGGCAAGTTCGTCCGCCGTCATGCCACGGAAAAGCTGGATGGGGGTGCTGGCTGTTTTTTCCATGGGATTCCTCGCTTTTTGTGGTTATAACCACAGATTTATTGGCCTGATGGCATTATAATACAAGCACAACAAAAAGAAAAGAGCAGCGCGCCGCACAGCAATGCACGGCATTGAACGGCGCGGAGAAAGGAACACCCTCTATGATTCGCAAAATTATCCAGATCGATACCGATAAATGCAACGGCTGCGGTGCCTGCGCCAATGCCTGCCACGAAGGTGCTATCGCCATGGTCAACGGCAAGGCCAAACTGATGCGGGATGACTACTGCGATGGCTTCGGCGACTGCCTGCCCCATTGCCCCACCGGCGCTATCACCTTTGTGGAGCGCGAAGCCGCCGCTTATGATGAAAAGGCTGTGGAGGAAAACAAGCGCCAGAAAGCCGCAGCCGCCCAAAAGCCGCTGGGCGGCTGCCCCGGCAGCGCGGCCCGCAGCGTGTTCCACCAGCCTGCGCCGCAGATGCACCACGGCTGCCCCGGCAGCCAGATGCGCCAGATGCAGCATAAGCCGGAACCGGCAGGGGAGGACATGCCGGTGTTGCGGTCTCAGCTTTCCCAATGGCCGGTGCAGATCAAACTGGTTCCGGTCAACGCCCCCTACTTTGATGGGGCCAAACTGCTGATTGCAGCGGACTGCACGGCCTATGCTTACGCCAACTTCCATCAAAAATTCATCCGCGGCCATATCACGCTGGTGGGCTGCCCCAAGCTGGACGATGTGGATTACAGCGAAAAGCTGACCCAGATTATCCGCGAAAATAACATCCAGAGCGTGACCGTAGTGCGGATGGAAGTGCCCTGCTGCGGCGGGCTGGAACGCGCCGCCAAGATGGCCTTGCAGAACAGCGGCAAGTTCATCCCGTGGCAGGTCGTGACGATTTCCATTGACGGCAATATCCTCAGCGAGCTGTGAGATAAGCCCGCTTTTGACAAAAAACAAATTGGATAAAAATAAAACTGCCTGGATCGTTTGCACACTGCAAACAGGTTCAGGCAGCTTTTCTATTCTTTTCAGATATACCCTCGTGTTACCGGCGGGCAGACGACCGGCAGAGGCTTGCCCTTTGCGGGAAACAGCGCTGCGGGCAGCAGCAGAATGAACGGGTCAGCGGAGAACAAAAAGCATTTGTTTTCCATCAAAAAGTAAACCAGGATCACCGTCAAAAACAAAGTTTCGCCCGTGCAGCGGTTTTGGCACAGCCGCCACATCAACAGCAGGAAGATGACCCCAATCACCACAGCGCCCAACACACCCTTGTTCATCGGGATGGCAAGGAAAGAGTTATCAATGGCGTGGTGCTCGTCTCCATCAGTGGCAAGGCCACCCAAAAGGGTAACGGCCTTGGGCATGGCATCATGGTACCAACCGGGCACCCCGTCCTGCTCCGGGTGGTAGAGGGGGTACCCCCAGAACACATGGTGCCAGATCTCGAACCGGCCGGAAAGCAGGCCGTTCAGTTTGTCCAGCAGCGGGGTGGCGGTGGGATGATCCGGGTCAAACAGCCGCCCGGCCAACAGGCTGAACCCCAGCGCCAGCGGTGCGGCAGCCAGAGCCATGCCGTGCCAGATGCGGCTTTCAAAAAAGGCGGGCAGGGCACGCTGCAGCAAAAACAAAACCAGCAGCAGCACCATGGCAATGCCAGCCCCGCGGCAGCCGGGCACCAGCAGCGTGTAGGCTGCCAGGGCAGCTAGACCGCCCCAGTCCCACCAGCGCAGGCGCGGCCAACGCAGCCAGCCCCAGGCAAAAAATACACCGGCCAGCCGGGCACCGTACCCGTTGTAATGGCCATAGCCGTAATCCCAGTTGCGGCAGTAGTACAGGTAGGGCACCAGCGGCGTTGCGGCGTGCAGCAGCTGCACCGCCAGCAGCCCGCCAGCTGCTGCGGCAAGGTAGACCTGCAGCACCCGGCGCAAATCGACATCCTTGGCACCAATGCCAAGCAAAACGGCAAACAAAAACCATTGGTCGTGCCCGTATGCGGTGGTAAACACCGCAAAAGCGGCCAACGCGGCAGCCGTCAGCGCCTGTTGTTTGGTCTGCCACTGGGTCAGCAGCAGGCTTTTGGCAACCAGCAGCACCGCCGCCGTAAGGGTTAAGGCAATGCGGCACACATGGCTGAATGTGGGCAGTGTGTTTTGAATGTTGGAGCTGAATACCTCCGATAAAACCAGCAGCAGCGCCACGGCAGCGCAGAACACACGCTCGCCCTTGGCCTGTGCTGCTGGGCTGACCGGGCGGAAAAGCCGGTCAGGTGGTTGTGTGGTCATCAAACCGGCCTCCTTTCCGCATTGGTTCGGTTTGAATTTTGTGTATAGGCAATACCGCATAATTCTAAGTGCCGATACGGCGAGCGAGGTGCGGCAGATG
>OHUT01000852.1_pt1 | contig 10899 bp, 7 predicted proteins | sample 1579321 | NCBI WGS metagenome assembly OHUT01 (sample SAMEA3882514, study PRJEB24775) | human gut metagenome | biome: human-associated habitat; feature: intestine environment; material: feces | place: Netherlands | collected 2009/2010
AAACGATCTGCGCACGCAGGCAGTTGCTGTTCGGGGAGAAGGTGGTGTCGCTCGTGCCGGTGGTCACGCCCGCGTTGACGGCCCACTGCACGGCGGGGGCGTAGAAGGCGCTCGCGCTCACATCGGCAAAGGCGTTCGTGCCCTCAGCCGCCGGTGCGCCGGCCGCTCTCCACTGGAAGGTGACGGCCTGTGCGCGCGTGACGGAAGCATCCGGGGAGAAGGTCGTGCTGCTCGTGCCGGTGGTCACGTTGTTTTCCACCGCCCACGCAACGGCCTTTTCGTAATACGCGCCGCTCTTCACGTCGGTGAAGGACGTGGTCATGGACTTCGGCTCGGGACTGCCGTTGGCTCTCCACAGGAAGGTGACCATCTGGCCGCGCGTGCAGCTCGCGTTCGGCGCAAAGGTCGTGGCGGTCGCGCCGGAGGTGATGCTCTTCGCGACGGCCCAGACAACGGCGTCGGCATAGTAGGCGTCGTCGGCGACATCGGTAAAGGGAAGCGACGCGGAGCCGTCATAGTTCTTGTCGCTCAGGACGGAGGAGAAGAGGAAGTTGCTGATGAAGGCGTACTCGTCTCTCTGGTGGACCTTGTTGGTCAGGGAGTTGGCAAAGAGGACAACGTTCATGCCGTTTTCCTTGTAGGCAAAGCCCTGCACGCCGCCGTTCATGTAGGCCTTGAAGCCCGCGGCGCGCTCGGCAGTGTTCGTGGGGATGAAGCCCTCGGTGGATGTCTTGATCTTGTCGCTCTTGACGAGCACCGTCGCGGAGGCGGGGACCTTGGAGAAGTAGCCGAGGCCGTAGGCGTAGAGGATATCGTCGCCGTCAGCAATGTAGCTCGCGTTCACAAGGGTCTTGTTGGGATAGACAACGGGGGTCAGGCAGTCCATCGCGCCGTCCAGCTCAGTGTATTCCACGCCGGCGATGAGGTCAGAGGCGGAGGACGCTGCGGAATAGCTGTAACCGATGTACGGCAGGCCGTTTTTCACGGCGGTCTTTGCGGCGGCGTCGAGCTTCGTCGCACCTGCGGCGGCGTCCGCCTTGGTCACGTCGGAGGTCGTGGTGAAGCCCATGAGGTTCATCGCGGCGGTATCATAGTTCCAGCCGGCGCTCTGGCTGATCTGCGGCGTGTAGACAAATCCCTTCTCGCTTTCAGCAGGCGTGCCGGGGACGTAGACGGTCGGGGACTTGGTGATGATCTTCGCCTTCACGCTCGTCTTGTCGACGCCCGCGGCAGAGAGCAGATACTTGCCCGCGACGGTCTGATAGTCGGCGTAGGAGCAGATGAAATCGCCCATGTGGTCGCCGCTCGTGACCATGCCGACGGTCTTGCCGGCCTTGAGAAGTTCGTTGACGGCGGCGGTGGAGTCTTCAGAGGCATTGGAGAGGATGACGTCTTTGTTCTTGTCACCTGTGAAGTAGGAGGTCAGCGCCTTGGTGTAAGCGAGCGCGTCGTCGTGATCCATCGCGTCGCCGCAGACGGCGGAGATGCTCTTGTAGGCGGCGGGCTCGGCCACGGTGACCATGTCGAAGCCGCGCGTTTCATTGAAGGAGGTGATGCCCTCGGAGTAGAGGACCGTCCAGCCGTTGATGAGCGTGCCGTCATACAGCACGCCGTTGGCGACAGAACGCTTGGCCTGATACATCGAGACGATCATCGTCCCGGCGGGATAGGTGACGCCGTCATAGGTGAATTCCTTTTCAGTCACGTTGACCTTGACGTCGTTTCTCGTGAGCCACTCCATCATGTCGGCCGCGGCCTGAAGGTTGGTCTGATTTTTGCCGTCGAGCGGGATGATGTAGCACTCGGGATAGAAATTGCCGTTCTGGCCCGCGCCCTTGTACTCGGGACGGAAGACGTCCATCTCCGCGCCCTCGACGTCGTACTGGTCGCACAGCCACTGGCCGACGAGCGCGTAGGCGTCGGAATTGAAGTTCTTCACGCCGCGCTGGAAGATGGTGACCTGGGATTCGAGATAGGAAAGCTTCTCCGCGGCAACATAGGCGGCGTTGCCGAGGATACCGTACTGCGCCGCCTGAGCGGTATCGTCGTTGTAGGCGGGCAGCTCAACGGTATAGGCAACGGTGCCCTGCAGCATAGCAAACTGGGGAGTGTAGCTCGTGGACATATCGTCCCACGGGTCTTCCCAGTAGGTCTCGGTGCCGTTGCCGGTGTAGCTCAGGTAATCGCGCTGAGGGATCACATAGCTGTTGTAGCCATCGTTGTTGGCGACCGCCGCGATGCCCAGCGCCTCGCCGCCGGTGATGAGGTGCTCGGCGAGCAGGTCGTACTCAAAGTTCGGCTCGTGCGGGGGATCGCAGGGCTCGCACTGGAAGGCCTGCACACGGCCGTGGAACTCGGCAAGCGACATGGGGTTGAACGTGCCGATGATCTGCTGCATGTTGGCCGTCTCGCTCGTGGTCTGGAAGGAGTTGTCGCGGTTGAGGTCATAGCCATTGGTGGAATGTCTCGTCAGGTAAGTACGTCCGTCGACATTCTCCTCGGGGACGAGGATGAAGAACACGTCGGACAAAAGCTCGTCCTTGACGTTCACGCTCTTATTTTCGACGGTGTAATACTTTTCAAGGTCGACCTTGCCGGACTTGCCGTTGTTATCGGCCGTCAGGTAACCTAAGTAGCTGGCCTTATCCTTGACGAGGTCGGGGATGGCAACGCTGCCCTCCGCGCCCACAGGACCCATTTCCTCCTTGAGTTCTTTTTCGCCCGCGGCGGTGAAACCGGTGAGCGTCTTGTAGTCGATGGTCTTTTCGCTCGTGATCATCTTGGCGAAGTCGAGCACGCCGTCGGTGGCGGCGACCTCGTTGGAGTGGATGTTGGAATACATCACGGGCACGCGGATATCGTCGAGCGCGCCGGACTTGATCTGGGCGAGCACGGCATCGGGATCGGTCTCGGCCTGCTCGGTCAGAGCGAGCCACTTGCTCACGCTCGCCTTGGAGTCGGCGACGATCAGATAGGGCATATCGCGCCCCGCGGTGGACTGGCCCATGGAGAACTTTTCAACATACAGACCGTTTTTCGTGCCGTTTGCCACGATCGTATCGAGCTCCTTGTAGATCTCCCACATGGTGTTGAAGTTTTCATACGGCGCAACTTTGACGCTCACGGAGCCGAGATCCTTGCCGCTGTTTTTGGCGACGAGATCAAAGTAGCCGCACAGGTCGATGTAGTAGCCGCCGTTCACATGGGGCACGCTGTAGTCGACGCTGGTCACGCCGGTTCTGCGGTTGGTGGAGTAGAAGTAGTTATTCACGTGGAAGCTCACGTCGAGGACGGTCTTGCCGTTTTTCTCGTTCGCCGTCAGCTTGATGTCCGTGAACTGGTGTTCGTCGCCCTCGGTCAGCCAGTCATTCAGAGAGCCGCCCGCGTAAGCGTAGGGGAACAGCTCCTCGTTGACGTAGGGGCGGGAATCGTCGCGCTCGAGCGCGAGCGAAACGGTACCGGTGCTGACGGCCGCGGCGAGCGCATCCTTCGTCATGCCGGACACGGGGATGGCGAGGGACACGTCCTTGCCGTTTTCATCGGTGACAAGGGTGATGGTCGCGTCGACCGGGAATTTCGTTCCCAGCAGCGCATCGTCCTTGGGGTTCATGTCCTGGTAGCTGACGGCAAACGCGGACGTGACCGCGAGCGAGAGCGTCATTACCAGGGCCATCAGCAGCGCGAGCGCTTTGCTGACAGAGTTTGGATAATGTTTCATGGTTTTCGTCCTCCAGAGTGGTCTTATGCCGCCACACACAGCGGCGGAAAGTTGATGAGTTTAGTGTAACTCAATAAAAATACATAGTCAAGAGAATATTCATACCTAATTACGCCAAATTTCAGCGTTGAATCTGTATTTTTGTTCATCATTTTTCACAAAGCAGTGCGTCAAGCCCCCGTCTTTCAGATCCTTTTGTGAATGTATCCGTAAATTTATACAGAATCGTGCTGCATAGGATATTCTTCTTCGCCGCGATTGCAAATGACGGCGGGGCGCATTATAATAAGAGGCAATCATCATTCAAACGCAGGAGGAACCGAATATGCGGCTGCAAAGCGCAATCTTTACACTGGGCGATACCCTCTTCACCCCCGACGGCGCGGCGCGCGAGGGACTCGACAAGGCGCTTTCACTTTTTAAGATGGAGGGCGTGTGGCTCAGCGCGGTGACGGCGCTCAGCGCGGAGGACGCGCAAAAAGCGCTCGAAAAGGCGGGGCTTAGCTCGTATTTCCGCTTCGTGCTGACAGAATCCGTCGCGCTCTGCAAGGCGGACAGCGGCACGATGTTCGAGCGCGCGATGAAGCGCCTGCACTCGCAAAAGGACGATACGATCGTCTTTTCCGGCTCGCTTGCGGCGATCCAAAACGCGAAGGACGCGGGTTTTCGCACCGTGGCGGTGCAGGGAAGTGCGGGCGCGGCGGACTGGTCGACGATGCAGCAACTCGCCACGCAGAGCCTTGAAAATTACAGCGAATTGCTGGCAGATTCTGTGTGAATTTTGGGAAAACGACAGGATTCGACGTTTTTAGTTGCAGTCTTTCTCAACTGTGATATCGTAAGAATATAACTATCAGAAAGGAAGGTTCGCGCCATGTTTGATTTCTACTCGGCTACCATCTTCCTTTCGGTCTTTATTATGATTATCATGGACATGCTTGTGAGCGGCAATGATCTGATGGAGCATGACAAAAAGTAGACGGTTTACACGATCTCCGTACTGGTAGTCGCATGCATGGTATCGGAATGGTTCGGCGTCTGGATGGACGGGGCCGACCCGTCGCTGCGGACGCTGCACATCCTCGTTAAGACCATCGAGCTGTCCACAGCGCCGATCATCACTGTGCTTTGCAGCGACCTGATGACGCCGCTCAAGCATAAAAAGCTCATTTATACCCTCATCGGCGTCCACGCAGGGCTCGAGGTGCTGTCGGCTTTCTTCGGCTTCATCTTCTCGGTCGACGCACAAAACGTTTATCATCACGAAACGTTTTACTGGGTCTACGTGCTGGCCTATGCCAGCGGCGTTCTGCTGTTCATTGGTCAGCTGCTGAGCGAGAGTTCGCACCATTATGGCCTGTATCGGGCGCTCGTTATCGTCCTGCCGGTCTTTTTCTTCTGTGGGCTGTTCCTCCAGTACGGTGCCAGAGTGCGCATCATGTGGGCGTGCTCAGCGGTCGATGTTCTGATGATTTACATCCTGTTTTCCGAGCTCACGCAGAAAATCGACACGCTGACCCATCTTCTGAACCGCCGCAGCTATGAGAGCCGTCTCGCCTCGTTGCGCGGACACGCAGTCATCTACTATTTCGACGTGGACGAGTTCAAGTCCGTCAACGACACCTTTGGCCATGGCGTGGGCGACGCGGTGCTTGCCGAGGTCGGCAGCACGATCTACGCCGTGTTCTCCAAGGTCGGCTACTGCTACCGCATCGGCGGCGACGAATTCTGCGTCATCGCGCAAATCTCCGACACGGCGGCGGAAAAGTATCTTTCGGAATTCCTGCGCGAGCTGACGGCACGGCGAGTGAAAAACGAGCACCTGCCTCACGTGTCGGTCGGCTATGCGTGCTTCAATCCGGTGCTCGGCAGCGTAGAGGATGCGATCAAACGCGCCGACCGGATAATATACCACTACAAGCGCAAGCGCAAAAGCGAAGCGCTCACAAATGATGATACCGTAAAAAGCTGACGATCTTTTGACCGTCAGCTTTTTGTATCTGCTTTTATTTCGCCTCAATCTCCGCGTCCTCCTGCGGCTGGAGCTTGCTGCCAAAATACGCGAGCACCGCGCCGAGGATGGCGCACGCGACGCCCCAGACCATCTCCGCTGTCGAGGCAAAGTCCGTCGGAATGATAATGATCGTGGAGGCAAGCACGATGCCGATGACAGCGTGATAAGCGATGGAGTAGTGCGTGTCGAAAAGCCTGCTCACAATGCGGGCAAACAGCGCCATCACGCCGACCATGCCAAGCCCCCAGGGGATGAGCACGGCAAGATCAAGCTGCGCGATGCCGTCGATCAGCGGCGTGAGAAGGCCGACCGCCATCAGGATGGACGACGACGTCATCCCCGGGATGATGAAGCTGAAGCCCCACAGCACGCCGCAGAAGAGAAAGCCCCAGAAGTTTGCGGGCATCTCGGCAAATGAACTGAACTTGACGGCCATCAGCGCGCCGAACAGGGCGAGGAAGCTGACGATCAGCGAGATGTACGAACCGTTGCCGCGCCCCTGCGTGCCCGCCTCGTGCCAGAGGTCGGGCAGCGTGCCGAGGATGAGCCCGATGAAGAGGCACGTGGCGACGGTTTCCGACTGGTGAAACAGCGCAAGGATCACGCTGCCGCCGCCCAAAAAGCCGATCGCCCAGCCGATGCCGACGGCGAGCAGCATCTGCCAGTAGCGTTGAAGCGCGCGCCTGGGGTGCGTGAGCAGCTCCATCGCGGGGCGGTAGATGCCGAATACGACTGCGAGCACGCCGCCGGAGATGCCCGGCAAAATCGCGCCCGCGCCGATGATGATACCCTGCACAATGCGCATGATACCGTTTTTGATGCGGGAATTTTTCATATTGCTGCCTTTTTATGTGCTGCGCCCGCCGGAAAAGCGGCGGAACGCGACGCGGTTTAATAGCCCTTTCTGCGGTCGACGAGGTGATGCATCGGGCGGCCCGCGGCGTAATTTTCCAGGTTCTCGCAGAAGAGCTGCACGTTGCGCTCGCAAGTGTAGCCGAGCGTCATGTTGCCCGCGACGTGCGGCGTGAGCAGGAGGTTCTTGGCCTTGCGCAGCGGATGATCCGCAGGCAGCGGTTCGGGCACGACGACATCGAGCGCCGCACCGGCGAGGTGCCCGGAATCCAGCGCTTTGATCAGCGCGTCCTGGTCGATGGCCGTGCCGCGGCCGACGTTGACGACATAAGCGCCCTTCGGGAGCAGCGCCATGCGCTCGGCGTTGAGGATGTTCACCGTGTCGCTCACCGAGGGGAGAGACATGAAGAGAAGGTCAGTCTCGGGCAGGAGCTGATCGAGCTCCGTGACGGAATGAACGGCGTCAAAGTCCGCGTTCGCGCGGCCGCTGCGGCTGACGCCGGTCAGGCTCGCGGGATGGAACGCGCGCACGCGGCGGGCAAATTCCGTGCCGATGTCGCCCGTGCCGAGGCACGTGACGCGCGCGACGTGGAGCGAGTGGATGCCGCCCGGGAGCACGCGCCAGCCGCCCTCGCGGATGATCTCGGTGTATTCCATCTGGCGGCGCAGCAGCATCAGCGAGACCATAACGGAATGCTCGGCGATCGTCGTGCCGTAAGCACCCGAGGCGTTCGTCAGCAGGCAGTCGGGATTCTGATACAGGTCGTCGCGGCAGAAGCGGTCCACGCCCGCCCAGCAGCTCGCGTACCACTTGAGATCGCGTGCGCCCGCGATAACGCGCTGGGACGGATGGCCGTAGAGGATCGTGCAGTCGTCCACATTGCCCTCCGCCGCCTTGGACGAGGGGAAGAAGACGATGTCGTAGCCGCAGCGTGCGGCGGTGTCGCGCAGCGTCTTTTCGTATGCCGGAGTCAGGAAGTCGATGATGACGCCGATTTTTTCATTCATGGCTCAATTCCTCCAAAATCATTTCTGCGACGCGCAGGCCGTCGGCCGCGGCACTCATGATGCCGCCGGCGTAGCCCGCGCCCTCGCCGCAGGGATATAGACCGCGCAGGGCGGATTGAAAACTCAAGTTGTCGCGCACGATGCGCACAGGCGACGAAGAGCGCGTCTCCACCGCCGTCAAAACGGCGTCGGGCGCATCGAAGCCCCTTAATTTCCGTCCCAGCATCGGAAGGCCCTCCTCGAGCGCCTCGCACACAAAGGGCGGGAGGCAGCCGTGCAGGTCGCACCAGCGGACGGAGGGGAGATAGGTCGGCACGACCTTTCCCTCTCCCGTTGACGGGCGATGCTTGAGAAAATCTTCGACCCGCTGGGCGGGGGCGGCGTAATTTCCGCCGCCGAGGCGATAGGCCGCGTCCTCCAGCTCGCGCTGGAACTGGACGCCCGCGAGGGTATCGCCGGACGGGAAATCCTCCGGCGTAACGGAGACCAAAAGTCCGCCGTTGATGTTCTCGCCGTCGCGCGCAAATTCGCTCATGCCGTTTGTCACGACGCGCTTTTCCTCCGACGCGGCGGCGACGACCTCGCCGCCGGGGCAGACGCAGAACGAGAACACGCCGCGCCCCTTTTCCGTGTGGCAGGAGAGCTTGTACGACGTGGGTGGGAGGCCGGGCGTGCCCGCCGCCTCCTTATATTGCGCTAAGTCCATGTCGCGCTGGCGGTGCTCGATGCGCACGCCGACGGCAAAGGGCTTGGGCTCCATCGGCACGCCGCGCTTTTGCAGCATTTCGAACGTATCGCGCGCGCTGTGGCCGGGCGCGAGCACGACGTGCTTTGCGGGCAGCGTGTACTCCCCCTCGGGGGCGCTCACGCGCAGCGCCGTGACGCTGCCGCTGTTCTGCTCGATATCCACAACCTTGTGGGAAAACCGAACTTCGCCGCCGCGGTCGATGATCTCGCGGCGGAGATTTTGCAGCACCACATATAATTTGTCGGTGCCGACATGAGGCTTGGCGTCGACTAAAATATCCTCGCTCGCGCCGAAGCGGACGAACTCCTCTAAAATATAGCCGTGGCGCAGGTCCTTTGTGCCGGTGTTGAGCTTGCCGTCGGAAAATGCGCCCGCGCCGCCTTCGCCAAATTGCACGTTCGAGGTCAGATCAAGCTCGCCCGTGCACCAGAAGTGCTCGACATCGCGCTTTCGCTGCTCGACCGCGCGCCCGCGCTCTAATAAGATAGGTCTTGCGCCGCAGCGGGCCAGCAGCAGCGCGCAGAAAAGGCCCGCGGGCCCCGCGCCGATAACGACAGGGGAGACCTCCGGCGCTGAAACAGGCGCGGGCGGCGTATATTTCTTCGGCGCGTAGGGCTGCACATTCTTATTCTTGCAGCGCTTTAGAACGCCGGATTCGTTTTTGACCTCGACCGCGCAGGAGCAGACGAGCTTCACGCCCTCGCGCGCGTCGATGGAGCGGCGCAGGAGCTTGACAGAGACGAGCGCCTCCTCGCTCACGCGCAGCGCGTGCGCGCAGGCCGCGCGCAGCTTGTCTTCCTTTGCTCCCACGGGGAGCTTCAGATTGTCGATGCGAAGCATGTGCGCCACCTCCTTTTTCTTCAGTCGCGTTTCATTTTAGTATGACGGGAAATAAATCGCAAGGGGAATCGCGCGATTATCACAGAAACTTAAAAAAGTCATCGGGAATTTAAGAAATCGTCAAATAGCGTTCAAGAAATATACATAAATATGCCCTATGATAGCAGCATCGAAAGCAAAGAGGCTGCAAGCAAGGGTCTCAGTCCATAGGAGGTCATCATCATGTACGAAGACGAAAACAACCTGTATCACTACAGCTATCGCAAGGGCGACGAGCAGAACCCCAACGCCCCGATCGACACGAAGAACTACGCCGAGGACCCGTGGGATAAGAATCCCGGCGGCAGCCCGAAGAAGAAGGGCGGCAGCGGTCTTTCCGGCAAGATCGTGGCGCTGGCGCTGGTGTGCGCGCTCGTCGGCGGCTTCATCGGCGCAGGCGTGAGCGGCGCGGCGACCAAGGTCAACAAGACGAGCGTTCAGGTCAGCGACCGCGAGGTCGCGCAGGTGCAGACCGTCAAGGTCGACGGCAAGACGCAGATGTCGATGTCGGAGGTCTACGCCTCAAACGTCAACAGCGTGGTGTCCATCAACGTTTCCGCCACCACGAACTACTTCGGCCAGACCGTGCAGACCGCCGCGAGCGGCACGGGCTTTTTCATCACGGAGGACGGCTACATTCTCACGAACCACCATGTCATCTCCGGTGCGAGCACCGTGAAGGTGACGCTCTACAACGGTGAGACCTACGACGCCAAGGTCATCGGCAGCGATGAGGACTACGACATCGCCGTTCTCAAGATCGACGTGACGGGCGCGACGCCCGTGGTGCTGGGCGATTCGAGCAAGGTCGCCATCGGCGAATCCGTCGCCGCTGTCGGCAACCCGCTCGGCGAGCTGACGTTCTCGATGAGCGAGGGCATCGTCTCCTGCGTCAACCGCGCCATCAATGTTGACGGCACGCCCTTTAACATGATTCAGGTCGACTGCTCCATCAACCCCGGCAACTCCGGCGGCCCCCTCATCAACAGCTATGGGCAGGTCATCGGCATCAACACCATGAAAATGAGCAACTCCAGCCTCTCCGAGGAGGAGGCCACAGTGGAGGGACTGGGCTTCGCCCTGCCCATCAGCTCCGTGTCCTTCGTGGTCAATGACCTCATCGCCCACGGGGAGTTTCTGGGTACCCCCACCATCGGTATCACCGTCCGCACCATCGAAAAGTCCGGTGGCGGCACGCAGGTGGAGGTCTACACCGTGGACGACGCCCTGGGCGCTGCGGAGGCCGGTGTGCAGCCCGGCGATATCATTCTGGAGGCGGACGGCCAGCCTGTCTCCGTCACCAGCGATCTGCTGACGGTGCGGCGCAGCCACTCCGTGGGCGATACCATCCGTCTGACCATCCAGCGGGACGGCCAGTCCCTGACGGTGGACGTGGTCCTGTACGCCAGCAAATAACCCCTGCGCCGCATGGGGCCGCTCCGGCCCGGTGCGGCGCACTGCTTTCAAGGAGGAACTTATGAAGCAGCATCCTTTGCAGACGGCGGGCCGGGTGCGCCTGCCCTATACCCGGCGGCGCAGCGACGCCCGGTGCGTCACCTCGCTGTCCCGGCTGCCGGACGTACCGGAACTGAACTCCTATGATCCCGAATTTTTCGCCGGCCACGCCCTGCTGCTGGTGACGGATACCACCGCCTCCGGATCCCTGCCTCCCATTCTCCA
>OHUT01000856.1_pt1 | contig 10878 bp, 9 predicted proteins | sample 1579321 | NCBI WGS metagenome assembly OHUT01 (sample SAMEA3882514, study PRJEB24775) | human gut metagenome | biome: human-associated habitat; feature: intestine environment; material: feces | place: Netherlands | collected 2009/2010
CGCGCTTCAGGATATATTCGCGGTTGATATTGCGCAGCTTGATCTCGGCGACGTATTCCGCCTGGATCTGGTCGATGCCGAAGCCGATCATCAGGTTCGGCACGACGTCGGCCTCCTTCTCCGTCTCGCGGATGATCTTGATGGCCTTGTCGATGTCGAGCAGGATCTTTTTAAGGCCCTTTAAGAGGTGCAGCTTGTCCTGCCGCTTTTTGAGCACGAAGTACACGCGGCGCTTGACGCTCTCGGTGCGCCACGCGCACCACTCGTCTAAAAGCTCGCGCACGCCCATCACGCGCGGCATGCCACCGATCAGGACGTTGAAGTTGCACGACGCCGTATCCTGCAGTGTCGTCGCCTTGAAGAGCTTCTGCATCAGCTTGTCGGGGTCGGCACCGCGCTTTAAGTCGATCGTCAGCTTGAGGCCGGAGAGGTCGGTCTCGTCACGCATGTCGGAAATTTCCTTGACCTTGCCCGCCTTGATGAGTTCGGCGACCTTGTCCATGATGGCCTCTGTCGTGGTGGTGTAGGGAATTTCATAAATTTCGATGAGATTTTCTTTTTTGTCGTAGCGCCAGCGGGCGCGCACCTTTACGCCGCCGCGGCCGGTGTTGTAGATGTCCTCGATGGCGCGCGGGTCGTACAGGACCTCGCCGCCGGTCGGGAAGTCGGGCGCGAGCAGCGTCTCGCTGATGCGCACCTCGGGATTTTTCAAAAAGGCGATCGTCGTATCGCAGACCTCGCCCAAGTTAAAGCCGCACAGCTGGCTCGCCATGCCGACCGCGATGCCCTGGTTGGCCGAGACCAGGATATTCGGGAACGTTGTTGGCAGCAGCGCTGGCTCTTTCATCGAGTTATCGTAGTTGTCGACAAAATCAACGGTGTCAGAGTCGATGTCGCGGAAGAGTTCGGCGCAGATGGGCGCGAGCTTCGCCTCGGTGTATCGGCTGGCCGCCCACGCCATGTCGCGCGAATAGACCTTGCCGAAGTTGCCCTTCGAGTCGACGAACGGGTGCAGCAGCGCGCCGTAGCCCTTGGAAAGGCGCACCATCGTGTCGTAGATCGCGGCGTCGCCATGGGGGTTCAGGCGCATCGTCTGGCCGACGATGTTCGCGCTCTTCGTGCGCGCGCCGGTGAGAAGCCCCATCTTGTACATCGTGTAAAGGAGCTTTCGGTGCGAGGGCTTGAAACCGTCGATCTCCGGAATGGCGCGCGAAACGATGACGGACATCGCGTAGGGCATGTAGTTCGTTTCCAGCGTCTCGGTGATATTCTGCTCCACCACATCCGCGTGGAGGCCCATGACGTTCGGGTCCGCGCGGCGGTGGGTCTGCTTGGGTGTTTTGTCGCTTTTCTTCATTCGGTTACCTCAAAATCGCTCCGACAGCAATATGGCCGCCGGTCATACTATTTCTAATATATCCTATCACACTTTTTTATGCTCTGCAACACCGCGGAGGAAGAGAAAATTGCCGCAAAACGCCATTTTTTCGCCAAAGGCGCACAAAACCGGCGCGGCAGCGCAAATTGACAAAATCGCGGCGCAGAGTGTACAATGCAGATACCCCAACAGGTATGGAGATCAAACGATGAAACAGTGTATGGACGCCGACAATCTGCACCGTCGGCTCAAAAAGATCATCGGCCAGGTGCAGGCCATTGACCGCATGGTGGACGAGGACGTCCCTTGCGAGGATATTCTTGCGCAGATCAATGCGGCCAAATCCGCGCTGCACGGCTGCGGCAAGGTCGTGCTTGAGGGACACATCAAGCACTGCGTGCGCGACGGCATCGAGCACGGCGACGCGGACAAAACGATCGAGAACTTTACGAAGGCGGTCGAGCGCTTTTCGAACATGGGCTGAGCAGGAGATAAACCCTCTCACGCGCTCGTTTTCAGTAGAATTGCACGAAAGAAGAGAAGCAGTTTTGTGCTGCTTCTCTCTTTTTGCGCGCTTTATAACCTATACCCCCATATGTATAATAAGCCCATACCCCCTATGTTACGGAAAGGAGTCACTTCCGTGAAACTGGCAATGGAAAAGCTGGAGCATTTTTTAGAGCTGGGCGGCACAAAAAAGGATATCACACTGCTCGTGATCTCCGGCATCGCGCTGATCGTCAGCATTTTTGATCTCGGCCCCTTGCCGTTCGACGCCTCATGGGCCGCGATCTTCCTCTGCGGCATCCCCATCATTTTAGAGGCCGTCATCGGCCTTGTCACGGCGTTCGACATCAAGGCAGACGTGCTCGTCTCGCTCGCGCTGATCGCGTCGGTCTGCATCGGCGAAGACTTCGCCGCGGGTGAGGTCGCGTTCATCATGCAGTTCGGCGGTCTTCTCGAAGAGCTGACCGTCGCCCGCGCCCGCGCGGGCATCGACAAGCTCGCCCACATCCGCGCCTATCAGGCCGCGGGCGATAAGGTCTGCACGATCGGCGACGGCGTGAACGACGCGCCCGCGCTCAAGGCCGCCGATGTCGGCATCGCAATGGGCGGCGCGGGCAGCGACATCGCCGTGGACGCTGCGGATATCGCGCTCGTCGACGACGAAGTCAAGGAGCTGCCGCACCTCATCGCGCTCTCCAAGCGCATGATGCGCACCATCAAGCTCAATATAACATTCTCGCTCACGCTCAACTTCATCGCCATCGTGCTCGCCATCATCGGCACACTGAACCCTGATGTCGGCGCGCTGGTCCATAACGCAGGCAGCGTGCTTGTCATCACAAACTCGGCCCTGCTGCTAAAATGGAGGCGAACCGCCTCGCAGATTTCGCGTCCGCAGACGCGAAATCTGTTTGATCGTAAATTTCGACGACAGGCGCGTCGGAATTTACTCTTTGCGCGGAGCGCGTGTCGCAGCCGCGCTGCGAGCGGCAAGGCACGAAGCGCAGCGAATCCTTTTCAAAAAGAGTGGATCGCAAAATTGCGATCCACCCTTTTTGATTTTCTTTTATTTTCTGCGCCAGACAGAGGGCATTAAGAGGACAAGCAGCGGCATGATCTCAAGACGGCCGAGCAGCATGATGGCGCTCATCGTGAGCTTGCTGATGCCGGAGAGGAAGCCGAAGTTGCATGTCGGTCCCACTGCGCCAAGGCCTGGGCCCACGTTGCTGATGGCCGTGAGCGAGGCGGTGAACGCCGCGGTAAAGTCGATGTTGTCAAGCGACAAAATCAGCGTGCCAAGCAGCAAAATCGAGATATAGGTGAAGAAGAAGACCGAAACGGACGAGACGGTCTCCTCCGTCACGCGATGTCCGTCGAGCGTGATGGGGCGCACCTCGCGCGAGTGCATCACGCGCCGCAGATCACGCCGCAGCGACTTGCACAAAAGCACGATGCGCGAGACCTTGACGCCGCCCGCCGTAGAGCCCGCGCAGCCGCCGAAAAGCATCACCAGCACGAGGATACAGCGGCAGAACTGCGGCCAGAGGTCAAAATCCTCCGTGCAGTAGCCGGTCGTTGAAATGAGCGTTGTTACCTGAAAGGCCGCATTCTCGATGGCCGAGCCGATGTCGCGCCCCGTGCGCACGATCAGGTCCGCCGCGATCATCGCCGACGCGCCGACCACGACCAGCGAGTAAACGCGCAGCTCCTCGCTCTTGAGCGCCTCGCGGAAGCGGCGCGTCACGCAGAGGTAGAGGAGCGTAAAGTTCACGCTTGCGGCAAACATGAAGAAAATGAGGATCCAGTTGACAAGATGCGACTGATAATACGCGATGCTCGCATCCCGGATGGAAAAGCCGCCGGTAGAGATCGTCGTCAGCGCCGTGGTGATCGCATCGAACAGCGGGAGGCCCGCAATGCGCAGCAGCAGCGCCTCCGCCACGGTGAGCGCGATGTAGATGCGGTACAGGATGCGCGCCGTCTCACCCGTGCGGGGGCGGAGCTTTGTGCTGATGGGGCCGGGGGATTCTGCTTTCATCAGGTTCACGCTGCCCTCGCTGAGCTTGGGCAGCAGCGCCAGCATCAAAACGAGGATACCCATGCCGCCCATCCACTGCGTGAGCGCGCGCCAGAATTGGATGCCCTGCGGCAGCGACGCAGGCGACGGGAAGATGGACGCGCCGGTCGTCGTCAGGCCGGAGACGGTCTCGAAAATGGCGTCGATAAAGCTGCAGCTGCCGCTGAAAAAATACGGCAGCGCGCCGAACACGCTCAGCGCGATCCAGCACAGTGCCACGCAGACAAAGCCGTCGCGCGTCTGGAGCCGCGCGTTGTCCGCGCGGATGAGCGAGAGCAGCACTCCCACGCCGCCGCAGATAAGCAGCGCGTACAAAAAGGCCCTCTGGTCAACACCACCGCCGAACACGCTCAGCAGCAGCGGCGGGATCATACAAAGCGCCTCGATACAGAGAATGACGCCCACGATTCTGAGAATAAGATTTTGGTTCATAATAAAACTTCCTTGCCGCAAGCAGCCGGCACATCAGCCGAGAATATCGTTGAGGTCCTGCAAAAAGAGCTTTTTCGCCACCACGATCACGCGGTCGCCCGCATGGATCTGGGAATGGCCGTTCGGGATCTCCATCCGGCCGTTGTGCACGATGGCCGCAACGAGCAGGCCGTTTCGAAAATGCAGGTCGCTGAGCGGCCGGTCGAGAAAGTGCGTGGCACTCGTCGCGGTGAATTCGACCGCCTCGATCGCGCCACCGAGGATATAGTGCAGGCTCTCCACCGCGCTGCCCTGCGAGTTGGCAAGGCCGCGGACGTAACTTGAGATCTGGCTTGCAATGATGGCCTTGGGCGAGATGACCGTGTCGAGGCCCGTGAGGTTCACGATGTCGAGATACCCCATGCGCGACATCTTCGGCACGACCTTTTTCACGCCGTAGCGCTTCGCCGTGAGCGCCATGAGGAGGTTTTCCTCATCGCGGTCCGTCACAGCGATGAACGCGTCGCAGTGGAAGATACCCTCGGATTCGAGCAGGTCGTGATTCGTGCCGTCGCCGTGGATGACGGTGACTTTCGGCAGCTTTTCCGCGAGCGTGAGACATTTGGCCTCGTCCTTTTCCACGATCGTCACGTGCGTGCCGATGTCGGTGAGCACCCAGGCAAGGTACTGTGCGATGCGGCTGCCGCCAAGGATGCTCACGCGGCGGATGGGCGCCATGGCCCTGCCCATCGAGCGCAGCACGCGCGTCGTCTCCGCGGGCGTGCCGATGACGTACACGCGGTCGCCCGTCTGCGGGACGAACGAGCCGTTCGGCACGATGACCTCTTCCCCGCGCTTGGCCGCGCACATGAGGATGCTGTTGGGATTTTCGCGGTTGTAGTCGATGAGGGACTTGCCGACAAGGCTGTCGCCCTCTTCGGTCTGAAAGCCGATGAGCTCGACAAGTCCGCGGGCAAACGTCTCCACGCTGAACGCAGACGGCACGCGCAGAATGCGCGAAATTTCCTGCGCGGCGGCATTTTCGGGGTTGATGATCATATCAAGCCCGATCTCGCGGCGCAGGATCGGTGCATCGCGGAAATACTCGGGGTTGCGTACGCGGGCGACCGTGTGCTTCGCGCCGAGCTTTTTCGCCATCAGGCAGCAGATGAGGTTGACCTCGTCGTTTTCCGAAACGGCGATGAGAAGGTCCGCCTCGCGCACGCCCGCCTCCAAAAGGACGCTGGCGCTCGCGCCGTTGCCCTCCACACACATGACGTCGAGCATGGAGTCAACGTGGTCGAGCACGGCGTTGTTGCGGTCGATGACGACCAGATCGTGGTTTTCGCCCGTCATCTGCTCGGCGATGGCGTAGCCGACCTTACCGATACCGACAATGATGATTTTCATTTCTGTGTTTCTCCTAAATTCTCTTCGGCTTCCGCCGTGTGCTGCTTACGCAGCATCATCAAAACGCTGTTGAATTCCGCCCCCATGATCAGCATGACCGAGGCGAGATACAGCCACAAAAGCAATACGATCACCGCGCCGAGCGTGCCGTAAATGACGGAGTAGCGCGCGATGTTTTCAACATAATACGAAAAAAGGAATGACAATACGAGCCACATCACGAGCGAGAACACCGCGCCCGGCCAGATGCGGTTCATCCGGTGCGACTCCTGCGCAAGGCCGTACATCATCGCGATGGGGAAGAATACGATGCCGCCGATGATAACAAAGCGCAGGCTCGACCACAGGCGGATAAAGCCGTCGCTCAGCGTGATATAGGCCGACAGGTGGCTCGACACGTAGTTCAGCACCCGCCCGCCGACGACGGACAGTCCGATGGACAAAACGACCATTAAAATCAGGCTCAGCGTATAAAGCAGGAGCTTGAGCTGATAGCGCAAAAACTGCGTGGGCCGGTGCTCGCCGTAGGCCCGACGGACAGAGCCCAGAAGCGAGCTTGCCGCGCGGTAAGGAAAGTAAATGGAAAAAATCAGTGAGAACCACAAAAGCCGTGGGCTTGAATCGCGGCTGACATAAGTGAAATACTGCTCGATGATCTCGAGCGCCTCCTGCGGGATGAATGCGCGAATTTCATACAGAAAGCCGCTGATATCCACGGACATGATGCCGACTAAGTTGCTCAAAAAGATCAAAAGCGGGAAAAGCGCAAACAAAAGGTAGTATGTGAGCGCCGCACTGTCGCGGCCGACATGATGATCGAAGTACCGCCTGACCATCAGGTAGATGCCTTTCAAAAAGCGGTGCCGGTCAAGATACTGCTGCAAGGGCGATGCTCACCTCCTCAAAAGTCGATTTCTCTTCAATTTATGTAGTATAGCACAGCCCATTACGAAAGGGAAGCGCAAAAGCGCACCATGACATACTTTTTACAGAAATAAAGCCGGAAAAGGGGTTGACAGCACGGGAAAATGTGCATAATATAGTGCCGTTAAGTTCATACATCGTCCGGTAGGTAAGGCTACCACAAGGATACGGACTGCTGCCGCGGAGTAGTGGAGACACTATGAGAGGGTTTGAACAGGTTGCATCGAAAGCAAGGTGCCATCTAATGCAGTTTCACCGCCTCGTGATGCTAAAGCTTGAACGGTAAGGAAACTTCTCGCCAGGGGCGGGTGTTTCTTGATTGTCGCTCCCATAGCCGCGTCGCCGGACGCAGGATATGGGGGATTTTTTTATCGCAAAATTCACCTGAACACTTTGATTTGGCACTATCTTCAGAAAGGAGGAGTCGGTATGGTCGGCTTTGAAGAAATGCGCGACGAACTGCTGGAAAGAATCGAGGATCTGCTCAAGCGAAAACAATATACCGCGCTGCGCGACCTGCTTGCAGACCTGGAGCCCGCGGATATCGCCTCGCTTTTTGAAGATTTGGACGAGGACAGCATTCCCCTTTTGTTCCGGCTCCTTCCCAAAGAGCCCGCGGCGGAGGTGTTCGTCGAGCTCGATCCCGACGCGCAGGAGATGCTGATCCGCGGCTTTTCGAACACCGAGCTCAAAGAGGTCCTTGACGAGCTGTATCTGGACGATGCGGTCGACATCGTGGAGGAAATGCCCGCGAACGTCGTCAAGCGCATCCGCCGCACCGGTACGGACAAAGAGACCATCAACGTCTGCTATGTCGTCGATCCAGCGCGCAAGCTGCAGGGCATCGTCTCGCTGCGAACGATCCTCCTCTCCGATGAGGACGACACCATCGACGAGATCATGGAGACGCACGTCATCTCTGTCTCCACGCTCGAGGATAAAGAGGACGTTGCGCAGACCTTCTCGAAGTACAACTTCATCGCCCTTCCGGTCGTCGACAAGGAAGACCGCCTCGTCGGCATCATCACGGTCGACGACGCCATCGACGTCATGGAAGAGGAGACGACCGAGGATATCGAAAAGATGGCGGCTATGCTGCCGACGGATAAGCCATACCTCAAGACGAGCGTCTGGGATACGTACAAGTCCCGTATCCCCTGGCTGCTGCTTCTGATGGTCTCGGCCACGTTCACCGGCCAGATCATCGCCCGCTTTGAAGACGCGCTCAGCGCGTTCGCCATTCTGACGGCTTATATCCCGATGCTGATGGACACGGGCGGTAACTGCGGCTCACAGGCGAGCGTCACGGTCATCCGTGGTATCTCGCTCGACGAGATCGAATTTTCCGACCTCTTCCGCGTCATCTGGAAGGAGATCCGCGTGGCAGTCGTCTGCGGCGCCACGCTTGCCGCAGCGAATTTCGTCAAGCTCATGCTCGTCGACAGGATGATCTTCGGCAATCCCATCACCATCACGGTCGCGCTCGTCATCTGCCTGACGCTCGTGGTCACGGTGTTTGCGGCCAAGGTCGTGGGCTGCACGCTGCCGCTGCTCGCCAAGAAGATCGGCTTCGACCCCGCGGTCATGGCTTCGCCGTTCATCACGACGGTCGTGGACGCCATCTCGCTGATGATCTACTTCAACTTTGCCTCGCTTCTTCTCGGAATCTGATAAAAATACGAAAAACTCTTTTCAATCGCGCATGAACTGTGTTATGATGCAAGTTGTATGGCATTGTGCAACAGTAAAGGGCGGCTGTGCCACGCACAGCCGCCTTCTTTTTTGGAGGTCATTCATGGAAAAAAAGCTCAGAGAATATGCAAAACTCCTCATCGAAGTCGGCCTGAATGTGCAGAAGGGTCAGGCCGTCGTGATCCGCTGCCCGGTCGAGTGCGCGTATTTTGCACGCCTGTGCGCCGCCGCCGCCTACGACGTCGGCTGCTGCGAAGTCGTGATGCGCTGGTCGGATGATTTTCTTGAACGCGAGCGCTTTCTGCGCGCGGATGACTCCGTGTTCGACGTCTTTCCCGCCTGGCAGGCAGAAATGCTCAACGGCTATGCTGACGAGGGCGCAGCATTTCTCAATATCTCCGCCCGTGATCCTGAGGCGCTGCTCGGCGTAGACCCCGACCGCCTGACGCGCGCGAGCCGCAGCGAGACGGCCATCCAGCCTTACGTAAGCGCCGTAATGTCCAATGCCTGCCCCTGGTGCGTCGCATCCGTCCCCATTCCGAGCTGGGCGAAGAAGGTCTTCCCCGCTCTTCCCGAGCAGGAGGCGATGGACAAGCTCTGGGACGCGATCTTCACCTCCGTCCGCATCAGCGGCAAGGGCGACGCGGTCGCGCGCTGGCGCGAGCATGTGGCGCTGCTCAAAAGCCGCATCGCAAAGCTCAACGATCTGCACTTCACCTCGCTCTATTACCAGAACTCCCTCGGCACAAGTCTCAACATCAAGCTTCCCGAGACGCACGTCTGGGCCGGCGGCGACAACACCAGCCGCGCAGGCTTTCCGTTCGTCGCCAATATGCCGACGGAGGAGGTCTTCACCGCCCCGCTCAGAGACGGCATTGACGGCGTCATTTACGCAGCCCTGCCGCTCGTGCACAACGGCAACATCATTGAAAACTTCCACTTCGTCATCAAGGATGGCAAGATCGTCGAGGCGCACGCAGAAAAGGGCGAGGACATCCTGAAAGCCGCCATCGCCGAGGATGAGGGCGCGTCGTATTTCGGCGAGGTCGCGCTCGTTCCCTACGACAGTCCCATTTCAAACCAGAAGATTCTCTTCTACAACACGCTCTTCGACGAAAACGCGGCCTGCCACCTCGCCTTCGGTGAGGCGTACCCCGAGTGCGTCAAGGGCGGCGAGGCCATGAGCAAGGAAGAGCTCAAGGCCGCGGGCCTGAATGATTCCAACACGCACGTCGATTTCATGGTCGGCACCGCTGACCTTTCCATCATCGGCACGACGAAAGACGGGCGCGAGATTCCCGTGTTCGTCAACGGCAACTTTGCCCTGTAAAAAATGATACTGCGGGCGCTTGCCCGCTCACAAAGGAGAAAAACCATGTCTATGAATTTTAACCGCCTTTCCACCGATGACAAAATTCTCATCATGGAGGGCGCGCAGGTGCTCGGCGACGTCGTCGCGGGTGAAGGCACGGCGTTCTGGTACAACAGTGTTTGCCGCGGTGAGATGCAGAGCGTGCGCATCGGCAAGCGCTGCAACATTCAGGACCTCGCCCTGATCCACAACAAGGTCACCATCGGCGACGATGTGTCCGTCGGCCACTGCGCCACCGTCCACGGCGCGACCATCGGCGACCGCGTGATCGTCGGCATGGGCGCGACGGTGCTCGACGGCGCTGTCATCGGCAACGACTGCATCATCGGCGCGGGCGCTCTTGTCACGGGCAAGATGAACGCGCCGGACGGCTCGATGATCCTCGGCTCCCCGGCCAAAGTCGTGCGCGAACTGACGGACAAGGAAAAAGAGAGCATTCTGGCCAACGCCACGCTCTATCTTGAAAAAAGCAAGGAATACCGCGCCCACGCCGCCAAGCAGGCGTAAGGCAAGCACAGGAGGAATACTCATATGAAAATCTTAGTCATCAACGGCGCAAACATGAACATGCTCGGCCGCCGCGAGCCGGACATCTACGGCAAGGAGGACTACGCCGCCCTCTGCGCCCGCATCTATGAGCACGCACAGAGCCGCGGTGTGGCCGTGGAGTGCTTCCAGTCCAACCACGAGGGCGCGATTATCGACGCCATTCAGGAGGCCGACACGGCGTTCGACGGCATCGTCATCAACCCCGGCGCTTACACGCATTACAGCTACGCCATCCACGATGCGCTCAAGGCCGTCAGCATCCCCGCCGTCGAGGTCCACATGTCCGACATCCAGAAGCGCGAGGAGTTCCGCCACCTGTCCGTCACCGCCCCCGCCTGCATCGCCCAGATCCGCGGACACGGGTTCGAGAGCTATACTATGGCGATCGATATGCTGGCAAAGCTCAATCCTGAGGAAAAATAAGGTTCCTGCAATAGCAGGAACACAATATTTTCCGCGCACAGCGCGGAGGGATATGCCGCCTGCGGGCGGCAGGAGCACACCCCCCATTTTCTTTCCCGAGAAAGAAAACGGGCGGTGTGACCGTCCAAAAGAAAG
>OHUT01000859.1_pt1 | contig 10856 bp, 13 predicted proteins | sample 1579321 | NCBI WGS metagenome assembly OHUT01 (sample SAMEA3882514, study PRJEB24775) | human gut metagenome | biome: human-associated habitat; feature: intestine environment; material: feces | place: Netherlands | collected 2009/2010
TGCTCATCCGCGCCTGCTTTATCACGGAGCAGCCTCATTGAACGCGCGCTTTCCGAGCGCACGAGCGATATCCACTTGGAGCCGCAGGACGGCGAAATGGTCGTGCGTATGCGTATCGACGGTCTTTTGCGCCGCGTGCTTACGGTCCCCTCCGAATTGCAGAGCACCGTCATCTCGCGCCTCAAGATCATGGGCGGCATGAACATTGCCGAGCATATCGCCGCATCTTTGACATTGCGCGGCTGGTCGCGCCGACGATCTGTGTGGAGCTGACGAAAATGGATGAGGGCTACACGCTTAAAAAGAGCGAGCACTGCTACGCGGTGTGGAAAAAGAAGCGCCGCTGCGAAAACTGCATTTCGTAGGAGGTGCTGCGCACGCACAAGCCACAGACGAAGATCGAAACGCGCGAGAGCGATATCTATTATGTGCTCGCGTCGTTCATCGAGGTGGACGGCAGGCCGTATTCGCTCGAGCTGGTCAAGCGCACCAAGAGCGACGACATGTTCGAGCGCGAAAATGTGCTCAACCAGCTGCTCGTGCGCAACCGGCAGGTGTATATGGACTCGGTCACCAAGGTCTACAACCGCCGCTATTACGACGAACGGCTCAAGAATCTGGAGGGCTGGTTCTCGTTCGCCATGATCGACATGGACAACTTCAAGCACATCAACGACCGCTTCGGCCACCAGGCGGGCGACGCGGCGCTCTATCGCGCGGCGCAGGCCATCAAATCGCAGATCCGCAGCGACGACGAGCTCGTGCGCTACGGGGGCGATGAATTCTTCCTGCTGTTCCGCGACCTGCCGCAGCAGATCTTAGAGAAGAAATTGCAGTCCATCCGCGCCACGCTTGACGAGATCGTCATCGAGGAGTATCCTGAACTGCACATCAGCGCGAGCATCGGCGGCGACTACGGCGAAGCCAAGGCGCGTTTTCAGAACGACGAGCGCATCGTGCGCTTCCTTAATATGTTCCCGGGCGATGACAGCATGCAAAACCTGACGAATGCGATGAACACGGGCGACACGACTACGGCGTTTCGCGCGGTGCACACGCTCAAGGGCGTGGCGCTGAACCTTGGCCTCGGCTCGCTCGCCCACGCCAGCTCTCAGATGACGGAAGCGCTGCGCGCGGTCAGGATTCGATGTCTGAAAGCGTACAGCCACTCTATGTGGCGGTGCAGAAGGAGTACACTGCCGTGTGCAGCGCGCTCGAGCAGCTCGAAAAGTAATTGAGAATAAAAAAAGTCGAAACCTTTCGGTTTCGACTTTTTTACTTCTTACAGCAGCGGGGCGATGATGCGCATGCCGGGGCCGATGAGCTTTCGCATAAACGGATCGTTTTTGAGAAGCTCTGCGTCCGCGCGGACACACCGGGCGAGCGTTTGCTGGAAATCCTGCTCAATTTTTGCGACTTCGGGCGATGCATAAAGGTACGTGCCGCATTCGAAGTGGTGGTACAGGCTGCGGTAGTCCAGATTGATCGTGCCGACGGTCGCCTTGCAGTCATCGCTGACGAAGACCTTCGCGTGAACGAAGCCCGGCTCGTACTCATAAATTTGTACACCGTTTTCAAGCAGCCTGCGGTAATACGTGTGCGCAAGCGAGAAGGCAATCTCCTTGTCAGGCACATGCGGCAGGATGAGCTGGACCTCCACGCCGCGGCGCGCGGCATAGGTCAGCGCCGTGATCATCTCGTTGTCAATGATGAGATACGGCGTCATGATGTGTACGTAACGGTTGGCACGGTTGATGATATCCATATAGACCATCTCGCCGACGAGGTCGCGGTCGAGCGGGCTGTCGCCATAGGGGATGACATAGCCCGCTTCCTTTTCATGCGCCGGCTGCGGCACGTCAAGATACTTGCTGTAGACTTCGGGCGTAAAGTGCACGGAGCTGACGTCCCACATCTGCAAAAACATCAGCGTCAGGCTGCGCACGGCGTCGCCGCGCAGGGCAATGGCTGTGTCCTTCCAGTGGCCGAGGCGCGAGGTGCGGTTGATGTACTCGTCGGAGAGGTTGATGCCGCCTGTGAAGCCGATCTTGCCGTCGATGACCATGATCTTGCGGTGGTCGCGGTAGTTGTAGTGCGTGGAGACGAACGGGCGCAGCGGCGCGAACATCTTGCAGGCAATGCCGAGCTTTTCGAGCTTTTCGGGGTAGGAATAGGGCAGCAGCGCGACCGCGCAGGTACCGTCGTACAGCACGCGCACCTCGACGCCCGCGTTGACCTTTTCCTTGAGAATTTCAAGGATGCGGCCCCACATGTAGCCCTCCCTGACGATGAAATACTCGAGGAAGATGAAGTGCTCGGCCTTTTGGAGCTCGTCGCACATGACCTCGAACGCATCGTCGCCGAGGGGGAAGTATTGCGCCTGTGTGTTTTGATAGCAGGGGAAGCCGCAGGAATTCAGGTAGGAGGCAAGGCTTTGGAGCTCCTCCGGTAATTCCTCCTTGGAACACGCGCTTTCCGAGGGGGCGAAGTGCTCCGTCTGCGACAGGATGTCGTTGTAGCGGCGGATCATCAGCCGGTGGCCGAGGTCGGTCTTGATGTAAACATACAGAATCAAGCCGAACACCGGCAGCACCGCGAGGATGAAAAACCACGTGAGCTTGATGGTCGGGTTGTCGTCGTTGCCGAACAGAAACAGCACGACTGCCGCCGACAGCAGCGTGTTGCCGCCCCAGAAGTAGGGCAGAAAACCCTCAAGCTTGTAAAAGGCGGCAAAGAGAAACAAGATCTGCACGATCAGCGAAACGATGATGATGCCCGTGCGGCCGAAGATGATCTGCACGAGGCCTCGCTTGCCCTTTTCTAAAAGAAGAATGTGATTGTCGTCGTCTTTCATAGATGTCCTTTCTCAAAGATGACCGTGCCCACGCGGGGCAAGGCACCTACATTTAATATATATTTACTTTATCATAACATAACTTTGCCGAAAAGCCAACCCATTTCCGCAGCGAAGCGTGAAGCGCACGCAGACGGAGAAAACGGGACTTGGCGATTTGATGTTCCTGTGTTAAAATGGCGAAAAAGGCAGAAAGGGGACGAGAAAATGGAGCTTAAGACGCAGGTCCATAATATTCCGCCGCTGTATGACGAAAAGTCGCGCGTGCTGATCCTGGGCTCGTTCCCGTCGGTCAAGTCAAGGGAGGCGGCGTTTTTCTACGCGCACCCGCAGAACCGCTTCTGGCCGACGCTCGCCGCTGTTCTGGGCGAGGAAACGCCGAAGACGGTCGAAGAGAAGAAAGCGATGGTCCTGCGCCGCGGCGTCGCCATGTGGGACACCATCGGCTCATGCGAGATCGTGGGATCGTCGGATGCGAGCATCACGAACGTTGTGCCGAACGATCTGTCCGTCATTTTGGATGCGGCGGACATTCAGGCCATCTTCTGCAACGGCGGCACGTCCTACGCCTGCTATAAAAAATACTGCCGCGCGAAGCTCGGGCGCGAGGCCGTCCAGATTCCCTCCACCTCGCCGGCCAACGCGCGTTGGACGAAGGAAAAGCTTATCGAAGCGTGGGGCGCAGCGCTGAAACCGTATCTTTCTTGACGCGGCGTTGACAAAGAAAAGCAAATAGTTTATGATACAGGCTCAATCGATACAAGGAGTGTGAAACCATGGGCAAACTGGCAGCGCCGGTGCGCGCTGACAAGGAAATGATGTTTACGAATCGCCAGCTCGTCGCGCTGATGTGGCCGCTGCTGCTCGAGCAGCTTCTGGCCATTACAGTGGGTCTTGCCGACTCGCTGATGGTTGCGACCGTCGGCGACGCGGCGATCAGCGCGGTGTCGCTCGTCGACTCGATCAGCAATCTGATGATCTACATTTTCTCGGCGATGGCGACTGGCGGCGCAGCCGTTGCGGGCCAGTACATCGGACAAAGACAGAAGGAGGACGCCTGCAACGCGGGCCAGCAGCTCATCGCGCTGCTCGGCGCGGTGTCGATCTTCTTCGTGGCGCTGCTGTACCTCTTCCGCACGCAGATTTTGACCGTAATGTTCGGCCATATCGAGCCCGACGTCATGGCGGCGACGAACACTTATTATTTATATGTGATGGCATCCATTCCGGGCATCGCGCTCTACAACGGCGGCGCGGCGCTGTTCCGCACGATGGGCCACAGCGATGTGTCGCTCAAAGTTTCGCTCCTGATGAACAGTATCAACGTGATCGGCAACGCCGTTTTGATCTTTGGCTTCGGTATGGACGTCGCGGGCGTCGCGATCCCGACGCTCGTGTCACGCACGGTCGCGGCGATCGTGATCCTCTCGCTGCTCTTCAACCGCGACTTGATGCTGCACCTGTCCGATATCCGCGGCTTTCGTGTCGATATGCGCCTAATGAAGAACATCTTCTACATCGGCGTGCCAAGCGGCGTCGAAAACGGCATGTTCCAGCTGGGGCGTCTCGTGCTTTTCAGCCTGATTTCGACGTTCGGCACGGCATCGATGGTGGCGAACGCCATCGGCAACACCATCTCAAACTTCAACTGCTTTGCCGGTCAGGCCATCAACTTGGGCCTTGCCGCGGTCGTGAGCCAGTGCGTCGGCGCGGGCGAATTCGATCAGGCGCGCGCATACCTCAAAAAGATCGCCAAGTGGACGTACGGCATCATGGCGGCCGTCAACCTGACGATCATCGCATTGCTGCCACTCATCATGCGTGTCTACAACGTCTCACCAGAGGCGGAAAAGCTCGCCGTCACGGTCACGCTGATCCACGGCATCTCATCCATCTTCATCTGGGTACCGGCGTTTATGGTGCCGGGCTTCCTGCGTGCGGCGGGCGACGCGAAGTTCACGATGCTCGCCAGTATGCTGACGATGTGGGTCGTGCGCGTGCTGCTTGCGTATGTGCTGGGCAAGTACATGGGCTACGGCGTCATCGGTGTGTGGTTCGCACACGCGATCGTGGACTGGTCGGTGCGCGGCGCCATCTTCTTCCTGCGCTACCGCAGCGGCAAGTGGGAGACGATGGGGATCAAGACGTGATGATTTTTTAAGGATGCCGTTGGCATCCTTAAAAAATAGGGGATGCGCTCCGCTTCGTGCCTCGCCGCCCGTAGGGCGGCTCGACACGAGCGGAGCGAGAAGAATAAATCGCCACGCACTTGTCGCGGCGATTTATGGATCAAAAACATTTCGCGGCTGCGGCCGCGAAGATAAAGAGGTCTCCGCTTAAAAAGCGGAGACCTCTTTGCCTTCTGTTACACTTTTACATTTCAACGGTGATGTTGTCGGTGCCGTGCTGCTCGAATTCGCCTAAGTAGGTGTCCATTCGCTCGCGCAGCTCGTCGACATTTTCGGGCGTGGGCGCGTCGCTGTCCATATCGCGCAGGGCAAGCTCCTGAGCGAGAATTTCGAAAAACATCGTGTCCTCGTAGGCCATGATGGCCTCGTGGATGCCGCCCTCGGCAAACGCGCGCGAGGGGATCAGTTCGCCCTGATAGGCCTCGACCAGCGGCACCATGCCGTGGGAGAGACAGTTGGCGAATACGGTGCTCTCTACATCGTCGTATTCGCGGATACGGTCGTCGCCGCGGGTGGAGTTCATCACCCAGTTGCCGACGTAGACCAGATCAAGAAGACAGCGGAATTGCTTTTCCGTCAGATCAATTTTCATAGTGACGCCTCCTTTGACGGAACAGAGAATCTGCTTACCGGAGATTATAGCACGCGCTTTTGCATTTTACCATAGCAAAAACAGGGAAACGCACAAAAAATGCAAATGCGCCTTGTGTCCCGCTCTCCGCCGTAGTATGATGACAGAAACAAATGAGAAAGAGGACTGTATGAAAAGAAACGTTTGGCTCACCGTGCACGGCGAGCAGCAATACGAAGGCATGAGCGCCGACAGCTCAAATCTCCGCGTGCGCGGCACGATGGAGGAAACGCGCGACGGCTGTCTCCTGCGCTATGAGGAAACGGACGGGGACGGCAAGGTGACCACCGCGACGCGCCTTGCCCTCGCGCCGGACTGCATCATTCTGACGCGCACGGGCGAGGTGACGAGCGAGATGGTCTTTGCGGAGGGGAAGGAGCATACCTCATTCTATGCCGTGCCCTACGGAACCTTGCCGGTCGCAGTGAAGGCGGAGTCGGTCAAGTGGAAGCTCGACGAGGACGGCGGGATGCTGGCCCTGCGCTATGCAATTACTATCGGCGGGCAGAGAGGAAAATGCGCCCTGCGCATCCGCGTGAGAACAGAAGAATAAAGGAAAAGGAGCTGCCTGCGGCGGCTCCTTTTTACGCGCCCATGAGTAGCCGCACAAAAAACGCGGATGCGAGGAACATCACCACGTCGGCGCAGAGCGCGGCGGGGATAGTATAGCGTGTTTTCGTAATGCCCGCTGCACCGTAATAGACGGCGACGGTGTAGAACGTCGTTTCGCTCGAGCCGAGCATGACCGCCGCAACGCGGCCAACATAAGAATCGACGCCGTAGGAATCCATGATCTCCGATCCGACAGCCAGCGCGCCGCTGCCGGAGATGGGGCGGATGAAGAGAAGCGGCGCAGTCTCGGCAGGAATGCCGATCTTGTCGAGCGCGGGGGCTAAAAGCGCGCCGAGCGCCTCCATCGCGCCGGACGCACGGAACATGTAGACGGCGGAGAGCAGTGCGATGAGTGACGGCAGAATGTGCAGCAGCACCGTGAGTCCCTCCTCCGCGCCTTTGGTGAGGGCGGAGTAGACGTCGACACGCTTGCCGAGGGCAAAGCAGGCCGTGAAGGTGAGCAGTACGGGCACGATGAGCGTAGAGAGCGCCATGACTTAATTCCTCCAGAGACGGGCGAAGAGCTTTGCGGCAAGGAGCCCTGCGAGGACAGAGAGAAGCGACGTCAGCCACACGGCGGGTAAAATGTCGAACGGGTCGGCGGCGCCGAGCGAAGCGCGCACGCCTGCGAGCGTGGTGGGCAACAGTTGAATGGACGCCGTATTCAAAACGACGAGCAGGCACAGCTCATCCGATGCGGTACCCTTGCAGCCGCGGCTCATACGGCAGGCGGCGCGGATGCCGAGCGGCGTGGCCGCGTTACCAAGGCCCAAGAGATCGGCAGAGAGGTTAGCGGAGATCGCGGCCAGCGTCTCACTGTCGCGGCTCGCGTTCGGCAGGAGCCTCTTGAGCAGCGGGCGGAAGAGGGAAGCGAGGCGGTCGGTGAGATGACACTGGTTCATCACTTCCATCACGCCCGTCCAGAGGCACATCACGCCGCACATCGCCAAACACAGCTCGACCGCGCTCTGCGCGCCCTCGAGCGCGGCAGCGCTGAGCGCATTCAAGTTTCCCGTCAGCGCGCCGAAAATGAGCGAGACTGCCACCATTCCCGTCCAAAGCCAGGCCATTGCCATGTCCATCAACTCCTTTGCCCCTAAATATATCGGCAGGGAGGGGGCAATATGCCGCGTTTTTGCGCCAAATCCGCCACAGTTGCCGCGAAAAGAGACTGCTAAAAAATTTCTCAAGAAAAAAGTGAAATTTGTCTTGACATGTGCAACGGAATTTGGTACTATATGCAAGTCCGCGATTGGGCGCATCCTGCCCTATTTGCGCGATATTGCGATGAACCGGGAGATTGCTCCGAGAGGAGGTAACTTCCGGGGAGTATGTCCGATCATCGGGCGGCTGAGAAGTTTCTGCACGTCAGCGTAGATCGCTGCGCCAGAAGGACACCGGCCGGATTTTGCGCCGGTGTTTCTTATGAGCCGGAATGATACGCACGGAACGGCGTATAAGAACTCTCGCCGTACGGCAGTTGGTCACGCAATCAAAAACCGTACGAAATAATGGAGGAACGAACCAAATGGCAAAAGAAATGATCCGCATTCGTCTGAAGGCCTATGACCATCAGGTCATCGACCAGAGCGCAGAGAAGATCGTCGAGACCGCCAAGCGCACCGGCGCTACCGTCTCCGGCCCCATCCCTCTGCCCACCAAGAAGGAAGTCGTCACCATCCTGCGCGCTGTGCATAAGTACAAGGACAGCCGTGAGCAGTTTGAGCGCCGTACCCACAAGCGCCTGATCGACATCACCAACTCCAGCCCCAAGACGGTCGAGGCTCTGATGGGTCTCGAGCTTCCCGCCGGCGTTGAGATCGAGATCAAGCTCTGATTTTCCGTGATGCCTCGTTGCGCTGCTTTGCCGTATACCAGATACTGTCTACAGCGGCGCGCCTCGCCTGACGAAAAATCAATCCCTCGCTTCATTATTTCGCGTCCGCAGACGCGAAACCAATGAAATCGTTTTTCTGACGACATGTGCGTCAGAAAAACACCGCTCAGCTTGCAAGTGTACGAACGAAGTGAGTGCATGCAGCAAGCTGCAAACCCTCTCAAAAACGACGCCGTCGTTTTTGAAGCAAATTTTGTTGCTCTACCCAAAAGCCCATCGACTTGCGTGAGATGGGCGGGGTCAAGTCGGCAGAGCAATGGCGGGAGTTGCCGCTAACTAAGCCGACCAATAACCTTTACAGGAGGATCATACATGAAAGCAATCATCGGCAGAAAAGTTGGCATGTCTCAGATCTTCGACGAAAAGGGCCATGTGATCCCGGTCACCGTTATCGAGGCCGGTCCCTGCGTGGTCACTCAGAAGAAGACCAGCGAAAAAGACGGTTATGAGGCTGTCCAGCTTGGCTACGAGGACATTCGCGAAGCGAAGCTCTCCAAGCCTGAACTCGGCCACCTGAACAAGGCTGGCGTTTCCCCCAAGAAGTACCTGCGTGAGTTTGACCTTGACAACGCTTCCGAGCTCGAGCTCGGCGCCATCATCAAGGCTGACACTTTCAAGTCCGGCGATTTCGTTGACGTCACCGGTACGAGCAAGGGTCACGGCTACACCGGCGTTATCAAGCGCTGGAACGCCAGCCGCGGTCGTATGACCCACGGCGGCGGCCCTGTCCCATGGGCTCCACCACCGACCCCAGCCGTATCTTCAAGGGCAAGATCGGCCCCGGTCAGTACGGTGTGGAGACTGTCACCATCCAGAACCTTGAGGTCGTCAAGGTCGACCCCGAGCTCAACATGCTCGTCGTCCGCGGCGCGGTTCCCGGTCCCAAGGGCAGCCTCGTCACCGTGAAGACCACCGTCAAGGTCCACAAGATCAAGCAGGCTGGTGCCGACATCAGCAAGAACCCGCAGAAGGCTTCCGGCCGCAACCCGCAGAAGGCTTCCGCCAGAAATATGTAAGGAAAGGAGTGCTTGATAAATGTCTACGATTAAAGTTGTCAGCATGACCGGCGCTGAAGTCGGTTCCGTCGAGCTGAACGACGCGATCTTCGGTATCGAGCCGAACATGAGCGTTGTCCACGAGGTCGTCAAAAATCATCTCGCCAACTGCCGTCAGGGCACGCAGAGCGCTCTGACCCGCGCTGAGGTTTCCGGCGGCGGCAGAAAGCCGTGGCGCCAGAAGGGCACCGGCCGTGCCCGTCAGGGCAGCACCCGCGCGCCCCAGTGGACGCACGGCGGTATCGTGTTCGCCCCCAAGCCCCGCAGCTACAGCTATGTGCTGAATAAGAAGGTCAAGCGTCTGGCTCTCAAGAGCGTGCTGTCCGCCAAGGCAGCCCAGGGCGAGATCGTCGTTGTCGACAAGATCGCGCTCGACGCTATCAAGACCAAGGACTTCCGCAGCTTCCTCTCCGCCGTCAAGGCTGACGGCAAGGCCGCTGTCATCACTCCCGAGGTCAACGAGGTCGTTGTCAAGAGCGCCCGCAACCTGCCCGGTGTCACCACCGCGCCCGCAAAGCTCATCAACGTCTACGATCTGCTCAACGCCAAGACCCTCGTGATCGACAAGGAAGCCCTCGTAGTCATCGAGGAGGTGTTCGCGTAATGGCAAACGTTTACGACATCATTATTCGTCCCATCATCACCGAACGTTCCATGGTCGACGTTGCGAACAAGAAGTATGTGTTCGAAGTTGCCAAGGACGCCGGCAAGGTGGAGATCAAGAACGCTGTTGAGACCGCTTTCGGCGTTAAGGTCGCCAAGGTCAACACGCTCAACGTCAGCGGCAAGGCCAAGCGCCTCGGCGCCGGCCGCCTGGGCAAGACCCGCAGCTGGAAGAAGGCCTATGTGCAGCTCGCTGAAGATTCCAAGACCATCGAGCTGTTCGAGGGCATGGTGTAAGGAGGATATGAGAAATGGCTATTAAGACGTTTAAGCCCACTACCCCCTCCCGCCGTCACATGACTGTGTCCGCCTTCGAGGGGATCGACAAGAAGGCCAAGCCCGAACGCAGCTTGGTCGAGTCTCAGAAGAAGCATGCCGGCCGCAACAGCTACGGCCGCATCACCGTCCGTCATCACGGCGGCGGCAACAAGCAGAAGTACCGCATCATCGACTTCAAGCGCGACAAGATGGACGTCCCCGCGACCGTCCTGCGCCTGGAGTATGACCCCAACCGCAGCGCGTTCATCGCTCTCGTCCAGTACGAGGACGGCGAGAAGCGCTACATCATCGCTCCTGTCGGCCTGAAGGCTGGCGACAAGATCATCTCTTCCGCCTCCGCTGATATCAAGCCCGGCAACTGCCTGCCCATCGCCAACATCCCTGTGGGTACCGTGATCCACAATGTGGAGATGCACCCCGGCAAGGGCGCTCAGCTGGTTCGTTCCGCCGGCGCCTATGCCCAGCTGATGGCTAAGGAGGGCGACAACGCCCAGATCCGTATGCCCTCCGGCGAAGTGCGCATTGTCCGCACGAACTGCATGGCCGTCATCGGCCAGGTCGGCAACATCGATCACGAGAACGTTCACATCGGTAAGGCCGGCCGCAAGCGCCACATGGGCGTCCGTCCGACCGTCCGCGGTTCCGTCATGAACCCGAACGACCACCCCCACGGCGG
>OHUT01000861.1_pt1 | contig 10823 bp, 9 predicted proteins | sample 1579321 | NCBI WGS metagenome assembly OHUT01 (sample SAMEA3882514, study PRJEB24775) | human gut metagenome | biome: human-associated habitat; feature: intestine environment; material: feces | place: Netherlands | collected 2009/2010
AGCAGCTGCCGCACCTCGCTCGCCGTATCGGCACTTAGAATTATGCGGTATTGCCGGTATTTTTGCCCGCTTTGTGCATAAATCCAATCTGTCCGCGCAACACTAATGGCATACACAACACGAACGGTGCGGTTGAAAATTCCGGGCGGCAGGTTTTGCGCCCGATGTTTTGGCCGTACGGCAAGCAAAGGACGGGGGAAGATGAACAGCATTAAAGCATTTTTGAAGGCAAAAGGGCTATATCTTGTCTGCCTTGCGCTGGTGTTTGCGGCAACCATTACCGGAATTGCCGCCATCCGCAGCGTGGTGCGCGGGGTGGAGGACCTGACCCGCATCCAAAAGCAGGCCCTGGAGGAGGGAGCAGACGTATGGGATTCACCGGATGCCGCCGTAAACCAGCCCGCACAGGATGTTCCTGTGGCGACAGCGCAGCCATCGCCCGCGCCGTCAGCTGCGGGGTCTGCATCGTCATCCTTGCAGCAGGGGGCTGGGCAGTCTGGCAGCGCCTCCGGCGGGACTGGCAGCTCTGCTGCTTCGTCCGCGCAGCAGGGAACCTTGCCGCACGCTGGCTGGAACGGTAAAGTCAGCCAGGCGTTCAGCGGGAATACGCTGGTGTATAACCCCACCCTGGGGGACTGGCGCACCCACAACGGCACGGATTATACCGCCGAACAGGTAACGGCGGTGGCCGCCGGTACCGTGACCGCCATTGCGGATGACGCTCTGTGGGGCCGCGTGGTGGAAGTGACCGACGCGCAGGATCGCGTGTGGCGCTACTGCGGGCTGGAAGAAGTTGCTGTGACCCAGCGCGAAAAAGTAACCGCCGGGACCCGCCTTGGCACCACAGGCAACGTGCCCGCCGAAGCCCAGCAGGGCAGCCACCTGCACCTGGAATGCCGCAAAGCCGGTGCCTGCCTGGACCCGGAAAAGAATTAACACAGACAATGCCGCTGCACCGTGGATGGTGCGGCGGCATTGCTCTGCCATGAATTCGGACAAGCTCTTAAAAAATATCCTGCTTGCCAGCAAATCCCGTTGACAAATGCACGAAACATGTGTATTCTTATGGTAAAGATATCTTACAATGTCTTATTTTATAAATTTTCTTACAACTCATTCCATACAGAAAGGAGCCCGCCATGACACGCCAGCGTGCCTTGATTTTGGAAATTTTACAGCACAGCCCCAAACATCTGACGGCGGACGAAATTTTTGCCATTGCCAGGGAGAAGATGCCCGGCATTGCCCGCGGCACCGTGTACCGCAACTTAAAGCTGATGGAACAGGCCAGGGAAATTGCCCGACTGGAAATGCCGGATGGCCCCGACCGGTTTGATAAAACCTCCAACCCGCACGGCCATTTGTACTGTGATTGCTGCGGCAGCCTGCAGGACCTGCCGGTGATCGGCCTGGTGCGCGAAATTGAAAATGCCATTGGAACCGAAGTGCGTTCCTACCAGCTGACCATCCATTACATCTGCCCTGAATGCCGCGAAAAACAGGCTGAACTTTAACAGCGGAGAAATACGCCACAAACTGTGCTTCCCTGATTATATTTAGGGAGCACAGTTTTTTATTTTGTCATCATGTTTTTATTTTGTCATCATGCTCCGAAGCGTCAAAAAGGCTGCCGGACAGCCCTGCAGATGAGCAGGACGGGCGATATTTTAGGCAATACCGCATAATTCTAAGTGCCGATACGGCGAGCGAGGTGCGGCAGATGCTAAGCCAAAAGCGCAGATAATACTTTGTGTATTATCGAGCATTTTGGCAACGCAGATGCCGTACCGCAGCTGCCGGGGCGGTGCTTAAGCCGTCAGGCGGGAATTGTGCGGTGTTGCCTTTATAAAATCAGGTATAGTATTGAATATTAATATATAAATGGTGCGGGAACATACAGGATACTCTGCTGCCGGGTGGAATATATGAAATGCGGGTACAGCACTGTGACATGGCGTTGCAGGGAAAAATGCAGCCGGAATGGGCGTAACATACAAAAACAGAACACAAAGATGTTGCAATATGCCAAATGCGTACAAAATTCTGCAACTATTTTAGTCAAAATGCGCCTTGCTTTTCCTTCGGTTTTGCTATACCATAAAAACAATGAGCGGGAGCGAAAGTAGCATCCCGACATATAAAGAAGGAGAACCATTATGAAAAAAACATTAGCGTTGACCTTGGCAGCTGCAATGACCTTGAGCCTGGCTGCCTGCGGCAGTAGTGCCTCCAGTGCCTCCAGTGCCGCAACATCCACGGAAAGCACATCTACCGATACTTCGGCAGCTACCTCTACGGCTGCTGAAAGCGGTACCGTTGAAAATAAGGATAAGCCGCTGGTGTGGTTTAACCGTCAGCCTTCCAACAGCACCACAGGCGAGCTGGATACGGAAGCACTGAACTTTAACGGCAATACTTATTATGTCGGTTTCGATGCCAACCAGGGTGCTGAACTGCAGGGCAAGATGATCGCAGATTACATTAAAGCACATGCTGACACCATCGACCGCAACGGCGACGGCGTTATCGGCTATGTTCTGGCAATCGGCGATATCGGCCATAATGACTCGATTGCCCGTACCCGTGGCGTTCGTAGCGCTTTGGGCACCGCAGTGGAAGGCAGCAGCGGCATTGTTTCTGATCCTGTCGGTACCAATGCAGATGGTTCCGCTACCCAGGTTCAGGACGGCACCATTGATGTGAATGGCACGACTTTCTCCGTTCGTGAGCTTGCTTCTCAGGAAATGAAGAATTCCGCCGGCGCTACCTGGGATGCCGGCACCGCCAGCAACGCCATCAGCGCTTGGGCTTCTTCTCTGGGAGATTCCATCGATATCGTTATTTCCAACAATGACGGCATGGGCATGGCAATGTTTAACTCCTGGTCGCAGGAAAATGGCGTTCCCACCTTTGGCTACGATGCAAACGCTGACGCAGTTGCTGCCATTGCCGACGGTTACGGCGGAACGATCAGCCAGCACGCTGACGTGCAGGCCTACCTGACCCTGCGCCTGCTGCGTAATGCGCTGGACGGCGTGGACATCAACACCGGTATTGCCACTCCGGATGCTGCAGGCAATGTCCTGAGCAGCGATGTTTACTATTACAATGAGGACGAGCGTTCCTACTATGCTTTGAACGTGGCAGTCACGGCAGACAACTACACGGACTTCACCGACTCTACCAAGCCGTATGGGCCTGTTTCCAACCAGCTGGATGCCACTACCAGCCCGGAAAAGAGCGTTTGGCTGGATATCTACAACTCCGCAGATAACTTCCTGAGCGCTACTTACCAGCCCCTGCTGGAGAAATATGATGATCTGCTGAACCTGAAGATTGACTACATCGGCGGCGACGGCCAGACCGAGGCCAACATCACCAACCGCCTGGGCAATCCCAGCGCATACGATGCCTTTGCCATCAATATGGTTAAGACCGATAACGCTGCTTCGTACACTTCTCTGCTGAACCAGTGATTCAACGGCAACAGCAATAACTGACAGTTAAGTAACGGCAACGCTATTAGGGAGAATGTATTTCTCCATAGGGGAGAATGAAGTTTTCCCTAATAGCGTTTTTTTATGAAAACAGGTGAGCAGCCGTAGGGCAGTTTGCCAATTTGCAAGACGGGAGTGACGAGAATGGCAGAAGCGAAAGACGATATTGTCTTGTCAATTCGCGGTATGTGCAAGTCGTTTGGCCGCAACCGAGTACTTGATCATATCAATCTGGATGTAAAACGCGGTACAGTTATGGGGCTTATGGGCGAAAACGGCGCCGGTAAGTCTACCATGATGAAATGTCTGTTCGGTACTTATCAAAAGGATGAGGGCAAGATTTTCCTCAATGGCAAGGAGATCAGTTTTTCCGGTCCGAAAGACGCGCTGGAAAACGGAATTGCAATGGTGCATCAGGAACTGAACCAGTGCCTGGAGCGCAGTGTGATTGATAACCTGTTCCTGGGGCGGTACCCGGTCAACTCTATGGGCGTGGTTGACGAAGGGCAGATGAAGAAAAAAGCAGCCGATCTGTTCCGCAAGCTGGGCATGACTGTCAATCTGACCCAGCCCATGCGCAATATGTCGGTTTCGCAGCGGCAGATGTGTGAAATTGCCAAAGCCATCTCTTACAATGCCCAGGTCATCGTTCTGGATGAGCCGACTTCTTCGCTGACGGTGCAGGAAGTGAATAAACTCTTTGAGATGATGCGCATGCTGAAAGAACAGGGCATTGCGCTGATATACATCTCACATAAGATGGACGAAATTTTTGAAATTTGTGACCAGATTTCGGTTCTGCGTGACGGCAACCTGGTTATGACCAAGGACAGTAAGGACACCAACATGGGCGAGCTGATCACCGCCATGGTTGGCCGTTCGCTGGAAAGCCGCTTCCCGCCGGTGGACAATATCCCCGGAGATCCGATCTTGTCCATCCAGCATCTGTCCACCAAATATGCGCCTTATCTGCAGGATATCAGCTTTGATGTGCGCGAGGGCGAAATTTTTGGTCTGTATGGCCTGGTGGGCGCCGGACGTACAGAGCTGCTGGAAACCATTTTCGGCGTGCGTACCCGTGCGGCAGGGCGTGTGTATTTCCGCGACCACCTGATGAACTTCAACAATGCCCACGAAGCGATCGAGCATGGATTTGCCCTGATTACCGAGGAACGCAAAGCAAACGGCCTGTTCCTGAAGAGCGATTTGACATTCAATACTACCATTGCCAACCTGGACCAGTACAAAGGTGGCCTTGGGCTGTCAATGCCCAAAATGGTAAAAGCCACAAGCAAGGAGATCAAGGTCATGCACACCAAGTGCATGGGACCTGACGATATGATCACCAGTTTGTCTGGCGGCAACCAGCAAAAGGTCATTTTTGGCAAATGGCTGGAACGCGAACCCCAGGTCTTTATGATGGATGAACCTACGCGCGGTATAGACGTTGGCGCAAAGTACGAAATCTATGAGCTGATCATCAAGATGGCCAAACAGGGAAAGACGGTTATTGTTGTTTCCTCTGAAATGCCTGAGATTCTGGGTATCACCAACCGGATCGGCGTTATGTCCAACGGACATCTTTCCGGCATTGTGAATACCAAGGAAACAAATCAGGAAGAGCTTTTGAGACTCAGCGCAAAATACCTGTAATGGGGGATAATGATCTATGGCAACTGCAACACAAACTTCAAAAATTCTTTCGGCGGAGCAGGAAGCCAAGCTTCGCCAGCCAATCGATGAATATGTTGGGAAAATCCAGGCGCAGATCGATGAACTTCGTACTGACGGTACTGAAAAAGCTGTCAATATCCAGAATGAGCTGGATAACCTGAAGCGCGACCGCATCTATACCGCGCAGGAAAAAACGGAACGTGAGACCAAACTGAAGGCTGAATTGGCAGCGGCCAAGGCAGTTGAAGAAAAAAACAAGGGCCAGATCAACAAGCTGATCGCTGATGCTGAAGCCTATTTGAAAGCCCATTATGACAGCGACTATTACCAGGCGGTGGTGGCCAGCTGCAAGCAGGAAAAGGTACAAGCCCAGCAGAAATATCAGGCAACTGTAGAACAGCTGAAAAAGGAACACGAGACGGCGCTTTCCAAGCTGAGCAATCAACAGGAAATCAAGGACGAAAAGTATGTCCACAAGAACCGCCTGTTCGACGCCAAAATGCAGTTGGATAAGGACTGCCAGGCAATCAAGGACCGCCGGCATGCCGCGTTTGATTACAAATATCACCTGATCGATATGCTGCGCCTGTCCAAGTTTACGGTTGGCGAGTCTCTGGCGCAAAAGTGGGAAAACTACAAGTACACATTTAATCGCCGTGACTTTTTGCTGCGCAACGGTCTGTACATTGCAATCGTTATCATCTTTATTATACTGTGCCTGATTGCCCAGTTCGGCAAGAAAGTGCCGCTGCTTACCGTCAACAATATTTTGAACATTCTGCAGCAGGCTTCGCCGCGCATGTTCCTGGCTTTGGGCGTTGCCGGGCTGATCCTGCTGGCCGGCACGGACCTGTCCATTGGCCGTATGGTTGGTATGGGCATGACTGCCGCTACCATCATTATGCACAAGGGAATCAACACCGGTGCGGTTTTTGGCCATGTGTTTGATTTTACCGGGCTGCCGGTCGTTGCACGCGTTATTTTGGCGCTGCTTGTCTGCATTGTCCTGTGCACAGTCTTTACCACCATCGCAGGTTTCTTTACAGCCAAGTTCAAAATGCACCCATTCATTTCTACGATGGCGAACATGCTGGTCATTTTTGGCTTGGTCACCTATTCAACCAAGGGTGTTTCCTTTGGCGGTATCGAAGGCAACATCCCCAGCATGATCATCCCCAAGATTGGCGGTTTCCCCACCATTATCCTGTGGGCTATCGCAGCTGTGATCATTGTGTGGTTCATCTGGAACAAGACGACCTTTGGTAAAAACCTGTTCGCAGTCGGCGGCAACGCCGAAGCTGCTGCTGTTTCCGGCATCTCGGTATTCCGCGTTACGGTAGGCGCGTTTATTCTGGCAGGCATTCTGTATGGCTTCGGCTCCTGGCTGGAATGCATCCGTATGGTGGGCTCCGGCTCCGCTGCATATGGTCAGGGCTGGGAAATGGACGCTATCGCGGCCTGCGTTGTGGGCGGCGTTTCTTTCACCGGCGGTATCGGCAAGATTTCCGGCGTGGTTGTCGGTGTGTTCATCTTCACCGCGTTGACTTACTCTCTGACCACTTTGGGTATTGATACGAACCTGCAGTTCGTGTTCTCCGGTATCATCATTCTGGTTGCTGTTATGCTGGACTGCCTCAAGTACGTTCAGAAGAAATAATCTATACCGGCTGTACGGCAAAAATTCGGCTGTGTTTATAAAAAACAGGCTGAATTTCCGGCGCTCCGGTGCCTCCCGGCATAAACCGCAGCGTATCATCAGATAACACAAAAGCATGTGCATGACAAAACAAATCGAAAATTTTGGGTTTTCGAGGAGGGCGGGTGCACATGCTTTTATTTTTGACCCGCAAAATCTTTGCCGTATCCCCCAAAACCGCTGCCTGTATGCAAGGCATTTGCCTTTACCCGGCGGTATGGTATAATTTGAGAAAGAAACCGGAAGGGAGGAGAGAGATGTGATCTATCTTTCGGAATTTTATTTTCCCAGCCAAAACAGCGAGGCTAACTACCTTGCCGAGTCGCCGCGGGCCAAAATGACCTGCTATGATTCTTTCTACCCCTTTGGCCTGTTTGCAGGCCGGGGCTTGAAAGCACTGGACCTGGCGGATGTGACCATTTTGTACGGCGGCAACGGCTCCGGCAAAACCACAGCGCTCAACGTGATGGCGGACGCTTTGCGCCTGCAGCGCGGGGCACAGTATAACCGCAGTGATTTCTTCCCGGATTATGTCTCCCTGTGCCAGTTCCACACCCTGCACGCCATCCCGGCGGGCAGCCTGATTTTGACCAGCGACGATGTGTTTGACTATATGTTGGATGTGCGCGCCATCAACGATAACATTGATACCCGCCGCGGCAGCCTGTTTGATGAATACACCGAGGCCCGCACCGCCAAATTCCAGATGCACAGCATGGAGGACTATGACCGGCTCAAGCAGGTCAGCGCGGCACGGCGCTATTCCAAATCTCAGGTGGCGCGCAAAACTTTGTCTCCCAACATCCGCACCCACTCCAACGGCGAAAGCGCCTTTTTGATGTTCCAGGAAAAACTGCGCGGGGATGCCCTTTATCTGTTGGATGAACCGGAAAACAGCCTTTCCGCCGCGCGGCAGATCGCTTTGGCGGATTTTTTGGCAGATTCGGCCCGGTTTTACGGCTGCCAGTTTGTGCTGGCCACCCATTCGCCGTTTTTGCTGGCAATCCCCGGTGCTCGCATTTATGATCTGGACAGTGACCCGGTGCGCACCCGCCGCTGGACCGAGCTGGAAAGCGTGCGGGATACCTTTGAGTTTTTCCAACAGCACAAGGAGGAGTTTTGATGGCGGAACGCCGATTTTATCAAGGGGAGACCTTTGCCAATTATGACCCCGGCGAGCTGCTGGAAAATGCCGAGTTCGAGGACTGTGTGTTTGACCACTGCCGCTGGCTGGGCACGCGGGTGCAGAACTGCCGCTTCAACGCCTGTACCTTTGACCACTGCAATTTTTCCGGCGTGGTGTTCAGCTTTACCACCATGAAAGATGCCTGGCTGCTGAACAGTGCGTTCCGCTCCATGGCGTGGGGCGGGCTGCAGGGCAAAAGCGGGGTGTTCCAGCCGTTTGGCAAAATCAAAAACTGCGCGTTCCGCTACAATGATTTTTCCGGCATGGCACTGAACGGCTTTGACTGGACCGGGGCGGAACTGCAGCAATGCACCTTTGATGATACCCGCCTTGCCGGGGCCAGCTTTTACGGCGTGCGGCTGGGCGGAACCCGGTTCACCCGCTGCGATTTGCAAAAAGCCGACCTGCGCACCGCCGAAGAATACGCCATTGATTTGGAGACCAACAAGTTGAAAGGCGCAAGGTTCAGCTTTCCTGATGTGGTAAGGTTACTGGATGGAACGGGGATTGTGATCGAGTGAGGCGCTTAAAACGACCCAACGTAAGGTGCTTTGATGAAAACCCAAATAGGAAATTGGCTTCCCTCTGAGGGGCCGTTCTCTTTATAATGCACTACCACCATTTAACCTGCCTCTTACCCGTTGGAACGCCCATTGTGCGCCCGCTAACCTGACGGGATAACGATTTTTAGAAAATGATAAACCGGGTAAAAAACCCAAAAACTCGCCCTGAATTTTTACAATTCGAAAATGGCGAAAATGTTGTGGAATTTTTTGGCGTGTGGTATAATAAATGAAATCGCGGTTTATGGTTGATTTTTCGGCCCGGCCGCATTTGATTAAAAAAGCAACGCGCGGCCGAACAGGCTGCCGGGTGCAGCCGGAAAATCCCCGGGTACGCCCATTTATAAGGAGGAACGAACGGAATATGCAGAAGAAAAAAATCACCGCATTCCTGCTGGCGCTGGCAATGGTGTCCGCTATGGCACTGCCCGTTTTTGCACAGGAGCCGAACCCGCAGGCTGAAACCGCTGCAAGCATTGCAGTGGTGGAAACTGCTACCCCGGAAACCGCAGCCACCGAGGAACCGAAAGTTGACGCTGAACCGGCAGAGGACAACGTGAAAGAGGACGCCGCTACCTATGATGCACCGCCGGAGAACGGCTGGTATCAGGAATACCCCGGCGGCCCCTGGTATTGGTACGAAAACGGCGTGCGCCAGGGCACCACTGGCCGCGGCAAGGAAATCTATGACCCCAAGAGCGATGCCTGGTACTGGCTGGATGCTGTTCAGGGCGGCGCTATGACCACCAATAAGGATGTCTATCAGGACTCCAACGGCGGCAAGTGGGTGCGTTACGATGCCAACGGCCATATGGTCAAGGGCTGGAATACCAACGAGAAGGGTACTTACTACTTCGATCTCGTGACCGGTGCTATGGTAAAGGGGATGTGTACGATAGACGGCATTCCCTGCGCATTTGATACCACCACAGGCATTGGCCTGGATAAGCAGTGGGTCAACATCAACGGCGACAAGTTCTGGTACGAAGGCGGCAAGCGCCAGGGCACCACTGGCCGCGGCAAGGAAATCTATGACCCCGCTTCCGATGCCTGGTACTGGCTGGATTCCGTCAATAATGGCGCAATGGCTGTCAGCAAGGATGTCTATCAGGACTCCAACGGCGGCAAGTGGGTCCGCTATGATGCCAACGGCCATATGATCAAGGGCTGGAATACCAACTCTCAGGGTACTTATTACTTTGACCTCATCACCGGCGCTATGGCAAAGGGCACCGTTGTGATCGACGGCATTACCTGCGTGTTTGATTACAACACCGGCATTCTGCAGTCCACCAACGTGGATGTGACCAAGTACCGCGAGATCAAGCGCACCAACTACTATGCTGACGGCAGCGTGATGAATACCTTGACCACCGATTACGATGCACAGGGCCGCCTGCTGAAAGAGCAGCGCCGCGATAAGTCCGGCAACCTGCAGGTTCAGGACGACTTCTATTATGAATACAACGGCATGCTGACCAAGCATACCCACCGCGAGTACGGCAACGACAACTACTCTTACGAGTATCGCTATGAGTATGATAAAAGCAACCGCTTTGCCAAGATCTCCGTTTACCGCTACAATGGCGGCTGGTACCTGTACAGCTACTGGACTGCCAAAGAGTGGGACAGCCTGGGCAGCGTTTCCAAGTTCTGGGAATACAACGGCCAGAACAAAGTTACCTGCATCGTCAACCTGACCAGCAGCGGCAGCCGTAACCGTTACACCAAGATGACCATTGTGAACAGCAGCAACAAGACCGTGCGTACTGACACCTGGAGCTATGACAGCAACGGCCACCTGGCCGGCTGGACCAACAGCGGCAACTCCAACGGCTATTCTAACGTGCTCAGACTCTCCAGTGATAACAATATTGGCGCTGGCAACCCGCTGTTCGACCGTCATTGCGGCAAATTTGTCACCGATGACAAGATCACCAGCGCTTCCATCAAGTTCCAGAACGATGAAGTTGTCGAAATCCGCCAGAACAACCAGCGCATCTCTTACACCAACCAGGAAAGTATGGGTATGAACAGCAGCAACAATCTGACCCGTACATTTGCTACCTACACTGATGGCGGCAACTTCCGTTACCGCACCCTGGTTGAGTACTTCAAGTACAAGAACTAAGGCAACACCGCACAATTCCCACCTGACGGCTTAAGCACCGCTCCGGCGGCTGCGGCACGGCATCTGCGTTGCCAAA
>OHUT01000862.1_pt1 | contig 10816 bp, 8 predicted proteins | sample 1579321 | NCBI WGS metagenome assembly OHUT01 (sample SAMEA3882514, study PRJEB24775) | human gut metagenome | biome: human-associated habitat; feature: intestine environment; material: feces | place: Netherlands | collected 2009/2010
CCCCTACGCTGCTGTGCTTTTCACTCCTCCATCCACCGCGCCAGAAACTCTGCGGCGGTGGCGGCGGCGCGGACGGTCTCGGCGTTGGGCGCGGCCTCGCGCAGGGTGCCGTGCAGCAGCACGCCGCCTTCGATGTCACCGTGTACCAGGATCGGCGCGGCGCACAGCAGGTACCGGCTGCCCAGCGGCTCCCGCTCCGCGGCGGACGCCGGGGCCGTGTAGAGCTTGCGCCGGGTCAGCAGCGGCTCGATCTCGGGCGGGAGCGGTGCGCCGAGCAGCTCGCCCTTGCCCGCTCCGGCGGCGGCGACGATATGCTCCCGGTCACAGACGGCCACGGCGCAGCGCAGCCGCCGGGCCAGCACGTCTGCATAGACGGCGGCAGGCTCGCCGAGCTCGGCCAGCGGCGAATACTTTTTAAATATGACCTCGCCGTTGCCGTCCGTGTAAATTTCGAGTGAATCTCCGGTGCGGATGCGCTGCGTTTTCCGAATCTCCTTCGGGATGACCACCCGGCCCAATTCGTCGATACGGCGCACGATTCCGGTTTCTCTCATACAAAATCCCCCCTGGTTTTTTCTGGTAGTATCTGCGGGGGTGCCTAGAAATATGTAAGGAGTTTGGTTATGGAACTATTGCAGACAACGCTTTGCTATCTCGAAAAGGACGGTGCGTACCTGATGCTGCACCGTGTCAAAAAGAAAAACGACGTCAACCACGACAAGTGGGTCGGCGTCGGCGGCAAGTTTGAACCGGGTGAGGACGCGCTGGCCTGCGCCCTGCGCGAGGTGCGCGAGGAGACCGGCCTGACGATGCACGCGCCGGTTTACCGCGGCATCGTGGATTTTTTCTGTGACCCATGGCCCGCCGAGCGGATGCACCTGTACACCTGCACGGATTTTTCCGGCGTGATGACCGACTGCGACGAGGGGTGCTTAGAGTGGGTGGACAAGGCCGCCGTGCAGGATCTTCCGATCTGGCAGGGGGACAAGATATTTTTCAAGCTGCTGGCGGAGGACGCACCGTTTTTCCATTTAGAGCTGACCTATGGCGGGGATGTGCTGGTAAAGGCGGTGCTGGATGGGGTAAGTTTGGCGCTGTGATAAACGGGCAGCGGCGGCATGAGGGCATGCCGCCCTACAGGCAGATGGTATACCTGCTACTATGGCAAACGGCCCCGCGGGTCGTCGGGGACGCCGACCCCTACCGTGCGGCAAAAAAAGAGCGCGTGCTTTTCTGTGCACACGCTCTTTTCTTATGTCTCAATACGTCGTGATCGTCGTCCCAACGAAATAATGCGTCAGAATATCCTGATAGCCCCAGCCGTTGCGGGCGTAGCCGATGGCACCCCACTGGCTCATGCCGCAGCCGTGGCCGTAGCCGTAGACATCAAAGATAAAGCAGTCCAGATCGGCGTTGTAGCTGACCGTGAAGCACTGGCTGCGCAGGCTGCGCCCGTCAACGCTCTGGCGGGCCAGCAGATTCTCGCGGAACCAGCGCCCGCTGACGGTGCCGACGCCCGCGTCCGGGCCGACCTGGATCTTGGCGACCCAGCCGTACTGGTTGGCGGACTGGATCGTGAACCAGCTGTTGGGGTCCACGCCGGACAGGTCAATGTCCATCACATCGCGGATGCGGTCCTGCAGCGTCTGGCGGGAGAAGCGGGCCGTGCCGCTGGAATTGCCGTTCGTGTTCCAGTGGCTGGACACGCTCTGATCATACGGGCTGTCCACGGCCTGCAGCCAGGCGCGGTCATTGCCCCAGACCTCGGCAGCGGAGGCCGTGCCGGTGCTGGCCGACGCAAAGTACGGCGTGAAGCAGACCTGCCCGTTGTAGGTAACCAGCACATGGGCGACCTCCTGCGCGGCGGCCAGCGCGGCAGCGCCCGGCTCGGCACCCAGCACCGACGGATAGCCCGACTGGCTGATGATCCAGCAGTGGGTCGCCACGCACTGAGCCTTGTAGGCTTCGGCGGGTGCGTTGGGGCCCAGCTCGTTCTGGGCCACCATGGCCAGGCACTGCACCAGATCCATCGTCTGGGCCGTGCCGTTCATCGTCACGTTGATGGTCTCCCCTGTGCCGCTGTTGTCGGGCTGAGGAGCCTCGGTGGGGGCAGCTGTCGGCTCGGGCGTCGTCTCACTGGCGGCGGAATCCGCCGGGGGCTCGGTGGGCGCAGGCGTGGCGCTGGTCTTGATCTGATCCACCGTCACGGTCTGCTCGGGCAGACTGCCCTCGGCGCCCTTGTTCAGGTCGGCCTCCGCGGCGGAGGTCGAGCCGGCCACGTCGGTCAGGCCCGCCAGCAGCTTGTCGGTGCTGGCCAGCAGGCTGTCCGTGATGGCCTGCAGGTCGTCCGCGCGCTGTGCCAGGTCCGCCGTGTCCGCGGCGGTGTCGCTGCCCGTGCCGCCGTTCTTGCGGGCGGCCTGGGCAGCGGTGCTCTGCTGGGCGTAGCGGTCCACACTGGCCTGCACCAGCGTGCTGACCGTCGGCATCGGCTGGCCCTTGCGCTCATACTGGGCCGCCGTCAGCAGCGGTTCCTCCGCTGCCGCGATGGCCGAGGTGTTTAAAAGCTCTGCCTCTCCCTCGCGGATCAGCCGCCCCGTGATGCAGAGCAGGACACCGCTCTCGTCACTGTGGGTCGTCACGGTCAGGAAGCGGGAGTCGTCACCCACGTCAACGCCGGTGTCAAACAGGCTGCGGGCCTGAATGCCCGCGACGAAGGTCAGGTAGTCGTAATAGCTCGACAGGTCGGTGCTGCCGTACAGGTCAAATGCGCCCGCGCCCTGCTCGGACGGGTCAAAATAGTAGACCGCGATGGCCTTGAAGCGGTAGACACCGCCCGCCGTGTACAGCGTGAAGCCACTGTTCTGCTTGAGCGTATCCTCGTCGGCCAGCGCCTTGTAGTCGCTGCCCGTGCATTCCACCACAGTGTTGCCGGGGGTGGCGGCGTCCAGTGCGCTGGGCGTGGCAAAGCGGACGATGGACGGTGCCTCGCCGCTCTCGGGCGTTTCCGGGTCGGGCGTGTCGGCGGCGTAAACCAGCGCGCCGTTCAGCCCGGGCCAGCCCAGATAGCCGACGACGCCGGGGCGGCGCTCCAGCGCCTTGCCCAGGTAGTTCTCGGCGGTCGTATCGTAGAGCGCCGTGCCGTAGCTTTTGGCTGCGGGGCGTGCGCCCAGATCGCAGCGCAGGAACAGCCACAGCGCCCCGCCACCCAGCACAAGCACCAGCGCCAGCACGACAAGCCCCAGAATAACGGTGCGTCTGCGGCGGCGCTCGCTCTTTTCAATGATCTCAAGGCTGCGGTTCTTGATGCTGGGCTGCACCGGCCCGCTCTCGGGCTTTTCGGCCTTGCGGCGGCGCTTTTTGTCGGTTTTCTGCGCGGCCTTTTCTGCGGCGGCCTCCTCAACGGCGCTGGCGTCAAACAGCTGGGTCGCAGCGCGGGTAAAGTCCTCAACGCTGGCGCTCTTGCCCGCGGCCTCGGCGGCGTCATCGGCAGCCTGCGCGGCGGCGATGGCGGCGGGGTCAAGATCCGCGGAGAAGTCGGGGATGTCATCGTCCAGCACCGACGGTGCGGGGGCACGGCCCTGCGGGACATCGGGCAGAGGTGCTTCGTCCGCCGGGGCGGGCGGCTCCACGGGCCGGGCACGGCGGATGCGGGCGTGCCGCGGCGCTTCCGGTCCGGAGGTCCGGGCCGGCTCCGGGGCCGCCGCCTGCGCGTCCGCGTCCGTTTCAAAGCGGATGACGCCTGTCGGCTCGGAGACCTCGGGCGGCGGCGCGGCGGCGTCGCGGCGGTGCAGCGTGCGGTGCGGGGCCGCGGGTTCGGGCGCGGCAGACTGCTCCGGCTGCGGGAAGCTCGGCGGGCTGACCGGCGCCGGCCGGTCAAAATCGAGCATCGGCTCAAAATCGGCGGTATGGTCGGCGTCCCGTGTGGGCGGCGTGCGGCGGCGCAGTGAGAACCGCACCGTGTTGCCGCGGCTCCGGGCGGCCTCCGACACAACGAGCAGCGGCCGGTCATGGCCGGGGCGGAACGTGATGCAGGAATCTGTCAATTGCAGGCCGAACAAACGGCGGCGCAGCAGGTCCAGGATCTGGTTGCCGATGAAGGTATCGTTCATATCGGGCGGCAGGGCGCAGGCCACCGCGCCGCGGCGGTCACACACCAGCACAAAGGGGCACTGCCCGACGCTGGCGGGCATGTAGGCGGCGGCAAAGTCCGCGCCGGTCACCTGCATGGCGGCCAGCGCACGGCCTGCAGCGGCCTGCACGACATCACCGGGGAAGCGCTTGAGCAACTGCTCCGGCACGGCAATGCGGCGGGCCTTCTGGGCATCGGCATAGCTCTCGGTGCCGAAGTCAAAGACAGCCTCGCTGTGGGGCAGGGGCTGCAGCAGCGCACCCAGCAGGCGGCCGGTCGTCTCGTCCACGGCTACCAGCAGCTTGCGCTTTTCCAGCAGGGCGTCCAGCGTGGCCTGGGCCAAGCTCGTTTCGCCCTCGGCAAAGACATCATCACCGAACTTGGTGCGCAGCCGCGCGGCCCATTTTTCACAGTATTGCTCCGCCATGGCGCGGTTGGGGGCGCTGACCTGCACACAGATGGCAAATTCGCCGTCCCGTTCCAGCAGACGCAGGCCGGGGCAGCCATCATCCCGGATGCCCCGCAGCACGGAGGATACCTCCGCGCCCGTGGGCCCGAAAACACGCAGGATTTTCAGTTGAGTGTTGACCATGGTGGAACCTTTCTTTGTTTGGAAATGTTGCCGAGCTTGTCCGTAGGGGCGGATTCCATATCCGCCCGGGGAAGCTTTCTACAGCCGCAAACGGGCCGGGCGCATATAGAATGCGCCCCTACGGTTTTGCTGCCGTGTGTCGAAAAGCATTGACTTTGCCCTATAGAGAATGTAGGGGCGGACATTGTCCGCCCGCCGACTTGGCGCTGCAGCGCCTTTGTGGGAAAGCCTCTCACAAGGCAAACGGGCACGGGCGAGCAGTGCTCGCCCCTACAATGCACTTTTTCGACAGTCCAGCCTTCGCTTGGGGCTTTATATATCCAGTTCTCTGTCCGCCGTCTCCGGCGTGAAACGCACGCTGTCCGGTACATCGAGGCCCAGCACCATGCGGCGGAGCATATCCAGTGCGTACAGGGCGGCGCGGGTGCGGATGATCTGGCGGTCCTGATAGCCGCCCAGGGTCAGGCGCATTAAATACCCCGTGTCCGTGCGGGTGTCGGCACCGGCCAGATAGACCGTACCCACCGGCTTGCCGGGCAGTGCGCCGCCGGGTCCGGCCAATCCCGTGATGCCCACGGCCAGCTCTGCACCGGATTCCCGGGCAGCGCCAAAGGCCATGGCCGCGGCCACGGGGCCGGACACGACGTTGTACTTTTCAATGACAGCCGCATCCACACCCAGCAGCTTTTGCTTGGCGGCCTCGGCGTAGGTGACAAAGCCGTAGCCGAACACCTCGCTGGAGCCGGGCACGTTCGTCAGCCGCTCGGCGATCATGCCGCCGGTGCAGCTCTCCGCCGCGGCGGCGTGCAAGCCGTGCTCCCGCAAAGCGCGTACCACCGTGTATTCCAGCGCGGGCACGTCCACATCGTAGGCGGCTGCGCCGAGAATCTCTTTAAACTCTGCAATGCGGGCATTGCAGGCGGCCTCGGCGGCCTGCTCGGTGGCCTCGCGGGCCGTCACGCGAATCTCACACTCGCCGGTCTTGCAGTAGATGGCGGCGGTGGGGTTCGCGGCCTCAAACAGCGGTGCGACCTTGCTGGCAATGGCGCTCTCGCCGCCCAGCACCCGCAGCGTGCGGCTGTGGATCGTGCAGTTTTGCCGTTTCAGCAGAATCGGGCGGACCTGCTCGGCCCACATGGCCTTCATCTCCCGCGGGACGCCGGGCATCAGCGCGGCACAGTGGCCGTCGGCGTCCTCAAACCACGCGCCGGGGGCCGTGCCGTGGTCGTTGATGAGCTTGTGGCCCACCGTCGGGCACATGGCCTGCTTGCGGTTGTTCGGCGTGGGGCGTCTGTTTGTCCGGGCGAAAAAGTCGATGATCTTCTGCCACTCGCCCTCGTCAAAGACCAGCGTATCGCCGAACGCCTCGGCCACGGTCTCCTTTGTCAGATCGTCCTCGGTGGGGCCGAGACCGCCCGAAAAGATGAGCAGGTCGCTGCGGCTTTTCGCCTGCAAAACCAGCTCCTTCAGGCGGGCGGGGTTATCGCCGATGACATGCTGGTGCATCACGCTGATACCGAGCTCGGCCAGCTCGCGGCTTAAAAACTGCGCGTTGGTGTTCAGGATGTCGCCCAGCAGAAGCTCCGTGCCTACGCAGATAATTTCAGCAGTCACAGCAGCTCGTCATCTCCCATGCGGATATAGATTTTCTCGACGTTCTCGGCGGCCTCGGCTTCCAGCGCGGCCAGGCCGGGCATAGCGGCCTCGGCGGCCAAGATCTCGTCCAGCGTCGGGTTCGTCTTGGGGTGCGGCGGGGTAAAGATCGTGCAGCAGTCCTCATACGGCTCGATGGACGTCTCAAATGTACCGATCTTACGCGAAATATTGATGATCTCGATCTTGTCCATGCCGATGCAGGGGCGCAGCACGGGCAGGTCCTGCGCCTGGTCTGTGCAGGCCAGCGCGGCCATGGTCTGGCTGGCGACCTGAGCCAGGCTCTCGCCGGTGATGAGGGCCTGCAGCTCGAGCTTTTTCGCCACCTGATTGGCAATGCGCAGCATGCTGCGGCGCATCAGAACCGTGAACAGCACGTCGGGCGCGTTGTCACGGATATACTCCTGCGGCTTCGTGTAGGGCACGACGAACAGCGTGCAGTTGCCGGTGTACTCGACCAGCTCGCGGGCCAGGTCGCGCACTTTCAGCTTGGCGCGCAGGCTCGTGTACGGCGGGCTGGCAAAGTGGATGTGGTGCAGCGCCAGACCGCGGCGGGCCATGCACCATGCGGCGACGGGGCTGTCGATGCCGCCGGACAGCAGGTTCAGCGCGCGCCCGCTCGTGCCGACGGGCAGACCGCCCGCGGCCTCGACCTTGGGGCCGTGGACATAGGCGGCGTAGTCGCGAATTTCCACCATGATCTCCAGCTGCGGGTTATGCACGTCGACGCGCAGATGATGGTGCTTGTTCAGCAGGTAGGCACCCAGCTCGCGGCAGATCTCGGGGCTCTTCATCGGGTAGGTCTTGTCGGCGCGCTTGGCCTCGACCTTGAAGGTGCGGATGCCGCGCAGCGTCTCGCCGAGATACGCCTCGGCGGTCTCGCATATTGCGGCAAAGTCCTTCGGGCACTCGACGGCGCGGCTCAGCTTCACGATGCCGAACACATGGGACACGCGGCGAAACGCCTCGTCCATGTCGAGGCCGTCCTCCTTCGGCTCGATGAAAACGGTGCTCTGGGCCTGATAGACCTTGAACTTGCCCAGCGGCTCCAGCCGCCAGCGGATCGTCTTGGCCAGCCGCGCCTCAAACTTGCCGCGGTTCAGGCCCTTCAGCGTCATTTCGCCCTGATAGGCGAGGATGAGTTCTTTCATAAAATGGTTCCTTTCAAAATGGATGTGCCGTTCAAATATGCTGCAATTCCTGTAATCCATCCCGCAGCCCCGCCAGCAGCGCGTCCACATCCTCGGCGGTGTTATCGGCGCAGAAGCTCACGCGCAGGGCGGTGCGGACGGTCAGATCGGCGCAGCCCATGGCCAGCAGGGTGTGGCTCGGCTCGCCCTTGTCGCAGGCAGAGCCGCCCGAGACATAGACCGCGCGGGTGTTCAGGTAGTTGATGAAGGTCTGGCTGTTGATGCAGCCGGTGGAGAAATTCACGATCTCCCCCACCGCGTCATCAGGCGAATTGAGCGTGATGCCGTCCAATTCTTCAAGCCCCGCGCGCAGCTGCCGATTCAGCGCGGCAATGTGTGCAATGCGGGGGCGCAGCTTCTGCTGGCCCTGCGCGGCGGCCACGCCGAGACCCACAATATAGGGCGTGTTCTCGGTGCCGGGGCGCAGGCCGCGCTCCTGATGGCCGCCGAGATAGGGCGGTTTGAGCGTCTGGCGCTGGCTGTCCCGGATGAACAGTGCGCCGACGCCCTTGGGCGCGTGGACCTTGTGGCCGGAGACGGAGAGCGTATCGACCTCGCGCCATTTCTGCAGGTCGATGGGCATGCGCAGCCACGCCTGCACGGCGTCCACATGGAAGTGGGTGCGGCTGTTGCGCGCTTTGATGCCCTTGCCCAGCGCCGCGATGTCCTGCACGGCGCCGGTCTCGTTGTTGACGGCCATGCAGGCGGCCAGGACCGTGTTTTTGTCGATCTCGGCCAGGAATTTCTGCGTGTCAATGCGTCCGTCCGCCCCGGGCATTACCTCGACGACGGTGAAGCCCTCGTCCTTCAACGCGCGGATGGGGCGCTGCACGCTGGGGTGTTCAAAGCCCGTGACGACGATTTTATTGCCCCAGTGCTTACGCGGGCGGGCCGCGCCGGTCACGGCCATGTTGTTGCCCTCACTGCCGCAGGCCGTGAAGTAGATTTCATCGCTGCGGCAGTGCAGCGTTTTGGCCACGCGGGCGCGGGCCGCGGCAATGGCATCCTGCGCGGCAACGGCGGGGTCATACAGGCTGCTGGGGTTGGCCCAAAGCTCAGTCAGCGCCTCGCTGACGGCCTGCGTCACCGCCGGGTCCACCCGGGACGTGGCGGCGTTATCAAGATAATGCAGCTGGGGGTCGGAAAGCATAGTACTCATTCCTCACATTATTGCACAAAATTATACAGATTAAATTATACACGTTCGCCCAGCAAAAAACAATATTCAGAAACAAAAAAAGGCTTCCCCCGTGGGGGAAGCTGGCCGCGAAGCGGACTGATGAGGGCAGAGTTCATCCCGATTGCCCATTTACGGGCTATAACTCGGTAGGGGCCGGGCATGCCCGGCCCGCGGCTTACCGGCAAATGTGCGATTGCGGGAAGGCCGCTTTATTCTGTTGACCCTGTAGGGGCGCATTCTATATGCGCCCGGGCAGCTTGCGGCTGCGAAAGCCCCCACGGGCGGATATGGAATCCGCCCCTACGCCTTGTTTTATCTACCCTTACTCCCCAAAATCCTCCGCGGCCTTCTGCATCATCTGGCGGATCGGCAGGTTGTACGGGCAGCGCGGCTCACAGGCACCGCACCGGATGCAGGCACCGGCCTTGGTCTGCAGCGTCGCATAGCGCTCGCGGCCCCACTGCTGCAGGCCGTAGCGGTTCAGATACCCCTGGAACAGGAACACACTGGGGATGGAAATGCCCACCGTGCAGGGCGCACAGTAGTTGCAGCGGCGGCAGAACTGGGTGCCCAGCGCGTCGCGCACCTTCTGGCAGGCGGCCTCCTCCTCGGGCGTGAGCGGGGCGGTGTTGGCCGCGCCCGCCACGTTGGCGTTCAGCTCCTCCACCGTCGCCATGCCGGGGATGGACACCGTGACCGCCGGATTGGACAGCACGTACCGCAGTGCCAGGCGGCCATCCTCAATGGTACCGCCCGCCAGCGGCTTCATGTCGATAAAGCCCTTGCCCGCCGCGGCGCAGCGGTCGATCAGCTCCCTGCCCTGCTGCTCCACGATGTTGTACGGGAACATGATCGTCTCGATCTCGGGGATGTCCAGCGCTGCCTCAAACACAGCGGCCAGGTGCGCCGTGATGCCGATATGCCCGACGATGCCCTTGGCCTTTGCCTCGAGCAGCGCCTCCATTGCGCCGCCGGGCGCCAGAATGGTTTTCAGGCCGTCGAGGCTCGGGTTGTGGAACTGGAACAGCTCGATGTGGTCGGTGCGCAGGTTTTTCAGGCTCGTGGCGATCTCGGCCTCCATGTCGGCTTTGGTCAGCGCGCGGCATTTGGTCGCCAGAATGAAGTCATCCCGCAGCCCGGCCTCCTCCAGCGACTGGCCGATCCATGCCTCGCTGACCGTGTAGGCGCGGGCAGTGTCGATGTAATTGATGCCCGCCTTATGCGCGGCGATCAGCAGCTCCCGCGTGCCGGGCTGGTCGATGCGCTGAATGGGAATGCCGCCAAACCCAAGGCGGGAGATTTGTAAGCCTGTGGTGCCGAAATTGACGTATTGCATGGTGTTTACCTCTTATATTGCTCTCCGTTTGCTGCAGAAGTCGATGCCTGCATCCTTTACGCTTATTATAGCAAATCCAACGTAAAAATCCAGTCCCCCTAAGCCCTCCCCCGCGTGGGAAGGCAACCGGCTTGCAAGCATGGTGCTATTCTTCTATAATAAACAGTACAAAAACGAAATTTTTGCGGGGTACATCCACCTGTACGACCCGCTGACCGGGCGCTGGCCGTTTCTTGCGGGGCCGGAGCGCAGCTACGGTGCGTGTGTCGATTTATTGGTGGAGGAATTTTTGCCCAACACAACTGCTGGCACCTGACGGCAGCCGCGACCACTAGATGCCCGGAAAGTTGTGTCCGCGATGTCACAATTATCCACAAACAGACCCTATGGATGTTGAAAATTTCGGCGTTTTTCTGTGTGATTTTCCACCCCTGCCTACTTGCGGCGGGGGCTTTTTTCGTGGTATGATTCATTTTGTAATAGTTTATCGCTTTTTAACTGTGAGGAACAGGAATGTTTAATAAAAAGAACCCCATGCGGTATTTCTCCGGCAGCACCTTTGCGCGGCTGCCGCTGTATAAGCTGGCCGCGGGCGGCACGGCGGTGGTGCTGACCGCCAGCATCGGCCTGGGCGCGTTTGCGGCCAGCGTCGGTCCGCTCTCCGCGCCCGAGCCCAGCCCCACGCCCATCGTGACGGCCACCCCCGAGACGGCGGCCACGCCGACCCCTTCCCCGA
>OHUT01000873.1_pt1 | contig 10709 bp, 11 predicted proteins | sample 1579321 | NCBI WGS metagenome assembly OHUT01 (sample SAMEA3882514, study PRJEB24775) | human gut metagenome | biome: human-associated habitat; feature: intestine environment; material: feces | place: Netherlands | collected 2009/2010
CTTTAAGAAAATACGGCGGCATGAGCGGTTTCCCAAAGAGAAAAGAGAGCGACTGCGATGCCTTTGATACGGGCCACAGTTCCACCTCGATTTCCGCAGGCCTCGGTCTTGTGCGGGCCAGGGAAATCTTAGGCGGGGATAACTATGTGATTTCCGTCATCGGAGACGGCTCCCTCACCGGTGGAATGGCCTACGAGGCCATGAATAACGCCGCCCGCCTGAAGAGCAATTTTATCATCGTTCTGAACGACAACAACATGTCGATTTCTGAGAACGTGGGCGGCATGTCCAATTATCTCGGCAGTCTCCGTACGGCGGACGGTTATCTGAACCTGAAGACCGCGGTGACGGATTCCCTGAATCGCGTCCCGGTCTACGGAGAGAAGATCGTCAGCAGGATTCGGAAGACAAAGAACGGCCTCAAGCAGCTGTTTATTCCGGGCATGCTTTTTGAAAATATGGGTCTGACTTATCTTGGACCGGTAGACGGCCATAATATGCGTCAGATGATGAAGCTTTTTAATGAGGCAAAAAGAGTGGAGGGACCGGTGGTTGTCCATGTCCTTACGGAAAAGGGCAGAGGCTATGGCCCGGCATCTTCTCACCCGGAGCGTTTTCATGGAACCGGTCCTTTTGAGGTCAAAAGCGGCAGACCTCTTGCAGAAAAAACGGCGCCGACATATACGGATTGTTTTTCCAGCGCAATATGTTCTGTGGCAGAGAAGAACCGGAAAGTAGTTGCCATTACGGCTGCCATGCCCGATGGGACCGGACTGAACCGGTTCCGGAAGAAATTCCCGGAGCGTTTTTTTGACGTGGGGATTGCGGAAGAGCATGCGGTAACCTTTGCGGCAGGGCTGGCTCTTGGAGGAATGATCCCGGTTTTTGCGGTCTATTCTTCGTTTTTGCAGAGAGGAATCGATCAGATCCTCCACGATGTATGCATGCAGAACCTTCATGTGATCTTTGCTATTGACAGGGCAGGCTTTGTGGGGGCGGACGGAGAAACACATCATGGATGCTTTGACCTTTCCTATCTGTCTATGATTCCCAATATGACTGTTATGGCTCCCAAGAATGGGAAAGAACTAGAAGAGATGCTGAAATTTGCAGTAGAAGAGCTGGATGGTCCCTGTGCGATCCGTTATCCGAAGGGAACGGCATGTACAGATATGGAAGAGCATGATGAACCACTTAAGAGGGGCAGAAGCGAAGTGATCACTCCGGGCAGTGAGATCGCTGTTCTCGGTGTCGGAAGTATGGTGTCTGTCAGAAAGTCTGTAGGGAGATAAGAGATCACGGAATCGCAAGATCTACATTTGTCAATGTACGTTTTGTAAAGCCGCTGGATACCAGCCTTCTTGACCGGCTTTCACAGAACCACAGTCTTTTGGTCACTGTGGAGGAGAATGTAAAAAGCGGTGGATTCGGAGAACATGTATCTGCTTATATGGAGGCCTGTCATCCGGAAGTTAGAGTGCTTCCTCTGGCAATACCGGATCACTTTATTGAACACGGAACTGTGGACAGTCAGCGGATGAAAACTGGTTTGAATGTACAGGCAGTCCTGGATGCTGTAGAACAGAGCTGGGAAGATATTGGGAATAACAGAAAATAAAAGAGACAGCCTTTGCAGGGAAAAGGACTTGCAGGGCATTTTACAGCCCGGCACATAAAGAGCCGGGCTGTTGGAGGATAACATGAAAAAAAGACTGGATATCATGATGGTGGAACAGGGACTTGCACCGTCACGCGAAAAAGCAAAAGCGTATATCATGGCCGGGGAAGTATATGTCAACGGTCAGAAGGAAGACAAGGCTGGCTCCATGTTTGCTGAGACTGTCAAGCTGGAGGTCACTTTGGGGCAGAACCCGTATAAGGGGGATGATATACCGATCGCAGTTGCAAAAAGGGATCAGGTGTCTGCAGTGATCGAGGTTTAGAAAAAGAAAGTATGCAGAATTAGATTCAGGAGGACAGGCAGAATGAAGAAATGCATTATTACAGTAGTCGGTAAAGATTCGGTCGGAATTATTGCGAAAGTATGTACATACCTGGCAGAGACCAATATCAATATTTTAAATATTTCCCAGACAATCGTGGATGGGTATTTTAATATGATGGCGGTTGCAGATGTGGAAAATTCAAAAAAAGAACTGGATATCGTAGCGGTAGAACTTCGTGATATCGGCTTACAGATCGGTGTCAATATTCATTGTCAGAGAGAAGAGATTTTTGAAAAAATGCACAGAGTGTAAGGAGAACCGCTATGATTAATTTTTACGAAGTAGTAGAAACAAACCAGATGATCGAAGAAGAAAATCTGGATGTAAGAACAATCACATTGGGTATCAGTCTGATGGACTGTATTGACTCAGATCTGGACAGACTGAATGAAAAGATATATAAAAAAATCACAACACTTGCAAAGGATCTTGTATCGACAGGAGAGAAGATCGAAAGTGAATTTGGAATTCCGATCGTTAATAAGCGGATTTCCATTACACCGGTTGCACTTGTTGGCGGTTCAGCCTGCAAAAAACCAGAGGATTTTGTGACGATCGCAGAGACACTGGATAAAGCAGCAAAGGAAGTCGGTGTAAACTTTATCGGAGGATACTCTGCAATCGTATCCAAGGGAATGACAAAGAGCGATGAACTCCTGATCCGTTCCATTCCGATGGCAATGGCAAAGACAGAGCGTGTGTGCAGTTCGGTCAATGTAGGTTCGACAAAGACTGGTATTGATATGGATGCAGTCCGTCTTTGCGGCGAGATTGTAAAAGAGACAGCAGAGGCGACAAAGGACAAGGATTCGATTGGCTGTGCAAAATTTGTAGTTTTATGTAATGCACCGGATGATAACCCGTTTATGGCAGGGGCCTTTTTAGGTGTTACCGAAGGAGATGCCGTGATCAATGTCGGTGTCAGCGGACCTGGTGTTGTAAAAAGAGCGATTGAAAAATGTCGTGGCGAGGGCTTTCAGGAACTTTGTGATACGATCAAGAAGACCGCATTTAAGGTGACAAGGGTTGGTCAGCTTGTAGCCGGAGAAGCTTCCAAAAGGCTTGGTATTCCGTTCGGAATCATTGACCTGTCACTTGCACCGACACCGGCTGTTGGTGATTCAGTAGCGGAGATTCTGGAAGAAATCGGACTTGAGAGAGTTGGCGCACCAGGAACAACAGCAGCACTTGCTATGCTGAACGATCAGGTGAAAAAAGGTGGCGTTATGGCGTCTTCCTATGTAGGAGGTTTAAGCGGAGCTTTTATTCCGGTCAGTGAGGATAAAGGAATGATCGATGCAGTCAATGCCGGATCTCTTTGTATAGAAAAGCTGGAGGCGATGACTTGTGTCTGCTCGGTAGGACTTGATATGATTGCTATTCCGGGTAAGACGAAAGCTACTACGATTTCCGGGATCATTGCGGATGAGATGGCGATCGGAATGGTCAATCAGAAGACAACGGCGGTTCGTGTGATACCTGTAGTCGGAAAGGATGTTGGAGATATGGCAGAGTTTGGTGGTCTTTTGGGATATGCGCCGATCATGCCGGTCAATGAATTTGACTGCAGTGCATTTGTGAATCGAAAGGGAAGAATTCCTGCACCGATACATAGTTTTAAAAATTAGAAAGAGGTAAAGAGAGCATGGGGAAAGTTGCGATTGTAACAGATAGTAACAGTGGAATTACACAGGCAGAAGGAAAGAAGATGGGAATTTACGTACTTCCGATGCCATTCTATATCAATGAGGAGTTGTTTTACGAGGATATCACACTCACGCAGGAGGAGTTTTATGAAAAACTGGCAGGAGATGCAGATATTAAGACTTCCCAACCGGCTCCCGGAGATGTAATGGATATGTGGGACAAGGCGCTGGAGGAATATGATGAGGTTGTACATATTCCGATGTCAGCCGGTCTTAGCAGTTCATGTGAGACTGCAATCATGCTTTCCCAGGACTATGATGGAAAAGTACAGGTCGTAAATAATCACCGGATTTCTGTTACGCAGCGAAGATCGGTGGAAGAGGCGAAAAAGCTTGCAGATGCTGGAAAGAGCGCGGCAGAAATTAAAGAACTGTTAGAAGCGATCCAGTGGGACAGTGATATCTATATTACAGTAGATACTTTAAAATACCTGAAGAAAGGCGGCAGACTTACACCGGCAGCTGCAGCGATTGGAACGGTTCTGAACCTGAAGCCAGTTCTCCGTCTTAAAGGAGAAAAGCTGGATGCGTTTGCGAAGTCAAGAGGATGGAAGAGTGCAAAGAAGACGATGATCAAGACAATTAATGAGATTCGTACTTCAGAATTCGGAGATTGTGATGGAAAAAAAGATCTGTATCTGGATGCAGCTTACACAGGAGACCGCAAGGAGGCACAGGAATGGCTGGATGAGCTTCATGAAGCATTTCCGGAGTTTGAAATCCGGATGGATCCACTGTCGTTGAGTGTGGCATGCCATATCGGACCTGGAGCCAGGGCGGTAACTCTTACCAAAATTCTTCATGTGAACTAAATGAGAAAGAGACTTTTTGCACAAACATGCGTAGTAGCGGTGTGCAAAAAGTCTCTTTTTTGACAAAGGGGAAGGGTTAAATAATTTGCAACTGCTTCTGGTATTCATTTGTAAAAGGTGTGCCAAATTTCTCGGTAATTATGGATTCATACAGGTCTGATGCGAAAGTGTCCAGGTTCAGGAGGACCTGGGTGGCGGAGGTGAGATTTCTGGCATCTGCGAGCTTTGTGATCAGAGGGATGGTGGCATACTCTTTGATCTCTTTAAGGATTTGAGTATCTTTTTTTTGAAAACCGAGTACGCGGGCATAAAGGGCGGATGTGGATGACCGCTCTTTTTTTGTTTTGCCGGAAATGTTGCCGGAATCTTCTGCAAAACAGAAAGGAGGCTCATGTCGGAAGGTGTCCTTTTTTATGCCGAGCAGGATGTGCAGCAGGGCGCGGCTGATCCGGGTGTAGGTAAGCTCTCTGGTTTTCAGAAGATCGCAGAATGAACTCCAGGTAGCAAAATCATTTCTCTGATTGATGATCCGGTTGGCGAGGTCTTTGCTGACATCAAGGTAATCGGTCAGAGAGGAAGCACTCTCACAGAGCAGTCGATACTTTAGCAGGAGCGAAAAATCATCCTGGGTAACCGGAAGTGAGGACTGGTAATTCTTTCGCAGCAGATCTGAAGAAGCGGGCGGAAGTTGTCCTGCGACGGATGAAAAAGCATCTTCTGGTAAAGATGGATTCAGAATTCGGTTGCGGATCGCAGTTGCGGAACTGAAGGTTTCGCAGAGGTCAGTATCATTGTAGCCGGATCCCTCGCGGGGAATCGCGAAAGGCTGGATCGGACTTTTGAAATACCGGAGCGCTTTTAAGTATTCAATCCCAAGAGTATTGTTTGGTGAGGACAGGATTTCGGCAAGGGACGGATCCTTTGTATAGACACTTAGGGCAGTCTGGCGTGCCTGCGGAAACGGTCGGCCTTTTCGCAGCTCATCCTGCAGGAGCTGCCGGTAGACTTCTGGCTCTTCGGAAAGAATCCGGGCAAGCCGATTGAGTTTTTTGATATCGCCACACTCACTGCCAAAGCAGAGATAGGAAATACAGCCAAGACTGTTAAAAATAGAAACGGCACCTCTTGCAAACAACTCTGCACTGCCACAGGAAAAAAGGACCGGGAGCTCCAGAATGAGTGATGCACCGCCAAGAAGGGCAGCTTTTGCCCGCAAATGCTTTGGTGCGATAGCAGGGGCGCCACGCTGGACGAAGTCACCACTCATAAGGATAACTGCCGCATCTGCCCCCGTTTTTTGAAGTGCCTGGTCTATATGATACTGATGTCCGTTGTGGAACGGATTATATTCTGCGATGATACCGACGATTTTCATACTTTTAACTAAAATCTCCTTTGTGTTGTTTGTGAAAAGATTATACTATAAAAAGAGTTTTTGTGCAAAAAACATTGTACTGGAAAATATTACGTGAAAAAAATAACATTACTTGTATACAATGTGTGCAAGGAGTATAATTAAGGATAGAGTGTGAGTTCTAATAAAGAAAATTCTAGTACCAGAAGGGAGAAACATCAATGAATGTATTAGTAATCAACTGCGGAAGTTCATCACTGAAGTTCCAGCTCATCAACTCAGAATCGGAGGCGGTTCTCGCAAAAGGTCTTTGCGAAAGAATCGGTATTGACGGAAGACTTACCTATCAGCCGGCAGGTGGAGAGAAGAATGTATCTGAAAAGGCTATGCCTACACATACAGAAGCAATCCAGTTCGTAATCGACGCGCTGACAGATGCAGATACAGGTGTTGTTAAGAGCCTTGACGAAATCGGAGCAGTCGGACATCGTGTTGTTCACGGCGGAGAAAAGTTTGCAAAATCTGTAGTTGTAACACCGGAAGTAAAAGCTGCGATCGCAGAGTGCAATGACCTTGCACCACTTCACAACCCGGCAAACTTAATCGGAATCGAAGCTTGTGAAAGTCTGATGCCGGGCACACCACAGGTTGTTGTATTTGATACTGCTTTTCATCAGACAATGCCTGAGAAAGCTTATATGTATGGACTTCCATATGAATATTATGAAAAATACAAAGTAAGACGTTACGGATTCCACGGAACAAGCCACAGCTTCGTATCTAAGAGAGTAGCTGAGATTGTTGGAAAACCATACAACGCAACAAAAACGATCGTATGCCATCTTGGTAATGGAGCATCTGTTTCAGCAGTGCTTAACGGAGAATCAGTAGATACCTCTATGGGACTTACTCCGTTGGAAGGTCTTGTAATGGGAACACGTTCCGGAGATATTGATCCGGCGATCATGGAATTCATTGCTAAGAAAGAAAACCTTGACATTGCAGGAATTATGAATGTCCTGAACAAGAAATCAGGTGTGGAAGGTGTATCCGGTGTATCCAGCGACTTCCGTGATCTTGAGGCAGCAGCAAAAGCAGGCAACAAGCGTGCAGAACTTGCAATCGACGTATTTGCATACAGAGTAGCAAAATATGTTGGTGCTTACACAGCAGCAATGAACGGTGTTGATAATATCGTATTTACAGCAGGTATCGGTGAGAACTGTGCACTTGTAAGAACAAAAGTCTGCAGCTATCTTGGATATCTTGGAATTACAATCGATGAAGAAGCAAATGGAAAACGTGGAGAAGAGATCATAATCTCTACACCAGATTCCAAAGTGAAAGTTCTTGTAGTTCCGACAAACGAAGAACTTGCAATTGCAAGAGAGACAGTTGCACTTGTATAACAGAAGAAATTAGAAAAAACCTTAAAATCTGTAAATCATCCTTGACAAAAAGAATTTACATGGTATAATAGTTTAGGTGTGAACAGGAGAAAGAATTATGTTAATTGACCTGTCCGAAGTCTTATCTGAACCGCATAAGTCCATTGACGAAGTGGTCGGCACTGAGATGAAAGAAGTGAAGGTGAACGGAAGCAGATTTCCGGTAAGCCGGACACAGCCTGTGCATATTCATGTCGAGTATGCCGGTGAAAAAAAACTTCATATCAGTTGTGAGACAAGTCTTACGGTAATCATTCCGTGTGACAGATGTCTTACAGATGTACCGACAGATTTCACGCTTTCCTTTGAAAAGCAGGTGAATACAGCTCTGGCAGACGGAGAAGATGATGGCGAATCCGATGAAGCGAATTACATTGACGGATATCATCTTGATGTGGAGCAGCTGCTCTATAACGAGATTTTAGTAGGGTGGCCGATGAAAGTTCTATGTAGCGAAGACTGTAAAGGGATTTGCAGTGTATGTGGTCAGAACTTGAATGAGGGAAGCTGCGACTGCGAAGACACCAGTCTTGACCCTAGAATGTCAGTTATCCGCGATCTTTACAAGAATTTTAAGGAGGTGTAACCTATGTCAATTTGTCCAAAGAATAAATCTTCTAAAGCAAGAAGAGACAAGAGAAGAGCAAACTGGAAAATGAGCGCACCGAATCTGGTGAAATGCAGCAAATGTGGAGAGCTTATGATGCCACACAGAGTTTGCAAAGCTTGTGGATCTTACAACAAGAGAGAAATCGTTACTGTAGAAAACTAATTAAAAAGGCTATAGTACAGGAGTTAGGCGTATTGCTTAACTCCTTTTCTTTTTCCTAATTTTCCTAAATCTGCTAAATATTATTGATTTTTACGGTCATGTCTAGTAGAATTGGTTTAGTAATGCTGGGAGGTAACAGTATGAAAGAAATAACAAAAGTTGTTGTCGATGCAATGGGCGGAGACAACGCACCGCATGAGATCATCAAAGGTGCGGTCGAGGCGGTCGGGAAGTCAGATGCGATCCATGTGATCCTGGTCGGAAAAGAAGATGTCATCAATCAGGAACTTTCCGGGTACACATATAATAAAGAACAGATTTCGGTTGTTCATACATCGGAAGTAATTGAGACAGCAGAACCGCCGGTTATGGCGATCCGCAGAAAGAAAGACTCATCCATTGTGGTAGGTCTTAAGATGGTGAAGGATAAAGAAGCTGACGCTTTTGTTTCAGCAGGAAGTTCCGGTGCGGTTCTTGCCGGGGGACAGCTTCTGGTTGGACGTATCAAAGGGGTGGAAAGGCCACCGCTTGCACCACTGATCCCGACAGAAAAAGGATTCTCCATTTTGATCGACTGTGGGGCGAATGTAGATGCAAGACCTTCACATCTGGTGCAGTTTGCCAAGATGGGTTCGATCTATATGGAACATATTATGGGAGTCAAGAATCCGAAGGTTGCGATCGTCAATATCGGAGCTGAGGAAGAAAAGGGTAATGCCCTGGTCAAGGAGACTTTTCCTATGCTGAAAGAATGTAAGGATATTAACTTTATCGGAAGCATTGAAGCGAGAGAAATCCCTCACGGACAGGCAGATGTTATCGTCTGTGAAGCATTTACCGGCAACGTGATCCTGAAACTCTATGAAGGAGTAGCATCGGTTCTTGTAAGCAAGATTAAAGGTGGTATGAAGCAGAATCTCCGCGGCATGATCGGTGGACTTCTGGTTAAGCCGGTGCTGAAAAAGACTATGAAGGATTTTGACGCAAGTGAGTACGGTGGAGCGCCACTGCTTGGACTCACCGGTCTGGTAGTAAAGACACACGGCAGTTCCAAGGCAAAAGAAGTCTGCAATTCAATTTTGCAGTGCGTAACCTTCAAAGAAGAAGGAATCAATGAAAAGATCAAAGAATGTATTCAGGCGGAAGAAAAATCCGCACAGGAATAAGCTCAGAAAGGATTAAGAATTATGGAATTTGAAAAACTGAAAGACATTATTGTTGATGTGATGGGATGTAACCCGGATGAAATTACGATGGACACTACATTTGTAGATGATCTGGGAGCTGATTCGCTTGATATTTTCCAGATTATTATGGGAATTGAAGATGCATTTGATATCGAAATTGAAAATGAAGATGCAGAAAAGATCGCAACAGTAGGTGATGCTGTAGAACAGATCAAGAACGCTGTTAACTAGGGAAAATGATTACAGGGGACATCCCCATTTTGGGGGAGTGTCCTTTTTTAAAATTGGAGGAGCAATCATGAGCAGAAATGTAAAGGAACTGGAAGAAAAAATCGGCTACAATTTCAAGGACAGCCATTTGCTCAGACATGCTGTGACGCACAGCTCTTATGTGAATGAAAAGCATATGAAGAAGGCAGACTGTAATGAACGTCTGGAATTCCTTGGAGATGCTGTTCTGGAACTGATTTCAAGCGAATATCTTTTTTTCGAGAACCAGACAATGCCGGAAGGAGAACTGACTAAGTTAAGAGCAAGCATGGTATGCGAGAAGGCACTTGCCTTTTGTGCGCGGGATCTGGAACTTGGAAGTTATCTGCTGCTTGGGAAAGGTGAGGACGCGACCGGTGGAAGATTCAGAGAGTCTATTACCTCGGATGCATTGGAAGCACTGATTGGTGCGATTTATCTGGATGGTGGTTTTGCTAATGCGAAAGAGTTTATTTTAAAATATATTTTAAACGACCTGGAAGGGAAACGGCTCTTTTATGATAGCAAGACTATCCTGCAGGAAATCGTGCAGGCGAATTTTAAAGAAGTAATCTCGTATCATCTGATTGGTGAAGAGGGACCGGATCATAATAAGATTTTCCGTGTTGCGGTACATATCGGAGAAGAAGAATACGGAGTCGGAGAAGGCCGGACGAAGAAAGCAGCAGAGCAGGAGGCTGCATATATCAGCATTTTGAAACTGCATGAAAAGAATATAAAGTAGGTGTGGAATGTATTTAAAAAGCATAGAAGTGCAGGGATTTAAATCATTTGCCAATAAAATTAAATTCGAATTCCATAATGGAATCACCGGCATTGTCGGTCCGAACGGAAGTGGAAAAAGTAACGTAGCAGATGCGGTCAGATGGGTGCTTGGGGAACAGCGTGTGAAGCAGTTAAGAGGCGGCAACATGCAGGATGTTATTTTCTCCGGTACAGAGACAAGAAAACCCCTGGGTTATGCATCGGTGGCGATCACACTGGATAATTCAGACCATAAGCTTCCGGTTGATTACGAAGAAGTTACGGTAGCAAGAAAGCTATACCGTTCCGGAGAAAGCGAATATCTGATCAATGGAAGAGCATGCAGATTAAAAGATGTAAATGAACTTTTCTATGATACAGGTATCGGAAAAGAAGGGTATTCGATTATC
>OHUT01000876.1_pt1 | contig 10679 bp, 9 predicted proteins | sample 1579321 | NCBI WGS metagenome assembly OHUT01 (sample SAMEA3882514, study PRJEB24775) | human gut metagenome | biome: human-associated habitat; feature: intestine environment; material: feces | place: Netherlands | collected 2009/2010
GGCAGCCGATGCACTTGTCGTAGTCGATTTCCACGCGGCCCTTGTCGTCTTTATAAGTGGCGCCCGTGGGGCACACACGCTCGCACGCCGGGTTCTCGCAATGCTGGCACGCCAGCGGCAGATAGGTGCGCGAAAGGTTCGGATACGTGCCCTCGGCGCTATCGAAGCGCTCGCACCCCTCGGTGAGCACGCGGTTCCACAGCATGCCATCGGGCACGTTGTTCTGCATCTTGCAGGCCAGCGCGCAGGTGTTGCAGCCGATGCAGCGATGCAAATCAATGCCAATAGCGAGCTTCGTCATGGCTATTCACCAACCTTCTTGATCTCGATGAGCGTGTCGTTGTAGGGGATCATGGGACCGAACGGCAGGGCATAGCCGCGCGGATTCAACGTGTCGTTGGAAACGCTCTGCATGATGGTGCCGTCCAGGTACTGGCGGTAGGTGCTCTCCACCATAAAGGCACTCTCCGGCCGCACGGCCTCGTTCACGCGCAACACCGTGCGGAAAGAGCCGCGGTCGTTGAAGACCTCTACCACATCGCCGTCCTCCAACCCGCGGGTGGCGGCGTCGACCGGGTTCAGCTCGATATGGGGCTCGGCCACTTCCTGAATCCACTTCGCGCCCGAGTAGGCCGAGTGCACGCGGAAGCGAGAGCGCGCCTGGTTGAACTGCAGCGGGTACTTCTCGCGCAGCGGGTTCTCCGGATAGGCCTCGCAAGGCGCCTCCCAAGCGGGGAAGGCCTGGCCGAACTCCAGCAGCGCCTCGTAATAGGGCTCCTGGCGACCCGAAGCCGTGCCGTAGGTGAAGCCCACCTCCGGGGCGATGAGATCCTCCGAGCCGATGAGGCGCAGCGCGCCGCCGGCTTCCTGCAGTTTCTCCAAGGTGAAGCCAGCCATCTGCGGATCATCGGTGGTCAGAAGCGCCCGGGCGTACTCCTCGCCATCGGCCGGGAACAGGTCGCCCAGCCCCATGGCCTCGGCGATGCCCTTCTCGATGTAGAAGTCCGACTTGCTTTCGAACAGCGGATCGAGCACCTTCAAATTGGCCAAGATGTGGGCATTGGCACACTTGATGCCGCCCACGGAATCGGCGCATTCGAACTTGCTGCACACGGGCAGAACCAGGTCGACGAAGTCGGTCACCGAGCTGTGGTAGATATCGGCCAGGCACACAAAATCCAGCGAGTCGAGCCACTCCAGCGTCTTGTTCCAGTTCGCGGCCTTCTGGGTGGGGATATCGCCGAAGAACATCGCGCCGTGGATAGCGTCGCCCTTCACCACGTCGTAGAAGCCCTGGGGGCTCGGCGCCGGCGCCATGCCCTCGGGCAGCGGCCATGCGCCAAGCGCCGCCTCGTAGGGAGTCACGTGGTAGCCGTAGATGCCGCAACCAGTGCCGCGCTTGCCGTAGTTGCCCGTCAGCGACGCGATGAGCGCGTAGCAGTGGCCGGCCACGTCGTTGTTGCCGAACTTGTCGATGCCGCCCACGCCGTTGTCGATGATGGAGGGGCCGGCCGCATACTGCTCGGCCACATCGGCCACCATCTCGGCGGGGATATCGCAGGTCTCAGCGGTCCATTCCAGGGTATAGGGCTCCATGTCCTTGCGAAGGCGCGTGAACTGGGTCACGTAGCGCTTGCCGTTTACGGTGAACTCGCCTTCCAGCACCGGGACCGCACCCTCGGCGGTATGGGGCACTGCCGCGTTCGTCGCTTCGTCCCACATATAAAAGGTCTTCAGCTCCACCGGCTCGCCGGTTTCCGGATCGATAACCTCCCACAGGAAGTGATCCTCGGCGATATGCTGCTGGTAGCGCTCGGCCAGACACTCGCCGGACACCCCCGGCCCCATAACCTCGGTGAGGCCGTAGTTGTCGGTGCAGACGATGTGCATGCGCCGCTCGATCTCGGCTTTCAGGCCCGGCGGGCAGGGCTCGCCGCCGAAAAGGCCCACGCGCAAAGGCGACTTCTCCCAATCGTAGCCCATCTTCTCCCCCACCTCGCAGATGTGCATGGCGTAGGAAGGCGTGGCCACGAGCACGGTGGTGCCGTAGTCTTCGATCATCTGGATATGGCGCTCGGTGTTGCCCGAGCCGGCGGGAATCATGGCGCAGCCCAGACGCTGCAGCCCGTAGTGCAGGCCGAAGCCGCCGGTGAACATGCCGTAGCCGAAGGCTATCTGGGCGATGTCCCCGGGCACGACGCCTGCCATCTGCACGAGGCGGGCGATGCACTCGCTCCACATGTCCATGTCGTCGTCGGTGTAGCCCACCACCACCGGCTTTCCCGTGGTACCCGACGAGGAGTGCAGCTCGCGGATGTCGTCCAGCGGCACCGCGAACAGGCCAAAGGGGAAGGTCTCGCGCAGCACGGCCTTATCGGTGAAGGGGAGCTTGCGCACGTCCTCGAGCGTCTGGATGTCGCTCGGCGCCACGCCCATCTCGTCCAGCTTCTGACGGTAGTAGGGCACGCGCTCGTAGGCGTAGGCCACGGTCTCTTTCAGCTTCTCCAGCTGGAGGGCGCGGATGTCCTCGCGGGAGGCGCACTCGATCTCGGGCTTGTAAATGGGCAGAGCGTCGAACCGTCCCGCCTCGGCGGCGGCCAGCGCCGCGCCCTTCTTTGTCACGTCGATGGAATCCATTGCCTCGCTCATGCGCCCTTACGCCTCCTTCGCGGCGCGCTCGGCGACGATGCGCGCGATGTCCTCTTGGGAAATGAGCTCCACCGGCTCGTCGGCCAGAAGCGCCTGGGCGCGCTCCGGCTCGCTTGTGGAGAGCACGATGTAGGTGGAGATCATGGAATAGCTGTAGACCACGTTGATGCCGCATTTGGCGAGCACGCCCATGACCCGCGAGAGCTCGCCGGGCGTATCGACGAGCTTCAGGCAGATGACCGGGGATACGACGCAAGCGCAGCCGGCATCCTTAAGCGCCTCCATGGCCGCCTCGGGCCTATCGACGATGAAGCGGAGAATGCCGTACTCCCCCGTGTCGGCGGCGGAGAAGCCGCGCACGGAGACGCCGGCGCCCTCGAAGAGGTCGAGCACCCGGTTCATGTGCCCCGGGCGGCTGTTGGCGAATACGCTGATCTGGGAAACGGTCATGCTATTCTCCCTCCTCGTTCTCGATGACGGCTCGGCCCGCGCGCAGGGCGGCGAGGTTCGCCTCGACGGTCTTCTGCGGCACGCGCTCGGCCACGGTCTCCTCCCATACCTCGATGGGAATATCGAGGCGTGCGGCCAAGGCCCCCACGAGCACCACGTTGGCGCATTTGGCATTGCCGGCCGCCCGCGCGATGGCGTCGGCGTCGATGAGCAGAGCCCCGGCCTCGCGCAGACGCTCCCGGGCGTTCTCGGGCATCGAGACGGCACCGGTGAGCACCGGCAGGGGCCGGATGGCCACATCGTTGACGATGAGCGAGCCGCCCTCCTTGAGCTGGGGCAGATTGCGCAGGGCCTCGGTGGTCTCGAAGGCGACGACGACATCGGCGCATCCCGCGTCCGATACCATGGACTTCACGTCCTCGCCCACGCGCACCACCGTGGTCACGGCGCCGCCGCGCTGGGCCATGCCGTGGATCTCAGACACCTTCACCTGAAGATTCGCCTTCATGCAGCTGAAGGCGAGCAGATCGGCGGCGAGGATGGTTCCCTGGCCGCCCACACCGCACAAAAGCACCGTCTTAGTGGCATTTTCCATAAACGGCCTCCTATTCCTGGACGATGGCGTCGAAGCGGCAGTACTGGGTGCAGTGGCCGCAGCCGATGCACAACGCGGGATCGATGAGGGCGCGCCCTGTCTCCTCGCGGCCGAGGGCCGGACAGCCCAGGGTCACACAGGCGCCGCAGGCCGTGCAGGAGCCGCTCACGAACAGCGGCGGCTCTACGTGGCGCTCGAGCAGCACGCAGGGCGAGCGAAACACGATGACCGAAATGTCGTCGCTGCCCGTGGCCTCCTTGAGGGCCCGTCGCACGGCGGCGGCGTCGTTGGGATCGACCACGCGCACATCCTCGACGCCGAGGGCAGCCACCACGGCCTCTATGTTCAACTCGCGGCTGGGCCGGTTCTGCAGGGTCACGCCGTTGAAGGGGTTGCCCTGGCGCCCCGTCATGGCGGTGGTGCGGTTGTCGAGCACGCACACCGTGCCGGCGCCGCGGTTGTACACCGTGGAGATGAGCGAGCTCAAGCCCGAATGGGCGAACGTGGAGTCCCCGATGACGGCGACGATGGGACGATGCTCCGTGCCGGCCAGCGCCAGCTCGAAGCCGTGAGCCATGGAGACCGAGGCTCCCATGTCCACCGTGGTGTCCATGGCCGAGAGCGGCGGCAGGGCGCCCAAGGTATAGCAGCCGATGTCGCCGGTCACGATGGCCCGCATCCTCGAGAGCTCCTTGAACACGAGGCGATGGGGGCATCCCGGGCACAGCGCCGGAGGACGTCCCGGCAGATCGGTCGCAGCCGGCGCATGGGACGGCTGCTCAAGGCCGAAGGCCGCGCGCACGAGCCCCGGCGACAGCTCGCCGGCCCGCGGCAGAGGGCACGGCGTATCGCTCACCGGCACCCCGCAGGCCCGCACGGCGTCTTTGAGGTACTCCGAGCCCTCCTCCACGACGTACACGGCTTCGACGGAATCGGCGAAATCGCGCAGGGCGGCCGCGGGAAGTGGCCAGGTGACCCCGAGCTTGAAGATGCTCGCGTCCGGGAGCGCCTCGGCCACGTGCTGGTAGGCCGCGCCGGCGCAGACGACGCCCACAGTGCCCTTCCCTTCTATCACCTCGTTGTAGGGGCAGGTTTCCACCCACTGGCGCAGCTTATCGATGCGATCCAGCTGCACGAGGCGGCGCGGCTTGGCGAAAGCGGGCATCATGACCCACTTCGCCGGATTCTTCTCATAGGGCCTTGCCGGCGCCTCGGCGCGCTCCCCCGCCTCGACGGGCGTCTTCGTATGGGAGATGCGCACGCTGGAGCGGATGATCACCGGCACGTCGAAGCGCTCGGAGATATCGTAGGCCTCGCGGGTGAAGCGCAAGGCCTCGGCGGAATCGGCCGGATCGAGGCACGGGATGGCGGCGGCCTGGGCGTAGTAGTGCGAGTCCTGCTCGTTCTGGGAGGAGTACATGCCCGGGTCGTCGGCGGCCAAGATGACCATGCCGCCGCCCACGCCGGTGTAGGCGGCGGTATAAAGCGGGTCGGCCGCCACGTTCACGCCCACATGCTTCATGGTGGCGAGCACCCGCGCGCCGGCGGCCGAGGCCCCGATGCCCACTTCCACGGCCACCTTCTCGTTCACGCACCACTCGGCGTAGACGCCCTCCTTCTTGGCGAAGGCCTCCAGCGTCTCCGTCGACGGCGTGCCCGGGTAGGCCACGCCGATGGTGCAGCCCGCCTCCCAGGCGCCCTGGGCGATGGCCTCGTTGCCGCTCATCAGCTCCATACGTCTCTTCCTCTCCCTTCGGCGGCCGCCGTCGCGCCCGCGGCCCTAATTCTCCTCGTACTGCATGCAGAAGGTGCCGATCTGAATGAAGTCACCTGGACGCAGCGCACGGGCCTCCACGGAATCGTTGTTCACCCACACGCCGTTGAACGAGTTGGCGTCGCGGATGACGTAGCAGCCGTTCTCCTGCTCGATGGTGGCGTGCATGCGCGAGACGGTCATGTCGTTCAGGAAGATCGTGCACTGGGGACTGCGTCCGATGGTGACGGGCTCGCCGGTGAGCGCGAAGCTGATGCCCACTTGCGGCCCCCGCACGACGTTGAGCGTCGCACGGGCCGGGGCGCTCTCCTCAACGGTTGCGGCCGGCGTCTCGCTCATGACGAGCGGCTGCATGGCCTGCGTGGCGCCGAGCAGCTTGAATCCGCAGGTGGGACACACGGTGTCGTTCGGTGAAATCTCGTGGGAACAAACGGGGCAGCGCTCGCTCATGGCCCACCTCCTTACTCGTTGGCGGCGTCTGCGGCACCCGCGCCCGCGCCGCTTCGGGCACCGTCGGCGGGAGCGTCGTCTGAGACGCCTGCGGCGATGGCCGCAACGGACTGATGATCCTCGCGAGAGGATGACTTGCTGTAGATGAGGGGCGTCTCGTTGACGACCTCGGTCGGTGCCGGGGCGTCGTTGCCCCACAGCCGGTTCCACCAAATGCCGATGCCCTCGAGAAAACCGGGGGCCGGCGAATCCTCGCAGGCGATGAGGTCCTGGGTGGCGACAAGCTCGTTGCCCTGGTAGAAGTTGGCGACGCCCACGACATCCCCCGCGGCCACCGAACCGGTCAGCTCCTCGGCGACGATCTCCTGGCTCACATTGCCCTCGGGCGCGAACACCTCGACGGCGGCCGAGGGATCGGCGAACGGTGCGGTCCGGCCAGGCGCTCTGGGACACGCGGGCGATGAGCGGCACCTCGGCGCCGCCGTCAGCTGCAAAGGCCACGGTCTCGGGGCTGTGGGCCAGCGCATAGCTCACGCGGTTGTCGTAGACCCAGTCGAACAGTGTCTCGGTGTCCTGGAAGCGCGCGTCCTCGGAGGGCGAGCCCAGCACGATGGCGTACAAAAGGCCGTCGCCGCGGTCGCACGCGCCAGCGAAGGAATTGCCCGCCGCCTCGGTGTAGCCGGTCTTGATGCCGCAGGCGCCCTCGTAGGTGCCGAGCAGACGATCGGTGGATTGAAGGTCGATGACCTGGGGCTTGCCGTCGGCGCGCGTGACGGTGATCTGGGCGGACTCCTTCGACACGATGGAGCGGAACGTCTCGTTTCCCATGGCGTAGGCGCTCATGAGTGCGACATCGCGGGCGCAGCTGTACATCTCGTTGTCATAGGCGCCGATGTCGAGCCCATGGGGGTTGGAGAACAGCGTCTCGGTCATCCCGAGCTCGGCGGCCTTGGCGTTCATGGCCGCCACGAAGGCCTCGTTGGCGGTCTGCGAATCGTCGGTCTTCATCCCCTCGCCCAACGTCTCGGCGATGGCGATGGCAGCGTCGTTGCCCGAGGGGATCATGAGTCCCGCGAGCGCCGCCTCAAGGGTGAGCGTGTCGCCCGCCCACAGACTCGCCGACGACTCGCCCACCGATGCGGCCTCCTGGCTCACCGTCACCGTGCTGTCCAGGGGCACGCCGGAGTCCAGCGCGACGATGGCGGTCATGATCTTGGTGATGGAGGCGATGTGCGACCGCTCGAGGGCGCCCCGCGAGAAGAGCACCGTGCCCTCGTCGTCCATGACCAGCGCGAAGGACGCCGTGACATTCGGACAGGCAACCGCCGGCAGCCCGCGCGCCTCGACGGAGGCACCCAGGATCTCGTCGGTGCCGCGCACGTCGGCGAAGGCCCGTGCCGGCGCGCCCAAAGGCAGCGCCAGCAGCAGAGCCAAAGCGAAGCCGAGCGCCCGCCTTGACAGACGGGCGCCTCCTTGGTGCGCACTGCCGTTTTCGATGGGGCTAAGCAGGGTCAACGCAGTAAACCTCTTCCGGAGCCAGAACGGCGAAGCCCGCCTCGGCGAGAACCGCCTCGGCACCGTCGCCCTCGATCTTCAGCACGTCGACGGCCTTGCCGTCGGCGGTGCAGAAGCAGTAGCCGTACTCGATGTTCATCGAGGCCCCTTGGCAGAATCCGAGAAGATCGGCCAAAGTGCCGGGAGCATCCTCGACGGACACGGCGATGACCGGCGTGAGCGAGGCGCGGAAGCCCGCCTGCCCCAGCACCTCCACCGCGCGTTTCGGTGTGTCGCAGAAGATGCGGACGATGCCGAAATCGGCGGTGTCGGCGATGAACAGGGCCTTCATGTTGATGTCGGCATCGGCCAACGTGCGGCAAGCCGCGGCGAGGCGCCCCTTCTCATTGGCGAGAAAAACGGTGAGCTGCGAAATCATTACTGGTTCTCCCCTCTCAGGTCGATGACGCGCTTGGCCTTGCCCTCGGAGCGCGCGATGGTCTTGGGCTCCACGAACTTGATGTCGACGGCCACCTGCAGGTTGCTCTTGAGGGCGGCGGCCAGGCGATTGCGCAGGTCCTCCAGGCGGCGCACCTCGTCGATCGGGAAGTCGGGCTCGGTTTCCACCTGCAGCTCCACATGGTCGAGCGGGCCGTTCATGGTGAGGATGATCTGGTACTGGGTGGCGATCTCCGGGAACTCGGTGATGACCTGCTCGATCTGGGACGGGAACACGTTCACGCCGCGGATGATGAGCATGTCGTCGGTGCGGCCCAGAAGACGCCCGATCTTGCGATGGGTGCGCCCACAAGCGCAGGGTTCGTCTATGATGCGGGTGAGGTCGCGCGTGCGGTAGCGGATGAGAGGGCTGCACTCGCGCGTGAGCGTCGTGATCACAAGCTCGCCGAACTGTCCGTCGGGCACGGGTTCAAGCGTCTCGGGGTCGACGATCTCGACGAGGAACTGGTCTTCGGCGACATGCAAACCGTGGCTTTCGGAGCATTCCATAGCGACGCCGGGACCCATGATTTCGGAAAGGCCGTAGACGTCGCAGTATTTCACGCCGAATTTCTGGCGGATTTCTTCGCGCATATGCTCGGATGCGGGCTCTGCGCCCAAGATGACGCCGGAAATCGGGAAATCCTTCGCAGGGTCATAGCCCATCTCGATCGCCGTATCGGCGATGAGAAGCGCATACGAAGGCGTGGCGCAGAGGATGTCGGTTTCGAAATCCTTCATGATCTGAATCTGACGCTTCGTATTGCCCGTGGACATGGGAACGACGGTGCAGCCGGCCACCTCGCCGCCCATATGAGCTCCGAGACCGCCCGTGAACAGACCATAGCCGTACGAGACCTGCATCGTGGATTCGGCGCTGCCGCCGACCATGGCAATGCCGCGAGCGAAGCAATCACCCCAGTTCTTCAAGTCGTTTTCCGTATAGCCCACAACGGTGGCCTGCCCGGTCGTACCCGAGGAGGCATGGAGACGCTTGACCTCGGAGCGGTCGACCGCGAACAGTCCGAACGGATACGCGTCGCGCATGTCTTGCTTGACGATAAAGGGAAATCGCTTGATGTCTTCCAGGGATTCGATGGAGTACGGATCAAGGCCCGCCTCGTCGAATCGTTGCTTGTACAGAGGGACGTTTTCGTACGCATGCTTGACAGCCCATCGCAAGCGCTCCACCTGCAAGGTCTCGAGTTCAGCGCGAGCCATGCACTCGATTTCCTCCTGATAGTACATCGGCGATTTCCTTTCTCTACAACACAGCGTCAAGGGCAAACCTCGCCCTTGACGCTGTAATACTTTAGTCTAGTAGAGTGGATTCGTGAAGAGATAAATACAGAAAAAATCGCATCAGTCACAGGAAATCGCACTGCGCTCGCGGCGCGCCTCTTTAAGCGCGGCGACGCCGTGGGAGATATAGACCGCCGTCGTGACGAGAGCAAGCGCAAGGCCGACGTACACGAACCAAATGCCCCACGAAACCGGCTCTCCGTTAAAGCCGGGAAGCCATGCGAAATCGCATACGCCGAGGCCGGGAATGAGCGGGAGGTTGAGAAGGAGCCCGGCGAAGCCGACAAAAAGGAAAGTCGTGGCCACCTTGCCAAGATAGATGACGGCCACACGCTTCTGAAAACGAAGCAGGTACGCCGCTCCGCACAGCAGAAACAGGTCGCGCACGATGACGACGATTATGATCCACAGAGGAAGCCGTCCCACGAGGAGAAGGCCTAAAACGCCCGCGATCATCAGGAGTCTGTCGACGGCCGGATCGAGCAACTGGCCGAGTCGAGAAACCGTATGCGTTCTGCGAGCAAGCTGCCCGTCAACGAAATCCGTCGAAGCGGCAAGCGCGAACATGAAGGCGGCGAGAACGTCATGCCCGTCAAGAAGGAGCACGAGATACGCGGGAACCATGCAGAGACGAACCGCCGAGACGAGATTCGCGAGGGTGCATATCTTGTTCGTTACTTGTTCCTGCTGAGCCATGACTTCCCTTTTCGGTAAACCTGCAAACGCCCAAGCATGCGATGGGCGAGGAAAGATTGTAACAGCTTTCCTCGCCCGCTTCGTTTTATATCGGGATATTCGCGACACCGTCATCGAGCCGTCACGCAATCGTTAGAAAGGCTTGATTCTTTCTTGACGGCAATATGCCGCGTGTCAGCTTTCCGTCTGCGCCTCGCGTGCCGCCTTCGCCTCCATCGCGGCCTTGATCCGAGCCGCTTTCTCCGCCTCCTTGGCAGCCTTCTCCTCTTCGGAAGGTTCCGGCTTATAGAGCGCATCCACGCTCTTTACGCCCGACGGAAGGGGATAGTCCGGGTCCATGGTCAAGCAGGTTTTCGGGCATTCGCGCACGCAGGTGCCGCATTGAACGCACCGGAAACGGTCGATAGACCACTTCCCCTCTTTCTTCACGACGCTGATGGCTGCAGTCGGGCAGCGTTTTTCGCAGATACCGCAGAGGATACACGTGTCGATATCGTTAAGGATTTTCCCCTTGAGGCCTTCGGGCTGAAAGCGCGTCTGAGCCGGGTACATGACGGTCTCAGGCTTGCTGAACAGCGAACGCAGGGTCATCTTCCCCAATTTGAAGCTTCCCATTGCGCCCCTACCTTTCAGAACAGCTGATGCACGGATCGATGGTCAGGATAATCATGGGCACGCCGGCCAGGTCGCATCCTTCGAGCGCTTTGACCATGCCGGCGAGATTCTGGCTGGTTGGCGTGCGCATGCGCATACGGTCGAGGTTTTTCGTGC
>OHUT01000877.1_pt1 | contig 10657 bp, 8 predicted proteins | sample 1579321 | NCBI WGS metagenome assembly OHUT01 (sample SAMEA3882514, study PRJEB24775) | human gut metagenome | biome: human-associated habitat; feature: intestine environment; material: feces | place: Netherlands | collected 2009/2010
CAGCCATCAGTCCGCTCAGATCCTGTGTCTTTACAAATATCTCATAATTTTCTTCTATTTTTTCCATACATTCTGCGATCAGTGCAGAACGGTTGACTTTATGCCCGATCTCTTTTTGCAGAGACGTAGCTTTATCTTCCAGCTCCTCCGGAAATTCCCGCAGATTGGCATTGATTCCGATTCCTGTCACCAGATATTCAATATAGTTCATCTGCGCGCTCATTTCCGTCAGAATTCCTACTAATTTTTTCCCGTTCAGCACCACATCGTTCGGCCATTTGATCTGTGCCTGCAGACCCAGATTACTCCGGATCGCCTGGGTCACGGAAAGTCCGATCACCAGGGTCAGCATCGAAGCCCGATCCGGCCGGATCTCCGGGCGAAACAGGATTGACATATAAATAGCACTTCCGTGAGGAGAATCCCAGGCTCGTCCACGCCGCCCTTTTCCTCTACTCTGATAATCCGCCACCGCGAGGGTTCCATGGGGCGCATCTTCCTCTGCCAGCCGCTTGATCTGGGTATTGGTAGAATCAATCTCATCATAATAATACAGCGTCTGGCCCGCCCAACGGGTATGCAGACGGCTCTTGATCTCACTCTCGCCCAGCACATCCGGCACATCTTTCAGACAATATCCCTTATTCTGTACCGCCTCGATCTCATAGCCTTCTTCTTTCAGCTGTTTCATGTATTTCCACACCGCAGTTCTGGAAACTCCCAGCTGTTCACACAACTCCTGACCTGACAGATAGCCATCCGTCTCCAGCAGTTTTTTTAAGATTCTGGTCTTTGTTGACTCCATGGATTATGCCCCCAGAGTTGCCGCCATCACCGCTTTGATGGTATGCATACGGTTCTCTGCTTCGTCAAATACCTTGGACTGCGGAGACTCGAATACCTCGTCTGTAACCTCCATGTCTGTAAGGTTGAAACGCTCGCCCATCTCTTTTCCGATCTTTGTCTTAAGATCATGGAATGCCGGCAGACAGTGAAGGAAGATCGCCTTTTCACCGGCGTTCTCCATTACATGTCTGGTAACCTTGTATGGTGTCAGGTCGTGGATACGCTCTGTCCATACTTCGTCAGGCTCGCCCATGGATACCCATACATCTGTGTAGATGATGTCCGCATCTTTTGTTCCTGCCTCCACATCCTCTGTGAGAGTGATGGTGGAACCTGCCTCTTTTGCCCACTGCTGGCACTGTGCTACCAGTTCATCATTCGGGAAATATTTTTTATTGGTGCAGGCTACGAAATCGAGACCAAGTTTGGAGCATACAACCATGAGGGAGTTACCCATGTTGTAACGGGCATCACCCATGTATACAAGTTTCAGGCCTTTCAGTTTGCCGAAATGCTCACGTACTGTCAGCATATCTGCAAGCATCTGTGTCGGATGATACTCGTTTGTCAGACCATTCCATACCGGAACACCTGCATGTTTTGCAAGCTCCTCAACAATATCCTGGCCAAATCCGCGGTACTCAATTCCTTCATACATTCTTCCAAGAACTCTTGCTGTATCTGCTCTCTTTCTTTCCGATCTGGGAACCTGTCGGATCAAGATAAGTGGAACCCATTCCCAGATCATGAGCAGCTACTTCGAAGGAACAGCGTGTTCTTGTACTTGTTTTTTCAAAGATCAGGGCAATGTTCTTGCCTCTGTAATACTCATGAAGCTCTCCGGCTTTTTTCTTTGCTTTCAGGTCCGCTGCAAGATCGATCATGTAAGTGATCTCTTCCGGTGTAAAGTCTTTCAGTGTCAGGAAATTTCTTCCTTTAAGATTCATAATATATCCTCCTCACGGCTGCAGATTTATTTCTGCTCTGCCGGTTTATCTGTCATGATTTCCTTCAGGGATGTTGCCAGCCCTGCAATGCCCTGTATCTCGGACGGAATAATGATCTTCGTTGCTTTGCCGTCGGCAACTTTTGTGAGTGCTTCCAGGCTCTTCAGGGTAAGAACGGACTCGTCTGCTCCTGCATCTTTGATCATGCGAAGTCCCTCCGCAGTTGCCTGCTGTACTTTAAGAACTGCCTGTGCCTGTCCTTCTGCTTCTTTGATCATACGCTCTTTCTGTGCTTCCGCATGAAGGATCGCTGCCTGTTTCTCAGCCTCCGCGTCAAGGATCGCGGACTGTTTTTTACCTTCTGCGACAAGGATGGTAGAACGTTTCTCTCCTTCTGCTTTCAGGATGGCTTCTCGTCTCTCACGCTCGGCTTTCATCTGTTTCTCCATGGCATCCTGGATGGCTGCCGGAGGAATGATGTTCTTAAGCTCTACACGGTTCACCTTGATTCCCCATGGATCTGTAGCTTCATCAAGGGAAGCTCTCATCCTGGTGTTGATGACTTCACGGGATGTCAGTGTCTCATCCAGTTCCATATCACCGATGATATTACGAAGTGTTGTAGCAGAAAGATTCTCGATAGCCATGATCGGATTCTCAACGCCATATGCATAAAGCTTCGGATCTGTGATCTGGAAAAATACAACGGTATCGATCTGCATGGTTACGTTATCTTTCGTGATCACCGGCTGCGGTGGAAAATCCACAACCTGCTCTTTTAAGTTTACTCTTCTTGCAACACGCTCAATGAACGGAACCTTGAAATGAATACCTGTGCTCCAGGTAGCTTTGTAAGCGCCAAGACGTTCCAGTACCACAGCATAAGCCTGCGGCACAATGCGGATGCAGGATGCAAGTACCCACAATACAAGAACGATGACTACAAGCAAAACAATAACTCCACCCATAATTTTAGCCCTCCTTATTATCTTCTTTTACGATCAGCTTCACTCCGCGGATCTCTTTGATCTCAACTACTGCACCGGCCGGTATTTCAACCGATTCGTCGGCTGAACGTGCCGTCCATTCGATATCATTGATCCGCACCTGCCCGGTCTGAGCCAGGTTGTTGATTGGCTGTATCACTACGGCCCTTTTTCCCAGAAGGCTCTCTGCATTGGTCTTCTCCACGCCCTTGTTCATGTAGCGAACCGCCAGAGGTCTGGTAAAGATCAGAAGCACCACGGAAACTCCGAAAAATAAAAGGAGCTGTACAACAATTCCCCCACCAAGCCACGAGGCAATGCACGCCACAAGAGCACCGCCTGCAAACCAGACAGTGGTAAGTCCTACCGTGATCGCTTCAATTACCAGTAAAATTGCCAGTATTCCAAGCCAGGCCAAAGGTGTCATAAAACCCCTCCTCTCTTATTCTCTTCTCTGTCTTGCAGCTTCATACATCAAAATCCCCGATGCCATAGCAGCATTCAGCGATTCTACTTTTCCGCACATCGGGATGCGTATCAGGCAGTCTGCTGCGTCCGCAGCCTGGTCTGTAAGACCTTTTCCCTCGTTTCCGATAAAAAATGCGGTACCACCTTTATAGGATTCATGATCGTAGGAATTCTCACCTTTCAGATGAGCTGCAAAACTGCGGATTCCTTTTTCTTTCAGCTTCTTTTCTAATGATACCACATCTTCCACATATAGAAAAGGCATTCTGTAAATGGAGCCCATGGTAGAACGGATCACCTTGGGATTTGTGATATCCACGCAGGTTTTTGTGAGGAAAACTCCGCTTACGCCGGCGCCCTCACCGGTCCTGAGAATGGTTCCCGCATTTCCCGGATCCTGAAGATCCTCCAGAACCATGACCAGAGGATTTTTTCCCGCCAGTACCTCTTCCTCGCTCCAGGAAGGCAGCTTCAGAACTGTCAGGATCCCCTGGGGAGTCTTGGTATCACACATCTGACGGAATACGGAATCTTTCACGATCTCATAAGGATATTTCTCTACCTGAGCCATCAGTTCCCCATCCTGGGAAAAAGTCTCAGAGACAAACACCTGAAAAACCCAGTTTTCCGGTGCTTCCAGGAACATCTTCCGGCCTTCTGCCACAAAAAGTCCCTGTTCTCTTCTGGCTTTTGCCTTCTGGTTCAGTTGCATGACATTTTTTATTTTTGCATTTGATACGCTGGTTATCATACTTTTTATCTTACTCCTTGCACTTATCCTGTTTACGGAATCTTCGAAAAATCACTTCATAAACGCCGGTTCCGCATTAAGATCCTTATTTTTTCCAATGGCGATTATGGAACAGCGGTCCGGAAGCGGCTCGGACGGTTTCAGATCTACTGTGACATTTTCGCCCTGTTTAATACCAATGATATTGATGTGAAAACGCTCACGTACATTCAGATCCATCAGGCTTTTTCCAACCCATGACTCCGGAATGGAAAACTCCGCCATACTGAATTCCGCCGAAAGTTCAAATACATCCAGATATCCGCCGGACAGAAGATTTCTGGCAACCCGCAGTCCCATGGACTGTTCCGGATAAATGATCTTATCTGCACCAATTTTGTCAAGAATACGTCCATGAAGAGAATTCATACTTTTTGCAACTACAAAGGGCACTCCCAGATCTTTGGCCTGCATGGTTGCGGAAATACTGGCTTCCAGATTTTCGGCAACTGCGATAATGGCTACATCCACATTCTGAACTCCCAGAGCCTTCAGGATTCCCGGTTCACGGACATCTGCTTTTACCGCATAGGTTACTTTTTCGGAAATCTCTTCGATATTTTCTTCTTTGTCATCAATGGCAAGGACATCGCAGTCTGACTCTGCCAGCGTCACCGCCAGAGTCATTCCAAACTGTCCAAGCCCGATCACGGCAAAAGATTTATTTTTCATTCTATTCTCCTGTTTAACCGATCATGATATCTTCTTCCCCGAGATGAGTCGTGCTTCCCGGCCTGTTACGCACACGCACCACAACTGCAGTTCCCAGTGTCAGTGGTCCGATACGTCCCAGATACATGGTAAGGATCACGATCCACTTGCCTGCCACATTCAGCTGAGGTGTCAGTCCTCTGGAAAGTCCTACTGTAGCCCCCGCAGAAGTGATCTCATATAAAACATCTGCCAGATCCACTCCCGGCATTACTGCGGACAAAAGCACCGTCATGGTAAAAAGGATCAGCACACTGGTTCCTGCAACAACCATGGCAGAACGGAGATAGCTCTCACGGATCCTGCGGCCGTATACCTCTACATCCTTTTTTCCCTGAAGATATGCTGCAATAGAAAGGATCAGAATCGCAATGGTAGTAGTCTTCACACCACCGGCAGTGCCCATGGGTGATCCTCCGATAAACATCCACAGTAGGGAAATGATCACGGTAGGTGTGGACAAAAGCGACTGATCCATGGTATAAAATCCCGCCGTACGTGTTGTCACTGACTGGAAAAAGGATGCCATGAGCTTTGTTCCCAGTGGTGCCCCCTTTAGCGTGGAAGGGTTTCCGGATTCAAAGACAAATACCAGAAATGCTCCTGAAAATACCAGGATCCCGGTCATCGTAAGGACCAGCTTGCTCTGAAGCCGCAGTACACGAAAAACTCTGGATGGGGAGAGCTCTTTTCTCAGAACCTTGCGGAATTTATCCCACAGATCCCACCAGACGATAAATCCAAGACCTGACACAATGATCAGGCCAATCGTAGTGATATTGACCAGCGGATTGCTCACATATACCGAAAGGCTTGTTTCCCCGAAAAGATCGATCCCTGCGTTGCAGAATGCAGATACCGCCAGAAATATGGCATGCACCAGACCTTTTTTTATTCCAAATTCCGGTACAAAGCAAAACGCATACAGGACCGCACCGATTCCTTCTGCAAGAAACACGCATTTCACCACACTGCGGACTACAGCCACGACTCCACCCATTTCATCCAGGTTATAGGATTCCTTGATGATCCGCCGGTTTTTCAGGGAAATTTTCCGCCGGAGGCTGATGAATATCATATTCGCCAGTGCGATCAGTCCGATCCCGCCGATCTGTATCAGGCACAGGATAACCGCTTTTCCAATGGGGCTCCACTGGACTGCCATAACAACTGTGGAAAGTCCTGTTACACATACGCTGGTCGCCGCTGTAAAAACAGCATCCGGGAAGGTAACAGCCTGCCCGGGTGCACTGCAGAACGGCATCCACAAAATAAGTCCACCTACAAAAATCACCCCCGCAAAGCCGAGGGCAATTATTTGTGACGTATTCAGTTTATGCAATCCGTCTGAAACTTTTTTCAAGTTCATATTTTTTATTTATTGTAGTTGTGAGAAAGAGAATTGCAAACCTCCCACATGTAGGAATCTACATTCTTCTGCATTGCAAGAGCCTCATTGATGTCAAAATCAACGAACTCACCGTGGCGATATCCAACAACACGGCTGCGTTTACCGGCAACAAGAAGGTCTACTGCAAGAGCACCCATCATGGACGCATATACACGGTCCTTACATGTAGGGCTTCCACCACGCTGCATGTGACCAAGGATAGTTGCACGTGTCTCGATACCTGTTGCAGCCTCGATACGTTTTGCCATAGCCTCTGAATGGCCGATACCCTCAGCATTTACGATGATATGGTGTTTCTTGCCTTTCTTACGGCTCTCTACGATATTGTCAATAAGCTTCTGCTCGTCGTAATCATATTTCTCCGGGATCAGGATATCCTCAGCACCGTTTGCGATACCGCACCATACTGCAAGGTATCCGGCGTTACGTCCCATAACCTCGATGATACTGCATCTCTCATGGGATGTGGATGTATCACGTACCTTGTCAATAGCTTCCATAGCTGTATTTACAGCAGTATCGAAACCGATGGTGTACTCGGTACATGCGATATCAAGGTCAATGGTTCCCGGCAGGCCAATGGTATTGATTCCAAGGTTCGCAAGCTTCTGAGCACCTGCGAAGGATCCGTCTCCACCGATAACAACAAGGCCGTCGATTCCATGCTTTCTGCAGATCTCTGCAGCCTGCTGCTGTCCTTCCTCTGTTCTCATCTCTGCACATCTGGCAGTATAAAGAATTGTTCCGCCTCGCTCAATCGTATCGGAAACATCTCTTGCTGTCATGTCTCTGATTTCTTCATTTAAGAGACCGCTGTATCCTTTATAGATTCCCTTTACGTTCAGTCCGCTGCTTAATCCTCTTCTGACAACAGCACGGATTGCAGCATTCATTCCAGGTGCGTCACCGCCACTGGTCAAAACGCCGATCGTTTTGATTTTGTTCTCTGCCATATTGTTATCCTCCATCTTATGAAACAACCTATTGTAATACACATATTCGGATATAGTTTATAGCATTTTTATAAGTTTTTCAATACTCTCTCCACAATTTTAACATTGGAACTTCCATATTTTTTACACATGCGCTCCAGCCAGGGATCCTCGATATGGACCTGATAAGCAGGGGGAAGTTTCTTCATTGCCTTGACATCTTTGAGATAAATAACCACCGTGCTGTTTCCTCTGGATTCCATCAGATCGTCTACCAGACCGGTCTCGGCTTTTGCGTACTCTTCCCGGCTTTCAAACTGGAGCCACAGTTCTCTTGGCATATCATCAAAAAGACGGACCTTTTCCAGAATCAGCTTGCTGGCTTTGTCGTCTTCTGCGGATACTCTTCCCTGAATAAAGAGCCGGGCATCTTCATTCAGGAACATCTGGCATTTTTCGTAATCACGTGGAAATACCACAACCTCCACGGTGCCTACCAGATCTTCCACTGTAAGGAACGCCATTACCTTATTATTCTTTGTATATTTTATGGTTTTATCCGTGATCATTCCACCCACGATCACTTTCTGGTTATCGTAAACCTCCGGTATCCCTGTTTCATCATCCGGCTGAAAATCAGAAGTTTTTGCAGAGATCATTTTTTCCATCATATTCCGGTAACGCTCCAGCGGATGACCGCTGAGATAGATGCCGAGAACTTCCTTCTCAAAGGTCAGTATCGTCTCCTTCGGATATTCTGCTGCCTGCGGCATACGGATCTCAAATTCCTTTTTATCTTCTTCAGGCGCAATATCAAAAAGACTCAGCTGTCCCGCCATGGTATGTTTCTTATCCTGGTTGATACTGTCTATGATCTGCGTATAAACCGTCATTTTCTGATTCCGGTTTCCCTCCAGGCAGTCCAGCGCTCCGGCCTTGATCAGATTTTCCACAACTCTCTTGTTGATCTGGTCGATATTTCGCTCAATAAATGTTTTCAGGGAGGTATATTCTCCGTGCTCCTCACGCTCCCGCACAATCCCCTCGATTACCGGACGGCCGATACTCTTGATGGCAGAAAGTGCATAACGAATGGAACCATTGTCAACAGAAAAGCCATAAACACCATGATTGATATCCGGCGGAAGGATCCGGATCCCCATCTGGCGGCATACAGAAATATACTCGGCAACCTTGTTCGGCATTTCCACAACGGATGTCATCAGTGCAGCCATAAATTCTACCGGATAGTAATATTTGAGATATGCCGTCTGGTAGGAAACCACTGCATAAGCGGCAGCGTGAGACTTATTGAAGGCATACTTTGCAAAATCTGTCATCTCATCGTAGATCTTGTTTGCGATCTCCTCGGAAATACCGTTGGCAATACATCCCGGTACTCCCTCTTCCACGTTTCCGTAAACGAAATTCTGGCGTTCTTTTGCCATAACAGAAGCTTTTTTCTTGGACATGGCACGGCGCACCAGGTCACTTCGTCCAAGGGTGTAGCCTGCAAGCTCACGGACGATCTGCATAACCTGCTCCTGGTATACGATACAGCCATAGGTCGGCTTCAGAATCGGCTCCATCTGCGGACAGTCATAACGGATGGTATCCGGACGGTTTTTTCCGCGGATGTACTGCGGAATGAAATCCATGGGACCCGGACGGTAAAGGGAAATTCCCGCGATGACATCCTCAAGGCTCTGAGGCTTCAGTTCCTTCATGAAGTTTTTCATTCCGGCACTCTCAAGCTGGAACACGCCGTCAGTACGTCCTGTTCCGAGAGAATTCAGTACTTTTTTGTCGTTGTAATCAATTTTCTGCATATCCAGGAGAACGCCTGTACTCTGTTCTATCATTTTTACTGCATTCTGGATAACGGTCAGGGTACGTAACCCCAGGAAATCCATTTTCAGAAGTCCCAGCTCTTCCAGTGTTGTCATGGTAAACTGCGTGACAATGGAACCATCCTGTGCTCTGGAAAGGGGTACGTATTCCGATACATCCTTCTGGCTGATCACAACACCTGCCGCATGCATGGAGGTATGCCTCGGAAGCCCCTCCAGACGTTTTGCCAGATCGATCAGACGATGGATATCGTCCTGTTCCTCGTAAGCCTTGCGAAACTCCGGATTCATTCCCAGTGCCTTGTCAATGGTGATATTCAGCTCCTGTGGGATCATCTTGGCGATGGTGTCCACCTGGGCATAAGGCATATCCAGAACACGGCCTACATCACGAATGACACCGCGGGCTGCCAGTGTACCGAAGGTAACGATCTGAACCACGCAGTCATCACCATATTTTCTTCTTACATAATCAATAACCTCCTGTCTCCGTTCGAAGCAGAAATCCACGTCGATATCCGGCATGGATACTCGCTCCGGATTCAGGAAACGTTCAAAGAGCAGATCATACCGGATCGGGTCCAGCTGGGTGATCCCAAGTGTATAGGCAACCAGGCTTCCTGCGGCAGAACCTCGTCCCGGACCGACCATGATATCGTTGTCCCTGGCATATTTGATAAAATCCCATACAATGAGAAAGTAATCTACATACCCCATGTTTTTGATCGTAGACAGCTCATAATCCAGGCGCTTTTTCAGCTCCTCTGTTACCGGATGATAACGCTGCTCAAGTCCCTCATGGCAAAGCTTGTTCAGATATTCCCAGGAGGTAAATCCGTCCGGCACATCATATTTCGGCAGCTTGGTCACACCAAATTCAATCTCCACATGACATCTCTCCGCGATCCTGTGCGTGTTTTCCAGCGCTTCCAGCGCATATGGGAAAAGCCTCGCCATCTCCTCCGGTGATTTCACATAATACTGGCCGCCCTCATAACGCATTCTGTCCTCGTCTGCCAGTTTCTTGTTTGTCTGCAGACAGAGAAGAATATCATGAGGATCAGCATCCTCCGCCCTTGTATAATGCACATCATTGGTTGCCACAAGGTCAATCCCTGTTTCTTCGTGCATACGGAGAAGTTCCTGATTTACCAGTCTCTGCGCAGGGATTCCATGATCCTGTAATTCCAGGAAGAAATTGCCTTTTCCAAAAATATCCTGATAACGAAGAGCTGCTGCCTTTGCATCTTCGTACATTCCTCTCTGAAGATACCTGGCCACTTCACCTGCAAGGCAGGCTGAAAGGCATACTAACCCCTCGTGATATTTTTCAAGCAGCTCGTGGTCAATCCTCGGCTTAAAATAAAAGCCCTCGGTATACGCTTTTGATACCATTTTAATAAGGTTTTTATATCCCAGCTCGTTTTTGCAAAGCAGAATAAGGTGATTGTATTCCTTATCAAGCACCTTATCTTTATCAAATCTCATTCTCGGTGCAACATAAACTTCGCACCCGATAATAGGCTTAATGCCCTCGTTTTTACACGCTTTATAAAAATCAACAGCCCCGTACATATTACCGTGGTCGGTAATTGCAAGAGACTGCATTCCAAGACTCTTTGCACGCGCCACAAGTTGCCTGATACGGCAAGCACCGTCAAGCAAAGAAAACTCTGTATGTGTGTGCAAATGAGTAAACATATTATCTTCCTTTTT
>OHUT01000880.1_pt1 | contig 10608 bp, 9 predicted proteins | sample 1579321 | NCBI WGS metagenome assembly OHUT01 (sample SAMEA3882514, study PRJEB24775) | human gut metagenome | biome: human-associated habitat; feature: intestine environment; material: feces | place: Netherlands | collected 2009/2010
CATTTTGTGCTGATGGAGGGAGGCGATGCAGGATGAAAAGCCGGAACAGAGTGCTTTACTATGGAAAAAAAGCAGCGGCATTTCTGGCAAGTGTTCTGCTGCTGTCTGTGCTCGTATTTTATATTTCAAGGCTTGCGCCGGGAGATCCGCTGGTATCATATTACGGAGACCGCGTGGAAAAAATGACGCCCGAAGAAAGAGCGTGGGCCGAAGAAAAATTGGGACTGAAGGATCCCATTTCCGTACAGTATATCCGCTGGGCAGGCAATGCACTGCATGGGGATTTCGGAATTTCGTACAAATATAAAATGGATGTAACGCGCGTGATCGAGGGAAGAATTGGAAATACGCTGGTGCTTGGCGGCATTGGATTTCTGCTGATTTTCACCCTCGCGCTGCTTCTTGGAATTCTCTGTGCATGGAAGGAAGACACATGGCTGGACCGCATCATCTGTAAGGTGGGAACCATCACGGGATGTATTCCGGAATTCTGGCTGTCGCTGCTTCTGATTCTTGTTTTTTCCATGCAGCTCAAATGGCTGCCGAGTTCCGGTGCCTACTCTGTTGGAAAACAGGCAGATTTTTCTGACCGTGTCTGTCATCTGATCCTGCCGATGACGGTCGTAGTGCTGAGTCATTTGTGGTATTACGCATACATGATCCGCAATAAAATTCTGGATGAAGTGCGGGAAGAGTATGTGCTTCTGGCAAGAGCCAAGGGGCTGAAACGAAAGACGGTTCTGTTCCGGCATTGCCTGCGGAATACGATTCCGTCGTATCTTGGCATCATGGCCATTTCTGTTCCGCATGTGCTGGGGGGAACCTATATTGTAGAAACGGTTTTCTCGTATCCCGGTATCGGAACGCTGGCGTATGAGAGCGCACGGTACAAAGATTACAATCTTCTGATGCTGCTTTGCCTGATGTCCGGAATCGTTGTGATTCTGTGCAATATGGCGGCACAGATCATCAACGAGAGAATTGATCCGCGGATGCGGGAGAAAGAAGCGGCAGAAACATCGGAGGTAATGATGCTGTGACAGAAAAAACACAATTATTTCAATTTGCAGGAGAGAGGCCTGCAGAAAAAACAGAAGCAGAAAAAAAGAAAAAATGGTATCAGGACCGGCCGGTGGCAGCAGAGCTTTTTCTGGGTCTTCTTGTGCTGGGCTGCCTTTTCTGTGGGCAGATTATGACGAAGGATCCCTCGTATATGGATCTGAAAAACTGTTCCGTCATGCCGTGCCGGGAATTTCTGTTTGGAACCGATACGATGGGAAGAGATATTTTCTCGATGATCTGGTACGGCGGCAGAATATCGCTGGCGATCGGTCTGCTTTCTACGCTGATTTCCACTGTGATTGCCGTTCTCTTCGGCGCAGTCAGCGGATGTGCACCGGCGTGGCTGGACGCACTTCTGATGCGGCTGACCGAGATCTTTTTGTCGGTGCCGAATCTTCTTCTTGTCATTTTTCTTCTGGCCGCTGCGGGAAAATCCAATGTGATTACGATTTCTGCCGTGATCGGAATGACAAGCTGGACAAGCATTACAAAGGTTGTGCGGACCGAAGTACGGCAGATCCGGAACAGTGAATACGTGATTGCGTCGCGCTGTATGGGAGGCAGCTTTTTCTATATTTTATGGCACCATCTGGCACCGAACTTTTTTTCGTCTATTATGTTTATGGTGGTTATGAACATCCGAAGTGCGATTGTAGCAGAATCCACACTGAGTTTTATGGGAATCGGTCTTCCACTGGAGGTGATTTCCTGGGGCAGCATGCTGTCACTTTCGGAAAAAGCGCTGATGACAAAGGCATGGTGGATCATTCTGATCCCGGGTGTTTTTCTGATTGTGACGCTGCTTAGTTTTACAAGCATTGGAAATTATCTGCGGAAGCAGGCAAACAGAAAACAGAGAAATCTGTGAGCTGTTCAGAGAGGCTGCGGTCTGTGGGGAATCCCTGCAGACTGCAGCTTTTTTGTCTTGCAATCAAATACAGGGATTGCTATAGTGAAAAGCAGAAAGAGTATTTTTAATACCTAAAAAAAAACAGCGGGAGGAGAAGGAAATGCTGAAGAGTCAGGAAATGCGGAAACTTGCACCGGAGATGGATCCGCTCCGGATTGGAACAGGATGGAAAAAAGAGGATCTTGAAAAACCGCAGATTATGGTGGAGAGTACGTACGGGGACAGCCACCCGGGAAGCGGCCACTTAAATCTGCTGGTCGAGGAAGTGCGGAAAGGCGTTGCGGAAGCGGGGGGCTTCGGGGCGCGGTATTTCTGCACCGACATCTGTGACGGCGAGAGCCAGGGAACGGACGGCATCAACTACAGTCTTGCGAGCCGCGAGATGATCGCCAATATGATCGAGATCCACGCGAATGCGACACCGTTTGACGGCGGCGTCTATCTGTCGAGCTGCGACAAGGGTATGCCGGGCAATCTGATCGGCCTTGCGCGTGTCGATATTCCGGCGGTTGTTGTGCCGGGCGGAACGATGAATGCGGGACCGGAGATGCTGACACTGGAGCAGCTTGGCATGTACAGCGCAAAATTTGAGCGCGGTGAGATCGACGAGGAGAAGCTCGACTGGGCGAAATGCAATGCCTGCCCGAGCTGCGGTGCCTGTTCGTTTATCGGAACGGCATCCACGATGCAGATCATGGCGGAGGCACTCGGCCTTGCCCTGCCTGGAAGCGCTCTGATGCCGGCGACAAGCCCGGATCTTCTGGCATATGCACGGGAGGCAGGCCGCCAGGCGGTAAAACTGGCACAGATGGAGCATATGCGGCCAAGCGATCTTGTGACGAAAGAGAGTTTTGAGAATGCGATTCTTGTCCACGCGGCAATTTCGGGAAGCACAAACTGCCTGCTGCACATCCCGGCCATTGCGCATGAGTTCGGCATCGAGATTACCGGCGACACATTCGATCGTCTGCACCGCAACGTGCGGTATCTGCTCGATGTCCGCCCGGCGGGAAGATGGCCGGCAGAGTGCTTCTATTATGCGGGCGGCGTTCCGGCGATTATGGAAGAAATCAAAGATCATCTGCATCTCGATGTGATGACAGTGACCGGAAAGACACTGGGTGAAAATCTGGCGGAGCTTCGTGAAAATGGATTTTATGAGAAGTGCAGCGGATGGCTCGCAAAATTCAATGAGCGGTATGGAACTTCGATTACAAAAGAAGATATTATCCGCCCGTATGACAAGGCGATCGGAACGGACGGCAGCATCGCTGTTCTGCGCGGAAACCTTGCGCCGGAGGGAGCCGTCATCAAACACACGGCCTGCCCGAAAGAAATGTTCCACGCCGTCCTCCGTGCCCGACCGTTCGACAGCGAGGAGGAGTGCCTCGATGCCGTGCTGAAACATAAAGTACAGAAAGGCGACGCCGTCTTCATCCGCTACGAAGGCCCGAAAGGCAGCGGTATGCCGGAGATGTTCTATACTTCCGAGGCAATCAGCAGCGACAAAGAGCTTGGAAAGAGCATCGCGCTTATCACCGACGGCCGTTTCTCCGGCGCCTCCACCGGCCCGGTCATCGGCCACTGCAGTCCCGAAGCTGTAGACGGCGGCCCGATCGCACTCGTCGAGGAAGGGGATTTGATTGAGATTGATGTGAAGGAACGAAAACTTAACATCATCGGAATCGCAGGAGAACGCAAGTCCATGGAAGAAATTGATGCGATCTTAAAAGAACGCCGCCGGAACTGGAAACCGCGCGAGCCGAAATACAAAAAAGGCGTACTCCGTCTTTTCAGCCTCCACGCAGCAAGCCCGATGAAAGGGGCGTATCTGGAATACTAAAAATACTTGCGTTTTTCTGGGATGGTCTTTAGAAGTTAAGGCAGAGCAAAAAATGGAGGAAGGAGCAACAGAAAAACAAGTGAAAGAAAATATCTAAAAAACAAACGGTTCCTGTATAATGTTGCATCTCTTCAGAAAATGGTCGGAAGTCCAGATTCTGTCCAGAAGAATGTGGTGCTGGAGAACAATTCGCTGTCGGCGGAGCAGATTACCGGTGTGGAAAACCGAAAGAGCAAGGCAGGCGAAGCCGTTCTTCCGGTACTGCGCAGTGTTTCGCTGTTTCTTCTCGGGCTGCTTGGCGTGCTTCTGATTCTGCTGACGCTGCTTGTGATTGCGGCGGAGGCGGCGCGGATCATCTGCCTTGGACCGGCGGCAAAGAAACAGCAGCAACCGATGCAGAACTCGCCCGCAGATTTCCGGCGGTCGAGCCAGGCGAATATACGCGTGTCTGCCATCTGATCGAGAAACATATCTACGGCGAGAGTCTGCTGTCTCCTTATGAGGAACGTACGCTGAACCATTTTCTGGAAAAGCTGATGGAGCCGGTACCGGGCTGCAGCTGGAAAATGCGGCTGAAGCTGCGCTATGCGTGTCTGCGCCGTGTGAATACGAAGAAAAAGAAGAGAAAGCACAGCGCTTTCCAGCAAAAATAAGGGTTAGGAAAACAAATGAAAAGAGGGATTTTACGATGAAATATGTAACATTTAATATTCGCTGTGATTTTGGCCAGGATGGAGCCAATAATTTTATCTACCGCAGACCGCTGATTCTGGAAAAAATCAGACAGGAAAAGCCGGATATCATCGGTTTTCAGGAGGTACTGCCGCATGTGGCTGCCTGGCTGAAGGAAAATCTGACGGAATATTACATTGCCGGATGTGGAAGAGAAAAGGATCTGACCGGTGAGGCAATGATCATTGCCTATCGGAAAGAACGTTTTCAGAGTGTGAGCCTGGAAACCTTCTGGCTGTCACCGACACCGTACGTGCCGGGATCCCGCTATCCGGTACAGAGTATGTGCCCGCGTACTGCGACGGATGTGGTATTTGAGGATATGGAGACCGGAAAAGTGTTCCGCGTCATCAACACCCATCTGGATCACGAGTGCGCCGGGGCGAGAAAGCTTGGCCTGGAGCAGATTCTCGCACATCTGAGAGCAGAGAAAGCATTTGCCGATGTGCCGGTGATTCTTAGCGGCGACTTCAATGCCGAGCCGGACAGCGAAGAGATGAAACCGCTGAGGGAAACTGCCGGTCTTGTGAATGCGACGGAAGGAATCGGCATTACCTTCCACAACTATCATCGCGATGATCCGAATGATCCGCAGTGCTCGATTGACTACATCATTCTCAAAGGGGACTGGGAACTGAAAAAGGTGGAAAAATGGACGGAGCAGAAGGACGGTGTGTGCCTTTCTGATCATTATCCGATCTGTGCGGAACTTATTTAAAATATGGATGCAAGAGGCGGCCGCCGGGAGAAAAAATCTTCTGGCGGCGTTTTTTTACGATAGTTATAGGAAAAACTTATAACAAGTCAAAGAAAAAAGGGAATATACAAACGCCGCATTTTCTGTTATGATAGGTTACGTTACAAAACCTATCAGATTAGTATAGAAAGAAAAATTACGAAATAACAGGAGATTATTCATATGGCAAGAGGAATTGACACAAAATGTATCCATTTAGAAGAAGACGAAGGACAGTGTAGCCACTACGGCGCACTCAGCTACCCGATTTATCAGACCGCAACGTATGCGCATCCGGGCGTAGGACAGAGCACCGGATTTGATTACAGCAGACTGCAGAACCCGACCAGAGAGCATTTGGAGAAGATGGTGGCTGCACTGGAAAACGGCATTGACGCGTTTGCGTTAAGCTCCGGCATGGCAGCGATCTCTCTTCTGATGGAAATGTTCCGCCAGGGCGACCACATCATTGCGGACTCCGATCTGTACGGCGGCAGCATTCGTCTGTTCCGCAACGTCAACGAGAAAAACGGCGTCGAGTTTTCCAGCATCGACTGCTGCCGTGATGACGTGGAGAGCTATGTGAAAGAAAATACAAAAGCAATCTACATCGAAACTCCGACGAACCCGATGATGAACGTAACCGACATCCGAAAGATGGCGGATATTGCAAAACGCCACAACCTGATTCTGATTGTGGACAACACCTTTATGTCCCCGTATTTTCAGAATCCGCTCGATCTCGGTGCGGACGTTGTGATTCACAGCGGCACGAAATACCTGAGTGGCCACAACGATACACTGGCAGGCTTTATCGTGACGAACCGCGAAGATATTCAGGAAAAACTGCGTTTCCTGATCAAGACAACAGGTGCAGGCCTTGCTCCGTTTGACTGCTGGCTGGTACTGCGCGGCATGAAGACGCTTGGCATCCGCATGGAACGCTCCCAGGAGAATGCAGAACAGATTGCCGCATGGCTGCAGCAGCAGAAAGCAGTCACAAGAGTGATTTATCCGGGACTGCCGGATCACCCGGGCCATGAGATTATGAAAAAACAGGCAAGAGGCTTCGGTGCCATGCTGACAATCCAGCTCGAGAGCAAAGAGTTTGCCCTTGCCATTCTGGAAAAGGTAAGAATGATCCGTTTCGCAGAGAGCCTCGGCGGCGTGGAGACACTCGTTACGTATCCGACGACGCAGACACATGCCGATGTGCCGAAGGAAATCCGTGAGCGGAACGGAATTACGGAGAGCACCCTTCGCTTCTCTGTTGGAATTGAAAATATCGAGGACCTGATCGGCGAGCTTGAGAAGGTTTTTGCAGAAATTGAGGAAGAGAAAAATGACGGAAAGAAATCTTGATTTTGACAGAATCATCAACCGAAAAAATACAGACTGTTTAAAATATGACTTCGCAGTAAAACGCGGTATGCCAGCCGACGTGCTGCCGCTGTGGGTGGCGGACATGGACTTTGAGACATCCTCCTACATCGAGGATGCGCTGGTAGAGCGTGCGAAAATGGGCATTTACGGCTACAGCGATGCGCAGACTCCGTATTTTGAGGCCGTTGCGGGATGGATGAAACGCCATCACAACTGGGAGCCGAAAGAAGAATGGCTGATCAAAACGCCGGGCGTTGTATTTGCACTTGCGATGGCAGTCAAAGCTTACACCGCGCCTGGGGATGCCGTGCTGATCCAGTCACCGGTTTACTATCCATTTTCGGAAGTCATTGCGGATAACGGCAGAAGAGTTGTCAGCAGCACGCTGGTGCTCGGCAATGATAACCGCTATCACATGGATGTGGCGGATTTCGAGGAGAAGCTGAAAGCTGAAAACGTGAAGCTCTTTTTCCTCTGCAATCCGCACAACCCGGTCGGAAGAGTCTGGACGAAAGAGGAGCTGACGGCGATCGGCGATCTCTGCGTGCAGTACGGCGTGACCGTTGTAAGTGATGAGATCCATGGAGATTTCATTTTTAAAGGCGAGCATCAGGTGTTTGCTGCGATCAAAAAAGAGTACGAGGACATCACGATCACCTGCACCGCGCCGAGTAAGACATTCAATCTGGCAAGTATGATGATGTCAAACATCTTTATCGCCAACCCGGAACTCCGTGCGAAATTCCGGAAACAGCTCGATGCAGCCGGAACGAGCCAGCTTGGTGTGATGGGTCTGGTGGCATGCGAGACGGCATATAATAAGGGCGAGGAGTGGTATGAGGCAATGCTTTCCTATGTGAAGGCAAATGCAGAATTTACAAGGCAGTATGTGGAGGAGCAGATTCCGGGCGTGAAGATGATCGACCTGGAGGGAACATATCTCGTATGGCTCGATTTCCGCGAGACGGGGCTTTCTGTCGACGAACTGGAAGACCTGATGATCAACAAGGCGAAGCTGTGGCTCGACAGCGGCAAGATCTTCGGAGACTGCGGTCGCGGCTTCCAGCGGATCAACATCGCCTGCCCGCGCGCAACCCTGACCGAGGCACTGGAGCGGATTCGGGATGCGATGAAAAGCAGATAAAGCCACACCGATGAGATGCGTAGCATTTTGGAAGTTGGCTCTGAACAGTGACGAAAACATGTTGAAAAGGCGCAGCTTACGGAACATCTTTTTGGGAGATATGATTTTTTTTGTGTCTCCGGTAGAGAAAGAAGAAAGCTGCGCCTCCGCATATCAAAACGAGTACTTTCACCGGAATCTGATATACCGGATACACAGAGGTATAAATGCAATGATATTCTGGCGAAGAAACTTCGCTTTCCTCAGCAGGGCTCGGGCTCCAGGAAAAAGATGCCAGAATTCGAAAATATTTTTTATCAGAAGAAAACTGGCTATAAGGAAGATAAAAATCTGGGTTTCCAGGCGTTGTGATTTTCCGTTCCAGCGTCCAGGGTTCTTCCGTGCTGTTCCGAGTCCACAATTCTGCTTTTTCTAATTCAAAAAGATACATCAGTGGATCTGTCTCCAGACGGATAAAGTCTTCTTTCGCAGTTCTTACCTGGGTTATATTTTGAAAATCGAAAACTGTCTGATATAACAAAGAACGATCTGATTTTTCCTGATAGGTGAGTACATTTGCGGCATACAGATCTTGGAAACTTTTTGTCTTTTCAGATCGTTTAAAAAAATAGAAATCGATAGGTTTGGAAGAAGTTTTTCGATACTCGTTTTCTAAACTGGATTCTATTGGCGAAGCATTTTCTGGTACGTTTTCTTTTAAAAAAGAGCACAATACCGTATCGTCATTTTCGAATGCAGTGTCTGCTTTGACTGGAACAGAAAAACAGAATAACAGGGTGAAAAATAAAAATTTGATTTTTTTCATAATGAGTTACCTCTTATTTATGGCTTTATTCAGTTGATGCCGGATTTAAAAGTTTTTTTGAATGGTTGTTCTGTACTTTTTGTTCCTGCAATTCCTAAAACATTCATAATCTGCCCGTTTTTCTACGAGTAATGGCGACTTGCTCATGATTTTACTTAAATTACTTGAAAATACCTTAAACACAATTTGCCTATCAGAGAAATTTGTGCTTCTGGATAGGCAAATTGTTACTTTGAAAGAGTAATTAGAAATTAAATGTATTTGTATGTGGTGAATGAAAGTTTAATAACTTAGGTTCATTGTTTTATATGCAGTATAGGCTGTTCCTGATGGAGAGTAGCTAATTCCACCACCGTTGTAGGAAAAAGAGATACTGTAGCCGGTTTTCTGGGGATTATATAAGTATCCCATTACAATTCTTTTATCACTGCTATTACCTGCAGTAGCGTGACAGTATGTAACACCTTTAAGCTTCATGGCATAGTCGGGTGTTCCTAGTTGACTCCCTGAAAATTCAGCACCAGATAATTGCTGATTATTTGCAGTAAGAGTTCCACCGACTTTCCAATCGTTCATAGTATTATCTTTGTACCATAATTTTCCACCATATTCATACGGTCTCATAGCAGCGCCTAATTGAAAAGAAAAACTGTCTTTTCCGCGAGGTTGTTTATTAGAAGTAAACTCGTATGTTGGATAGATATAAATGGTTGATGCATTTTTAAAAGCTGATGCAGTAAAGGAAATACCGGTTAAAGTTTCGCTACTGAGTATCGATATTTGATTTTCGATATTTGAATTAATATATTCAAAATGTTTACCTCCACTTTTTAAGTCATCCACAATGAACTGCATGACGTCATCATCCAGCTTTTCTATTTCCTTTTGTGGCATTCCGGTTTTTAATAGATATGCTTTGTTAGATAGAACAACATTATTATCTGCCTTTACATTGCAAATTACCATATTTAAGGACAGAATACAACAAATAAAAAATGCAAGACATGTTTTTAATTTTTTCATGATGAGTGGTCTCCTTTCATAAGTATTGTTGGATGGTTTTAGTTTTTTATTTATCCTTAGATTAGTGCACTATCTGAAAAGTAAATTCGTTCGTTAATATGGATGATAAAATAGAAAATTAATAAAAATGCTTGTAATTATTATATAAATATATGAAAAATAAATCAATAGTCAAAAAACATATAAATAAATATATGAATTTGTAAAAAACAACGATTTTGTAAAAAGAATGTAATTTTAGAGAGATATATACGTATAAAAAAATAAAACGTGATTTTAATTTGCAGTGATATGGATTCTATGATATAGTGTGGTAAAGTGATGCTGTGAAAAAAAACAAAACCCCGTCGGCAAACAAGGCGGGCAGCGCAGGAAAGGGGATTATAACAATGTATATTACATGCCTGGACGTAGAAGGAGTACTGGTACCGGAGATCTGGATCGCGTTTGCAGAGGCAAGCGGAATCCCGGAACTCAAAAAAACGACACGCGACGAACCGGATTACGATAAACTGATGAGATGGAGACTTGGAATCTTAAAAGAGCACGGCCTGGGACTGAAAGAGATTCAGGCTACGATTGAGAAGATTGATCCACTGCCGGGCGCAAGAGAGTTCCTCGACGAGCTGCGCACCTTCTCCCAGGTGATCCTGATCAGCGACACCTTCACGGAGTTTGCCGCACCGCTGATGAAAAAGCTCGGCTATCCGACCCTGTTCTGCAATTCTCTGGAAGTCGCAGACGACGGAGAGATCACCGGCTTTAAGATGAGAGTCGAGCAGTCGAAGCTCACCACGGTCAAAGCACTGCAGTCTATCGGATTCGAAACGATCGCAAGCGGCGATTCCTATAATGACCTCGGCATGATTCAGGCAAGTAAGGCAGGCTTCCTGTTCCGCTCGACCGATAAAATCAAAGCCGACTATCCGCAGATTCCGGCGTATGAGACGTATGAGGAGCTGCTTGGAGC
>OHUT01000881.1_pt1 | contig 10600 bp, 7 predicted proteins | sample 1579321 | NCBI WGS metagenome assembly OHUT01 (sample SAMEA3882514, study PRJEB24775) | human gut metagenome | biome: human-associated habitat; feature: intestine environment; material: feces | place: Netherlands | collected 2009/2010
TCTGGCGCAGGCAGCTGGGCTGGCAGCACTGCAGGAAAGTGCCTACGCCGAGGAGGTGCGCGCGCTGATCGAGGCCGAGCGGCCCCGGCTGGCTGCCGGGCTGCGGGCATTGGGACTGTATGTTATCGAGGGCCGGGCCAACTATCTGTTGTTCCGCGCACCGGCAGACTTTGGCGAAAAGCTGCGGCAGCACGGCGCGGTGGTGCGCAGCTGCGGCAACTACCCGGGTCTGGATGATGGCTGGTATCGAACCGCTGTGCGCACGGCGGAAGAAAACACCAAGCTGCTTGCCATCATGAAGGAGGTACTTGCATGAGCCGGGCAAAGTGTATCATGGTGCAGGGCACGATGAGCGGCGCAGGCAAAAGCCTGCTCTGCACGGCGCTCTGCCGGATTCTGGCGCAGGACGGCTACAAAACGGCACCGTTCAAAAGCCAGAATATGGCGCTGAACAGCTTTGTGACCCGTGACGGTCTCGAGATGGGCCGTGCGCAGGTCGTGCAGGCGCAGGCAGCGGGCATTGAACCCGATGTGCGGATGAACCCGATCCTGCTCAAGCCCAGCAGCGATGTCGGCAGTCAGGTCATCGTCAACGGTGAGGTGCGCGGGAATATGCCCGCAGCGGAATACTTCCGCCATAAGCGCGCGCTGGTCCCTGATATACTGCGCGCCTACAACAGCCTTGCCGAGGAATATGGCATTCTTGTCATCGAGGGCGCCGGCAGCCCGGCTGAAATCAATCTGAAGGCGGATGACATTGTCAATATGGGCTTGGCAGAGCTGGTCGATGCGCCGGTGCTGCTGGCGGGGGATATCGACCGCGGCGGGGTGTTTGCCCAGCTGTACGGTACCGTTGCGCTGCTTGAGGAGCGGGAGCGAAGCCGCATCAAGGGGCTTATCATCAATAAATTCCGTGGTGATGTTGAGATCCTGCGCCCCGGCCTTGCCATGCTGGAGGACAAAACCGGGCTGCCGGTGCTGGGCGTTGTGCCGTATCTGGATGCAGATATTGAAGATGAGGACTCCCTTTCCGAACGGCTTTGCCGCAAAAAGACCGTAAAGCCGCTGGATGTGGCAATCGTGCGGCTGCCGCATATCTCCAATTTTACCGATTTTATCCCGCTGGAGCAGCACCTGCTGTTGGGTGTGCGCTATCTGCGCACCGTGCGTGAGCTGGGCGCGCCCGATCTGGTGCTTCTGCCCGGCACCAAAAATACGGTGGAGGATCTGCTCTGGCTGCGCCAGTCCGGCCTGGAGGCTGCCCTGCAAAAGCTGGCGGCCGGCGGCACGGCGGTGGCGCTGACGGCCAGCATTGGTCTGGGCGCATTTGCCGCAGGCTTTACGCCCTTCACCACCCCCGAGCCGAGCCCGACACCCGTTGTGACCGCCACGCCCGAGACTGCGGCCACGCCGACCCCCTCCCCCTCGCCAAGCCCGACACCGGAGCCGGACAAGCCGCTGACGATGGAGGCCAGCGTCATCCAGCAGGACGTCGGTGTGACGCTCTACGTCGAGAACGCCCCCGAGCCCAGCCCCACGCCCGATGCGTCCGCCTCGCCGTCCCCGACGCCGTCCAAAAGCGCGAAGGAGGATGACGCCGAGAACGAAAAGACCCCGCTGCTGGGCGTGGCGGCAACCATCACACTGACCGACGCCAAGGGCAATGCCACGGATTACGAGCTGGATACCGAGACCGGCACCGCGCTGGCCGAGGACGTGACCCCCGGCGACTACACGCTGGCGGTCCAGCCCATCGAGGGCTACACGCAGCCCGAGGCCCAGACCGTGACAGTCAAAGAAAAGGTCGTCTACAAGGCGGACGTCAAGGCCGTTAAAGAGAAGATCGTTCAGGCCAGCCAGGTCAACGAGAGCGCCGAGGACTCCGGCGTCAGCAACGCGGGCTCGGCCCCCATCGTCAACGAGGTCACCGACACCGTGACCTACGCCGACAGCGCCAGGACCGAGACCGGCAGCAAGACGAGCTACACAGCCAAGCTGAGCAGCAGCGGTCATCTGCTGCTGGCCGATGGCACCGAGACACCCTACCTGCCCGTTTATCAGGACGGCACGAAGGACCTGATCGGCGCAGTGCGCGATACGAGCTACGCCGCCAACATGGCCACGGCGGCCTGGCTGCCCGGCGCGGCGGATTCGTATCTGGATGCGCTTTCCGCAGCATTCGGCATGGCCAACGGCATTTTGCTGCTGCTGCGGTACACCGCGCGGACGAGCCGGTGACCGTACAGGAGGACACCGGCGGGGCCGCCCCGACTGCCGAGGAGACCCCTGCCCCGGCGGACCCCACGCCGGAACCGACCCCCGAGAGCACGCCCGAGCCGACCCCGGAGGCGACGCCCGCCCCCACCGAGGCCCCGACAGAGACACCCGCCGAAACGCAAACGCCTGCCCCGACAGCAGCCCCTACGGAAGCCCCGACAGCGGCTCCGACGCAAGCACCCACCCAGGTGCCCGACCCGACGGCGGGCTGGCCGGATAACATTGCGGTGCAGGAGCTGGCCAACTACGGCTTTGCCGTGACCAGCGCGACCACCACGATATACGAGTATACCGGCTGGCAGGATATTGACGGCGCAACGTATTATTACGACCCGTCCACCCACCAGCCCGTCACGGGCCAGCAGGTCATTCAGGGCAATGTCTACACCTTTGCGGCGGACGGCGCACTGAACCGCACGGCCCGCGGCATTGATGTCTCGAAGTTCCAGGGCAGCATTGACTGGAACGCCGTCAAGGCGGACGGCATCACGTTTGCCATCATCCGCTGCGGCTACCGCGGCTACGGCAGCGGTGCGCTGGTCGAGGATTCTACCTATCGCCGGAACATTCAGGGCGCGATCAACGCGGGCCTGCGCGTCGGCGTTTACTTCTACAGCCAGGCCATCAACGAGGCCGAGGCCGTCGAGGAGGCCAGCATGGTGCTGAGCCTGGTCAGCGGCTACAGCCTGCCGCTGGGCGTCTACTACGACACCGAGAGTGTCGGCGGCGGGCGCGCCAATGCCCTGAGCGCCGCCGAGCGCACGGCCTGCGCCGTCGCCTTCTGCGAGACGATCCGCAGCGCGGGGTACAGCGCGGGCGTTTACTCCTATGCCAGCTGGTTCTATAACGCGCTGAACTTTGCGAATATCAGCAAGTACAACATCTGGATCGCCCAGTACCGCGATACGCTGAGCTTCAGTTACAAGCACAATATATGGCAGTACACAGGCTCCGGCAGCGTCAAGGGAATCTCGAAGCCGGTGGATATGAATATTGGGTAAAATAAAAGCACCTGCGTTTTCGGACGCAGGTGTTTTTTCGTTATGGAAGCCTTCTCCCTCGGGAGAAGGTGGCCGAGGCTCCGACCGAGGCCGGATGAGGGCAAAGCCCGCCATAGCGGCCAGTGAACGGGCTGCAGCGGTAAGGTCTACCCTCATCAGTCAGCGGACGGGGCCGCTGACAGCTTCCCCCAAGGGGGAAGCCTTATTTGTTTGTGTAGCAGCTCATCTTCGCGCTGCTTCCGCCCCTGACCTGCCCATTGCCGTGCACAATATATTTATACGTACACAGCTCGGCCAGCCCCATGGGGCCGCGGGCGTGGAGCTTCTGGGTGCTGATGCCCATCTCGCAGCCAAGGCCGAACTCGCCGCCGTCGGTAAAGCGGGTGCTTGCGTTCACGTAGACCGCCGCGCTGTCCACGCAGGTCGTGAACCGCTGTGCCGCCGCGGCGTCCGCCGTGACGATGGCCTCGCTGTGGTGGGTCGAATGCTTCGCAATGTGGGCGATAGCCGCATCGACGTCATCCACAACGGCCACGCTCAGCTTATAATCCAGATACTCGGTGTCAAAGTCCTGCGGCGCGGCGGGCACACCGTCGATGATGGCCGCGGCGCGCGCGTCCAGATGCAGCTCCACCGGGGTGATGCCGGCAGCGGCGCGGGCATCGACAAGGCGGGCCTTCAGCATCGGCAAAAACTGCGTTGCCACATCCCTGTGGACCAGCAGCGCCTCCTCGGCGTTGCAGACGCTGGGGCGGCTCGTCTTAGCGTTTTCCACAATATCCACGGCCATCTCCAGATCAGCGGCCTTGTCCACGTAGACATGGCAGATGCCGGTGCCGGTCTGGATGCAGGGCACGGTTGCGTTCTCGACGCAGGCGCGGATCAGCCCGGCCCCGCCGCGGGGGATCAGCAGATCGACCAGCCCGTCCGCGGTCATCAGCTCGTTGGCGCTGGCGTGGGAGGTGTCCTCGATGAGGCTCACCGCGCACTCCGGCAGGCGCACCCTGCGCAGACCGGCGCGCAGAGCCTCCACGATGGCGTGGCAGCTGGCCCAGGCGTCGCGCCCACAGCGCAGGATGCACGCACTGCCCGCCTTGATGGCCAGCGCGGCAGCGTCGCTCGTGACGTTGGGGCGGCTCTCGTAGATGATGGCGATGACACCCATCGGCACGGCGGTTTTTTCGATCAAAAGGCCGTTCGGGCGCACAATTTTGCGCAGCACTGCGCCCACCGGGTCGGGCAGGGCCGCGACCTCGCGCATACCCTTGGCCATGTCGGTCAGGCGGCCCGGCGTCAGCGCCAGACGGTCCAGCATCACGTCGCTGACCCGCCCGCGGGCGTTCTCGACGTCCTGCTTATTGGCGTCCAGAATTTTATCCTGCGCGGCGATGAGCGCAACGGCCATTGCCTCCAGCGCGGCGTTCTTCGTGTCGGCGTCGGCCAGCGCCAGCGGCAGCTTTGCGCTCTGCGCGGCCCGCAAAATTTTCTGCGTAGTCATGGGGTCAGACCTCCCTTATGCCTTGCGGCCCACGAACCGGGTGCCGACGGGCTTGCCCTCGACAATGTCGTACAACACCTCGGCGTGGGCACCGTTGGTAATGATCATGTCCACACCGGCCTCGGTGGCACGCTTAGCGGCGGTGACCTTCGTCAGCATGCCGCCGGTGCCCAGGGCCGAGCCCGCGCCGCCCGCCAGCATCTCAATTTCCGGCGTGATCTCCTCGACCACCGGGATGAGCTTTGCGTCCGGGTGGGTGTGCGGGTCGGCGGTGTACAGGCCGTCGATGTCGGACATCAGCACGACCAGATCGGCGTGGATGCACTTGGCCACCAGCGCGGCCAGCGTGTCGTTGTCGCCCAAAGAGTATTCCTCGCAGGCGACGGGGTCATTCTCGTTGATGATGGGGATGGCGTGCAGCTGCAAAAGACGCTCCAGCGTGTTTTGCAGGTTGTGCAGACGGTTTTCGTGGTCAAAATCCTCCCACGTCAGCAGCATCTGGGCCACGGTATGGTTGTATTGGCCGAACAGCCGGTCATAGGTATACATCAGCTCGCACTGGCCCACCGCGGCGGCAGCCTGCTTGGTGACAAGGTCGCTGGGCTTTTCAATTTGCAGCTTGCCTGCGCCAAGGCCCGTGGCCGCCGACGATACGACGATGAGCTGATGTCCGGCATTCTGAATATCGCTCCACACCCTGACCAGATCCTCGGTGTGGCGGATGTTGAGCAGCCCGCCGGGATGTGCCAGCGTGCTGGTGCCTACTTTAACGACGATACGCATAAAATTTCTCTTTCTATTCCTGTTTGGCAACCGCTTTGTAGGGGCGAGCATTGCTCGCCCGTCAGGCGTCTGCCGCGCGGGGTATTTTCCTGGAAAAGCACTTCTTTCCGTCAGGTCTGCGGGCGAGCAATGCTCGCCCCTACATTCTCGGAAGAGGTCACTTCTTCCCCAAATCCTTTGTCTTTTCAAACGCGGCCAGCACGGCGTCGGTCACGGCACCGCGGAAAGCGCGCTCCTCCAGCAGGCGCACGCCCTGAATGGTCGAGCCGCCGGGGCTGCAGACGGCGTCCTTCAATTCGCCCGGGTGCTTGCCGGTCTCCAGCACCATCCGCGCGCTGCCCAAAAGCATCTGGGCGGCGTACTCCTGCGCCTTGGCGCGGGGCAGACCTGCGGCGACACCGCCGTCGGCCAGTGCCTCGATGAACTGGTACGCCCAGGCCGGTCCGCAGCCGGACACCGCGCTTGCGGCGTCGATCAGGCTCTCCGGCACGGCGTCCAGACGGCCTGCAGGGGCCATGGCGGTGAGCCACTCGGCTATTTTTTCCGGCTCCACATCGTCAGAGCAGTATTGGATCATGCCGTCGCCCAGCGCCACGGGGGTGTTGGGCATCATACGGATGATGGGATAGCCGCTGCCCGCCATCTGGCGGATCTGCTGCATCGACAGGCCCGCCGCCATCGTGACCAGCACAAAGGGGCGGCTCTCGGCGCGGGCTTCCAGCGTTGGGGTCAGCTCGTCGAGCATATCGGCCATCATCTGGGGCTTTACGCCCAGAAAGATGAAGTCGCAGATGCCGGCGACCTCCTCATTCGTGCCGCAGGCGCAGCCGAGCTCGTCCGCCAGCGCCTGTGCCTTGGCAGGCGTGCGGTTGGCCAGCAGCACATCGCCGGACCCGGCGCCCTTGCAGACCGCGCGCGCCACAGCTCCGCCCATGTTGCCGCAGCCGATAAAACCGTATTTCATGGTAAACCCCCTATTTTATTCTTTATATTCAGTATTTATAGTAGTGCAAGGGAGAAGGTTTGTCAACGGGAAAACGGGCTTTCCCCGGGGGAAAGATACAGAAAGTCCATCGCATCTTTTTCTTGCCCTTATCCTGCAAACGCGGTATAATAAAATAGAATATTTGTAAAATTCCGTCCGCCGCTGCACGGCGGGCACCAGGATAGAGTTTGGAGGCAGTACCATGTCTGAATTTATTCCTCTTTCGGTTCCGAATTTCGGCGCGCGCGAGGCCGAGCTGGCCGGGCAGGCCATCACGTCGGGGTGGGTGTCCACCAGCGGCGGCAAGGTCACGGAGTTCGAGGAAGCGCTGGCCGCTTACGTGGGCATGCCCCGCGCCGTGGCTTGCAACGCCGGTACCAGCGCGCTGCATCTTGCCGCTATGGCCGCCGGCATCACCCGCGGGGATGAGGTCATTGTCCCGACGCTGACCTTTATCGCCGCCGTCAACCCGCTGACCCGCTATGTCGGCGCGGAGCCGGTCTTCATCGGCTGCGACGACTCCCTGTGCATTGACCCCGACGCCGTCGAGGATTTCTGTGCGAACCGCTGCGAGCTGCGGGACGGCAGGCTGTACAACAAAGCTACCGGCGCACACATCAAGGCACTGGAGGTCGTGCATGTGTTCGGCAACATGGCCGACATGCCCCGCTTGATGGCGATAGCCAAGCGCTACGGCCTCATCGTCATTGAGGATGCCACCGAGGCACTCGGCACCCGCTGCACCGACGGCCCGTTTGCCGGTAAGTTTGCGGGCACCATCGGCGACATCGGCTGCTACAGCTTTAACGGCAACAAGATCATCACCACCGGCGCAGGCGGCATGGTCGTCTCCAACCACGCTGACTGGGCCGAGCACGCCAAGCATCTGTCCACCCAGGCCAAGACCGATCTGCTGCAATTTTTACACGATGAGGTCGGCTACAACTACCGCATGACGAACGTGCAGGCATCCTTAGGGCTTGCCCAGCTCGAGCGGCTCGAGGGCTTCATCGCCCACAAAAAGGCGCTGTATGACCGCTATGTGGCCGCGCTGGACGGCGTGAAGGGACTGCGCATCCTGCCCTTCCGCGAGGGGGAGTGCCGCTCCAACCACTGGTTCTTCAGCCTGTATCTGAAGGATTCCGGGATGGACCGCGACACTGTAATCGAGAAGCTGCAGGCGCAGCACATCCAGACCCGCCCGGTTTGGGCGCTCATCCATGAGCAGGCCGACTACCCCCGCAATGAGGCTTACGGTCTGGACAAGGCGCTGGACTACCGCAAGTACATTGTCAACCTGCCCTGCTCCACGAACCTGTCCTTTGAGGACTGTGACCGCGTGATCGAAGCGGTGCTGGGGCTGTAAAAGGCTTCCCCCGCGAGGCTGCGCCCGCAGGCGCGTGTCGGAGTGCAACCGCCGTAGGCGGCACTTGGCACGGAGACTGAAGCTGTCCGCGAAGCGGACTGATGAGGGCAAAGTCCACGCCGCAACCCATTTCCGGGCGGCGGAGACACACTCGCCCCTCATCCGGCGCTTGCGCGCCACCTTCCCCCTCAGGGGAATGCTTAAATAAACGTCAAAGGGGGACCACCCTTGATAAAAGTAGAAGAGCTTTTTATTGCGCCCACCGCCACGGTGCTGGAAACGCTGCGCAAGCTGGACGAGACCGGCCAGCGCATCCTGTTCATTGCGCCGGAGGGACATCTGAAGGCCGTCATCACCGACGGTGACATCCGCAAGTTTTTCCTGCGCGGCGGCACACCGGACCAGACCGTGGACCACGCGGCCAACTATCATCCGCTGAGCGTCTCGGTGTCCGAGCGCGGCAAGGCCCGCAGCATTTTGCAGGAGCATTGCATCGACGCGCTGCCGGTCCTGAACAAGCGCGGTGTTATCACCGACATCATCTTTGCCCACGGCCTGGATTTGGACAACCGCAAGCAGGTCGATATTCCCGTTGTGATGATGGCGGGCGGGCTGGGCACGCGGCTGTACCCGTACACAAAAATTCTGCCCAAGCCGCTGATCCCCGTGGGCGAGCAGCCCATTGCCGAGCTGATCATGGACCGGTTCCGGGACTTCGGCTGCCACAATTTCACGATGATCGTGAACTACAAAAAGGGCATGATCAAGTCCTATTTCAATGAGCTGGAAAAGGACTATAACGTGGACTTTGCCGACGAGGAAGTGTTCATGGGCACCGGCGGCGGGCTCTGCCTGCTGAAAGGAAAAGTCAAAGCACCGTTCTTTTTTACGAACTGTGACACGCTTTTGGATGTAGACTTCGGCGACATTTATGAGTACCATAAATCCCACGGCAACCTGGTCACGATGATCTGCGCGTTCAAGCACTACACCGTGCCCTACGGCGTGGTGGAGCTGGGCGAGAACGGCAGCATTGCCGCCATGCGCGAAAAGCCCGAGCTGGACTTTTTGACGAACACCGGCGTCTACGTGGTGGAGCCGCGCGTCGTGGAGGAAATGCGCGACGGCGAGAAGATCGGTTTCCCCGATGTGATCGAGCGCTACCGCCGGGCCGGGGAGAAGGTCGGCGTCTATCCCATCAGCGAGAGCAGCTGGATGGACATGGGCCAGCTGGAGGAGCTGGAGAAGATGAGAAGAAAGCTGGAGAATCAGCAGTAAACCAGTGAGGAGTTAGGAGTGAGGAATGAGGAGTGACACATAAAACGGAGCTTTCAGCTGAAACCAAAAACTCCTCACTCCTAACTTCTCACTCCTCACTATAAAAACCGGAGGTTTTTACCTATGCCTGTAACGATCATAGCCGAGGCCGGGGTCAACCACAACGGCAGTCTGGAAATGGCCAAGGAGATGGCCCGCGTTGCTAAAGAATGCGGCGCGGACATTGTAAAATATCAGACCGCCGTGCCCGAGCTTGTGGTCAGCAAATTTGCCGAGAAGGCCGAGTACCAGAAGCAGACCACCGATGCCGCCGAGAGCCAGCTGGAGATGATCCGCAAGCTGCATTTCTCGTTTGAGGCGCATAAAGAATTAAAGGAATACTGCGATTCCATCGGCATCCAGTATTTAAGCGCGCCGTTTGACGTGCCGAGCGTGAAGTTTCTGGGCACGCTGGGTCTGCCGCTTTTAAAAATTCCCTCCGGCGAGATCACGAACCTGCCGTATCTCGAGGCCATGGCCGCGCAGAAAACGCCGGTGCTGCTCTCCACGGGCATGAGCACGCTGGACGAGATCACCGACGCGCTGGGCGTGCTGGATGACGGCGGCTGCCCCGAGGTGACGATTTTGCACTGCAACACGCAGTACCCGACGCCCTACGAGGACGCGAACCTGACCGCCATGATCGAGCTGTACGACCAGTTTGGTCTGCCGGTGGGGCTGTCCGACCACACGCCCGGCTGGGAATGCGACGTAGCCGCGACGGTTTTGGGCGCGCAGGTCATTGAAAAGCACTTTACGCTGGACAAATCCCTGCCCGGCCCCGACCAGAAGGCCAGCCTGGACCCCGCCGAGTTTGCGGCGATGGTGCTGGCCGTGCGCCACGCAGAAGCCGCCCTCGGCGACGGCCACAAGCACCTGACCGCCAGCGAAGCCCCCAACAAGGCCATTGCCCGCAAGAGCATTGTGGCCGCGCGGCCCATCAAGGCAGGCGAAGTGTTCACCGCCGAAAACTTGCTGACCAAGCGCCCCGGCGATGGTATTTCCCCCATGCTGTGGTACACCGTCCTTGGCCAGACCGCCAAGCGCGACTTTGCCGAAGACGAAAAGATCGAGCTGTGATTTTTAAGGGGGTTCTCCGGCCTTTTTGCAAAAAGGCCTCGGCGAAAAACTCTGAATAGAAATAATAGAATTGGGACTTCATCGTAATATCCGTGGGATGGTTTCCTCTTAGCCGCTTTGATGCATTTTAAGCGGCAATATTGGGCAGGGTTTATTCCGTGATTTTTTATGCACGCAATAAGGCCCCCCCTCAGGCCGCATCGCGTCCAGCTCCCCTCCAGGGGAACCAATACAAAGTTAAGGCAACACCGCACAATTCCCACCTGACGGCTTAAGCACCGCTCCGGCGGCTG
>OHUT01000886.1_pt1 | contig 10551 bp, 9 predicted proteins | sample 1579321 | NCBI WGS metagenome assembly OHUT01 (sample SAMEA3882514, study PRJEB24775) | human gut metagenome | biome: human-associated habitat; feature: intestine environment; material: feces | place: Netherlands | collected 2009/2010
TATTGAAGGCTTCATCATCATCCAGGTAAATGGATGGGTAGAGACGGTCTGCATCAAGCCCTACAACCTCAGTAAGAAACTCCCAAGACCAGTGGATGGCTTCTTTCTTGAAGTAATCACCAAAAGAGAAGTTACCAAGCATTTCAAAGAAAGTACCGTGACGTGCGGTTTTACCTACATTTTCGATATCACCGGTACGGATACATTTCTGGCAGGTTGTTACTCTTGTTCTTGGCGGCTTCTCAGCACCTGTAAAATATGGTTTCAGCGGAGCCATACCTGCGTTGATCAGCAGAAGACTCTTATCTCCCTGTGGTACCAGGGAAAAGCTTTTCATTACAAGATGACCCTTGCTCTCCATAAAGTCAAGGAACATCTTACGAAGTTCGTTCACTCCGTACTTTTTCATGTTGTTATCCTCCTTGTGTCAACCCTACCTGTCAGCATTTCCGGAATGCCGTAGCTTTATCCAGGAAATGTCACAGATATGGGAAATTATTTTACACAGATCTTTTTGAATTTTTTCTTGCCTCGTTTCAGGACGATCCCGTCTCCTGCAAAAGCATCCTTCTCAACCGTGTGGTAAATGTCGGTGAGTTTCTCACCATCGATGGATACACCACCCTGCTGGATCGCACGGCGACCCTCGGAACGGCTTGGTACCAGCTCTGCTTTTACAAGAAGTGTGATCAGGTCGATTTTTCCTTCCTCGTCAAAATCTTCCTCTGAAAGCTCTGTTGTAGGCATATGAGAAGTATCTGCACCTGAGAACAGTGCGCGGGCACCCTCCTGTGCTTTCTTAGCTTTGTTCAGCTCGCTGCCTTCCCATTTGGCCATCTCGTCGATCTCCTCAAGAGGAAGGAAAGTAAGAAGACGCATACATTTGATAACGTCAGCATCGTCTACATTTCTCCAGTACTGGTAGAAATCGAACGGGGATGTCTTATTCGGATCAAGCCATACAGCTCCGGACTGTGTTTTTCCCATTTTTTTGCCCTCAGAATTGAGAAGCAGTGTGATGGTCATGGCATAGGCATCTTTGCCAAGCTTACGGCGGATCAGCTCGGTACCGCCAAGCATGTTGCTCCACTGGTCATCGCCACCGAACTGCATGTTGCAGCCGTATTTCTGGTACAGCATGTAGAAGTCGTAGCTCTGCATGATCATGTAGTTAAATTCCAGGAAGCTTAAGCCTCTTTCCATACGCTGTTTGTAGCATTCAGCTGTCAGCATACGGTTAACGGAGAAGTGGGCGCCTACGTCACGAAGCAGCTCGATGTAGTTTAAGTTCATCAGCCAGTCAGCGTTGTTGACCATCAGTGCTTTGCCGTCTGAAAAGTCAATGAAACGGGACATCTGTTTCTTGAAACAGTCAACATTGTGCTGGATGGTTTCAGGTGTCATCATCTGACGCATATCTGTACGGCCGGATGGGTCACCGATCATACCGGTTCCGCCGCCAAGAAGGGCGATTGGTCTGTTCCCTGCCATCTGCAGACGTTTCATCAGGCACAGTGCCATGAAATGTCCTACGTGAAGGCTGTCTGCTGTCGGGTCAAATCCGATGTAGAATGTAGCCTTTCCATTGTTGACCAAGTCTTTGATCCTGTCTTCGTCTGTTACCTGTGCGATCAGACCTCTTGCAACGAGTTCTTCATAAATTCCCATTTTTATTCTCCTTTTATTATGTTAATGATTTACAGAATTCTCACTTTACTTCAGCTTGCAAATATGCTTTTCAGAAAGCGATTTTCCCACATAACTGGTCAAAAAAAGTCCTTATCCAATCAATATTGGATAAGGACGATATTAACCGTGGTACCACCTTATTTCGCTGATTACCTGCGTATTCAGCCTCATTCAGTCTGCGTGTTCACAGACCTTTGCACTATAACGTGTGCCCGACGTCACAGCCTACTTTCGAAAACACTCATAATTCTTATCGTGTATCATTTCGGTGTGCAGCTCCAAGATGTATTCATTCTTCACTCTTTCATGCGCCTCTCATCAACCGGCAGCTTTCTGTATGGGTGTGTGAATCACTACTTCTTCTTTTCCAAGCCTTTGTGATATCTGTATATTATTTTCCTGTCTGTGTTAAAGACTAACTGATTTGATGAACTTTGTCAAGATGATTTTTAATCTCCATCTTTTATTTTTTCAAAAAGTTGCAGCCATGCTCCTGCAATTATTTCATTTCCATATTCTGTCAGATGAATACCATCCGTTGTAACACTCTCATATCCTGCTTTTTCTGCTTTCAATATTATCATGTCCTGAAGCGCAAGAAAGTCCGCATGATATTTTTCTGCAATCTTTTTTTCGATTCTTTCTGTCTGTTTTATTCCCGGAATCCAGTTTTCATACATTCTGGGATATGGCACTATAAATGGCGACATACAGATAAGCTTTGCATCCGATTGCTCTGTAATTTCTTTCAAAATGGCTTCATAACAGGCTTCAAACTGCTGTTCTTCCAGGCTCTTTCCTGTATTCATCATAACTCCGACGTCATTGCATCCTATCAGAATGCTTACGACATCCGATCGTTTTAAAATACATTCCTTCTCCAATATACGTTTCACTCCATGAATCGTGAATCCATCATGTCCTCGATTCATAATGTCGTACTTCTTCCTTCCGCCGCCACTGTCATTCAACTTCTCAGCCACCATATTCACATAACCGTTTCCCAGTGGATTTTCTAAAAAGCAATGACTGGCATCTGTAATACTGTCACCTAAAAATATAATCTTTTTCATCTGTCCTTAACACCAAATGGCCTTATACTATAAATTGCATGAATTATAATTCCTGTCCGTCCTTAATTACCATCTTAAGCTCCAAATTCTCGTCTAATAATACGATATTCGCTTTCTTTCCCGGTGCGATCGAACCATATGTATCTTCAATTCCAAGACTCTTAGCCGGATTGATCGTCGCACATGCAATAGCTGTCTCAAGTGGGATCTCCATCTTTTTAACTACTGTACGCAGGCAGTCAGCAAGGTTTGTTACTGATCCAGCAAGTGCTCCGTCAGATACCAGTGTCGCATGATTTCCAACTACTTTTACATCCAGACCGCCAAGTGTATACTGTCCGTCCGGCATTCCGGTTGCACGCATGCTGTCACTGATCAGGATCATGCGGTCTGCTCCCATCATCTTGAACGCTGCTCTTACCATAGATGGGTGGATATGTACACCGTCACAGATAATTTCTGCCATTACATGTTCACTATCTGATACTGCACCTACTACACCCGGTTCACGGTGTGTGAATGCAGGCATTGCATTAAAGAGATGTACCGCATGATTCGCACCTGCATCAAACGCTGCTTTTGCGTGTGCATAATCAGCATTCGTATGTGCAAGGGAAATATTCACCTTATCTTTCATTGCTTTTACAAATGCAACTGCTTCGTCACTTTCTTCCGGCGCAAGTCCGACAAACTTTACAAGCCCTTCGGAAGCATCAATGAATCTCTGACAGATTTCCGTATCACAAGGCATGATGTTTCTTTCATCCTGTGCACCTTTTTTCACCGGACTGATAAACGGTCCTTCCATGTTCACACCTACAAGGTCCGCTCCCTTAGGATTCTGCTCTTTTTTGTATTCAGCTGCCGTTCTTAAGATCGTTTCCAGCTCTTCGACCGGAAGTGTCATGGTTGCCGGTGCAATTGTTGTAACACCTACAGATGCCTCATATTTTGCAATATTTTCAATTGCTTCTTTGCTGTTATCGCAGAAGTCATCTCCCATACATCCGTGGAAATGCAGATCGATCAGTCCCGGGATTGCATATGCTCCCCGTCCATCGATCACTTCCTCTCCGATCATATCCGGTACATTTTCTGTTGTATAAATATTATCAATTTTATCATCGTGGATTACAATACCACCTGCTGTAAATTTCTTATCTTCTGTATAAACGATTACATTTTTGATTATCATTTCAGTTATCCTCCAATTTATTCTGTCTATTTCCGCATATCATTTTATCATTCATACGATGTCCCCGTGATATGTATTTATTTTAATAAGCTCCTGCGAAGCGCCTCACCTTCTTCCAGTGCACGCAGTGTATTATCATGCAGTACCTCTTTTTCATACTTATCCTGCTCTACATAATAAGAATAGATAATATCCAGCATGACCAGGATTGGGAACTGTGGTGATATAACGTTACCATGGTTCAAATGCCGAAGCGACGGAAGTAAGAGTACTTCCGAACAATATTGTTCAAAATCACCCCGGTTATTCGCCGTCAGCAGTACGGTTTTTGCACCTCTTCGATAAGCTTCCTGCAGCAAAAACAATACCGATTCTTTTGTACCACTGATACTGATTCCGAACACCAGACTTCTCTTATCCTGAAATACCGCCTGCATCCGCATCATATCCGTCTCCACCAATGAATCAATATCCACACCGATACGCATAAAGCGAAGCTCCATCTCCCTTGCAGAAAGTCCCGAACTTCCCGTTCCACATACAAATACCCGCTCCGCCTGATTCAGATATCTGCTGATTCTTGCAATCTGAGCTTCATCTACCAGACTGTACGTCTTATTCAGGAGTTCCTGGTATGCATTCAGGATCATCCTGGTATTCCCTGTAATAGATTCCTGCTTTTCAACAAATGTTTCTTCATACTGATAGACAAATTCCCTGTAACCTCTGTAGCCACATTTTTTTGCAAATCTTGAAAGTGAAGCTTCTGATACAAAAAGTCTTTCTGCGATAGATTTCGCAGAAAAATCTACTTTCTTTCTGTTCTGTATAAAAAAATCTGCAATATTTCTTTCTACTGTTGTGAACTTATCATAGTTGGATTCTATGATCGGTACTACTGATTTCACATAATATTCCATAGCTTATTATCCCTGTTCTGATTACTGGTGTCTTCCCTGGAAATGATAGAATGCTCCAAGCATACCGGCATTGTTCTGATTTTTGGCAAATGCAATCCTTGTATGCTCCCACATACTGGACACCAGATATTTTTCTACTGCTTTTTCAATCTTATCTTTTAAGAATGCTTCCTGTGCCATAATTCCACCGCCAAGTACAACAACTTCCGGATTCACTACATAGCAGATATTGGCAATTCCTTTTCCAAGTACATCCACCATCTCGTCAATTGCACGGTTACAGATCTCATCGCCTTTTTTCGCCTCTTCGAAAATGTGATATCCGCTCCAGTTTTCGGTTGGTTCTTCCTTCCACGCAGCTACTTTCTTTGTCAGGATGCTTGCTGCTCCGAGTGTCTGGAAATTACTGTCATCCATATGCATATATCCAACTTCACATGCACTGTTGCTGAATCCGTGGAACACTTCACCGTTCAGAAGGATACAGCCGCCGATTCCGGTTCCGATCGTCAGCATCACTGCTGCCTTGCTTCCTGCAGCCGCACCTGCTTTATACTCTGCAAGTCCGGCACAGTTTACATCATTTTCCACTTCACATGGAATTCCGAATCGTTCTTCTACTGTCTTTTTAAATGCCGTTCCGATATAATTCGGGATCAACGGTGCAGAATAGAAGATTTCTCCTTTTTCGATGTCCACCATACCTGCAGTAGAGATACACACACCTGCATCTGCTTCACCTTTTAACTCTTCTACGATACCGATCACTTTCTCAAGGATCGCCGGTCCGCCTTTTTGTGCTTCTGTCTTCATTTCTTTTTTTAACAGTACTTCTGCATTCTCGCTTACAATCCCATATTTGATGGCTGTACCGCCGATATCAATACTAATATATTTTTTCATTTCTTCTTTTCCTCTTTCACTATCCTTCATTATACTCGTTAGGCCAGAAAAGGGCAAACCGTTCTTTCATGGTTTGCCCTCGACTTTTCTGATTAGATCTTTACTTTGAATATTGCCTTTTTGATGGCTTCCGGTTCCTGAACCTGAACCGCTGTTCTGTGTCCGTCACTTGGATAACAGATCAGGAAATCTCCATCTGTCAGGACTACTGAAGAATTCTTTTCTCCATCCATTGGAAGAAAATCATCTTTTTCCACAAAATCTTTTAATTCCATATTCTGAATGAAGTTCAGATCGATCTGTTCATTTCCATGGATCATTACATGGACGTCCAGATAATTTTTATGTGCTTCCCAGAAACGTTCTTCCGGTGTTGTTGTTGTATATTCTACGATATTGACAAACAGTCTGTCACCATCGATCTCATGACTTCCCTTTTCATAAGATGCAAGATCGTGTGTCTTTGCATATTCAAAGCACTCTTTTACTTGTTCTTCTAAGAATGGGAATTCTGATAAATTATTGATATTTCCAAAAATCACGAAAATCGTCACTCCTTCTTAGTTTTTGTAAATGGTTGTGTTAGGAGCAGGTACGGAATTGTCTCCTTTTGCCTTTCTCCAGATGATACTTGCCGGGATACCAATTACCAGTGATACTACAATTGAGATGATTGAGTATGACCAGATTGATACGTGATCAGCAGGTACGAAGTATTTGATGTATACCATTACGCCTGATGCAACGATGAATGCACATACTGCACCAAATGTATTGGCAACCTTTGTAAATGCTCCAAGGATAAATGTTCCGATCAGGATACCAAGTACCAGTCCCATGAATCCATTGAACCATTCGTATGCAGATTTTACTCCGCCGTTAGCCAGTACCATAGCAACTACGATTGCGAAGATACCAACGATCAGAGATACATACTGTCCGATCTTTGTCTGTTTCTCAAAGCTTAATTCTTTCTTAGAAAGTCTTGCCTGGATATCCAGTGTCCAGCTTGATGCTACAGAGTTCAGACCTGTAGAAAGTGTAGACTGTGCTGCTGCATAAATAGCTGCTAACAGAAGTCCTGTTACACCAACCGGAAGCTCAAATGCGATGTAAGATGCGAAGATCTGGTCCTGAGCTGCTGCCGGTGGAAGTGCATTCTGCTGATAGAATACGTATAATCCTGTACCGATCAGGTAGAATACTGTTGCGATGAAGATTGATAATCCTCCGTTTGCAAGCATCATTTTGTTCAGTTTCTTTGTATCAGTTGTTGTTGTAAAACGCTGTACAATATCCTGGCTTGATACGTAAGATGCCATTGTATTGAATCCGGCACCAACGATCATGATGAATACGCTGTCTTTAAAAATGTTAGCATTGAAGATCGGCTGATCTACAGCAAGGAACTTATGCTCTGTTGTCAGTGCATGTGCGATTGCTCCAAACCCACCATCTAAGTGTGCTAACAGGAAGATCAGTGCAAATGTAACACCGATCAGAAGTACAGATCCCTGGATGAAGTCTGTCCAAAGTACGGATTTAAGACCTCCTGTATATGAGTAAATAATAGCAATGATACCCATGATAATGATCAGTAAGTTTACGCTGATTCCAGTCAGACTTCCAAGTACCATACATGGAAGGTACATGATGATTGACATACGTCCGATCTGGTAAATGATGAACATTACAGCTCCAAGTACACGAAGTCCTTTGCTTCCGAATCTCAGTTCCAGATAATGATATGCTGTATCAATATCCAGTTTGCTGTAGATTGGCAGGAAGAATTTAATCGTGATCGGGATAGCTAACAGCATACCAAGCTGTGCGAACCACATGATCCATGTTCCTGCGTATGAGTTTCCTGCTAATGACAGGAATGAAATCGGACTTAACAGTGTTGCGAAAATTGATACGGAAGTTACCCACCACGGTACAGTTCCGTCTCCTTTAAAATACTCTTTTCCTTTCATTTCTTTCTTTGCGAAATGAAGGCCGGCGAACAGTACAGCCGCGAGATAAATTACTAAAATGACTAAATCTACTACGGTAAACCCTTGCATCGTCTCTCTCCTTACAGATATTTTTCTTTCACGTATTTTTTATATAATCTTACAGATATTTAGCTTTTGCGTCGCGAACCATCTTAGCTGCTTCTTCAACGATAGCCATGTCTTCTTCTACTAATGCTGGCAGTGGCTCTCTTACTCCGCCAAGTTCCAGACCTTCGTTGATCTTTAACATAGCTTTGATCACTGCGTACATATTTCCGTGTGCAGAGCACATCTTATAGATAATCTCATCACAAGCATACTGGATTTCTCTTGCTTCTTCCATCTTTCCGGCTCTTACATACTCGTCTAATTTCAGATATAATTCCGGCATAACTCCGTATGTACCACCGATTGCTCCTTCAGCTCCGATGACACGTCCACTCATGAACTGCTCATCTGGTCCGTTGAAGATAATGTAGTCAGGGCCTGCTGCCTGTTTGAACATCTGGATATCCTGTACCGGCATAGAAGAGTTCTTAACACCAATTACGTTAGGATTCTTTCTCATCTCTGCGAAAAGTCCCTGTGTAAGAGCTACTCCTGCAAGCTGTGGAATGTTGTAGATTACGAAGTCTGTGTTTGGTGCTGCTGCACTGATGTCATTCCAGTACTGAGCGATTGCATACTCTGGCAGGTGGAAGTAGATCGGTGGGATTGCTGCGATTGCATCAACTCCAAGGCTTTCTGCATGTCTTGCAAGCTCCTGGCTGTCTTTTGTGTTGTTGCATGCAACGTGTGCGATTACTGTAAGCTTTCCTTCTGCTGCTTTCATAACGTTCTCAAGGATGATCTTACGGTCTTCTACGCTCTGGTAGATACATTCTCCCGATGAACCGTTAACGTATACACCTTTTACACCTTTTTCTACGAAGTACTTTGTCAGTGCCTGTACGCCTTCCGGACTTACATTGCCTTCGTTGTCATAACATGCATAGAATGCTGGGATCACGCCTTTGTACTTTTCAAGATTTCTCATTGTTTTTTCTCCTTTTCTTTTTTGATATATTGCTTTATCTTTTTATAATGTTATCAATAAATCCTTTAGGGAATTATCTTTCCATTTCTTCCACAAATGATTTTGTGATCAGCTGTGGTCTTGTGATAATAGAACCGACAACAACGCTGTATGCTCCAAGTTCGATCACGTGTCTTGCTTTTTCCGGTGTGTTGATGTTACCTTCTGCAATGACTCTGTGTTTTGCTTTTGCGACAATCTTTCTTAAGATTTCGAAATCATTTGCCTCGATCTTATCGCCCTTGCTCTGCTCTGTGTAACCAACCATTGTAGTTCCGATGAAGTCAAATCCAAGTTCATCCGCATGCAGTGCTTCTTCCACTGTAGAGCAGTCTGCCATGAATAACTGATCCGGATATTTTGCTTTTACTTCTTTAAAGAACTCATCTAATGTCTTTCCGCCAGGTCTCTTTGAAATAGTAGCGTCCATAGCGATGATTTCAGGTTTTACTTCCATCAGTTCTTCGATTTCTTTCATCGTTGGTGTAATGTAGATATCACTGTCATCATAATCTCTTTTTACGATTCCGATGATCGGCAGATCAACCTGTGACTGTATCTCCTTGATATCTTCTTTTGTATTTGCACGAATTCCGCTTGCACCTCCCTGTTTTGCAGCCAGTGCCATTCTTCCCATAATGAATGAAGAATGTAAAGGTTCATTCGATAATGCCTGACAAGAAACGATTAATTTTCCTTTCAGATTTTCAACTTTCTGATTCATTGCTTTGTTCCCTCCTTCGTTCTGCAATCAGTATAATATTGTTCAATTTTATTTTCAAGTGTCTTTGTAGTTGTTGAAAGCTCTTTCATTCTTTTCAATTCTCCTATCCTATTTTCCTTATTTTTCGCCTTTTATTTTGTGCAACTTGCACAATTCCAGGTAGTTTCTTTCCAGTTTTGAAAGTAGTTTCTGTTCTTTCTATTTCACTTGAAAATTCATTTATAATGTATATACTGGTATTCAGAAACAAAAAACAATTGAATAAGGAGAGGTTATTATTATGGTAATTTATAAAGCAAAAGACTATCAGGATATGAGCCGTAAAGCAGCAAACATTATTTCTGCACAGATCATTATGAAACCAAACTGTGTACTTGGACTTGCAACCGGATCTTCACCGGTCGGTACTTATAAACAGCTGATTGAATGGTATAAGAAAGGTGATCTTGATTTTTCTCAGGTTACAAGCGTGAACCTCGATGAATATAAAGGACTCAGTCCGGAAAATGACCAGAGCTACAGATATTTCATGAACACCAATCTTTTCGATCATGTAAATATCGATAAAACACGTACTTTCGTTCCGAACGGACTGGAAGCAGATTCTGACAAAGCCTGCAGTGAATACAATGAGATCATCCGCAAACAGGGCGGCGTAGACCTTCAGCTTCTCGGTCTTGGACACAACGGACATATCGGATTCAACGAGCCAGGTGCTGCTTTTGAAAAAGAGACACACTGTGTAGATCTGACAGAAAGCACGATTGAAGCCAACAAACGTTTCTTCGAATCCGAAGATGATGTTCCAAGACAGGCCTACACAATGGGTATTAAAAATATCATGCAGGCAAAGAAGATCCTCGTAGTCGTAAGCGGAGAAGATAAAGCTGCAATCTTAAAAGAAGTATTATACGGCCCAATTACTCCGGAAGTTCCTGCTTCTATCCTTCAGCTTCACAATGATGTTACGATTGT
>OHUT01000887.1_pt1 | contig 10550 bp, 8 predicted proteins | sample 1579321 | NCBI WGS metagenome assembly OHUT01 (sample SAMEA3882514, study PRJEB24775) | human gut metagenome | biome: human-associated habitat; feature: intestine environment; material: feces | place: Netherlands | collected 2009/2010
TTATCAGACACGGGAAATACCTCCGAATTCTTTATCTTGCAAAGGCAGACCCGCACGGTGCTTTCTGCGGGGACATGCCCTCCGGGATGGGCTTTTCTAATTTTTTTGTGGAGACAAACGTCATACGGTGTCCCTCCTTTTTTGAATTTATAGGAAACATGGTAGCACAATCCCTGCAAAATTGCAAGGAACGCGCAAAAAGACTATTTGATAACGCGATACTGGCCGAAGCGCTGTCCGTTTGGCGTAAAGCAGATGACGCGTATGACGGAGATTAAGAATTGCTTCGGTGAATGCGTTTAAAAACAGGATAGATATGAGAAAACCGCCGCATACCGAAATTTTTCCGGTATGCGGCGGTTTTGTGCTTTTTATGATTCTTTGACGAGCACATCGATGACTTCTGCGATGTACATTTCGTGGTAATCCTTGTTCGGGTACCAGCGTCCGTCTACGGTTTCGTCGAGGAACTGCTCGGGTCTTAACGGCGTGCGGCTCATTTTGCGGCAGACGAGCACGAGCTCCGCTTCTTCAAAATACGCATTGCCGTTTGTGAACGCCGGGGTGAAGCCGACTTTTTTGACCTTGTCTTCATCGCGGCCGGAAACTTTACCGAGGTAGGAGAGTGCGTCTTTTTTCTCTGCGGGGTAGAACGAGAGCGTGAAAGTATCGCGGGCATCGACAAACTCTTTCGTGTAGCGCTGCGGGCGGATATACACGGTGACGGACGGCTTGCCCCACATGAAGCCCATGGCGCCCCAAGAGACGGTCATGGTGTTGAATCCGTTTTCATCGCCGGCGGTGAGCAAGGCCCACTCTTTGCCGATTTTTGTGAACGGGTTTAAAGACAGGGAATCATACGGTACGGAACGAAATGCCATTTAAAACAGTCCTTTCGGAAAAAATTTACAGAAGTCAGGCGGTCTGCTTTTGCGGACCGCGGTTAATAACGCGTTTGATGGTGAGTGCGTAGACCAAAATGGAGACGAGCGGCGGGAAAATATCCGAGATGGGCTCGCAGAAGAAGATCTGCTCGATGGGCAGGAAGCGCGGCAGAATGAAAATGCACGCAAAGAAGACGACCTTGCGAAAGACCGAAAGCGGCAGCGCGATTTTGACGACGCCCATGCCCGTAAAGCCGTCCACAATCTCGTACTGCATGCCAAGCAGCACGGTGCCGAGCGTGTAAATACGGATGAGCCGCGCCGTCATGGCAATGTATTCGGGTTCTTTGGTGAAAATGCCTGCAAAGAGATGCGGGATGGTCTGCGCGGCGAGCGTCATGAGGGCGCAAAAGCTGACCGCGATGACGAAGATGTACCGCTGCGCGCGAAGGATTTTCTCCGGACGGCGTGCGCCTAAATTGTAGCCTAAAATGGTCTGTGTGCCCATGGTGAGGCCGCCGAGCGGCATGGTGATGAGCAGCTCGAAGCTTTGCACGATGGTGTTGCAGGTGAGGAGCATGTCACTGTTGTCGCTGCCGTAGCGCTGAAGCATCATGTTGAGCGAGATGAGCATGACGTTATCGAAAAGAATAATGAGGAACGCGCTCATGCCGATGCTCGTCACACGGCCGATGACTTTTAAATCGTATCCACCAAATGTAATGGGAACTTCGATGTGTTTGCCGAACAGGACGCACAGCACGAACGCACAGCTTGCAACCTGCGAAATGACCGTGGCGATGGCCGCGCCCGCGACGCCCATATGGAGAGCGAAGATGAAAATGGGGTCGAGCACAATGTTGATGATGGCGCCGATTAAAACGGAGAGCATGCCGCTGCGGCTGTGTCCCTGTGTGATGATAAACTGGTTCATGCCTGTGGCGGTGAGGGCGAAGACCGTGCCGATTAGATAGAGCGAAAAGTAGGTCTCGGCGTAGGGGTAAACGGCCTCGGTCGCGCCAAACGTGAGCAAAATGGGGCGGCGGAAGATATATGCCAGCACCGTGACGGGCACAGCGAGGGCCAAAATGTACACGAAGCAGTTTGCGATGACTTTTTTAGCGGCGTCTATGTTCTTTTCGCCAAGATTGATGCTGACAAGCGGCGCGCCGCCGATGCCGACGAGAAACGCAAACGACGAGATGAGCGTGACGATGGGGCCGCACACGCCGACACCCGCGAGCGCCTGTGTGCCGTTGCTCGGGATATTGCCGATGTACATACGGTCTACAATGCTGTACAGTACGCTGACGAGCTGCGAGAGCATGGAGGGAACGGCCAAGGTCCAGACGAGGCCTTTAATGTTATCCGACCCGAGGTCGTTTGTGAACTTCAAGGAAAAGCGCCTCCTCAGTGCTCGTGGCAGACTTGAAAAATATAGAACTTGAGGTAATAGGATTCGTCGGCACTCCACAAAATGGGATGATCCGGCGACTGGGTGCGGAACTCCACCTGACGCAGGCGGCAGTGCGCGGCGCGCGCGGCCTGCCCAATGGTCTGGGCGAAAAGCTCGGCGTTCATGTAGTGCGAGCAGGAGCAGGTGGCAAGGTAGCCGCCGTCCTTGACGAGCTTCATGCCGCGCAGGTTAATCTCGCGGTAGCCCTTGACGGCGTTTTTAATGGCGTTTTTGGATTTTGTGAACGCCGGGGGATCGAGAATGACGACGTCGAACTGCTTGCCCTCGTTTTCGAGCGCGGGGAGCAGGTCAAAAACGTCGGCGCACTTGAACTCGACCGTATCGGAAAGATTATTTAGAGCGGCGTTTTTCTGCGCCTGCGCGACGGCGAGCTCGGACGCGTCTACACCAAGGACGTGCTTTGCGCCCGCGATGCCGGCATTCAGCGCGAAGGAGCCCGTGTGTGTGAAGCAATCGAGCACATCCATATCCTTGCAGATGCGCTGCATGGCGAGACGGTTATATTTTTGGTCGAGGAAAAAGCCGGTCTTCTGGCCGTCTTTAACGTCCACGATGTAGCGCACGCCGTTTTCGACGATCTCGACATCGGTGTCGAATTCGGCGCCGATGAAGCCCTTTTTGCGGTCCATGCCTTCTTTTAATCGCTCTTTGGCGTCGCTGCGCTCGTACACGCCGCGAATTTTGATGCCGTCTTCGAGCAGGACTTTCTTTAAGATGTCAACGATCTGCAGCTTCATTTTATCGATGCCGAGCGCGAGGGACTCGACGACGAGGACATCGGAGAATTTATCGATGACAAGGCCGGGCAGGAAATCCGCTTCGCCGAAAATGACGCGGCAGGCGGAGGTATCGACCGTGCGCTTGCGGTATGCCCAGGCGTTGCGCACGCGCATCTCGAGGAACGCGTCGTCAATCTCCTGTGACGCGTCGCGGGTGAGCATGCGGATGCGGATCTTGGAGTTCTGGTTGATGAAGCCGCGGCCGAGCGGGCAGCCGTTTTGCTCCTGCACGGTGACGACGGCGCCGTTTTTGAACGTGCCGTGGATGCTTTCGATCTCGTTGTCATAGATCCAAAGACCGCCCGCTTTGAAAGCGCGGCCTTCGCCTTTTTTGAGTGTTACAATAGTTTCGTTCATAGATGGGTTCCTTTTATATAGTTGAGATGGGAGTCCCTTGCGGTTCAACTGTCCACCGGACAGTTCTAGCAATGCGAAGCATTGCTTACTATCACTCCTGATTTTTGGGTAGGCAAAGGGATTTCGTCGTCTGCGGACGACGACCAAAGGTTTCACCTTTGGAATCTGACCGACTTTTTGAAAAAAGTTGGATCAAAAACTTTTAACCAACGCTTTCGGAGAGATTGGCGTTCGCTTTTTCCGCTTCGATCTGCTTTGTGACTTTCTTAATACAGTGCAGGCAGGTGGGGGTGATGTAGAGCACAGCGGCGATCCACGCGGTTTGATCCGAGAAACAGATAGCCGTATAGCCGAACGCGCCGACAAAGCCGAGGCTGACGATGGAGCGCGCGAACATTTCCGTTACGCCGGAGAATACCGCGCGGCCGGAGAAGCCGATGCCCTGTGTCGCCATACGGCAGATATTGAGGATGCCGAGACTCCAGAAGAAGTAGCCCATGCAGCGCAGATATTTTGCGGAAGCGTCGAGCACGTCGCCTGCACTCGATTCAACAAAGAGCGTGGACATGCTGCGGCCGAAGAAGATCATGACAAGGCCGATGCAGAAGCCGTAGGCGACGCCGACGATGACGCCGAGCCGTACGCCCTGCCGAATGCGCTCCGGCTTTTTTGCACCGAGATTCTGACCGCAGAAGACGGAAACAGCAGAGCCGAGGGCATCAAACGGGCACATGCAGAACTGCTTTAAGCGCATGCCGGCCGTGAAGCCCGAAACGTACACGCTGCCGAGACCGTTGTTCGCCGCCTGCATGACCATGCTGCCGATGGCTGTGATGGAGGTTTGAAGCCCCATGGGGATGCCCATGACGACGAGGTCACGGATGGATTCGGCATCCGCTTTGCAGTCTGCGCGGGAAAGCGTGAGGAGCGGCACGCGGAAGCGGATATAGATGAGGCACAAAATGCCGCTGACCGCCTGCGCTGCGATGGTGGCGATAGCCGCGCCCGCAACGCCCCACTTGAAGACAATGATGCAGAGCAGGTCAAGACCGATATTCAGGACGGTCGAGATGGCGAGGAACAGGAACGGCGTGCGGCTGTCACCGACGGAGCGCAGGATGCTGGAGAGCAGATTGTATAATAAGGTAAAGGGGATGCCGAGGAAAATGACGATGAGATACGCGTAGGCGTCGTCAAAAACATCCTGCGGTACGGAGAGCATTTGTAAAATGAGCGTGCAGCACAGAGAACATACCGCCGTGATGAGCACCGCGAATAAGGCGGTAAGCAGCACGGAGTTGAAAATGTACGAACGCATTTTATCAAGGCGCTCTGCGCCGAAGCTTTTGGCGATGGGGATACCAAAGCCGATGCAGATGCCGATGCAGAAACCGAGTACCAGAAACTGCACGCTGCTTGTAGCGCCGACGGCGGCAAGTGCGCCGGTGCCGAGCACACGGCCGACGATGGCGGCATCAACCAGATTATACATTTGCTGCAAGAGGTTGCCGAGCAAAAGCGGCACCGCAAATTGCAGGATAAGCTTGAGGGGCTTACCCTCTGTCATGCTTTTTGTCACGAAAATCACCCGAAAATACATAGTCTCTTTTCAACCTTCTTATTTTATCATACCTTTTTTATTTTGGCTATGGCAGAACTGCGGATTTTGCGCGTTGTTTTCCACACTTTTTGCGTGAATTGCGGAAAAAGCGCCCGATTTGCGAAAAAAGGAAAAACGATGGGAGAAAAGGTGTTTCCTGCAAAACTTACAAAAGAAAAATTTTGACAAGGCGGTCGAAAAGCATTGACAACGGGGAAAGCGGGTGTTATAATCTATTCAATTTCATAACAAAAAGCGATGACGAAGACTGTCTGTGCAAAGCTGTTTCAGAGAGCCGGTGGCAGGTGTGAACCGGTGCAGAGATGCAGAGATTTCTCCCTTCCGAGCCGGATGCCTGAACAGCGAATTCAGTAGGGTATCCCGTGATTGCTACGTCAGTGCATAGAAGTTATTGGACTTCGAAGAGTGGCGGAGGTTCTCCGCAATTTGAGTGGTACCGCGAGTGCATAATTTAGTTATTACACCCGTCTCAAAGCATAAACGGCTTTGAGGCGGTTTTTTTACACTTCAAAGCGGAAGAACAAGGAAACAAGCTGCAAGTTTGAAAGCACAAACTTTCAAATTCATAAGGCTTTAAACCGAACACAGCAGGAAAGGCAGAAGAACATGTTATCATTAGACAAAGTATTTGATGCACAAACCGTTCTAAAGAGCATCATCCGCGAAACAAACGTCGTGAAGACCTACGGCATCGCGCCGGATTGCGACCTGTACCTAAAGCCCGAGAATTTGCAGATCACCGGCTCTTTTAAGGTGCGCGGCTCTGCGTATAAGATCTCCCAGCTTTCCGCAGAAGAGAAAGCGAAAGGCGTTATTGCCTGTTCCGCGGGCAACCACGCACAGGGCGTGGCGCTGGCGGCAACGAAAAACGGCATCAAATCGCTCATCTGTCTGCCGGACTCCGCACCGATCTCCAAGGTGGAGGCCACAAAGGGCTACGGCGCAGAGGTTTGCCTTGTGGAGGGCGTTTACGACGACGCGTATAACAAGGCGATTGAATTGAAAGAAAAAGAGGGCTATACGTTCGTGCACCCGTTTGACGACGAAGACGTTATCGCGGGTCAAGGCACCATCGCGCTGGAGGTTCTGAATGACCTTGACAACATCGATGCCATTGTGGTGCCGGTGGGCGGCGGCGGACTCATCTCCGGCATTGCGTATACCGCAAAGCACATCCGCCCGAGCGTGAAGGTGTACGGTGTACAGATGACCGGCGCACCGAGCATGTACAACTCCATTCACGACGGCAAAATCGAGACACTCGACACTGTGCAGACCGTGGCGGACGGTATCGCCGTAAAGCGCCCGGGTGACAACACGTTTGAGATTGTCAAAAAATATGTGGATGACATCGCGCTGGTGAGCGAGGACGAAGTTTCGAGCGCAATCTTGGCACTCATCGAAAAGCAGAAAATGATCGCGGAGGGCGCGGGCGCTGCTTCCGTTGCCGCCGTGATGTTCAATAAATTTGATTTAAAGGGCAAGCGCGTTGTGTGCATCGTCTCCGGCGGCAACATCGACGTGACGAGCCTTTCCCGCGTGATTGACCGCGGCCTGATGAACTCCGGCCGTTCCGCGAGCCTCCTCATCGAGCTTATCGACAAGCCCGGTCAGCTCAAGGAGATCTCTTCGATCATCGCGGACTGCGGCGGCAACGTGACCGGCGTGCACTATGAAAAGGGCAACACCGAAAGCATTAACGGCTGCTTCCTGCGCATCGAAATGGAGACGCGCGACAACAACCATGTGAAAACGATCAAAAACGCCCTGCGTGAAGCAGGCTTCAGAACCACCAAGGGTTGAGAGGAGAAAGCAAAATGATGGACGCAAGCAAATATAAGGTCGGGTACTTCCCGGTATCGAAAGAATATAACAAGTGGGTGGAAAAAGACCACATTGAAAAGGCGCCGATCTGGTGCAGCGTGGATATGCGCGACGGCAACCAGAGCCTTGTCATCCCGATGAGCCTTGAAGAAAAGCTTGAATACTACAAAGTGCTTTTGCAGGTCGGCTTTAAGGAGATCGAGGTCGGTTTCCCGGCGGCGAGCGAGACGGAATATGAGTTCCTCCGCACGCTGATTGACAACAACATGATTCCCGAGGACGTTACCGTGCAGGTGCTCACCCAGTGCCGCGAGCACATCATCCGTAAGACATTCGACGCGTGCAAGGGCGCACCGAGCGCGATTATCCACTTCTATAACTCCGTCAGCGTTGCACAGCGCGAGCAGGTGTTTAAGAAGTCCAAGGAGGAAATCAAGAAGATCGCCGTAGACGGCGCGAAGCTCGTCAAAAAGCTTGCGGCCGAATACGAAGGCAACTTCCGCTTTGAGTATTCCCCGGAGTCCTTTACGGGCACCGAGCCGGAATACGCGCTGGAGGTCTGCAACGCGGTTCTCGACGTTCTGGAGCCGAGTGAGACGAACAACGTCATCATCAATCTGCCGGTCACGGTGGAAATGAGCATGCCGCACGTGTATGCTTCGCAGGTCGAGTACATGAGCGAGAACCTCAAGTACCGTGAATTCGTGACTTTGTCTCTGCACCCGCACAACGACCGCGGCACGGGCGTTGCGGACACCGAGCTGGCGCTCCTTGCCGGCGCAGACCGCGTAGAGGGTACGCTGTTCGGCAACGGTGAACGTACCGGCAACGTGGATATCATTACGCTTGCGATGAACATGTACTCCCACGGTGTTGACCCGAAGCTCGACTTCTCCGACATGCCGTACCTTGTGGACGAATACGAAAAATGCACGCGTATGCATGTGTACGAAAGAGCCCCGTATGCGGGCGCACTGGTGTTTGCGGCGTTTTCCGGCAGCCACCAGGATGCGATTGCAAAGGGCATGAAATACAGAGCGAAAAATAAGCTGCATCAGTGGAACGTACCGTACATTCCGATCGACCCGAAGGACATCGGCAGAACGTACGACGCAGACGTTATCCGCGTCAACTCTCAGTCCGGCAAGGGCGGCATCGGTTATCTGCTGGAGCAGACGTACGGCTATAACCTGCCGCCGAAAATGCGCGAGCACTTCAGCTATCTGTGCAAGGATATTTCCGACCACGAGCACAAGGAACTGAAGCCGGATGAGGTTCTGAATATCTTTGAAGAGAACTACCTCAATCTGACGAACGGTGTTACCGTGACGGATTTTGAGTTTATGCGCGACAAGGACAACGTGAAGATCGGCATCACGTTCGCGAAGGACGGCGAAGAGACCGAGATGGAAGCGGAGGGCAACGGCTCCCTCAACGCGATCAACAACGCGCTGCGTGCGTACACCGGTGCAGAGTACACCTTGCAGGTCTTTACCCAGCACAGTATGCAGGGACAGGGCTCGCAGAGCGTGGCGGCTTCGTACATCGGCCTTGAAAAGGAAGACGGTTCGATGTTCTGGGGCGCAGGCACCGACACCGACGTTGTAAAGGCGAATACAAAGGCGCTGTTGAGTGCTTACAACAATATGATCAAAGGGGGAAACTAAAATGAAAATGACCATGACGCAGAAGATCCTTGCGGCGCACGCGGGTCTCCGTGAAGTTACCGCCGGTCAGCTCATCAATGCAAAGCTGGATATCGTGCTCGGCAACGACATCACGACGCCGGTCGCAATCCATGAGTTTAAGAAAGCGGGCTTTACAGACGTTTTCGATAAGGACAGAGTGACGATCGTACTCGACCACTTTGTGCCGAACAAGGATATTAAGGCAGCGGAGCAGAGCAAGACGTGCCGCGAGTTTGCGTGCAGCCACTGCGTGAGCCACTTCTATGACGTGGGCAAGATGGGCATTGAGCATGCGCTTTTGCCGGAGCAGGGCATTGTGACCGCCGGCGACTGCATTATCGGCGCGGACAGCCACACCTGTACCTACGGTGCGCTGGGCGCGTTCTCCACAGGCGTTGGCTCTACGGATATGGCAGCCGGCATGGCAACGGGCATGGCGTGGTTTAAGGTTCCGTCCGCGATCAAATTTAACCTGACCGGCAAGCTGCCGGAAAATTGCAGCGGCAAAGACGTTATCCTCACAATCATCGGCATGATCGGCGTGGACGGCGCGCTGTATAAGAGCATGGAGTTCACCGGCGAGGGCGTGAAGAACCTCTCCATGGACGACCGCCTGTGCATCTGCAACATGGCGATTGAGGCCGGTGCGAAAAACGGTATTTTCCCGGTAGACGACATTACGCTTGCCTATTTACAGGACAGAAGCGAACGCGAGCCGGTTGTATACGAAGCAGACCCCGACGCGGAATACGAAAAGGTTATCGATATCGATCTTGCAAAGATTGTGCCGACCGTCGCCTGTCCGCATCTGCCGGAGAACACGCACCCGGCAAGCGAGCTGCACGATATTAAGGTTGACCAGGTCGTCATCGGCAGCTGCACGAACGGCAGAATGGAAGACATGGAAGCGGCGTACAGCATTTTGAACGGCAAGAAGATTGCGGACGGCATCCGCTGCATTATCATTCCGGGCACGATGCAGATCTACCGCGAATGCGTGGAGCGCGGCTACGTGACGGCATTTATCGATGCGGGCGCTGTTGTTTCCACCCCGACGTGCGGTCCGTGCCTCGGCGGCTATATGGGCATTCTGGCAGCGGGCGAACGCTGCATCGCCACAACGAACCGCAACTTCGTCGGCCGCATGGGTCATGTGGACAGCGAAGTGTACCTGGCTTCTCCGCACACGGCGGCAGCCAGCGCGCTGACCGGCTACATCACCGAATATAAGGAGGCGTAAGCATGAACACACAGGGCAAGGTTTTCAAATATCCCGATAACGTCGATACGGATGTTATCATTCCCGCACGTTACCTCAACACCCCGAACGCACAGGAGCTTGCGCTCCACTGCATGGAGGATATTGACGCGGCGTATGCCACCAGCGTCAAGCCCGGCGATATTATGGTTGGCGGCTGGAATTTCGGCTGCGGCTCCTCCCGGGAGCATGCGCCCATCGCCATCCAGGCAAGCGGCGCGGCGTGTGTCATCGCCGCCAGCTTTGCGCGGATCTTCTACCGCAATGCCATCAACATCGGCTTCCCCATCCTAGAGTGCTCGGCTGCCGCCGAGGCGATCCAGGCGGGCGATACCGTCAGTGTGGAGTTTGCCACCGGCGTGATCACCGATGAGACCACCGGCCAGGTCTTCCAGGCCAACGGCTTCCCGCCGTTTATTGAAGAGATCATTCGCTGCGGCGGCTTGCTGAAGTATCTCAAGGCCCGCCAGGCAGAACAGGGGGAATCGGTATGAAATATACGATCGCACTCATCCGCGGCGACGGCATCGGTCCCGAGATCGTGGACAGCGCCGTGCGCGTTTTAGAGGCCATCGGCCAGAAATTCGGCCATGAATTTGCGTTCCCCCGCTATCTTGCCGGTGGCTGCGCCATCGACGCCTGCGGGCAGCCCCTGCCCCAGG